>Ga0308160_10000060_pt1 | contig 340600 bp, 295 predicted proteins | sample PhyFR1_FD_201036 | JGI IMG/M metagenome (GOLD analysis project Ga0308160, IMG submission 201036) | Phyllosphere microbial communities from UC Gill Tract Community Farm, Albany, California, United States - DLSLF.R1 | ecosystem: Host-associated > Plants > Phyllosphere > Unclassified | place... | reverse complement strand
CAGTTCAAATGGTGGCTGGCGCGGTTCAGGGGCGTGGCCAGCCGTTACCTGTCGCATTATTCGGGCTGGCGACGGCTGTTGGACGCAGGTGACTTGCAAACACCAGCACAATGGCTGCGTGCTGCGTGCTGCGTTACGACAAAGTTGGCCGAAGTCGAGATGAAAGCTTAACGAACGCGAACACAGCCTTTTTTTGGTGTTCAGCGAGGCGCGTGGGCGGCGGCCAGCACCGCATCGACCTGTTCCGGTGCGGCCGGCTTGAGCAAGTGGTGGTCGAACCCGGCGTCGCCGGTGCGCGTCCGGTCTTCGCGCGCGCCCCAGCCGGTCAGCGCGGCCAGGCGCAGCTTGTCCAGGCCCGGCAGCCGGCGCAGCGCACGCGCCGCCTGGCAGCCATCCATGCGCGGCATGCCGATGTCGAGGAAAGCCAGGTCGGGCAGGAAGGCCGCGCCGGCCTGCACCGCTTCTTCACCGTCGTAGGCGACGCGCACCTCGTGTCCTTTCGCGCGCAGCAGGCTGGCCAGGGTATCTGCGGCGTCCACATTGTCGTCGGCGACCAGCACGCGCAGAGGCCGGCCCGTGCCGGCTGCCGCGCCGCCTGGCATCCCGTCCGTTAGCCCGGCCGGCGCTTCTTCTTGGGCCGCCTCCGCAAGCGGCAAACGGATCGTGAACGTGCTGCCCAGGCCGGGCCCGGGACTGGATGCCGCTACCTGGCCGCCATGCAGCATGACCAGGTGGCGTACCAGCGACAGGCCGATGCCCAGTCCGCCCTTGGAGATGCCGATGCTGTGCGGCGCCTGGGCGAACATCTCGAATACGCTCTCGAGCGATTCCGGTGCCAAGCCGATGCCGGTGTCCGTGACGCGGATGACTGCCGTGGCGCCGTCCACCGCGGCGCTGATGCCGATGCTGCCGCCCTGCGGCGTGTACTTGGCCGCGTTCGACAGCAGGTTGCTCAGCACTTGGTTGAGGCGTACGGCGTCGCCATCCATCCAAAGCGGATGGCCGGGAAGATCGAGCGCGAGCCGGTGTCGCGCCCCCTCTATCAAGGGCATGCTGGTCTCGACCGCGCTGGCGATCACGGATTGCAGGTCGACGCGTTCGACTTTCAGGACCACTTTGCCGCTCGAGATGCGGGCGATGTCGAGCAGGTCGTTGATCAGGTGGACCATGTGCGCGACCTGGCGCTCCATCGTCGCACGCAGCTTGTCCATCAGGGCCGGCTTGCCCGCGCCCAGGCGCAGCAGTTCGAGGGCGTTGCGGATCGGGGCCAATGGATTGCGCAGTTCATGGGCCAGGGTGGCCAGGAATTCGGATTTGCGGCGGTCGGCTTCGCGCAGGGCTTCGGTCGAACGCACGCGCTCGATGTGGGCCCAGCAGCGGTCGACCACGGCTTCCACCAGCGCGACTTCGTCCGGGTTCCAGTTGCGCGGCTGCTGCTGGTGAACCGCCATCATGGCCACCAGGCGCCCCTGCCTGACCAAGGGGCAGCAGATGATCGCCTTGATGCCGATCTGGTTGAACATCTCCACGCCGTCGCCGGCGGCCAGTTCACGGTCGACGTCGTCGATCAGCAGCGTGCGCCCCACGCGCAGGTTGGAAGTCGCGCGCGAACCGAACAGATCGAGCGAATAGACACCGACGGTACTGATTGCGCCGTCGACATGCCAGTCGTGGCGGATCGTGAAGCGGTCGTTGTCCGGCTCCAGGTCGGCATAAGCGACCCGGGTGACGCCCAGGTATTCCCCGAGCAGGCGCGTGCTGTGCGCCATGATGGCCTCGGGTTCCGTGGCCACGCGGGTCGCTTCGCCGATGGTGTCGAGCAGGCGCAGGCGCGCTTCGACCTGGCGCCGCTCGGTGACGTCCAGCGTCGTGCCGATCAGGCGCAGCGGCCGGCCGGCATCGTCGCGTATCACCCGGCCGCGGGTCACGATCCAGCGTGCCTGTCCATTTCCCGCACCCATGGTCCGGTATTCGCAGCGATAGCGCTCCTGCTGCGGGGAGGCCAGCACGGCGCGCGTCTCGGCCAGCACCCGTTCGCGGTCGTCCGGGTGCAGCGCGGCGGCCAGCATCGCGCCGGACACGGCGCCGTCGAGCGGCAAGCCGAACTGCTGCCGGGTGCGCGCGCTGCAGGTCAGGATGCCGGACGTGAACTGGAAGTCGAACATGCCGAGCTCCGCGCTGTCGGTCGCGATCTGCAGCTTCTCGACGTGGGTCGCCAGTTCGGCCAGGGCGGCATCGCGTTCCTGCTGCGAGCGGACCTTGCCGGTGGTTTCGTTGCAGACGCACAGCACGCCGGTGATGGCACCGCTTTCGCCGCGGATCGGGCTGGTCGAAAAGCTGGCGTAGACCTGCTCGGGAAAGCCATTGCGGGTCAGGGTGAATGCATGGTCTTCGAACCACTGTGATTCGCCGCGCAGGGTGGCGTCCAGCATGGGACCGACCTGGTCCCAGACCTCGGCCCAGACCTGTCTGAACGGCTGGCCCAGCACCTGGCGCGGAGCGGCGGCTTTGGCGCCGAGGATCTGGCGGTAACCGTCGTTGTAGAGCAGCAGCAGTTCCGGGCCCCAGGCGACATACATCGGATGGCGCGCATTGAGCATCATGCTGGCTGCGGTGCGCAGGGATTGCGGCCACGCTGCCAGCGGGCCGAGTGGGGTCGCCGTCCAGTCGAAGGCGCGCAGGACGGCGCCCATGTCGCCACCGCCGGAAGCAAAGTCCAGACCGTCATCCGAGGAGGTAAGCTGGCTCATTTCACGATCAACTCCCGAATCCGCCCCGCCAGCGACTCCACCGCAAACGGCTTGGTCAGCACCGACATCCCCGGCTCCAGCTGGCCGTCGTTGAGCAGGGCGTTCTCGGCGAAGCCGGTGATGAACAGGACTTCGAGGCCGGGGCGGGTGACGCGGGCGGCGTCGGCCATCTGGCGGCCGTTCATCAGGCCCGGCAGGCCGACGTCGCTGATCAAGAGGTCGACGCGCGCTTCGGATTGCAGGATCTTGAGGCCGCCGGCGCCGTCGGCCGCTTCGAGCGCGGTGTAGCCGAGGTCGTGCAGCACGTCGGTCACCAGCATGCGCACCGCCGGTTCGTCGTCCACCACCAGCACGGTCTCGCCGGCGCTGGCCAGCGGCTCCAGCGGCGTGTCGGATGGGGCGGCGTCCAGGTCGGCTTCGCCGCGGTGGCGCGGCAGGTAGATGCAGACCAGGGTGCCCTGGCCGACTTCCGAATAGATGCGCACCTGGCCGCCGGATTGCTGGGCGAAGCCATAGATCATCGACAGCCCGAGACCGGTACCCTGGCCGAGCGGTTTGGTGGTGAAGAAGGGGTCGAAGGCCTTGGCGATTACTTCCGGCGGCATGCCGGTGCCGGTATCCGACACGTTCAGCGCGATGTACTGGCCGGCCGGCATGTCGAGCGCCCTGGCTGCGTGCTGGTCGATCGTGCGGTTGGCACTGTCGATGGTGATGCGTCCGCCGTGCGGCATGGCGTCGCGCGCGTTGATGCACAGGTTCAGCAGCGCGTTCTCGAGCTGGGGCTGGTCCACCAGCGTGGTCCACAGGCCGTTCTCGCCCGCCCACTCCACCTGCACGCCGGGCCCCACGGTGCGCCGGATCATGTCGAGCAGGCTGGCCACCAGGGCGTTGACATCGGTGGCCTTGGGCGCCAGGGTCTGGCGCCGCGAAAAGGCCAGCAGGCGGTGGGTCAGCGCCGCCGCGCGCCGGGTCGCGCCCATCGCCACCGTCATGTAGCGATCGAGGTCTTCCAGGCGGCCCTGCTTGATGCGCATCTTCATCAGTTCCAGGCTGCCCGAAATCCCGGCCAGCAGGTTGTTGAAGTCGTGCGCCAGGCCGCCGGTGAGCTGGCCGACGGCTTCCATCTTCTGGGCCTGGCGCAGCTGTTCCTGGGCCTGTTCCAGCTCGGCCGCCGCTTCCTTGTCGACCGTGATGTCGCGCGCCGAGCAGTACACCTTGCCGTCGTCCGGCACGGCCACCCACGACAGCCAGCGCCAGCCGCCGGCCTTGTGGCGGTAGCGGTTCTCGAAGCGCAGCGCGGGCAGCTGATGGTCCATCAGTTCGCGCCAGAAAGCTTCGGTTTCCGCGATGTCGTCGGGATGGATGAAGTCGATGAAGCGCGTGCTGGCGAGTTCGTCCTCGGACCAGCCCAGTATCGCTTCCCAGGCCGGATTGAAGGCCTCGAAGTGGCGGTCGGCGCCCACCACCGCCAGGATGTCGGGACTGAGCTGCCAGGTGCGCCCGCGCGCGAAGGCCTGGGCAATCACCTTCTGTTCGAGTTCCGCGTTCAGCGCGCGCAGCTTGCGCATCGCCTGGTCGCGCTCGGCCTCGACGGCGCGCCGGCTTTCGACGTCGATCAGCACGCCCGGAAAATACAGCCCGGTGCCGTCCGGTCCCAGGTCGACCCGGCCGTTGGCTTCGATCCAGTAGTAACGGCCGTCGGCGCGGCGCACCCGGTACTGGTGCGCGTAATGGCCGCCGCGTGTGCGCACGTCCTGGATCGCCGCCGCCAGCGCTTCCTGGTCGTCGGGATGGACGGTGGCCACCACCTGGGCCAGGCTCAAGCCGTCGCGGCCCAGGGCCGGATCCATGCCGAAGGCGCGCGCAAAGGCTTCGTCGACGGTGAAGCGGTCGTTCGGCAAGTCCCAGAACCAGGTGCCGATGATGGCGCCGGCCTGCAGCGCCAGCTGTACCCGCTCGCCATTCTCGCGTGCCGCCGCCTCGCTCTTGCGCAGCGCTGCTTCGCTGGCGGCGCGCTGCTCGCGCGCCAGCACGGCTTCGGTGGTCTCGATGCAGGTGCACAGCAGGCCGAGGATGGGGCCGTCGTCGTCGCGCAGCGGCGCGTACGAATAGGTGAACCAGGTGTTTTCGGGGTAGCCCTTGCGCTGCATGACGAGGAGCAGGTCTTCCATCATGAAGCTCTCGCCCTCGACCAGGGTGCGGTGCACCAGCGGCGCCAGCACGTCCCAGATTTCCGGCCAGACGTCGCGGAAGGGCAGGCCGATGGCGGCCGGGTGCTTGTCGTGCAGGATGCCGGCATAGCCATCATTGTAGAGCGTGACCTGTTCCGGTCCCCACACGATGAAGGCCGGGAAGGCCGAGGCCAGCACCACGTTCAGCGTGGCGCGCAGGGTGGCGGACCAGGTCTCGACCGGTCCCAGCGGCGAATCCGACCAGTCGCGCGCGCGGATTGCCGCGCCGGTGCGGCCGCCGCCGATCGGAAAGGCGCTTGCATCGCTCATGGCGCGGGCGGCATCAAGGCGTGCTGGGGCGGACTGGCGGGAAATTTGACGGTTCTGAAGATAGCCATGCCGCATTATGGCGTAAAAGCGGCACGCTCCCGGATTTTATTGGCCCGGAAAACGCGCCGCTTTCCCGGCACGATCAGCGTTCTTCGGTGGCGTCCAGCCTGGCCGCCTCGGCGGGCACCGGCGACTGTCTTTGTTTGCGCCCATGGAACACGCGGTCGACCACGATATAGAACATCGGGATCATCAGCGGTGCGATGAAGGTCGCGGTCAGCATGCCGCCGATGACGCCGGTGCCGATCGCGTGCTGGCTGGCGGCGCCGGCGCCGCGCGAGATCGCCAGCGGCAGCACGCCCAGGATGAAGGCGAGGGAGGTCATCAGGATCGGCCGGATCCGCATGTGGGCGGCCTCGATCGCGGCCTGGGTGGCGCTGAGGCCCTCGGCCTGGCGCGCGTGCGCGAATTCGGCCACCAGGATCGCGTTCTTGGCCGACAGCCCGATCGTCACCAGCAGGCCGACCTGGAAGTAGACGTCGTTGGTCAGTCCGCGCGCCATGGTCGCCAGCAGCGCGCCCAGCACGCCGATCGGCACCACCAGGATCACCGCCACCGGAATCGACCAGCTTTCGTACAGCGCGGCCAGGCTGAGGAAGACCACCAGGATCGACAGCGCATACAGCAGCGGCGCCTGGTTGCCCGATTGCTGCTGCTGGTAGGAGGTGCCGGTCCAGGCGATTGCGATGCCCTTCGGCAGGGCCTTCGCCAGTTCTTCCATGGCTTCCATCGCTTCGCCCGAGCTGCGTCCCTCGGCGCCCTGGCCCTGGATGTTCATCGACTCGACGCCGTTGTAGCGCTGCAGCTGGGAGGGGCCGCTGGTCCAGCGGCCGCTGGCCACGGCCGTCAGGGGCACCATGCTGCCGGACTGGCTGCGCACGTACAGGCTGCCCAGGTCGTCCGGCGTCATGCGGAAGGGCGCATCGGCCTGCACGTAGACGCGCTTGATGCGGTTGTCGGTGTCGAGGAAGTTGTTGACGTAGCGCGAGCCCCAGGCGATCGAGAAGGCCTGGTCGATGTCGGCGGGGGAGACGCCATACGCACCGGCCTTTTCGCGGTCGACGTCGACCTTGAAGCCCGGGCTGTCGGCCACGCCGTTGTAGCGCACCTGGGTCAGCGCCGGATGGCTGCGCGCCGCCGCCAGCAACTGGTCGCGCGCGCGCACCAGCGCGTCATGTCCGAGGCCGCCGCGGTCCTGCAACTGCAGGTCGAAGCCGGCGGCATTGCCCAGGCCGCGGATCGGCGGCGGACTGGTGGGGAAGATGATGGCCACGTTGCTGCTGGCGAAGCGCTTCTTGATGCGGTTCGACAGTGCCTCCACGCCCAGCTCATCGTCCTTGCGCTCGTCCCAGTCCTTCAGGCGCACGAAGATCTGGCCCTGGCTCTGGCTGCGGCCGGCGTTGTTGTTGCCGTTGACCGTGAAGGTGGCCGTGACCATGCCCTTTTCTTCGCGCAGCAGGTACTGGCTGATCTCGTCCAGCACCCGGCCGGTGCGGTTCTGGGTCGCGCCGGCCGGGGTCTGCACCTGCACGAACATATAGCCCTGGTCCTCGTTCGGCAGGAAGGAGGTCGGCAGGCGCAGGAACAGCATTGCCGTTACCGCCACCGAGGCGGCGAACACCAGCATCCACAGGATCCAGCGCGTCGATACCTGTTTCACGCCGCGCACGTACTGCGCGCGGGTGCGCTCGAAACTGCGGTTGAACCAGCCGAAGAAGCCGCGCTCGTGCTCGGCCGAATGGCGCAGCAGGGTGGCGCACAGCGCCGGCGTCAGCGACAGCGCGACGAACACCGACAGCAGCATGGAGACGACGATGGTCAGCGCGAACTGGCGGTAGATGGCGCCCACGGTCCCCGGCGAAAACGCCACCGGCACGAATACGGCGCACAGCACCATCGCCACGCCGATCAGCGCGCCGCTGATCTGGCTCATCGCCTTGGAGGTGGCTTCCCTGGCCGCCAGGCCTTCCTCGCGCATGATGCGCTCGACGTTCTCGACCACCACGATGGCATCGTCGACCAGCAGGCCGATCGCCAGCACCAGGCCGAACATCGACAGGGTATTGATCGTGAAGCCGAGCGCCGCCATCAGGCCGAAGGTGCCGAGCAGGACCACCGGTACGGTGATCGAGGGGATCAGGGTGGCACGCACGTTCTGCATGAACAAATACATCACCAGCACCACCAGCAGGATCCCTTCGAGCAGGGTCTTGACCACTTCCTCGATCGACACCTTGATGAAGGGCGTGACGTCGTTCGGGTACACCACCTTCAGGCCGGCCGGGAACACCGGCTGCAGTTCGGCGATACGGGCGCGCACCAGGTCCGCGGTCTCCAGTGCATTCGCGCCGGGCGCCAGCTGGATGCCGAGGCCGGACGCCGGTTCGCCGTTGTAGCGGTTGTCGACGATGAAGTTCTCGGGGCCGCGCTCGATGCGCGCCACGTCGCGCAGACGCACCAGGGCGCCGTTCTGCCGGGTCTTGAGCACCACGCCGCCGAAGTCCTCGGTCGTGCTCAGCAGGGTCGCCTCGGTGATGGTGGCGGCCAGTTGGGTGTTGCCGACCGCCGGCAGGCCGCCCAGCTGGCCGGCCGACACCTGCACGTTCTGGGCCGCCAGGGCGGTGGTGACGTCGGTCGGGTTCAACTGGAAGGAATTCAGCTTCGAGAGGTCCAGCCAGATGCGCATCGCATACTGGGTGCCGTAGACGTTGAGGTCGCCGACGCCGTTGACGCGGCTGATCGGATCCTGGACCTTGGAGACCAGGAAGTTGGCGATGTCGTACTTGCTCATGCTGTGGTTGGTCGAGACGAAACCGATCACCATCAGGAAGGAGGGGCTCGACTTGGTCACGCGCACGCCAGACTGCTGCACCTGGGCCGGCAACTGCGGCATGGCCAGCTGCAGCTTGTTCTGCACCTGCACCTGGGCGATGTCCGGATCGGCGCCGGTCTCGAAGGTGAGGGTGGTGGTCGAGCGGCCGCTGTCGTCGCTGGTCGAGGCCATGTACATCAGCTTGTCGATCCCGCTCATCTGCTGCTCGATTACCTGCACCACGGTGTTCTGCATGGTCGAGGCCGAGGCGCCGGCGAAGTTGGCATTGATCTGCACCGAGGGCGGCGCGATCGGCGGGAATTGCTCGACCGGCAGCGTCGTGATCGACAACCCGCCACCCAGCATGATCAGCAGGGCGAGGACAATGGCGAAGATCGGGCGCTTGATGAAAAACTGCGGCATGGGGCTGTTTGTCCTGCGTGGGCGTGCATTGTTGAACAGGCAGCTTAACGCGAAGGACGGGGTGGTGGCGCGCCGCAGGGCCGGGCTTTCGAACCCTGCGGCGTCCCGGGATTGCAGCCAGCTTATTACAGCTTGCTTATTACAGCTTGCTTATTGCAGCGCCGGCGTGTTTTCGCTGAAGTACTCGTGCGAGTCGGCGTTGTCGATCGCCCGTGCCGGATTGCTGATGGCCAGGCTGGCCGCGGCCGACTGGCCGTAGGCCCAGTCATCGGTGCCGGCGACGACGTTGAAGTGGCTGGTTTCATGGACCAGGGTGCCGCCCTTGGAGTCGGTACCGGTCAGCGGGGCGTTCCAGAACGCCTTGCACACGTAGATCGTGTACGGCTGGGTCGGATACACATAGGCATAGGAGGTGTCCGTGCAGCCGCAGTTGACGGTGATCGGCTTGCTCGCCAGGGTACTCTTGATGGCCGCGAAGTGCGACTTGATGGTCGACACGCGGGTGCTGGCGACGGCCCCGAACCACTTGGTGTAGCGCGTTCCCATGGTGCCCCTGGTCATGTAGGCGTCGGCGTTGGTGGCCATGGTCTGCGCGGCCGACAGCGCCTGGCTGATCGTGCTTTGCTGGGAGCTCGAGCATTGGCTGAAGGCCAGGCTGGCGGCGCTGACGGTGCCCGCCATCGACTCGGCCTGCATCTCGGCCAGGGTCTTGCTCACCTCGCGCGAGCCGCGTGGACGCACACCCTCGATCCAGACGGTGGCGGCTTCGGATTGCAGCTCATTCGGCGCCGTGCCGGCCCTGGCGGCGATACTGGTGGCGGTGGTGACATTCGCGGCCTGCGCCGATGGCGCGTCGGCGAACAGCTGCGCGGCGGCGGCGCGGTAGCGGATGGCGTAGTCACCGGTGGTGCTCATGTCGTACAGCGAGGAGAGTTCCACCCGGGCGCTGTAGGAGGCGCCGGGCTTGAGCAGGTAATAGTCGCTGGCGGTGGGGGCGGGGCGCTTGGCGACGGCACCCAGGTAGCGCACCGGGCTGCCGTCGCGCGTGACCTCGAACAGCGGCGTCATCGGCACGGCGCCGAAGGGCGTGTGCGACTTCAATACGTACTGCGGACTGCCGGAGGTATTGGTGAAGGTCACCGTCACCACCACGTCCTCGCTCTTGCCCAGCGCAGGCTTCTCGGGCGCGACCGAGACCACGACGCCGTTGGCGGCCGCCTGGGCGGCGAAGGACAGGGCCAGCACGGCGGCGCCGGCGGTCCATTTCAGCATATTCCTGCTCATGTGTTTCTCTCCGTAAAGTTCTTTATTTGACAGCGTTTGTTGTAGGCATCTGCCACCCAAAGCTTGCTACGGATGACACAGAAGCCGATCTCATACTGTGCCTATTCATGAGGTCGCGCAAACGAAAATTGAAACTGTTGTGTATATGTTTGATAGGCATCAATACCGTCAATCGTGCGCTGGAAATCTTGTTGGGCCCGTGCTAGCGCGGCCCAGTTGGGACCCGCCGCACGGGGCGGCACGATTGCTGGTTTAATACGCACTGCGCATGTCGCCGCGTCGTGCGGCAGCAGCATCATCGAAAGGACTATTCATGACCATCGCCTTCCTCGGCCTCGGCGCCATGGGCCAGCACATGGCCGCCAACCTGCTGCGTGCCGGCCAGATCGTCCACGTCTGGAACCGCAGCCCGCAACCCGTGCAGGCGCTCGCCCAGCAAGGCGCGAAACCCGCCGCCACGCCCGCCGAATGCGGCATCGCCGACGTCGTGTTCACCATGCTGGCCGACGACAACGCGACCCGCGCCGTGCTGATCGACGGCGGCGTGCTGGATGCGATGGCGCCCGGCAGCATCCACGTCAACATGGCCACCGTCTCGGTCGCGTTCGCGCGCGAGATGGCGGCGCTGCACCTGGAAAAAGGCATCGGCTACGTGGCGGCGCCGGTGCTCGGCCGCGTCGACGTCGCCGCCGCCGGCAAGCTGAACATCCTGGCCGGCGGCAGCGATGAGCTGATCGTCCGCGTCCAGCCGCTGCTCGACCTGATGGGGCAGAAGACCTGGCGCTTCGGCGCCGCGCCGGAGCAGGCGAATGCCGTCAAGCTGGCCTGCAACCTGACCCTGGCCTGCGCCATCGAGGCCACCGGCGAAGGCGCAGCCCTGGCACGCGCCCATGGCGTGCCGGCCGCGAACTTCGTCGACCTGATCACCAGCACCTTGTTCGCCGGTTCGCCGGTCTACAAAGGCTATGGCGGCATGATCGCGGAAGCGCGCTACAGCCCGGCGGGCTTCAAGCTGGCGCTGGGCCAGAAGGACGTGCGCCTGGCGGTGGAAGCCGGCCAGGCCCAAAACCTGCCGCTGGCCTTCGGCGACGCGCTGCAAACGGTGCTGAAGGAAGCCGTGGACAGCGGCGACGCCGATCTCGACCTGGCGGCGCTGGGCAAGAACGCGGCGCGCCGCGGCGGCTTGGTTTGACAGGCGCAGGACGCATGGAAAAACTGATCGCAGAACTGACCCGGCTCTACCTCGCCCCCGAGGCAGTGACGCGCGAAGCCCTGACCCAGCACCTGCTGGGCCAGACCACCCGCGCCATCCAGCTGACCACCGCCGACGGCCTGGCGCGCGCGCTGGTGATCCCCTTCCGCAAAGTGAGCGGCGCCGCCGAAGGGCAGCACTGGACGCGCCTGTGCGAAGTGGCGAATGCCTTGCAGGCGGAACTCGGCCTGCCGGCGCCGGCGGTGAGCATCGATGGCGCCAGCGCCTTCTACCTGTGGCTGTCGCTGGAGACGCCGGTGCCGACAGCGGATGCCCAGGACTTCCTGGCGGCGCTGCGACTGGCCTACTTTCCGGAGACCGAACTGGCGCCGGATGCCGCCACCGCGCCGGTCTACCTGCCGCCCTGCCTGAACCCGCGCAGCGGCAAGTGGGCCGCCTTCATCCATCCCGGCATGGGGGCCTCGTTCGCCGAGGAGTCCGGGCTGGAGATGACACCGCCGGTGGCCGGGCAGGTGGGCTTTTTGGAGCGGCTGGAGCGTATTGGCGAGGCGCAGTTCCGGGCGGCGCTGGCGAAGCTGCAGCCGCCGAAGGTGGCGATGGCCGCTCCGACTGCGTCATCAATGCCCGATGCACCGGCGGCTGGCTTGCCTGCTGCCGGCGCACAGGTGGCTCCGCCTGCGGGGGCACCCGATGGGCTGCTGCTCAAAGATGCGACCCTGGAAGACATCGTCCGCTACCTGCATGCGAAGAATATCGAGCCGACGTTCCGGCATCTGATTCGTTAGCGCGAAAACCGTCGTTCCCGTTAGCCTAAAAACCGTCATTCCCGCGCAGGCGGGAATCCAGGTTGCATGAGGCATCCATGGCGGAGGCTATCGGCACGCGACGAACTTGGACCCCCGCCTGCGCGGGGGCGACGGCGCACTGCAGCCGACCGTGCTTAGGGCTGCGGATCCCACCCCGCCCCGCCACCGTACCCCGCAAACACCCTGGCCCGCGTCGCAAAGCGCTGCGCCACTTCGGCCTCGCTCAAGGCATACCCGCCAACCCGCAGGCGCAGATCGATCGGCGTGCCGGACAGCGTGGTGCTGCCATACTCGCGCCAGCCCGCCTCCGCACTCGCCACCTGCGGATTCGGCGCCGGCTGGCCGTTGACGCCGAGGCCCGCCCAGCCTGCCGCCGCCACGTGGCCATCCATCCTGCAGTTGATGAAGGCGATGTTGTCCCAGCTTGACGTGCCGCCCGGGCTGCGCGCCAGCCAGGTGGCGCCGGGCGGCACGTCGCCGTGGTTGGGGCCCGGGCCGGGGCCGTGGGTCAGGGCGCTGTTCAGGAAGACGTAGCCGATGTCGCCAGCCAGCGGCACCCGCGCCTGCAGCACGTAGCCGCCGCTGGTGGTGCTGGCGCTGTCGCCCACGCTGCGGATCTCGCTGTTCTCGAACAGGGCCGCGTGGCTGCTGCCCCAGATGAAGTCGACGTTGCCCGCCACCAGGGTGTTGTGGAACCACGCCCAGCCCTTCAGGTTGAGCGTGTCCTGCTCGCTGTAGAAGCTGGCGTTCTTCGCCACCAGGCGGGTGTCGCTGTTGAAGTAGAGGGTCTCGGCCTGGCCGGAGATCGCGGCCGAGCGGATGGTCGTGTTCTTCAGGCTCAGGGTATCGAGCACCAGCATGTCGGCCGCTTCCACCAGCATCAGCGCGCGCCCGCCGGCCGGGGAGCCGGCCACCGTGGGCGACTGGCTGCTGCCGGTACCCGGGTTCAGGGTTTCGTTGTTGGTGGTGCGGATCAGCACGCCGTCGCGGCTTTCGCCCTGGATGGTCACATTGTCCTTGCCGTTCAGGTAGAGCAGCTCATCATAGGTCCCGTTTTTTACCTTGATGGTGACCGGCGCCGCCTTCGCAAAGGACTGCATCGCGTAGTTGAGCGCAGCCTGCACGCTGCGGAAATCGGCCTCGCCGTCGTCGTCGACCGTGACCGTGGCGCCCGTCGGCGCGGCGGCCTTGGTGGTGAAGGACCAGCCGCCCGGCTTGCCGATGCCGACGAACGGCAGGCCTTTCAGGGTGGCGCCGGTGAACACGCCGTCCGCGATGGCGACATAGTATTCGGTGCCGTAGGCCAGCTTGTTGGCGTGCGGGGTAATGATCGCGCTGCTGCCCTCGATGCGGATCGGCGTCGTGTTCACGCGCCGCACCAGCGCCTGGCCCGGGTAGCCGAGCGCATCGGACTCGGCGCCGACGCGGATGGTGTCCACCAGGGCGTCATCGGCCTTGCGGAAGATGCGGATGCTGCCGCCCGTGCCCAGGGTTGGCGGCTGGTCGAAGCTGAGCTTGAGCGTGGTATCGATGTTGACCGCGCCGGCCTGGGCCGCCGGCTGGCTGGCGCCTTGCAGCGGATACGTCTGGCCCGGCTGCACGAAGCGGGCGCCGATGGTGGCGGCGATGCTGCGCTTGAGGGCCGGTTCGGCGCCGCTGGTAAAGACGATGCTGGCGCTGCCGGCCGCCAGCGGCGTCAGGGTGACCGTGTTGCCGTTGGCGAGCGCGCTGACCACGCCCGGATTGCTGGAAGCGACCGTGAAACTGTCGGCCGTACCGTCGGCGGCGACTGCGGTAACGGCGATCTGGAGCGGCGCGTCGCCGGCTTCGGCCGCGTAGCTGAGCGGGGCCGGGTCGAGGGTCAGCTGCACCGGCTTCTGGCGCGGGTCGCCCACGCGCACGTCGTCGATCTGGAAGGATTTGTTGGCCGTGTACAGGCCGATCAGACCGCGCCCTGCGAAGGCCGCATCGCTGATGGTGCCGAGCTTCCTGCCGTCCAGGTAGACGGTGAGGGCGCTGCCGATCATCTCGAAGCGCACCGTGTAGAACTGGGCATCCATCGCAATCGGCGCCTTGGCCTGGAACGGGCGGCTCAATGAGCCGGCCAGCATTTTGGCGATCTCGACCTGGGTGCTGGTGGTGCTGCTCTGGACGTTCAGGCCGGCGCCATACCAGTTGGCGGGATCGAGGTAGCGGGTGACCAGGTAGAGCTGCTTGTTGCCAGTGGTGCCGTTGGTCATGGGCCGGATGCGCGCCTCGACGTAATAGTCGGCGGACGGCACGCCGGCGAAGGCTTCGGGTTTCACCAGCGCCAGCAGGCCGCCGGTGCCGGCCGCCGTGTACTGCAGCACCTTGCTGGCGCTGCCGGCCGCTTCTTCGGTCACGCGGAAGCTGCCGTTCGGCCCTGCCACTGGAAGCAGATTCCACTTGCCGGTTGCGCCATCCTGGAAGTCGTCGCAGAAGTACAGGCCGCTCGTTTGTCCACTTGTGGGGCAGTTCTGTGTGGGGCCGGTATCCACGACCACCGGGCCGGTGCCGGTAACGGACGTGGTCAGCTTGCCGCCACCGGCCATCGCCAGCGCATTCGCCTTGACCAGGGCGGCGGGGCGCGGCGTGAAGGCATACGGCGGGGTCCAGCCCGGCGTGGCGGCCAGCGCGCAGGTTCCCAGTGGAGCGCCGTTCAGCAGCGAGCCGCTGTCCTTGAAGGCGCCGGCAGTGGCGTCGCCCGGGTTCCTGATGATGGCGTCGCAATTGGCGGCGTTGGCGATCTCGAACACGTTGGCGTTCGACAGCACTTTGGCATTGGTGCCGGGACCGATGCTGTAGCTGTTCTTGTAGACATCGGCCTTCTTGTCGCCCACATAGTAATTGTTGAACAGGTGGACCTGCCCGAAACGCACCCGCGGCGCGCGCGACTGCACGGCGCGGAACACGTTGTTGCTGAAGGTGACGCGCAGCTTGCCTTCGTCGCCGGTGGCCGAACTGCTCGAGCCGATCAGGTTGTTCTTGTCATGCTCGCCAAACACGTTGTACGACACCGTTACGTAGTCGGACGCGTTGGTGATGTCGAGCGCGCCGTCGTGGCACTGCTTGACGTGGCCGTTTTCGATGGGCAGGTAGTTGTCGGTGACCGGGGCGTCGGTGAAGCTGTTGTGGTCGATCCAGATGTGGTCCGAGCCGCTGATGCCGATGGCATCGTAGGCCGCGTTCCAGTTGCCCGTCGCGCCATCGTTCGGGTCCCATTGCGGCCCGACGTCGCAGGGGTTCACGATGTGCAGGTTGCGGACGATGATCTGCGAAGCGTTCGACACGATGATGTGGCCATTGACCAAGCCCGCATTCGTGCCATCGCCGATCAGCGTGGTGTTGCTCTTGAGGCGGACCGCGCCGCGTGCCGACTGGTCGGCGGTGCTGGTGTAGGGGCGGCCCTCGGTCATGTCGATCGTGCCGGCCAGCTTGATGATCTTCGGCGTGGCGCCGCCGTTGGCGATCGCCGCCAGCAGCTGGGCGCGGTTGGTGACGGTGTAGATCTGTTCGGTGACGGCATTGGCGCCGGCGACCGTGCCGCCGGCCTGGCTGGCCCAGCCATCCGCGGGGGCGCTGGCGCGCGCGGCATCCGTGCTCGCGCCATGGACCTGCCCGATCAGGGCGCCGGCCAGCAAGAGCGACGCGCGCAGCGCGGCCCTGACATTCATGGTTGTCATGTGGATTCTCCTGGAGGACGGTGGTCTCAGCCGCGCTTGCGGCGGCGGCTGAATGCCAGGCCGGCTGCGCCGGCCAGCAGCAGGGCGGCACCGGCCGGCTCGGGCACGGCTGCGTCGGCTGCGCCGATGCGCGTGGTGACGGTGGTGTAGCTGCCGTTCCAGGACAGGCCGCTCAGATCGAGCGCGATGCGCCGGCCATCCAGGACTGTCAGGCCGGGCAGGCCGTCCACCATGGCGGCGTCGACCAGGGTAAAGCTGGCGATCGGTGCAGCGAGCGCGCTGAAATCGAAGGTGAAGCGGTAATCGCCGTCGCCCGCCGGCATGTCGTTGTTGTAGATGGTCAGCAGGCCATCCTTCGAAAAGTCGAAGGCGAACAGGGCGTCGCCGGTGATGAATTCGACCCCGCTGTCGCTGGGGTCGAGCCGCGTGGTATTGCTGCCGGCCACCGGCTGGAAGTCGTGGTCGAGGCCGAGCACACTCCCGCCACCCTGGTAGGTGGCGGTGATGCTGGCCTGGTCGAGTGCAAGGGGTGCCGCCTGTGCCTGGCCGGCAGCGAGGGCTGCCAGTACCAGTGTCTCCGTGATGATCTTTTTCATTATGGTGTCCAGATGTGGTGCTGCTGGTTTGACGACCCGTCCATCCCGCCGCAGGCACGCCGGGGGCTCGCGACAGCCGTGCGGGCTGCGCCGACATCGTCTGCGTGCGGGAAGGAAGGGTGACGGTGGTGCGAGGGTGAAGCAGCCTGCATGCTGCGGCGGAGCGGCTCGTGGCCGGCCCGGCAGGCGTTTTGATCTTAACACGGAGATATTAAATTGGTCGGGCCAATTTAACTATTTGCGGCAGATGTGGCGGATTTGCATTGGATTGGTCGGGCCGCTTATGGTCGTGGCTTCAGTGCATCCAGTTTGCCGCTCACCCATTTCATGACCCCCGCGTCGTCGGCCATGTCGCCGGTATAGGGAAAGTCCGGCACGAAGGGTTCGCGCGTCGCCTGGGCGGTCTTGAACCAGGCGGTTGGAATCCGTAGCGAACCGCGTCCGCTCGGCAGGTCGATGCGCGTGATTTCGCCGAAGGGCGAATAGCCGATGGTCGCTTCGCCCAGCACCACGCTGTCGCCGCTTGCCTGGATCTGCTGCAGGAAATTCATGCATGAACTGAAGCAGCCGCGGTCGATGAGGGCGGCGATGCGCGGGCCGTGGGGGCGCGGCGACGCCGGCGTCACGAGCGCGGCCGCATCGGCCTGGCCGCCGACCAGCGCCAGCGTGTCGCCGGCCGCGATGGCCGCTTCGACTTTTACCAGGTCGCTTTCGAATTCGGCCTTCGAATGCGCATGTTCGGGGGCGGCGATGTACAGCTTGAGCTGGGCGACGGTCGCCGCGTTCGCCACCAGGTATTTGCCGGTGCCGCCGGCTTCGGCCACCCGGGTGCCCCAGGCGACGCCGTACAGCGCCTGCAGCGCGCGGTTGCCCCAGCTGGAATCGCCGCCGCCATTGCCGCGCAGGTCGAACACGATCCATCCCGACCTGGGCAGCCTGGCCAGTTGCGCATACAAGGCCTCGTAGGCGGCAGCGGAGCGGGCGCCGTTAAAGTCCGGCATGCCGACCCAGGACTTGCCGGCGCCCAGCCGCGTGAGGCCGACCGGCCTGGCGCCCGCGCGGAAGTGCGCGCGCACTTCCTCGACACGCGCGTCGCCGAGCTGGCCCGGCACCGCGCGCAGCGGCAGGTCGAAACGCTTGCGGCTGCCGTCGGGCAGGGTGAACACGCACTGCCTGGGCGTATAGCCGAGGCCAGTATCGAACATCAGCGCGCGTGCCATGGCGCTGGCGGTGCTGGCGTATTCGGCGCTGCGGTTCATGAAAGGAGCAAGCTGGGTCTGCAGCCAGGTGCCGGTCCAGACGCCGTCGCATTGCTGCGCCACGGCGCCGACCGGCGGCAGGGCGTTCGGCCAACCCGGCTCGGACCAGGCGACACGGTAGCCGCCCGCCGCCTGGTCCAGCACCAGGCCGGTCCAGCCGCGGGTGCGCAGGTGCAGGTCGATGCCGGTGTGCGGGTCGCCGAAGCCGCTGATGAAGCGCATCATCAGGCGCAGGTAGTCCTGTTCGCTACGCACCGCATCGGCTTCGGCCAGGCCGAGGCGCAGGCCGGCGGCCAGCGGCGTGGTGACGCTCGGTTCGCCGGCGGCGACGCCGGCATGCTTGCCGCGGATGGTCTCGGCGGCGAATTGCAGGTCGGTCCTGGCGATGGTGGCCCAGTCGGTGGCGCCATCGGCTGCGCACGCCACGCCCGCGGCGGCGGCTGTCAGGATGGCCAGTAAGGCGGTGCGGGCAAGCGTGGGGAGTGGCGTCATGGCGTGGGCTCGGCGGTGGAGGGAAGGGAGCGCTGGATTTGCTTGCTACAGCTGCTTGCTACAGTTGCTTGCTACATCTGCTTGAACATCTCGGTGTAATTGCGGCTCACCACCAGCTCTTCGGGGCGGCCCTTCAGCTTGACCAGCAGGCGGCCGCGGAAATCGGTGCGGGTGCCGGCCACGTGGCGCGCGGCCACGATCACGCTGCGGTGGATCTGCCAGAACTGCTGGGCGTCGAGCTGGTCGCGCAGCTGGCGCAGCGGGGTGCGGATCAGGTGCTCGCCGTTGGCGATGAACACGCTGGTGTACTTGTCGTTGCTCTGGAAGTAGATCACCTCATCGATGGCGATCAGGCGCGTCTCCTGGCCCTGGGCGGCGCGGATCCATTGCAGGGGGGCAGGCGGCGCGGCTGCCGGCGCAGCTGCAAGGCCAGGTGCGAGCGCGGGTGCGGCCAGGCCGAGCTGGCGCAGCAGGCCCGCCAGCGCATCGGCGGCGGGCGCCGCGGCGGGTGCAGATGCGGACGCCGCCAGCGCTTCCTGCAGCCGCGCCACGGTGCGCGCCAGGCGCTCGCGCCGGATCGGTTTCAACAGGTAGTCGAAGGCGGCATGCTCGAAGGCTTGCAGCGCATAGTGTTCGTGGGCGGTGGTGAAGACCACGCGCGGCGCCTTGCCGTCCGCCAGCAGGCGCTCGGCCAGCTGCAGGCCGTTCAGGCCGGGCATCTGGATGTCGAGGAAGACCACGTCGGGCGCCAGCTCGTCGATCAGGCGCAGCGCGTCCAGCCCGTTGGCGGCGCGGCCGGCGATCTGGAGCCCGGGCCAGGCAACAGCCAGCTCGGCCGCCAGGTAGTCCAGCAGGTGGGATTCGTCGTCGGCGATCAGGGCGCGGATGGGTTCGATGGCGGCACCATGGAAACGGGAACAGGCAGCGGCAGCAGCAGGCGCGAGGTCACGCCGCCGGCTTGATTTTCTAATAATTGTACCTGAGCATTAATTCCGTGCAAGCTGGCCAGCCGCTCGCGCAAATTGGCCAGTCCCACGCCGCCGCCGGGCCGCGGCGGCGCGCTGCCCAGGCCGGCGCCGTCGTCGCTGACTTCAATGCTCAAAAGGCCATCGGTGCGGCGCGCGCGCAGCACGATTTCGCCGCCCGCCACCTGCGGCTCGATGCCGTGCATGACCGCGTTTTCGACCAGGGGCTGGACCAGCATCGGCGCGATCGGCAGCGCGCGGCAATCGGCCTCGGCCTCGATGCGGTAGCGCAGGCGCGGCCCCAGGCGCACCGCCAGCACGTCGAGGTAGGCACTGGCCAGGTCGAGCTCCGCGCCCACGGTCGCGTGCTCGGCGCGGCTGGCGGCCAGGCCCGCGCGCAGGAAATCGATCAGGTGTTCCAGCATGTTGCGCGCCTGGTCCGGCGCCGGGCCGATCAGGCTGACCACGTTGGCCAGGGTGTTGTACAGGAAGTGCGGCTCGATCTGCGCCTGCAGCGCGCGCAGCCGCGACTCGGCCAGCAGGCGCGCGGCCTCGGCGATCTTTTCCTGCTGGCGCGCGGCTTCCGTTTCGCGCGCCTGGCGCCGCGCGATGGCGGCGAGGACGGCGATCGTCAGCAGGGCGATCAGGGTGCCGAGCGGCAGCAGCGGCGCCAGCTTGCCGGGGCGGGCCAGGAAAGCATCGGGACCGCGGAACAGGGCGTCGGTCAGCTGCAGGCCGAGCACGACGCAGCCGGCAATGAGTAGCACCTGTCCCAGGCGCATCGGCCAGGCGCCGCGTGCAAAGGCGGCGGGCGCCGCCACGCGCAAGGCCGCCAGCACGCCGTGGATCAGGAAGCCGATGACGTTCGAGGTCAGCAGCATCGCGCCCAGCCAGGACAGGATGGGCCGCACCGTGCCCATCAGGGCGCAGGTGGCCAGGGTCATCACCAGGCCGACCAGGCTGCTCCACAAGGCGGTGTAGACCAGGTCGCGCGCGGTGGAACGCGGCCAGCGGCGGAACAGGCCGATGATTTCGAGCGGATGGTTGCTGCTTGCGGCCGGCGTTGTCGGCATGTCGTCCCCGTTTGTTGAACACTTGAGAAATTACCACGGAAGCAATCCGATGTGCGCCCTTGCCCCTGGGGGATGGCGACAGCATGGGGCTGGGCCGGCGCGGGCGGCACGCCATGCGACGAAGCGCCCGCCCGGCGCCGCGGCATGCAGCCGAACGGCGCCAAACGCGGGGGCGTGTGGCGCTACCGCAGGGTGCGTGGCGCTGGCCTTTGCAGCCAGGCGGCCCCTGGTGACAATCCGTGGATATTGACGCCTCACCACTGGCGTATCGTGTGCCGATCTTCCATCACCGGGGCAGCATCATGTTCAAGACCATCGCCTGCACACTGATCTTGTTTTCATCGGCGGCGCTTGCGGCCGGCCAGCCTGCGCCGCCCGCGGGCTTTGCACGGCTGGTGCCGACTGCATTGCCGAATGGCCTGCAGCTGGTCGAGGTCCGCAAGCGCTGCGAGGACTGCACGCCCTGGCGCCTGGTCGACTTCAGGTCGAACGCATCGCCGGCACCAATCAGGCAGGAAAGGGTCAGCGTCCACGAGGGCGTCACGGCGATGTATGCCTTTCCGGGAACGCAGTACTTTGCCAATACCAAGGTCGAGCAGAGCATCCTGGGCCGCTACGACCAGGACAAGGCGATCGTGACCGAAGCGCTGGCCCACGAATGCGCACGCATGAGTGAGCGCGTGACCGAGTATGTGGCGCAGCACCCCGAGGTGCGCGAAAAACTCGATCGCGCAGCCGCCACCGGCAAGGCCTACGTGGAATTTGAACAGGGCAAGTACAGGGGCGTCGAGTACGCCTCGTGCACGCAGAACGCGCTTGGGCTGATGGGCGCGACCATCAGCCAGTTGCAGGTGTATGTGCCGGCGAGCGATGTCATCGTCACCGCCTACCTGCTGGCGCAGAAGCAGGCGAAATTCCGGACGATCGAGGAATTCCTGCAGTTGCGGCGTGCATTCCTCGAGGGGTATATCGACTTTATCCTGCTTCCGGCCGGCGGCGGATAAAAAAAATGCCGTTCAGCGCACTGAACGGCATGGGACGGCTACGAGACGGATGCGAGGCCGCGATCAGCTATAACTGGTCCAGCTCTGCGGAATCTCGATCTGGCCGGATTGTGCGGCCTGGGCATAGGCGCGCATTTCCGCGACCACGGCTTCCATCTGCTCGTTGCCCGGATTCGCCAGGAAACCCTTCATGCGTTCCTGGAGCGTGGCCTGCTGGTCTCGCCATTCATAACGGGAAGTCTTGCTCATTTACCCTCCTTGCGGCGAACAGCCGTGCTTGGTGTGTGATTTATAAGGTGCTGCTTCAAAGGTCTTCAGTATGCCATATGTCACATGGCGCTCAGTGCGCTGACACACTTAGGCCACCGTGAGCGAGCCCGAAATTAGCATTATGGTAACACGCTGCGGTAAAACAGATCGAGCCGTCCTTCCAGCTCGCGCAGTCCTTCCTCGCGCGTCTTGAGGCGCGGGCACATCAGGCCCATCAGCTGTTCGCCGGCGATGCAGGTCATCAGGAAGCCCGGCAGCATGTCGAAGGGCGCATCGGGCCGTAGCTGGGCGCGGATGTCGGGCCGGGCAAAGAAGCGCGCCAGCATCTCGCGCGTGAGGCGAGGGCCGCCGTTCCAGAAGGCGTCGCCCAGCTCCGGATTGGTCGGCGCCTCGGTCAGCACCACGCGCTGCATCTCGAGCGCCTGCTCCGAATTCATCAGGCAATACATCTGGCGCGCGAAGTCGTCCACGATCTCGCGGAAGGGACGCGGGTCGGTTTCCATCGGCTGGCTGTGGAAGAAATGTTCGCGCTTGGCGGCCAGCACCGCGTGCAGCAAGCCTTCCTTGCCGCCGAACTTCACATAGATGGTGCGCACGGCAACGTGGGCGGCGCGCGCGATCGATTCCAGGCTGGTCTTGGTATAGCCGTTCTTCAGGAACAGGCTGCCGGCGATCTGCAGCAGTTCCTGGGTACGCGCTTCGACATCCGCCGCCTTGGGACGGCCGGCCTTGGTGTTGCAGCAATCGCTGTCTTGCTTGGGTGTGTCCATGGCGCTCACTGTATGCCAATCCAAAATGAAATGCAACCGTTTCATTTCTTGACTTCCCCCCATCTTTGTCGAATAATGCGATCAACCCATTTCATTTTTCTTCGGAGTAGCATCCATGTCAGAGTCGCAAACCACGGTTCAGCAGAAACCGACAGCCGCACCAGGCGCCCCAGGTAGCGCCGGTGCGGGCGCCCCCGCCGCGCCCGCCAATGCGGGCAAGGGCCCGCCGAAGCGCGTGCTGCTCGTGGTCGGCGTGATCGCCGCCGTGGCCCTGGCTGCCGGCGGCCACATGTGGTACCGCAGCGCCAACTTCGTCGAAACCGAAAACGCCTACGTCACCGGCCACGTGCATCCGGTGTCCTCGCGCATTCCGGGCGTGGTCACCAAGGTCATGTTCGACGACAACCAGATCGTCAAGGCCGGCGACGTGCTGGCCGAACTCGACCCGGCCGACCAGCGCGTCAAGGTCGACCAGATCCAGGCCCAGATCGCCAGCATGCAGCAGCAGATCGTGCAGGCCGACGCCACCGTCGAGCAGGCCCGCGCCCAGGCGTCGGCCGCCAACGCCCAGATCGCGCAAGCCCAGGCCACCCTGGTGCGCGCCAACCAGGACGCCACCCGTTTCGGCCAGCTGTACAACACCCAGATGAAGGCCGTCTCGAAAGCCGAGCTGGATGCCGCCAACGCCGCCCGCACCGGCGCCACCGCCGACGTCACGGCGCGCCGCGACAACGCCACCGCCGCCAAGGCCCAGATCGCCGCCGCCATCTCCGCGCGCGACGTCATCAAAGCCCAGGTCAAGGTGCTGCAGGCGCAGCTGAAAGACGCCGAACAGCAGCTCGGCTATAACCAGCTGGTGGCACCGGTCAGCGGCCGCGTCGGCAAGCGCAGCGTCGAAGTTGGTGCCCGCGTGCAGCCGGGCCAGCAGCTCGCCGCCATCGTGCAGGACGATGTCTGGGTCACCGCCAACTTCAAGGAAACCCAGCTGGCCGGCCTGCAAGTGGGGCAGGCGGTGCACGTTGAAATCGACGCGCTGCCCGACCACGAACTGGTCGGCCGCGTGGACAGCTTCTCGCCGGCCTCGGGCAACCAGTTCGCGCTGCTGCCGTCGGATAACGCGACCGGCAACTTCACCAAGATCGTCCAGCGCGTGCCGGTCAAGATCACCTTCAAGCCGGAAGACCTGCGCAAGTACTCGGGCCGCCTGGCGCCGGGCATGTCCTCGGTGGTCGAGATCGACCTGCGCCAGAAAGTGGCGCAAAACCAGGGCCAGGGCCAGACCGCTGTTGCTTCCACCGCGGCCGCACACTAAGGACCGGCCATGACGAGTTCCACCAAGCCGATGGGTGCGCAAGCCGCGCCGGGCGCGCCGCCAATGCCGCCCCCCAACGCGCACGTCGACGCGCGCACCTGGATCGCGGTGGCCGCCGGCCTGCTCGGCGCCTTCATGGCGGTGCTCGACATCCAGATCACCAACTCTTCGCTGCGCGACATCCTCGGTACCTTGTCGGCCACGCAGGAAGAGGGCTCCTGGATTTCCACCGCCTACCTGTGCGCCGAGATCGTGGTGATCCCGATGACCGCTCTGTTCACGCGCGCCTTCGGCCAGCGCGCTTACCTGATGGGGACGACGGCGCTGTTCCTGCTGTTCTCGACCCTGTGCGGCTCGGCCTGGAGCCTGCAGAGCATGATCGTGTTCCGCATGCTGCAGGGCTTCAGCGGCGGCGCCCTGATCCCGATGGCGATGACCCTGGTGATGACGCGCCTGCCGGCATCCAAGCGCGCCACAGGCATGGCGATGTTCGGCCTCACCGCGACGCTGGCGCCGGCCATGGGCCCGACCCTGGGCGGCTACCTCACCGAGCTGTATGGCTGGCCCTGGATCTTCTACATCAACTGGGTGCCGGGCGTGCTCCTGATCGCCGGCATGTACTGGGGCATCGACCGCGAACCGCTCAACCTGAAGGTATTGCTCAAGGCCGACTGGCTGGGCATCGCCTTCATGGCCACCGGCCTGGCCAGCCTCACCATCTTCCTGGAAGAGGGCAACACCAAGGACTGGTTCGACTCCAGCTTCATCATCACCTTCGCCGCGCTGGCCCTCATCGGCATCCTGGGCTGGGTGGTGATCGGCTTCAGCCGCGCCGACCCCTTCGTCAACCTGCGCCTGTACGGCACCCGCAACTTCATGGTCGCGACCGTCCTGTCGGCGGTGATCGGCATGGGCCTGTATGGTTCGTCGTATCTGCTGCCGCTGTTCCTGGGCCAGATCGCCGGTTATTCGCCGATGCAGATCGGCGAGGTCATCGCCTGGATGGGCTTGCCGCAGCTGTTCGTGATGCCCTTCGTGGCCAAGATGTCGCAGCGCATCGACAACCGCCTGATGTGCATGTTCGGCCTCGGCCTGTTCGGCATTTCCTGCCTGATGAACGCCTACATGGACGCGTCCACCGGCTACGACCAGCTGATGCTGTCGCAGATCATCCGCGCGATCGGCCAGCCTTTCGTGATGCTGACCCTGTCGAACTTCGCGATGAACGGCGTGGCGCCGAAGGACATGGGATCGGCCTCGAGCCTGTTCAACATGACCCGTAACCTGGGCGGCTCGATCGGCATTGCGATGCTGGCCACCGCGCTGACCAACCGCGAGCACTTCCATTCGGCGCGCATCGGCGAAGCCGTGTCGCTGGCGGCGCCGGCCACCCAGACCCGCCTCGACCAGATGACCCAGGCCTTCATCGCCAACGGCATCGACCCCGCCACCGCGGCCCAGCAGGCCCTCGCCGCAATCAGCGGCATCGTGCGGCGCGAGGCCTATGTGATGGCCTACAACGACGGCTTCTGGCTGGTGGGCGTGATCCTGCTGGCGGCGATCATTCCGCTGTGGTTCGCGGACAAGGTCAAGTCGCCGGGCGGGCCGGGCGGTGGCGGCGCGCATTGATTACCTGCCGTCGTTCCCGCGAAAGCGGGAATCCATGCTGAGCATCTTTAGCCACTTCAGCATGGGTCCCCGCTTTCGCGAGGACGACGGGATACGAGACATTTTCGAATGAAAAATATTATGTTCAAGCCTGTCATCCACACCGCCCTGGCCGCCGCCATCGTGACGCTGCTGAGCGCCTGCGGCACCGTCGGTCCCAACTTCGTCGCGCCGAAGCCGGTCGACACCCCGGCCTACCGCCACGCGGCGGAAGCCGCCGCCAGCGGGCAGGCGGCGCAAGCCGGTGACACGGCGCGCCTGCCGGCCGAGTGGTGGACCGTGTTCCAGGACCCCACGCTGACCCAGCTCGAACAGCGCGCCCTGCACGACAACCCGAACGTGCGCGCCGCCGCGCTGCGCCTGGTGCAGGCACAGGCCCAGCTGGGCGTCACCCGCGCCAGCCAGCTGCCCTCGGTGAGCGTCTCGGCCGGTATCTCCAACGCGCGCACCTCGGCCGAGAGCTCGCAAGGCCTGGCGCTGGGCCACCGTTCGATCGAAGGTAATAATTATTCGGTCGGCGCCAACTTCTCCTACGAGCTGGACCTGTGGGGCCGGGTGCGCCGCGTGGTCGAGGCGTCCGACGCCCAGGCGCTGGCGGCCCAGGACGACCGCGACGGCGTGCTGCTGATGCTGTCCGGCCAGGTGGCCACCGCCTACTGGCAACTGCGCGGCCTGGACACCGAAATGGCGATCCTGCGCAGCGCGCTCGCCACCCGCAGCGAATCGCAGGGGCTGATCGAGGCGCGCTTCAACGCCGGTCTGTCCAACGAACTGGACGTCTCGCGCGCGCGCATCGAGCGCGCCAACGCCGAAGCCGACCTGCATGAAGTGCAGCGCCAGCGCAATACGCTGGAACACGCGCTGGCGGTGCTGGTGGGCGCTTCGCCGAGCCAGCCGGTGCTGCCGGCGGCCCAGGACAGCGCCTTGCCGCAACCGCCGAGCATTCCGGTCGGCCTGCCGGCCAGCCTGCTGGGCCAGCGCCCCGACCTGGCCTCGAGCGTGGAGACGCTGCGCGCTTTCAACGCCCAGGTCGGCGTGGCCGAAGGCGCCTTCTATCCGTCGCTGTCCCTGACCGGCAATTTCGGCTACGCCTCGGAAAGCCTGAGCAACCTGACCCAGGGCAGCGCGCGCCAGTTCTCCTTCGGGCCGCTGGCGCTGTCGCTGCCGGTGTTCGACGCCGGCCGCAACCGCGGCAACCTGAAGCTGGCCCGGGCGCGCTACGACGAAGCCGTGGCCAACCACGAAGGGCGCTTGCTGACCGCGCTGCGCGAAGTCGAGGATGCGCTGTCCGACGTCGCCCAGCGCCAGCAGCAGGGCGATGTGCAACTGCAAGCCCAGCAGGCGGCCGCACGCGCGCTGCTGGTGGCGCAGGCGCGCTACGACCGCGGCGTCTCGACCTATCTCGACGTCACCGATGCCCAGCGCAGCGCGCTGGCGGCCGACCGCGCCGCAGCCCAGATCCGCACCCAGCGCCTGGTGGCGGCGGTGTCGGTGGCGCGTGCCCTCGGCGGCGGCTGGTCCCAGGGCGTGCCCGAGGCGACTATTGCCAAGGCCGGCATGCAATAAGCAGTCAAGCGTTTTAAAACAGGCGCGGCATGCCGGATGAGGGCACGCCGCGCCTGTGTCGTTTACGGACCGGGGCTCTGCGCCTGGCATGACAAATGGATTACGTAATTGGCAATTTCAGTTGCATTAACATCAAACAATATGTAATACTAGCAACTAGTCTTACGAATCAACAAAACAAGTCCAACTCATCCAACCGGGTCACCATGAAAAACACTCTCCGCACCGTCGTCGCAAGCGCCGTCCTGGCATTCACCGCAGCTTCGGCATCGGCAGGCGTCGTTACGACCACCAACAAGGTCAGCTACACGGCCACCGTTACCGGCAACATCCTGAACCTGACGATCGATGCGGCCGCCAACAAGTGGAATGCGCCGGAACTGGACGTGCTGACCTTCCGCATGGCCGGTCTGGACAGCGTGACCCTGGTGTCGGGCCCGGGCGGCGACTGGAACTATGCATTGACGGATGGCGGCACCAAGAAGGACGAAGCGGTCTTCACCGCCGACAGCGCCAACCACACCCTGGTCGATGCGCCGCTGCAGTTCAGCTTTGCGTTCATCGGCAGCGATCTCGATTTCGATGCGCTCGGCCTGAAAGCCGGCTTCGCCGCCAACGGCATCCAGAGCGATTCGGTCACGGCACTCAGCGTGACCGCGCTCGAGGCCCCGGCCGATCCGGCCAAGGTGCCGGAGCCGGCATCGGCGGCGCTGCTGCTGGGCGGCCTGGGCTTGCTGGGTACGATTCGCCGCAAGCGCAAATAAGCCCGGCAAGCGCGCCCGAGTTCACCTGGCGGCGAGCGGTATCGAAGAGATAGGTCTATAGTAGGTAGCGGGACCTTTATCTCATTCACTGGAGCACAGCCATGAGCAAGAACCAGGATGCCAAGAAAGCCGTCAAGAAAGAACCTGCCAAGACCATGAAGGAAAAAAAGGCAGACAAGAAAGTCAAGAAGGAAGAAAAGAAGCGGGCGCAGTAAGCCGCTTCCCACGGCCGGCGTCGGGATGACGCCGGCCGTTTTTCATGGTGCGCCTGAAGCGGATTACAATCCCGGCATTGCAATCCACTCACGGACCCCATGAAACATCTCCTTGCCCCCCTGGTCCTGCTGGCCGCTGCCGGCCTGGCGCATGGCACTGAAACCACGCCTGCCGCTACATCAGCTGCCGCACCGGCCACCGTCGCCGAACTGAACACGATGGCCAAGCGCTTCGCCCCGGTCGACCTGAGCGCCGACACCAGCAAGCTCTCCAGCGGCGACCGCGTCGCCATCGCCAGGCTGATCCAGGCCGCCAAGATCATCGACACCCTGCAGCTGCGCCAGCGCTGGTCCGGCAACGAGGCGCTGTGGGCGGCGCTGCAAAAAGACAGCACGCCGCTGGGCAAGGCGCGCCGCGATTACTTCTGGCTGAACAAGGGACCGTGGTCGATCATCGACGGCAACCGTTCCTTCATGCCGGCCGAGTACGCCGGCATCGCGATCCCGGCCGAAAAGCCGGCCGGCGCCAATTTCTATCCGGACGGGGCGACCAAGGCATCCATCGAGAGCTGGATGGGCAGCCTGAATCCGAAAGACAAGGAGCAGGCCCAGTGGTTCTTCACGACCATCCGCCACACCAAGGACGGCAAGGGCGCCAGGCAATACGCCATCGTGAATTATGCCGACGAATACCGCAGCGAACTGCTGCAGCTGTCGAAGCTGCTGAAGGAAGCCGCCAACGCCACCGACAATGCCTCGCTCAAGAAATTCCTGAACCTGCGCGCCGACGCTTTCCTCTCCAACGACTACCTGGCGTCCGACTTCGCCTGGATGGACCTGGACGCGCCGGTCGACGTCACCATCGGCCCCTACGAAACCTATAACGACGAACTGTTCGGCTACAAGGCCGCCTTCGAAGCCTATGTGAACGTGCGCGACGCCAGGGAAACCGCCAAGCTGAACTTCTTCGGCCAGCACATGCAGGAACTGGAAAACAACCTGCCGCTCGACCCCAAGTACCGCAACCCGAAGGTGGGCGCGATCGCACCGATGGTGGTGGTGAACCAGGTGTATGGCGCCGGCGACGGCAACATGGGCGTGCAGACCGCGGCCTACAACCTGCCCAACGACGAGCGCATCATCCGCCAGCGCGGCTCCAAGCGCGTGATGCTCAAGAACGTGCAGGAAGCCAAGTTCGAAGCCACGCTGACGCCGATCTCGAAACTGGTGCTGCGCCCGGCCGACCAGAAGGACCTCGATTTCGACGCCTTCTTCACCCACATCCTGGCGCACGAGATCATGCACGGCCTCGGCCCCCACGCCACCAGCAAGGACGGCAAGCCCTCGACCCCGCGCCAGGACCTGAAGGACGCCTATTCGACCATCGAGGAAGCCAAGGCCGACGTCACCGGGCTGTGGGCGCTGGCTTACATGATGGACAAGGGGCAGCTCAAGCAGTCGCTGGGGCAGGGCGCCGCCGCCGAGCGCAAGCTCTACGTCACTTTCCTGGCGTCCGCCTTCCGCACCCTGCACTTCGGCCTGACCGATTCGCACGCGCGCGGCATGGCGATCCAGGTGAATTACCTGCTCGACAAGGGCGGCTTCGTGTCCCACGGCGACGGCACCTTCTCGGTCGACCTCGGCAAGATCAAGGGCGCGGTGGCCGACCTCGACCGCGAGTTCCTCACCATCGAAGCCACCGGCGACTATGCGCGCGCCCAGGCCTTCATGAAACGCTATGTCGTCATCCGTCCGGACGTGCAGAAGGCGCTCGACAAGATGAAGGCGGTGCCGAACGACATCCGCCCGGCCTTCGTCACGGCCGCCAAGCTGGCGCCGCCCAAGCCGCCGCTGAAATGGATCCTGCATTGATGCCTGGCGTACAGCACGTGATTTGACGATACTGCGCTGAAAGCAGTGCAAAAAAGACAGCCCGCCGGCATCATGCCGCCGGGCTGTTGTTAATTCGATGAATTTGACGCCTAAGTTAGTTGCCGCACGGAATCTTTCATATAGGAATGTGCTATAGTTATCTCGTTTCCAATCGGAAATAACTAACACCTATTGCGCCCCTCCGGCCTACCAAGCGATCACATCATGACCACCTCTGGACTTACTATCGGCAAGCGCCTGGCGCTCGGTTTCGGCAGCGTCTTCGCCCTCATGGCCGTACTCGCAGGCCTTGCCATCTACCGCGTCGGCCAGATCGACAGCATCCTGACCCACATCAATGACGTCAACAACGTCAAGCAGCGCTACGCCATCAATTTCCGCGGCAGCGTGCACGACCGCTCGATCGCCGTGCGCGACGTGGTGCTGGCCACCAGCCCCGCAGCGGCCGCGCCGGCCATCGAACTGATCCGCAAGCTGGACGAGAATTACCAGAAGTCGGCGGCGCCGCTGGACAGCCTGCTGGCCGAACGCCAGGACATCCTGCCCGAGGAAAAGCAGGCACTGCTGAAGATCAAGGACGTCGAGGCGCGCGCCCAGCCGCTGATCGCCAAACTGATCGCCCTGCGCCAGGCCGACGACGTCGCGGCGGCCGCCGCGCTGCTGGACAAAGGGGCGGCGCCGGTCTTCGTCGAATGGCTGGCCAGCGTGAACGCGCTGATCGACCTCGAGGAACAGCTGAACAAGCAGGCCGCCAGCGAGGCGCGCCAGGTGTCCGGCAGCTTCTTCGCCTGGATGCTGGCGCTGCTGGCGGTGGCCATCGCCGCCGGCGCCGTGGCTGCCGGTACCATCAGCCGCACCCTGCTGCGCCAGCTCGGCGGCCAGCCGGAGGATGCGGTGCGTATCGCCGGTGCCATCGCCGCCGGCGACCTGTCGGTGCCGATCGCGATCCGCGCCGGCGACCGTGCCAGCCTGCTGTTCGCAATGCAGGGCATGCGCGACAGCCTGGTGACCATCGTCAGCCAGGTGCGCGCCGGCACCTTCACCATCGCCGGCGCTTCGGCCGAGATCACGGCCGGCAACCTGGACCTGGCGCAGCGCAGCGAGCGCCAGGCCGGCACGCTGGAAGAAACCGCGTCCTCGATGGAAGAGCTGACCGGCACCGTGCGCCAGAACGCCGACAGTGCGCGCCAGGCCAATACGCTGGCGCTGTCGGCATCCAGCGTGGCCCAGCGCGGCGGCGCGGTGGTGGCCCAGGTGGTGCAGACCATGGCGTCGATCAATGATTCCTCGCACCAGATCGCCGACATCATCGGCGTCATCGACGGCATTGCCTTCCAGACCAATATCCTGGCACTGAACGCCTCGGTCGAGGCGGCCCGTGCCGGCGAGCAGGGCAGGGGCTTCGCGGTGGTGGCGGCCGAGGTCAGGAACCTGGCGCAGCGTTCAGCGTCGGCCGCCAAGGAGATCAAGCAATTGATCGGCGATTCGGTGGCCAAGGTCGACGGCGGCAGCAAGCTGGTGGACGAGGCCGGCCGTACCATGGAAGAGATCCTGGCCAGCGTCCGCCAGGTGACCGACATCATGGGCCAGATCAGCCTGGCCAGCCAGGAACAGAGCGCCGGCATCGTGCAGGTCAACGAAGCGGTGGCGCAGATGGATGAAGCGACCCAGCAGAATGCCACCCTGGTCGAACAGGCCGGTGCGGCGGCGTCCAGCCTGCAGGAACAGGCCGAGCAGCTGGCGCAGCTGGTCAGCGTGTTCAAGCTGGATGTGCCCGCTGCGGGCGACACGGCGCAGCGCCCACGCCCACTGTCGGGCGCCAGCCGCGCCGTCGTCGCGCCACGGCTGGCCATGTCGTGATCTTGCCGATCCGGCAGCTTTGACGTTTTACACAGGCAGCGAATTATTCCTGCGCGGAGGGCTTCACCGGGGCTTTGAATTGCCGATAGGCATTTTAGACAGCCATCGAGGAAGCCCTTCATGTCCAGATTCCTGCTGGCCGCCACCATCCTGTGCGCGGCCCTTTCTCCCCCCTTTTCTCCGGCCTTTGGCGCCGACCTGACCGCACTGGAAACGCGCTGGCTGGGCGCCGCCTTTCCCGTCCTGCAGTACGCGCGCGCCCAGGCGCTGCCGCTCGACATCATCGTCCAGCCGCGCGCGCGCCCGGACGACGTGCCGATGGCGATGGGCTTCGACCGCGGGCGCTGCAAGCTGGTGCTCTCGCTGCGCGGCAATCCGGCGGCCGAAGCCCAGCTGGCCGGGGTGCCGCCGGCGGCGCAAGCCGAGCTGATCGAGGCGATGGCGGCGCACGAGCTCGGCCATTGCTGGCGCTATGCCCACGGCGCCTGGCATGCCTTGCCGGCCGGCTTTGTCGAGGTGGGGATGGAGCGGGCGCTCGACCCGGCCATGCTGGCGCTATCGAAGGCCTTGCGCCAGACCCGGCGCGAGGAGGGCTATGCCGACCTGGTGGCGCTGGCCTGGACCCGCCGGCGCCATCCGGACGACTATGCCCGTGTGCATGCCTGGCTGACGCGCCTGCGGCAAGGAGAACGCTCGGGGCAGACGCTGGCGCACGACGGCCACGATACCCGCGCCTGGGTCGCGCTGGCCCAGGACGGCAAGCGCTTCGGCACGGCCGCCAGACCCTTCGAAGATGCCTTGCCGTTGTGGCGCGAAGGCTTGATGCAAGTAGAGTAAAAAATGGTTTTTTAGTCAACTGTTCGGTGCCGCACAGATTTTTGGCGGACTGGAGCGTCTAATCCGGGTATCACAACAACCGAACCAAGGGACATCGATCATGAAAACCCTGCTTGCGACTCTCCTCGCAGCGGCTGCCGGCAGCTGCTTCGCCGCACCGACCTTCGCCCTGAATCACGATCCGGCCACCTACCGCAACGCCACCCAGAAGGCGGCGGCGGACTACAAGGAAGCCGTGGCGAAATGCGATGCCATGAGCGGCAATGGCAAGGATGTCTGCCAGGCCGAAGCCAAGCTGGCGCGCACCCAGGCCGAAGCCAAGGTCCTGTCCCAATACAACACCAGCCCGGCGAGCCGCGAAAAGGCACGCAGCAACCTGGCTGAAGCCGAGTACGCACTGTCCAAGGCACGCTGCGACGCCAAGAGCGGCGCCGACAAGGACGATTGCATGAACAATGCCAAGTCGGTGCGCACCGCCGCCCTGGCCGACGCCAAGGCTGACCGCACTGCCACGGCCGCCGGTGCCAGCGCGGCCGGCGCCACCGCTTCCGGCGGCCTGGTCGCCGGCACCGACACCCGCGATCCGGCCAAGGCCGCCGCCGTCGACAAGTGCGCGCAAACCGGTGGCGACAGCAAGACCGGCTGCCTGGTCGAGACCAAGCCGTCGGCCGTGCGTGAAGGCGCCGCCGCAGCCGCCAGCCGCACCGAGGCTGCCGCCGACAATGCCGGCGACAAGACCCGCGCCGCCACCGCCGCCGCCGCTGCAAAGACGCGCGACGCTGCCGCCAGCGCGACCGAAAAGACCAAGGCCGTGGCCGCGACAGCTGCTGAAAAGACGAAGGAAGTCGCCCAGGTCGCCGGCGAGAAGACCCGCGACATGGCCGCCACCGCCGGCGAGAAAAGCAAGGAAGTCGCCGCCACCGCCGCCGACAAGAGCAAGGCGGCCACCGCCGGCACCCGTGTCGCCGCCGCCGACACCGCCATCACCACCAAGGTCAAGGCCGGCCTGGTGAAGGAGCCGAACCTGGAATCGCTGGGCATCCACGTCGAGACCGAGAAGGGCGTCGTGATGCTGAGCGGCTTCGTCAACTCGAAGTCCGAAGCCGACAAGGCGCTGAAGGTCGCCAAGAGCGTCGACGGCGTGACCAATGTGAAGAGCGCGATCCAGGTCAAATAATCCGCAGCAGCAAGCAGTTTTCCGAGTGCCAACTTCGGCCGGCTTCATCGCCGGCCGTTTTTTTGCCTGCACCGGGTGCGCGGCGTCAGGTTCCAAAATTGCCTTGAGGATAAATCTGGCGGGCGTATAATCGCCGCCGTGAACAAGATCGAAGCCTTTGGCACCATTGCCGCCCAGGCCGCGCGCGGGGACATCTCTTTCCCGACCAGCGTGAACGCCGTGCTGCGCCTGCAGCAGGCGCTGGACGATCCGGATTGCCATCTGGAGGATGCGCTGCGCCTGGTGCTGGGCGAACCGCAGCTGGCGGCGCGCACCGTGGCCCTGGCCAACACCTCGGCCTTCAGCGCCGGCGGCCCCGCCATCACCAATGTGCGCGCCGCGGTGACCCGCATCGGCTACCGCAACCTGCAGATGCTGGTGGCCGGCCTGGTGGTGCGCCAGTTCGGCAGCCGTATCGACGACCCGGCGCTGCGCGCCAAGTGCGAGCAATTGTGGGAACACACGGTGCAGGTGGCAGCCCTGGCCCAGGTGTTCGCGCGCCGCGTCACCTTCGCCAATCCGGATACCGCGATGTTCGCCGGCATCGTGCACGAAGTCGGCGGCTTCTATCTGCTGTCGCGCGCCGACGGCTTCCCCGGGCTGCTGGAGCAGGATCCTGAGCGCTGGGCCGAGCTGTGCGAAGACGTGCTGACGCGCGAAGTGGCGCGCCGCCTGTCCCTGCCGGAGCCGGTGGCCGAGGCCATCTTCCAGCTGCGCGACGCCTGGCTGCACATGCCACCGAGCTCGCTGCTCGACACCCTGCTGCTGGCCAACCTGTATGCCACGGTACCGTCGCCGCTGGGCCGCACCCCGGCCCCGCTGCCCGAGCACAGCGACAGCGCGCTCGACTACCTGGTGGACGAAGCCAGCCTGCGCGGCATGATCGAGGAAGCCGCCGAGATCAGCCGGGCGATGGGGCAGGCGCCGCTGGCGTAAAAGCACGTTTCTTCGTTAGCTGTATCAACGTCGTCCCTGCGAAGGCAGGGATCCAAGTCGCACGAATGCCGCGCAGCCAATTTTGTTGCTGTGCGACGAACTTGGGTCCCTGCCTGCGCAGGGACGACGTTATATCGGCGGGACGACGAAGTTTTCGCACAGGCGTTAAGCTGACACTTTCCATCCCCAGCAAGGAATCGACATGACAGCGAGATACAGCGCCCTGGTCGTGGGCGCCAGCGGCATCATCGGCAATGCCGTGGTGCGTGAATTGAAGGACAAGCCGGACTGGCAGGTGCGCGCATTGCCGCGCACTTTCGTCGACGGTGTCGAGACCATCCAGGCCGACCTGACCGATGCCGCCGCCACCGCGCAGGCACTGCAGGCGGCGCGCGACACCACCCATGTGTTCTACGCCGCGCTCAAGGGCGGCAAGGACCTGGCCGACGAGGAAGCGATCAACGGCGCCATGCTGCGCAACCTGCTCGACGGCCTCAAGCAGGTCGGCGCGCCGCTGCAGCGCGTGGTGCACTACCAGGGCGCCAAGGTGTATGGCGTGCACCTGGGCCATGCGCTGGCGCCCTTCTACGAGGACGACCCGCGCCACCTCGGCCCGAATTTCTACTACGCCCAGGAAGACCTGCTGCGCGAACGGGCCGCCGCCGGCGAATTCGAGTGGAGCATCCTGCGGCCGGACGTGGTGGTGGGCGACATCGTCGGCAACCCGATGAACATCGTGGCGGTGATGGGTGTGTTTGCGGCGCTGAGCCGCGCAGCCGGCGTGCCGCTGCGCTTCCCGGGCTCGCACAAGACCTACAACGGTGCCCTGGCGCAGATCACCGACGCCGGCTGGATGGCGCGCGCCAGCGTCTGGGCCGCGCTGGACCCGAAGGCCAGCGGCGAAGCCTTCAACCTGGTCGGCGAACCCTTCCGCTGGGAGCGCATCTGGAAAGCGGTGGCCGAGGACTTCGGCATGGAAGTGGCGGCGCCGCAGCCGTTCTCGCTGGCGCGCCAGATGCCGTCCCAGGCCGCGGCGTGGCAGCGCCTGGCCGACAAGCACGGCCTCAAGACCGTGCCCTTCGAGAAGCTGGTCGCCTGGCCGTTCGGCGACTTCATCTTCAATACCGAGTTCGACATGATCTCGGACATGGGCAAGATCCGCCGCGCCGGTTTCACCGAGGCGGTGCAAAACGAGGCTGTCGTGCTGGCGGCGCTCGACAGCCTGCGCGGGCAGGGTTACCTGCCCTGAGTCGAAGGCAGCAGGGCGTCGGCCTGGCGCCCGTGCATCAGCATCCAGGTGGACAGCAGCACGCCGCACAGCGCCAGGCCGGCCGCCACCCACTGCGGCGACGCATAGGAAAAGCCCAGCGTCAGCGGAATGCCGCCGAGGAAGGCCCCAGTGGCGTTGCCGATATTGAAGCCCGACTGGCCGAGCGAGGAACCGAGCATCTCGGCCTCGCGCGAATGCTCGATCAGCAGCATCTGGATCGGCGGCCCCAGCGCCAGCGCGTTGGCGCCGACCAGGAAGGCCAGCACGATCATCGCCGGCTGCGACCAGGCCAGCAGCGCGTTCAGGCACAGCATCGCGGACATCGTCATCAACAGGATCAGGATCGCGCGCAGCGGCGGCACGCGGTCGGCCAGCTTGCCGCCGAAGTGCACGCCCACCGTCATGCCGACGCCGACCAGGGTCATCACCAGCGGGATCATGTTGGCGTGGAAGCGCGTGACTTCGGTGAGCAGCGGCGCGATATAGCTGAGCCAGGCGAAGAAGCCGCCGGTGCCGATCGAGGTGATGCCCAGCGCCAGCCACAGCTTCGGATTGCGGAAGATCTTCAGGTCGTGGCGCAGGCCGGCGCCGGCCTTGGCCTCGAAATAGGGCACCAGCTTGTGCAGCATGATCATGGTGACCAGGCCGATCACGGCGACGATCAGGAACACGATGCGCCAGCTCATGTTATGGCCGAGCCAGGTACCGGCCGGCACCCCGACCACGTTGGCCACGGTGAGCCCGGTGAACATGCTGGCCAGTGCGGCCGCCTCCTTGCCTTTGTCCGCCAGGCGCGTCGCCACCACGGCGCCGACACCGAAGAAGGCGCCGTGCGGCAGGCCGGCCAGGAAGCGGAACAGCAGCATGGTATGGAAGTTCGGGGCGAACGCGGACAGGGCGTTGAACACCGTGAACATCAGCATGAACCAGATCAGCACGCTGCGCGGCGGACGGTGGGACATCATGCTGACCAGGGTGGGCGCGCCGACCACGACCCCGACCGCGTAGGCCGAAATCAGGTAGCCCGCCTGGGGAATCGAAATTTGCAGGCCGGTCGCGATATCGGGCAGGATGCCCATCATGACGAATTCCGTCATGCCAATACCAAAACCGCCCAGGGCCAAAGGAACCAGGCTCTTCTTGATCATATTGTTCTTTGCTGTATATGGATGAGCTCACGCGCCGGCGTGGCGAACACGTGCATGCGTGAGCGGGAACCGGCCACTATAGCGAGTCACGGGCGGCGAGTCCGCTTTTGCCTCGTGATGTCCGGTATAGCTGACGATGATAGCGGTAACAAGCCAAGTCTGCAGAAGACGTGCTCAGGCGTCTGCTTCCGGGTCGGTATCGTCAAGCCAGGCGATGCGGCCATTGCCCGCTTCATTGAGGCGCGCGACCAGCGCAGCGACCTTGCCTTCCGGCAGGGAAAACGTGAAGGCGACCAGGTCGGCATGCGCGACCGCATCAAGCGTCGCGCCTGCCCCCTCCAGCTCGCGCCGCAGCAAGCCTTCGAGCGGATAGGGCACCTGGCAGCGCAGCTGGCGCAGGCGCACGATGGCGACCTTGTCGGCCCCCAGCAAGGCCTGGGCCACGCTGTCGGTGTAGGCGCGCACCAGCCCGCCGGCGCCCAGCTTGACGCCGCCGAAATAGCGCACCACGGTGGCCAGCACGCCTTCCAGGTCCTGGTGGCGCAGCACGTCCAGCATCGGCCGCCCCGCCGTCCCGCTCGGCTCGCCATCGTCGACTGCAGCAGACTGTCCGCCGGCCAGCAAGGCCCAGCACACGTGGGCGGCGCCCGGATGCGCGCCGCGCAGGCCGGCTACGATCTTTTGCGCACCGGTCCGGTCCGGCATCGGCTGCACGCAGGCGATGAAGCGGCTCTTCTTGATAATCAGTTCGTGGTGGACGGGAGCGAGGATGGTCTGGGGCATGAACCGGATGCGTGGCGGAGCGGAAAGGCGCACAGCTTACTGTATTTCAACCCGCCACGTTGGCCACCGGCGCCTCAGTTGTCGCGGGTGCGGACCTGGTCCGCCGCCAGCCGCACCGGCGCCACGTTTGGCGCGGCGTAGGGAATGCCGAACAGGAGCGGCTCGTCAGGTTGGTTGGGCTGGAACTGGACCGAGACCGTGCCGTCGGGCGAGGCGAACAGGTCCGGCGCGACCAGCAGCAATTCCTTGCGGTGGCGCCGCTCGATGTCGATGTACAGCCGGTTGTCGAGCTCGAAGATCTTGGCGCGCTGGCCGTTTTCCAGCAAGTAAGTGCCTTCCATGTCCAGCCTTTGCTGGGCGGTGGAACGCAGTTCGGTGTCGGCCGCGAAGGCCGGGATTGTGACGGTGAGAAAAGCAGTTGCGGCGAGCACAGTACGCAGTGTTTTCATGATCGCTCCAGTGAGTGTGCAGAACACGCTACGAAGGAAAACCAGGGGAAAACTGTTCGCCGGCACGGGCGCACGCAAGGCGGATGAGTGACCGGGACCGGTATGCGGTTGGATGGTCAACGGCGCGGGAGGTTCGCCAAAACAAAAACGCCAACCTGGAGGTTGGCGTTTTTGCTTGCTGCTGTGTCTATGGTAGGCCGTGCGGGATTCGATTGGCGCTACATCTCGTTAATAGTGGCCTGATCGGCCTTTGCGTGCATCTCTTTCGAGAATGGCAAGGTATTCTTCGACCGACATAGCAATATCTCACAGGACCTTTAACCGACCGTCGCAGGCGAGCTGCCGATCAGCTTGCATCCGCATTCGGTCGTGCATCCCTCGACTGCAATGGGCACCCCGTCGATGGTCAGTGTGTCGTGGCCGGTAACGATCTTGTTTACACCGTGCGGTTTGCCGCCGGGGTAGGGCAACGGACAAACAACTTTATCACCCAGTCGGGCGATCGCTTTTCCCCTGATGTCGTGATTGGGCGAACCGCTGATCACCATGCCGCCATGATTGGTTTTGTCTCCGACTGTAATGATCTTCAGTGACATTTGGCTACTCCAGTAGAATCGGTGATTTTGGTAGATCGGCTGGCCGTCCGGCTAATCGCACCCGTTAGGCTAACTTATATATATGCCTTAGCTGAGGCAATCGGTAATTGCTGTTGTAATACTTAAAACAAACCGACGTGATGTACGCACGGCCGGCTTAACTGCAATGTTAGGCAGCTTTATTTTAAAACACACCCTTTAAAAAAACATGTATTGTGTCCCGAAGAGAACGCCAAATCACAAAACGCTTTGAATTTGGCGCTGGCTTGCAAGTCCTCTAGCTTATTTTCTTGAGCATCGGAAGCGGTCAACCTTGCTAATTCTTGCGAGTTAGCATGCGCACTAACTTTCTCCATGTGGATAAATTCCCTCATTGCAATGCTTTTTCTAGGTGAGTCAGAAGTGTTTGTGCAAGCTGTATTACATCACTGGACAGGTTAGGTTGGGCTAAAGATTTCTTTACTACCACTCGCAATAACATAAAGATTTCTGTCCCTGTTGAACCAATAACCAGTGTATCAAGCACTTCTTCTGAAAGAGCGGTAGCTCCATCACGTGCAAGTAATTTGGATAATTCTCTTGCCTGAGAGTAGTGGTCATATGAATTCATTTTGGCTATCTCGTACAAAAACTTTTAAGACGGACTCCGTGAGCAGGAGTGACGACCTCAATTCCCCCTCCGGGATTACTACCAACAGCGGGAGCAGCCCTCGTCACAAAGGGCGTACCCGGTTTAAGAACACCAGTTTCTACAAAGTTCGCGTTTGCTATGTTCTCTTGCGGAATTCCATAGCGTTGAGCATAACCTGGGCTGTCTGGATGCTCAAGTGACCAGAACTGAGCCTCAGCAGCTTGGCTTTTTCCCATTGTTCCAGCCCTATACAAAGTAGCCCCACTTTGCACCTGCTTTCTTGCTGCCAACGCTTCTGGCACATTACTCTGCAATGCAGGACCATAAGGAGTATCAACGCTTCCTTGTGTCGACGGACACGGGCAACTTGTGGTGCAGGTCACATTGCCGTTTTTGGCTTGCGCCCGCCTTTCATTTCTGCGCTGAGCGGAACTGCCAGACAGACCAAGGGCATCAGTCCAACCAGTTGGGTTACGTGTATACGAATATACATTGAAGCCACCCGCTAACCCAATCGGGTCCTGCGTCAGATACCGCGCCGTATCGGCATCGTAGTAACGGTATCTGTTGTAATGCAGCCCAGTCTCATCATCAAGGTACTGTCCCTGGAACCGTATCGGATTCCGAATCCCGGCCTTGTACGCCGCCTCGCTGATCGCCTGCTTCGCTTGCCCCCACGCCTTGTACTGCGCCGACCACGCCACCTTGCCTTCATGGTCGGTCAATTCCTGCGGCGTGCCAAGATGATCGCATTGATAGAAAGCGATCTCTTCCTTGCCAAACGGCTCGGCTTCCTGCTCGTATTCTCCGTTCCATAGCGGGTCAAGCACAATATCGTACTTGCCGTCATTACCTGCCATCAGTGCCTTGACATCGGTGGTAGGCGCCAGCCGAAGCGCCCGGCTTCGCGTGGCCTGCACCAGCGGCACGAAGCTGTCGCGCTCGTATATATAGTGCACGGTCCGTTCGCCTGCCGCATAGCCCTTGTGCACGCTGCTTTCCAGCGCCAGTGTGTCGCCGTCCCAGCCGTACATTGTTCGAGCGGTCTCCCGGAAAGCAGTGCCTTCCATTGCCCCGCTATGCTTGGCGATACGTCGCCCCAGCGGATCATAGGCAAACGTGGTGACGCCATGCCAAGTCGTGGCACGGGTCATCCGGTTGAAGGCATCCCATTCATACGCGGACCGCTCGCCGTTCTGCACGCGTTCCACGAGGTTGCCGCGTTCGTCGTAGCGGTAGCTGACGCCGGCATATTCCTTGAGCAGGTTGTCCAGCAGTTTCGGCAACGGGGCGCGACGGGTACTGGGCTCCTGCTGTGTAGTATCGGCTGCCTGGATGTTGCCGGCCGGGTCGAAGGCGAAGGTTTCATGACCCAATACGCTGTTTGCCGCCAGCAGCCGCCCGATCGGGTCGTAGCGGTATTCGATGCGGCCGCGCCGGCTGTCTTCAAGGCTGGTCAGTTGGCCGGATGGGTCATAGCGGTAGCGCCGCACGATTGCGGCTTGCATGCCGGCCTGGATGTCGGGACGGTAGGCGTCGGGGTAGAAATGCCGGTCCTTCCGGCTGACCTGGGCGATGGCGCCGAGCTGCTGTTCGACCAGGCGGCCGGCCGGGTCGTACTTCATCGTTTGCAGCAAGCCATTGGCCTGGGTGCGGCCGGTTTCCTGGTACAGCGCGTCGCGCTCGAAGGAGACCAGGTCTTGCCCGTCGAGCAGGAGGCCGTGCACGTGGCCGGCACCGTAGGTCAGCCATTCGATACGGTGGCCGTCGGGACGAGTGGTGCCGGTGCGCTGGTTGAGTTCGTCGTGGTGGTGGTGCCAGACCGCGGTGCGCTTCTCAAGCTGGAACGGGCCCTGGTAGTGCTGGTGCTCGCGGACCAGGTTGCCTGCGGCGTCGTAGAACCATTGCAGCCTGGCGTGCTCGTTCTTCGCTTCGGCCAGCTGGCCGTTGGCGTTGTAGGCGAAGGTTTCGATTTGCTCCGGCTGGCCGGGGACTGCGGCCCGGCGTTGCACCAGCCGTCCCATGGGGTCGAAGTCGAGCCGGGTGGTCACGCCGGCTTCGATGGTTTCCGCCAGCACGCCGCTGGCGTCGTCGTAGCGGTACTCGGTGGCTTTGCCATCGAAGCCCTGCTCCTGCAGCAGGCTGCCGACCGGATCGTACCGGAAGCGGTAGACGCTGCCGTTTTCGTTTTCCAGCGCGGACAGGCGGCCGAGCGCATCCCACTGGTAGTGCAGGTTGTGTCCGAGGGCGTCGGTGCGCTTCGCGATCAGTCCGGCTGCGGTGTAGCGGTAGGCGGTGGTGCGTGCGAGTGCGTCGGTATGCGCCAGCAGCCGGCCTTCGGCGTCGTGGCGCAGCTGCTCCTGGCTACCGTCGGGGTGGATGACGGCTTCGAGCTGGCCGGGATGGTTGCCGCTGTCGCTGCTTTCGCTACCTTCGCCGTGCGCTTGCGCCAGCGTGTCGGCGCTGAGCGGCGTGTAGCGATAGCGGGTGACCTTGCCTGCGGCGTCGATGCTCTTGACCAGGCGTTTGCGGTCATCGTATTCCCACTGGCTGCTGTGCCCGGAACAGTCGGTAAGGCTGGCGAGCTGGCCGTCGGCAGTGTAGGCGAGTTTAGTGACGCCGCCCTTGGCATCCGTAACTTCGACGGGCCGGCCGGCCTTGTCGTACGCATACTGGGTCTTGTGAGCGCGCGGATCGGTTTCCTCGACCAGGTGGCCCTCGGCATTGTAGTCGCGCTTCCAGATGCCGCCTTCGCCGTCGCGGATGCCGGTGACGCGGTGCTGGCCGTCATACTCGAAGTGGACCTCGCTGCCGTCGGCGCGCGTGTGGGTGAGCAGGTTGCCGTGGGCGTCGTAACGGTGATGTTCGCTGCTGCCGTCGGTATGGATGTGACGGACGATGTTCTTGGCGTCGTCGCGGAAGAACCATTCCTCGCGCCCGTCCGGATACACGATGCGGTAGGTGTAGCCGGCGATGTCGTAGTAGTAGCGGGTCTCGTGGCCAAGCGCGTCGGTGACGTAGGTCAGGCGGATGTTCTTGTCCCACTCGAGCCGGGTGTCGTCGCTGCCATCGTCGGCCCACTCGCGGATCGCTTTGGCGTGAAGCCCGCTGTCGATGCTGGTGTCGTAAGCGAGGTTCATGCCGCGCCCGGTGCGGTCGGTGTAGCGGGTGACGAGGTGGCGCTCGTACTGGTATTGCCAAGCGGCGCCGTTTTCGTCCTGGGCGCGGATCAGGTCGCCGTGGCCGTCGTAGTCATAGGCAGCGAGCTGGCGCACCAGCTTCCCGTCCTTGATTTCCCAGAGCGCGCGGATGCAGCCGGTGTCAAGGTCGATCTGGGTGCCGGCATGGGCGACGACGGTTTCGCCCTGCTTGCTGATGAAATCGCTAAGCACCTCCTCGCCGGCATACGGGCCATTGGCGACGACGTGGTCGTAGCGCAGGCCGAGGGCGGCGCCATCGCGGGCATGCAGCGCGATCAGCCGGAAATGCTCCTTGCCCATCTCGGCCGCCTTGGCGCGTACGGTATCGATCAGCTCATAGGTTTCGCGCCAGGGACTGGGCTCGCCCTCCGGCAGCTGCTTGCCGAAGTCGAGGGTGAGCAGGGTGGCGCTCATCCGGGTGAGCATGATTTGCTCGACCGGATCGTAGTGCCGCTGGCCGACGCCCAGCCACGGGTAGCGGTGGCTGCGGCCGTCGGCGGCGTGAAAGAGCAGCGCGGCCGGCTTGCCTTTGCCGACGACGTCGATGCGGGTACTGTACGGGGTGAGCCAGCGCGCGCCGAGATTGCCGCGATCATAGGCGCTCAGCTGGCTGCGGTAGGTCCGGCTCCAGGTAATGGGGAGTGGCGCATCCAGTACGAAATCAAGGTGGGTGAAAGTTTCGGCGCCGGTGGCGAAGCTGATCGAGTGCGCGGTGCCGCCTTTTGCGGGGCACAGTTTGCAGGCGTTGGCGTCGCCGGTGGCCGGGCTTTGCCGGCTGGTGGAAGCCAGCTCGTGGCCGGGATTGTTCTTCTTGTGATCCGCGCCCTTGCTTGAGGGGACCATCGCCGGGTACCGCTTCTTGTGCTTGATGACCGCGTCGCGCAGCCGCATCAATATCCACCGGATGCTCATCTGCGCCTGTTCGTCGGCCAGGGCGGCGAGCTTGCCGCGCAACGCCGGCTTGAAGTCGGTCAGGTGGCCGATGATGCCCGTCACGCCGGCTACCGCGCCCTGCGGCAGCTGGCTGGCTGCCGCAGCGGCAACGTAGTTCGCGGTCTTCTTGTACTGCCGGCCAAGGGCGCCAAGCATGCGGCGCCAGCTGCTTTGCACCTTGGGGTCGTGCAGCTTGTCCTCCACTTCCGCCGGGGAGCCTACGTCGAACAGCGGTTCCTTGCCGATGCAGCGCTTGAGAATCTTGATCAGATCGTCGGCAATGCCGTCTGCAGTATTGGCGCAATCGTCGAGGATGCCTGCCAGCTTGCCGATCGCGCCGTCGATAAAGGTATCGATCTCGCCGGCCAGCCTGGCATTGAGGTGCACGATCAGCACCTCGATCAGCGCCGTGCCCAGATACTTGACGCCCAACGCCAGCTTTTGCCGGACCAGGTGCAGTGCCGGCCGCAAGCTCATGCGCGCCGCGCTCATCGCTGGCGGCACCGGGACCACGCCGATCAGGTTGATGCCCAAGCTCACCCATTGCAGGAAGTCGATTTCCTTCTTGGCGATGAACCTCTGGATCACCTCCACGATATCCATGATGGCGTCGATCAGTGCCATGATGTTGCCGATCACGGGCAGGCTGCCGGCCACGGTGCTCAGGCGTTCCAGCGTCACATAGTCGTGGCTGATCTTGCGCAGCCATTTGTCGAAGGCGGCGGCTGCTGCGCCGACGTCTTGCTGGTCTATCGTGTTGAGCGGAGCGACCGCGACTTCCGGCGCGCGTTCGGCTGGCTTTGACTGGGCTTGCGTAGGCTCGGTCATGGCGGCTTATATGCTGGATTTTTTGAGGGAAGAGGGCGGGACTTTAGCGCCGATGCGCGGCAGCGATCCTGGCAAACCAAGGCTTGATGCGATGGCGACGGCAGGCTTGCCTGCACTTGACGCGCCGTAGGTATGCAGGGCCGTCGCGCCGCCCGGGAGCTTGTCCGCGATGCTGGCCAGTGCCGACTGTCTGACCGGTGCCAGCAAACCTTGCGCACCGCCTTTTTGCAGCGACTGCACCGCGCCTGCCGCTTGCTGCGCAACTTGCGCCATCGCGCCGAACTTGCCGGCTGCGCCGTTGAGGCTGCCTGCCACGGCTTTGGAACCGGCGGGCAGTTCGGGGTTTTGCGTCCTCGGCACCGGCGCTGGCCCGTCAGCCGCTGCCGTGACATCGGCGCCTGCCACAGTCGGCCATTCGGTTCCCTGTCCGAAGTAGCTGTCTTCATCCCACGGGTCGCGCGGGTCCTTGCCGTAGCTGACCGTGGCCATTCCCATCGGCAGGCCAGCCACGCTGGCAAAACCGTTGCCATCAAGCGTCCCCTGGTGGACGCCACCTTCGGCGTCGACGACGGTGTAGTCGCCTTGCCGGATACCTTGCTTCTTGATGCCTTCCAGGTTCACGTACTGGTGGTACAGGTCGAGCTGCCCTGGCGCCAGCTTCACGGTCTGCGGCAAGCCCGGCGTGCCTTCGCTCTTGCCGGGGACGAAGCTGTGGTGCGCCGCGTGTTGAACCCAGTTGCCGCTGGTGCCATGGACGATGCCCGATGCGTTCCAGCGGCTGAAGCTGGTACCGCCATTGATCACCACCTCTTCCTTTGCCGTGATCGTGATCCGGTTGGCGGTGTGGGTGATGTTGAGCTTGGCCAGGATGTTGACGCTGTCCTTCAAGGCACTGATGTCGATGTCGGCGCTGGCCGCCACCAGCTTCATGCCGGCCTTGTAGGCAAACATGCGCACTGCTTCCTTGACGCTGACGAGCAGGCTCTTGCCCGCGCTCAGGCTGGCATGGCCGCCGCTGGTCAGGGCAGTGTGCTCCACGCTCATCAGGTGGGTGGAACCCTGCGTGCTGGATTCGATGCCGGCGGGGCTCGCCAGGGTCAGGTGGGGCGCCTGGAATTCCGGGAATTCGCCTTGAGCCGGCGTACCCCCTTTGCCCCGGATTGCGTCGACCTGCGCCTGCAAGGCGGCGACGACCTGATCCTGGTCGCCTGGCTGATGCGCCTGCGCCTGTTGCGCAACCTGCGACAGGCTGTCGTGCAACTCCTGGCCCTGCGCCATGCGCGCCAGCGTCTCTGCCATGTCGGTGAGATGGGCGCGGGCGTTCGGACGCCCTTCAGTGCTGAGCAACAGGCCCTGCTGCGCGCGCACCGCGCCATGGCCGTCGGTACGCAGCTCGAAGCCCTGGCCGCGTGCGTCCCTGCGGCCGGCATTGTCTTCGATGCGGTTGATATGGCCGAGGCTGAGCTGGCTGGCGAGATGGTCGCTCTTGAGCTGCGCCTGGATCTGCCCCTGCGTATCATCCAGCACCAGATGGTTGCTGCGTCCGCCGGGCGTGTTGCCGCCCTTGGCAGTCAGCTCACGGCTTCTGATCCCCGTCAGTGCCCGCTGTTCAGGCAGCTTCCAAGGCGGCATATAACTCTGGTTGTATACGGAGCCGGTCACGATCGGATGGTCGGGATTACCGTCGAGCCATTGCACGATCACTTCCGAGCCAACCCGCGGATGGCTGGCCAGGCCTTTCTCGCCGCCGGCCCAGTTGCTGCTTACCCGCACCCAGCAGCTGGCGCCTTGGTCCCGGTCCCAGTGAAACTTGACCTGGATGCGCCCGTACTGGTCCACGTTCAGGCTGCCCTGGCCGCCCAAGCCGACCACGATGGCGGTCTGCAGGGCCAGCAGTCTGGTGTCCGTGCTGTTGAAGCCGCGTCCCGGCCGCCATGGCACGGTCTTGCCCTGGCAAAGCAGTCGGTTCTTGTACTCGGCGAGCGCATTCTTGCCTTGCAGGTAATTGTTGCTGGCTTCGTGATGCACTTCCAGGATCAGGAATTCGTTGTCTTCGCTTTCGCTGAAATGCTCAAACAGCCTGAACGACCTGCCCGCGGCCGCACGCCGGTTATTACCTTGTGCTTCGTACAGCTTGCTGCGGGCTTCGATTTCCTCCATGCGCAATTGCGAAAGCAGGTAGGCGCCGGACTGGTGCTTGAATCCGTAATGCCCCTCGTAGCTGTGCACCTCCAGCCGCGGAATAGGGCCCTGCTGGTTGATCGTGAGGGTATCCGCATGGATGGGGCGCGGATTCTTGAAGTCGAAGCCGCTCACCGCAACTTGTCCGGACGCGGACTGCCGCAGCGGGCTCCATTGCCTGATCGCGTCCTCTTCGACCGCGCCGCCGGCGCCATGGAAGCGGATGCCTGGCGACGGCCCGTCGATCGGCGCGGCGGTACGGGTGTCATCGCAGACCATGAGCGTATGGCCTTCGGCGCTGTGTTCATACCAATAGCTGTAGCCCGCCGCTTCCCAGCGCCGGCATAGGTAGTTGTGATCGGTTTCGTCCCATTGCGTGGCCATGGTGAGCTGCGGCTGTTCGCCAGCGACTTCCCATTCCCACGCGGGCAAGCCGCCGTAGCCGGCGAAGATCGTCTCCGCCTGCTCGCGCAAGCATTGCGCATGGAACAAGCGGTTGTTGCGGCGCAGGCGCGTGTAGGCCAGCCATGGCACGAGCGTGGCCTCATAGAACGCTACGCCGCCATCCGTTTTGACGAGCTTGAACGACGTGACATAACCGGTGAAAGGACGCAGGCTGCCGTCAGCCTGTACCAGCGAGATACACAGCAGCTTGCCGTGCATCGCCTCGAGTTCTATCCTGCCGTCGTCGCTCAGGAGTTCCACTTTGAATTCGAAGTCGCGCGACAGGTATTCCGTGCCTTCGAACCGGTTCACCATCAGCTTGGCTTGCGGGCCGTCGTTCCTCGGGAACGAGATGCGCAGCAGGCGGGTGCTCTGGTGGGCGTCCAGTAGTGTTTGCAGTTCAGTCATCGTGGTTGTTCATCAGTTGGCACTGTTGAATGCGAGATGCGCGAAACGGCTGCTGGTGAAGCGACTGTTACTGAATGAGGATCGACATAACTTTCACCGAACTTTGACTGTAGTCATTTAATTCTGAGCAACTAATGACAAATCGCAAGTCCTTGCGAAATCGCGTTGTGCAGCCGATTACCGGTGAATGCTGTGGGCTGGCGCGTTAATGACAGGCTGGGATGCGGAAAGAGGAGGGGCGGTGCTGCAGAGATCGGCGGAACACGGACGGTGTTCAGCGATGAAGAATACAAAAAAGGCGTTACGATCACTCGTAACGCCTTCATTTGATACTGCTTGTTCGTGGTAGGCCGTGCGGGATTCGAACCTGCGACCAACGGATTAAAAGTCCGCTGCTCTACCAGCTGAGCTAACGACCCGACGGCCAGAATTATAGCGGCTCGGCGGCGTAAGTCCAAGTGCTTTCGTGAAAGAAAGCAACAATTGTTTGGCCGGCTGAGCAAATGTTTGTCGAGCATGCACCTTGATTTCCGGTATCATCAATTGATCCAAAGATACCGAACTGCCTTGACCCGTCCTCCCACCGACTCCGCCGGCGGCCTGTCCGCGCGTGCCCTCAACCTCGTCGACAGCGGCGTCATCGTGCTCGATGCCGGGCTGCGCATCGTCCTCTGGAACGGCTGGATGACGCCGCGCTGCGGACGTGCGGCGGCGCGCGTGCACGGGCACCCACTGTTCGAGGTGTTCGCAGAACTGCGCGGCTCGCGCGTGGAAGCCGCGGTGCTGGCCGCGCTCACCGAGGGCCACGGCGGCCCCGTCCCGCAGAGCGACAACCGCAGCCCCTTTCCGCTGCGCGAAGCCGGCAGCTTCGACGGTCCGCGCATCGAGCAGGCGGTGACTGTCACGCCGTTTACGGAAGGCGACGAGCGCTTCTGCCTGATCCAGATCCGCGACGTCAGCAACACCGTGGAGCGCGAGCGCCGCCTGCTGGACCACGCCGAAACGCTGCGCGCCCGCTCCTACGTCGACGGCCTGACCGGCATCGCCAACCGCCGCTACTTCGACGTCGCGCTCGAGCGCGAACTGCGCCGCGCCCAGCGCCTCGACGGCGCGCTGTCGCTGCTGCTGATCGACATCGATTCCTTCAAGGCCTACAACGACCACTTCGGCCACCAGCAGGGCGACACCTGCCTGGTCACCGTGGCGCAAGCCCTGGCCGCCAAGCTCAAGCGCCCGGCGGACATCGCCGCGCGCTACGGTGGCGAAGAATTCGCCGCGATCCTGCCCGACACCACGGTCGAGCAGGCCGCCAGCCACGCCAACGCCATCCGCGAGCACGTGATGGCGCTCGCGCTGGCGCACGCGCCAACTGCCCACTGGCCGGTGGTGACCCTGAGCATCGGCGTCGCCAGCTATGGCAGGGCAGGGGCGAACGAGCCGGCGGCCCTGGTCGCGGCGGCCGACAAGGCCTTGTACGCAGCCAAGCGCGGCGGCCGGAATCGCGTCATGGTGGATGGTGAACATGACGCATAAACAACAGTACGCCCCGATTCAGGCCGCATATTCGGCCGCTGTGAGGCTGAGATACCACGGCTGACTGTTCATCAGCCCTTACCGCTTGTACTATAAGAGTCATTCCGCTCGACAACGAAAGACTTGCATGACCATTTCGCTCATCTCCCGCACGATGTGCGCCGCCACCCTCGCCGCAGCCTGCGCCGGGGCTGCCCACGCCGACAGCGTCGCCTCCTCGGCGTCCAGCGCCGGCTCGGCATCGTCGGGCAGCATCTCGGATTCGATCGGTGGCTCCAGCAACAGCTCGAACAACGACCGCCGCGTCACCGCCGGCCAATACCGCGTGATCGACATCGCCCAGACCCCGCCGAAAGCCGGCGTCACCCGCATGACCCTGCGCGCGCTGGCCGCCGGCACCGTCCAGGACTTCTATCTCGACGTGCCCGACCGCGCGCTGGCCGAACGCCGCGTCGAGAATGGCGAGCTGATCCAGGTGAACGTGCGCACCTACGGCTACGAATTCGCCCACGCCGACACCCACCGCGCCTTCTTCCTGGCGCTGCAGGACGACTGGTACCGCGAACTGGGTTCGCGCCAGGTCACCATCTGATGTTGTTGCGGCTGGTCCTGGCCGCGCTGGCCTTCTGTGCCAGCGCCTGCGCCTGGGCCGGCATCCCCACCTTCTGCGACCGCGCGGACAAGATCAATGCCGCCGACCAGGACCGCGTGCTGCGCTTCGCCGCCGCGGTCAAGCAGGAACTGGCGCGTTCCGGCGCCAGCGTCGCCCTGGTGTCGCGCGCCGGGCTCGACCTGAGCCGCTTCCAGCTGCTGTATTCCCACGCCGGCATCGCCCTCCAGGAGACGCCCGGCGGCCCCTGGGCCGTGCGCCAGCTGTATTACGCCTGCGACGAATCGCGCCCGCGCCTGTTCGACCAGGGCATGGCCGGCTTCGCCCTCAGCGCCGACGCCCCGGCGCGCGGTCATATCTCTCTGCTGTTCCTGCCCGAGGAAGAAAGCGCGCTGCTGGAAGGGGCTGCGCGCGACAGGCGCCTGGCGCTGGCGCTGCTGGCCGGCGAATACAGCGCCAACGCCTACGCCTTCGGCACGCGCTACCAGAACTGCAACCAGTGGGTGGCGGAACTGATCGCCAGCGCCTGGGGCAAGCTCCCGGACGCCACCCGCACACAGGCGCAGGCCTGGCTGCGCGAGCAGGGTTACACGGCCGGTCCGGTCCGGGTGCCGTCGCACTGGATGATGTTTGCCGGACAGTTCGTGCCGCTGCTGCACGTGAACGACCATCCCGTGGACGACGTCTACGCACTGGCGCTGCGGGTGAGCGTGCCGGCCTCGATCGAGGATTTCGTGCGCAGGCGCGCGCCGCAGACCCGGCGGGTCGAGCTGTGCCACGACCGGGAGCGCATCGTGGTGCACCGCGGCTGGGAGCAGCTCGGCGCTGACTGCGCGCCGCTCCCGGGCGATGAGGTGATTGCGCTGGCGCCCTGACGCTGCGCCATCGCGCGACTGCCCAGCTAGACCATGCCGATGCGCATCCGCTCGGTGATCAGCTCACGCAACACCTGCGCCTGTTGCCTGGCGCGCTCTGCCTTGGTCAGGTATTCGTCGCGCGGATCGCCCGCGCCCTGCGCACCCTTGCGCTGGCCTCCCGAGGTCTGGTAAAGCTGCCTGTACAGCTGTTCCTGCTCATGCAGTGCCCGCACCGCGGCCCACAAGGCTTCTTCCGTCTCGCCGTCCTGCAGCGACTCGAGCACCCTGGCCGTGAACGCGTGACCGGTATGGCAGCGGTAGCGCACAGGACTTGCCTGGCGCACCTGCCAGATGGCACCGCCGCATTCCGGGCAGGTCATGGATGCCCGCGTCCCGATCCTGTCCATCTCGCTCATATCCGCACCTTCGTCGAACATGCGGTTTTCGATGGCCACCCGCTCTTGAAGTTCCTTCGCTGCGGGACCGGCGGGTGGCACGGCAACAGCGCCTGTCCGGTGCACGAGCTCGACCAGCGTGGATGCAATGTCGCTTGCCGGCCTGACGAAATCGACCGCCGTGTATTGCAGGGCGCTGGCGGGCATGTCGGGCGCCGCCGCTTCGGCCGGATCCTGGACCACGGCGATCCCATTGCACGCCTTGATCGCCTGCAAACCCACGGTGCCGTCATCCAGGTAGCCCGACAACACGACCGCGATGGCGTCTGCCCGGTATGCCGCGGCAGCGGAGCGGAACAAGGGGTCGATGGCTGGCCGCGAGTGGTTTTCCTTGGGACCATGGTGTAGCCGCACATAAGCGCGCTCGCCATCCCTGGCGACCGTCAGGTGCAGGTCCGCCGGCGCAAGCAGCACCCGTCCGGCAAGGATGGGTTCGCCGTGGATCGCATGACGCACCGGCAGCGGCGTGCAGCGCTCCAGCAAACTCGGCAGGATGCTGTCGCGCGCGCCGATGTGGGTGACAACAAGCACTGCTGCAGCGAAGTCCGGCTGCAAGCCGCCGAGTATGACTTTCAATGCCTCGATGCTGCCGGCCGAGCCGCCGATGACCACGATTTTTTGCATAGGGATGACTTGGGTTGATGGGTAACCCTAGCGCAGATTGGGAAAGTTTGGCGCGGCAATGGGGGTTTTGGGGGAGCGGCGTGCTTGGTTGTTACTTGATGCTCGCGGTCAATGCAGCGAGCGATATGATTTCACGCTGCCTCTCGTGACCCTACCGATGCATTTCAGGCAGCTAGCACAAGCGTGGTTAAACGACAGCACAACAAATTAGCTTAAGAAACGAGTTTTGATATCTAGAGCTTGTCCTCGCTAGCTTGGAAGTTCAAGAACCTGCATGTTCTTGTTGAGTGCCCCGGTGAAGGCAGGAAGCATATCGGAATTGGTCAGTACAATCTCAAAGCCGAAATCTTTCACTACGCTGTCTTCAATCAAACGAAATCCATTGATTCTCACCGAATAAATGCCTGGGGATATATCCAGAGTTTGCCAATCTTCATCCCGGTCCTATTCAAGTAGACTTGCCAAGTCGGTAATCACAGCATGACTGGATATTTTCAGTGGGAAAACTTCGTTGGAGACGACAATGAGCTCCGGGTCGATAACTGACGGCTCACTCTCATTGCGCAAAAAAACTTTATAAATACTGTCATTTATGCCGATAATTGGCACGACGATTCCTAGGTTTATTACTTTATCGCCCTAGTCTATTTTAACGAAGCGCTGATATAAATTTACGGCGTTATCTATCTCTCCATAAAAATCATTAAGAAGTACTGGATCGAATACAACTATGCCGTTAAAGTCGACCGTCACATCGATTTTTTGCATTAACTAGCCTTTCATAATACCATTGCTCCTTCGTTCGCTCTGGCTGATCAGTGAATTATCAGCGCGCTGCCGGGATCTGCAACTGGCACACTGTTAGCGGCAATCAAATTAAAATTTAACAAAACTCCATTAGATGCATCTCCTTCTAAGATATCACTGATCCACCAAACCGGTACAATAGCCAGAGAGTTATCTTCAGTTAAAACTCCAGCGGCGTAATTCTCATCCAGTCCGTCTTCATGAAAATTTATCTCGCCCCAATGCCAGTTGAATTGGCGAACATACTGTTCTCCGAGTACAACTGCCAAACCAGCTAATTGATCCTCATCTAAAATTTGCTCAGAATCTATTGTATCTTCGATGCATTCTTTTACTCTTTTAACTATCGCGCTTGGTTTGTCTTCAAGATCAATTTTAAAAAAAACAGCAGCTTGTTTCTGTAGTTGGGAAATTTCAGTGACAAGTTCGCTGCTCAGCGGAAGTATATGTGCCATTATTATCCTCTTATAAGACCAAATGCAAAGTGCAATACGCACTCAAATCATCCATAGTAGGTCAAGACATTACCACCCAGCCCAAGGATCATAAATGTAAGTTTCATCTAAAGGAGTAAACTTCAATCCACGAAGGTTGCGTTTCAATGCCTCAATTTTGAACACATCAGTGCAAACTAAGGAAAAGATATCAATACATTGAAAAAGGTGTGGAGCTTCAATATCTTTAGTACGGAAATTCTCTATCTTGCTATACACAGGTATATCTGGAAAGTCCCTATGCATAGTAGCATCGCCATTTTCTCGCAGCCGTTCAATCTCGAAAATTGAGTTTTCGACATCTATTAATGAAATATAGCTTGCCGGCAAGAATACAAAATATGTTTTCTCTGGACGCGATCCATCGCGCATTGTGATATCGATAGGTATGGCTCGAAAGCTTACTGATAATTCTTTGCAAAGTGCTACAAATTTATCGGAAACATAAGGTGAGTCAGTACGATATAAATCGAAATCAATGAAATTTATATCTTTGTCAGTGATTTTCGATGAATAATTTTTGGTGATTTTAACATCGAAAGGTTTTGTGTCGTAGCCGTCCCATTCCCACTCCTTAGGAGTAGCCCTTTCAGATAAGTAATATGGGCAACCTTTATCGTCAGGTTCATATTCAAGCACATGAAACTTATCGGTCATATTAGTCTTTGCATGTGAATGTTCAGGTAACCTGAACGAAGAAAGTACCGGCGTCCGCTGCCATTGATACAGAAGCTTGATTCTACTGAACAAAAAGGTAGGCTAGCGCTTCTGGCATAAAAAATATGTCCCTATAAGGATATGGAAAAACATTTCCATATAGCTGAAGTGCAAAACGTTGTTCATCTAGCGCGAGCAGACCTGGCTGCAACTGGTCTGGTTTGCCGCCAACTTTTGGCTCCTGAAATCGATCTGAATCAACGTCTCTTTCATCGACGTCGATGCTCATCGGCGGAACGGTTATCGCGCCGCTCAACGCTTTGCCTTTCTTATGAAGCAGAACTTTTGTATAGCCATCACGAATTGTATCGAGTTCAGATTGATTTCCGTGATAAGTAATCAGATCGAGAAAATAATCGTCTTTAGAGTAATATGTGAATACTGAGACGAAAAGATCTTCTAAAAGCTGAAAGCCAGCGTATCGGTTTAAGAATCTTGCCGGACTTGACATTACCAGGGTCATTGGAAAACCTTCTGGTGTCTCCGGCCAATCTGCAATGCCACCAATGAACGCTTCGCCGCCGATACGAGCAGACTCGTTGTCGTAACATGGCTTTGCAAATTTAATTTTATAAGCCATATTCCGTCAATCTCCGTTGATAATTAATAGAAATTAAAAATGCTTTTTCTTTAATTTTTATGACCGATTAATTGAGAACATAGAGTTATAACGCCATGCTCTATTAAGCGGATAAAAAATTAAGAAATTCGTTGAGGTTTTAAAATTAACTGCGTCATTGGATAGCCCCGAAGCCGAATTTAATTTTCACGAACATCGGATCGCGAGAGCAAAATCCACTACCAGTCGCCGCGCCATTCTTCTGCAAATTCGGTTTCACGCCTAAGGCCAACAATCTCGCCGATATAATAAATTGCCTCAAGAACAGTTTCACGTTCTATCGTTTCGATCTCATCTTCATATTGATTTATATAATCAAAAGCTTTCGAGAATTCCAAAAGGCGTTGTTCTTCCGTTGCATCAGGACCTTGCTCATTGAGCCGTGTTGCAAGATTTTCGAAAGCCGGGCGAATTTTCTTTAAGAGTTCTGGATCTCCTTCGTTAAGAAAATCTCCACTGACGTATTCAAGTAGACTTTGCATTGAATGGCCTTGTTCAAATATTTACGGGATGCCTACACACGGTGTGTCTTACTAGATTGCCTTTTTGTATTTTTGCCAACTGGATCTTGCTTATTCGAGGTTCTGGAAAGCTCGCCTTTTGGTTCAAAGACCCGATACTCTAGCCCTCGCGACACATCTTTCCTGCCCAGTTTCATTGTCCGCGTACTGCCTCAGATAACGCAGCGGTTGTTTTTTATGAAAATCTATCTTGTGAGATGCAGAGATCTAACAACTTCTGATTTTTTGGTAAAAATTGGCGATGAGGGGAGGCGCTATTACTGGCGTCCATAGTATGGAGGTGGTAGCGGGGCTCCCTTAAAAATAAATTCTTTAGAGTCATCCCAGTTCACGCCCGTCTCAAAATAACGAATTAAACGCTTTGAAATTTTTTCTGCACTGCCTTCACTGCCATCAAGCTCATAGCGATAAATCGTGTCAAGATCATCTGGAACCTCTAATCTCCCAGTCAGTTCTTTAGCACCAATCGTATCAAACTGATTTGTTAATTCTACTAGTCTGGCTGAATAGTTAGGTGCTTGACTTAGGTCCATACTCAACATTCGTGTTTCGATGGGAAGTAAGGACGGTTTAATTTCTCCGTTGGAGATATTTTTCGAAAATATTCGGCTCAAGCCTTTTGGTGCCACGAACCTAAAGAAAATTGTTGAGTAGTTATTTAGATCGATGCCCTGCCACTCATCGGAGGAATGTTTGATATCAAAAAACTGCATAATGTAGTTTTTTCTCATCTGCACTAGTGTATACAAATCATCTCGTAACTTGATGCTGTAAACGCTATCTTCTGACCATTTGACATTTTTTAACATCCAGCTGCTCCTGTATTCCCCGTAGTAGGGTTTTTTGATTTGGCCAAGTGATTATCAGCGGCATTTAGATATCTACTGCGATTAGGGTTTCTTTCACCCACAGGACTTTGTTTGTTTGATGTGCCACTTAGCCCACCATTTTGTTCGAAAGTGCGGTGTTCCAAGCCTCTTGCCACATCCTTTCCTGCTTGACCATCCCCAGAGAAAATCGGTCTTGGTGCAACATCAAAGTGATCGAAATTGTTGCTATACCTGTAGCTAAGAACGTCTCGCGGGCTATGGCCAAGTCCAGGTTTACTTGCGTAACCGACGTAGGGTTTACCATCTTTCACGCCTAGATAGGTAATATGCGTTGCATTCGCAGGATTCCCTGCCCAGCCAAGCGGATCATACCAACCCGTCGCATTAGGACAATATGCATACAAGTTTTCCCCACCCAACAACCCAATCGGATCCTGACTAATATACCGCCCCACATCCGGATCATAAAACCTGAACGTGTTGTAATGCAGCCCAGTCCCCTTGTCCGCATACTGCCCCGGATAACGCAGCGGCTGCTCGATCCGCCCCATCAGCGCCGCGTCTTCTCCACGCTCCACCTTGCCCCAGGCCGTGTACTTACCGGCCCAGGCCAGTTCGCCGGCATCGTCGGTGACTTCCAGCGGCGTACCCACCAGGTCGGTATGGAAGTGATACACCCGCGACGTCGCACGGGCCTGTTCGATCGCCGCCGATGCCATCGCGCCCCCAATGAAGGCGTCGACCCGCGCTAGCGGCGTGTACATCTCGTCCGGGCTGTAGATGTAGCTGCTGACGCCGCTCTCGCGTATTTCCTGCACCATCCGCAGCCCTTGCCAGACGAAGCGCTTGCGCTGGACTTCGCTGAAGCCGTAGGCATCGCGCCGGGTTTCGCTGCTGGCGATGCGGCGGCCGAGCGGGTCGTAGTCGAAGCGCGTTTCGACGACGCGTTGCGCTTCCTCGCAGGTTACCGCGACCAGCCGGTCTTCGGCGTCGAAGGTAAAGCGCTGGGCCAGGCGCGAGCCCTTGCGTTTGTGGCTGACATTGCCCCAGGGGTCGTACTCGAAGCGCAGGTCTTGCCAGACCTTGAGGCGGTTGCCCTCGACCAGGCCCTGGCTCTTGCCGTGGTTGTTGTCGAGCAGGTTGCCGGCTGCATCCCAGACGAACTGCTCCTGGCGCAGGTCGGCGCTGCGCTGCTGGCGCAGCAGGCGGCCGGCCGGGTCGTAATGGTAGTCGATGCGGCCGCGCACGCTGTCCTGCTGCTCGGCCAGTTCGCCCAGCCGCGTGTAGCGGTAGCTGCGCCACAGGCGTCCCTGGCCCGGACCGAGCACGTCGGTTGCCGTTCCGGCGGATTGCCAGCTGCGCCGGCCGAGCAGGTCGTAGCCGATGTGCTGGGTCAGGCGGCCTTGCGTGCGCTGGACTTCGCGGTGCAGGTCGTCGCGTTCGAAGTCGCTGACGACGTGGCCCGCTGTGCGGATCTGGTGCACGTGGCCAGATCCGTAGCTGAGCATGTCGATGCGCTGGGCATGCGGCAGGTCGAGGGCGGCGATGTTGTCGAGTTCGTCCAGCGAATAGGCCACCTTACCCTCAGGGCCGTGTTCGGCGATCAGGCGGCCGGCCTGGTCGTAGTCGAAGGCGACTTTGCTGGCCCGGACGCCGAGCGCGGCGCCGGCCGGCGTCGGCGTACGGGTGGCGGCCACCAGACGGTCGCTGTCGTTCCAGTCGTAGGTGGCGATCGCGGTCGCCGTCGATTGCGCCAGCAGCCGTCCCATCTTGTCGCGTTCGAAGTGCGTGCTGCGGCGCGCGCGCTCGGGCATGATCGGTGAGGGCGCGCCCAGCTTTTCCAGTTCGGCCAGCTCGCCGGCGGCGTCGTAGCGCAGGAGGCGCTCGACGCCGTCCGGCCGCACTTCGCGCGCCAGGCGGTCGCCGGCGTCATAGTCGAAGTGGTAGGCCGTCTGCGCGTCAGTAGCCAGTTCGGTCAGCCTGCCGCGCACGTCGTAGCGGTAGCGCAGGTGGCGCTGCGACGGGTCGATGGCTTCGATGACCTGGCCGCGTGCGTTGCGCAACCATTGGCTGCGGATGGTGCCGATGCGCTGCTCGACCGCCAGGCCGGCCGCGTCATATTTGTAGGCTTGCACGCTGCCGTCGGGCAGCGTCACCTTGACCGGCTCGCCGGTCGCCAGGCGTTCGATGCGGGTACTGTGGCCCAGTGCGTCCGTTACCAGCGCCAGGTGGCCGGCATCATCGTAATCGTAGCGGGTGGTCTTGCCCGAGCAGTCGGTATAACTGGTCATTTGCCCCAGCGCGTTCCAGGTCATCGCCTGGCGCCCGCCGCGCGCGTCGATGTGGACCAGGGGCAGCGGGTTCAAGCCGCTGGCGTACTCGTAGCGCTCGATTCGCTCGAGCGGGTCGGTGGTCTGCAGCAGGCGGCCCAGGTAATCGTATTCGGCGCGCCAGCGTGCGCCGCCGGGGAGCGTCAGCTGCCGGGTGCGCATGCTGTTGCCGTCGTAGCTGGTTTCGGTGTGGCGGCTGGCCAAGACGTAGCATATTGGATGGATATTCCAGCGTCAGCTAGAAACTTTCAGAGCCAATCGGATATTATTCTAAGAAATCATCGTACTTCAAGTAATGTATTAACGCTTCAAGATATTGTTGATCTGTCGCTCGATCAACATTTCTTTCACGGTTTGCAAGAATGGCTAAAAAGATCGGAGTTTCTACTAGAGTCGAAAGGGTCTCCTCTCCGTCAAACTCGTCATCTTCATTTTCAGGAATATAAAAAGCTGCATTTTTTAAAATATCGGCATCCTCTGTGTCGAGGTTGTGGTCGATGAATATCCATCCCGTTTTTGGTAGCGATGACTTGTTTTCCAATAAATTTTTAATTCCAATAATTTTTTTCATAATTTCCTCAAATTATTTTCGGCAACCAGTGCCGCCACCCCATATATTTCTACCACCCCTCCCATCAGGGTGATAGACCTTGTGATAAGTTTTATGATCGTTAAAGTCCACTAAATGCAGCGCGCCATGTTCGTTAGCATGATGCCAAGTCATTCCAGGTGGCGAAGTTCCTCTAAACCCACGTGCGGTTGGCTGAACGTGCTCTACAACACCAGGGTATTTGAGTTGCATGGATCGGCGAAAATCCGGGTCGCTTTGCAGGCGTTGGTATACAGATTTATTTCCACTCCGAAAATGTTCCACGTCTGATAATTTGAAGTCCGTTGATTGCAATATGTGTTCATGGAAGTAATGATACTTCCCTAATGGACGTGTTCCTTCGCCCTTATACCATCCTAATGGATCAGTCCATCGTGAAGGGTTTTTTGCATATTGGTAGAGGTTTTGGCCACCTGCGATCCCAATGGGATCACTTGTAATAAATTTACCGATATCAGGATCGAAAAAGCGAAAAGTATTGTAATGAAGCCCCGTCTCACGATCTAGATACTGTCCTTGGAATCTCAGATTTTGCGGAAGCTGGTTTATCTCCTGCTTTTGATATTGATTGGCATAGTTCCACGTCTCACTTAAAGTCGAACCCCAAGTGGCATATTCACATACCCAAGCTTCATCGCCAGACGAATGACTTAATTCGCACGGAGTTCCGATGGCATCGTTTTGAAAATAAATCGGATCAAACCTAATGTAGACTGGGGAAACTGATTTTTTCCTTAGAGGGAGATAGGTTTTTTCAGCGCTGCTATCGATACGCGCTAGCGGCACATAACTATCCTGTTCATAGACATACGTCGCAACGCTCTGTCCTCGCTGCTCCTGCAACATACATAAACCGTCCCATAGGAATAAAGTCTCTCCAAAACTGTCGCTTTTTCTGATTCTTCGTCCCAGTGCGTCGTAATCAAAACACACTACCTGTCGCACGCCATTACGCAGCGTATGCACTTCGCGCAAACGATGCTCACCGTCGTACCGGAATTCCTGCTCGGTGTGCTTGCCGATACGTTTCGTCTCCATGCGCCCATGAATATCGTATTCGTAGCGTTTGTCCTCGAAGACAGTAATCCGGTTGTATTTTACATAGCCACCTACTTGCGCGGTATCGACCAGGTTCGCAGCCGCGTCCCAGTGGAAGAATTCGTTCCCAGCTTGCCCTGTTGTACTGACGATACGCCCGAGTGAATCGTAGGAATAGCGAGTTTGACCGTTACGCGAATAAACTTTTTTCACAAGCTCACCCGCTCGGTCGTACTCCCACTCTTTACGCAATACTGGTTCGTGTGTGGCGCGTCCAACCGTGTCTTGCCAGGTTCTACGGCCCAGCTTGTCGTAGCCGAAACGCGTCGTCAGTTGGCCTTGAGTGCGCAGGATTTCACGATGCAAGTCGTCGCGTTCGAAGTCGCTGATCACCTCGCCATCAATGTTGATCTGGTGCAGATGCCCTGAGCCGTAGTGCAGGCGGTTAATGGTACGTCCGTCGGGAAGCGTGGTCGCGCAACGGTTGCCGAGTTCGTCATATCGGTGGATCAGCGTGCCCAAGTGTCCAGTCTCGCTCAGCAGCTCACCGCGCCGACTGTAGGTGAATTCAAGCTTGTCGTGGACGGTGCGGCTACGGCCGTTGTCGTTGAAGAGTTCGGCCTGCAATAGGTGACCTACGCGGTCGTAGCGGTACAAGGTACTGCGCCCGCGTGCGTGCTTGACTGTCAGACGCCCCAGTGCGTCGCGCTCCATGCGCAGCGTCAGCGCGTCTGCTTCACCCACTGCATCGATAACTTTGACGGGCAGGCCGCGGGCATCGTATTCAATGCGCCTGACTATACCGTCCAGGCCTGTCTCTTCATTCAAGTTGTTGTTATAGTCGTACCCAAAGCGATAGGCTTCTCCGTTTTCGTTAACCAGCTTGACCAGACGCTGCGCTGCGTCATAGACAAACTCGACGCTACGTCCCATGGCGTTGGTGCGCCGGATCGGCAGGCCGCGCAGATTGCGTTCATAGCTGGTACGGTGCTCGGCTGGATCGGTCACAGAGGCCAGGCGGCCAAGCTCGTCGTAGTGCAGGCGCTGGATGCCGCCTTCGGGGTCAGCCACTTCCGTCAACCGGCCCAGCGCATCGGTACGGTAGACGGTGACGTTGCCGAGTGCATCGGTCACGCTGGCCAGCTGGCTGCGTTCGTCGTAGGCATAGCGCGTGGATTTTCCCGAGCAGTCGGTGTATTCGACCAGTTGCGCACGCTGGTTCCAACGCATGTGCTTGTAGCCACCACGGGCGTCACGGACGGTGTGCGCGAGACCACGCTTGTCGTAGAACTGTTCGCTCTCGTAGCCTTCCGGGTCGGTCACCAGAATCAGGTTGCCGCGCTCATCGTAGGCGTACTGCCAGCGGTTGCCCGCCGCATCGATCTCGGCGGTCGGCAGGTCGAAGTGGTCGTGCCACTCGGTCTTTTCGATCTGGCCGAGCGCGTTGGTGATCTGCTTGATGCGTCCCAGCGGATCGTAATCGAGATGGGTCGTTGCACCGGTCGGATCGACAAGAGCGACCAATTGACGATTAGCGTCCCAGTCATAGCGCCACAAGTGACCTTCGGCGTCGATGTACGCGATTGCCTGACAGTCTGCGTTCCATTCCCACTGTTGCTCGCGCTCCAACTGGTCCGTGACCACGGTGCGGCGAGCTTCCAGGTCGTAGTGCAAGGCATAGGCCTCGCCGTCGTTGGTCCAGTGGCGCACGACGCGTGCCTCCCTCCCCATGCCCTGCCAGACATAGTAACAATGCAAACCGCCGGGAACTGAATGTTCCGTCATCAAGCCGTTGTCGTAGGCAAAGCGTCGTACGGTGCGGCTGGTGCGGTCGATCACGTCCGCCAGTTCGCCTTGCGCGGTGTAGCGGTATTCGACCATCGTCCCAAGCGCTTCGTTTTCGGCACCCTTGGTCACGCGCAGTTCAGCAACGCGGTTTGCATGCCGTGTGTCGTAGATCAGTTCGAGGGCTCGGCCACAGCCATCGTTGATACGCTGGAGCCGAGCGCCTTCATAACGCAATGCGTGCCAGTTGCCGTTGCGGTCTTCCAGACGCTGCAGCTTTAGTGTGCCCGCATAATCGCCGGCGGGAATACCGAAGTCGCGGTAGATGCCGTCCACGCTTTCGACGACATATTGTCCAGCTTCGGTGCGGATCAGATAATAGCCTTCGGCACTGCTGAAATGGCTTTCACCGGGAGGCACGGCGGGAAACTGCATCGTGCGGCCCTGTTCATCGCAGTAAACCAATTTTGCGGCTGCGCCGGTTGTCGCGGGCTCGATGGTCAGTGTTACTTCGTAAGGTACGCTCCAGCCTGGACCGAGGAGGCTGCCGTCACGTTGGTCATGACTGCTGTAGAAACGTGACCATTCGAAAGGCAGGGGGCCGGGCAGGGTGATGTCGGGGTCTTCCCGCAACACCTTGTCGCCGGTAATGACGTTGACAGGATGACCAATGGTGGTTTTGATCTGATGGCCGACCATCGAGCCCGCTATCGACGCGCCCATGTTCATCAGCAGACAGGGGAGTGCGGATTTAAGGGCAGAGATATTCATGCGCCCGCGCCCGCAAAGGGCAAGTGCCACACCGAGTGCGGTGCCAAGGGCCGTGATCCACCAGGGTCGCTCGTCTTCGATCTCGCGTACGGTACGCGTGCCGCCACCAATGAACACATTCTCGGATCCTGCGGCGATTGTACCGTCGCAAGTGGTTTTATCGCCTTTACGGGCCGCTGGATGATCGTTGATGAATACGTTGTCGGACCCCTGTGCGAGCATACGCGGCGGACCGGAACCATGCTTTGCGCATATTACAGTGTCCTGCATGCCAGGGTCGGCTGCGCGAGCGGCCGGAAGCGAGTTGATCGAAACGTCCCAAGATCCGCTGGCAATCGTGCCTTCTATCGTGGGGGGGATGAATTCATCGACCAGTCTGTTGACGTGATGGTCGATGAATTCATTCAGTCCGCTGGCTTCCATGGCGACACTGACCGCGAACCCAATCGCCAGCACCGCGCCGAGCCCAAGGCCACCGGTGCCGACGACCAAGCCTACCGCTGCGACGGCAGCGACACTCAGGGCAGCCCCAATCAGTGCGCCCGCGACCAGCGATCCGCCCATTTTGGCGAGGCTGCCTAGGGTAGAGGTGTGCGCGATCGGATCGTTCAGGCGTGCGGCAGCTGGGCACATGGCGAACTCCCTGGCTTGTCGTTGATGTGCAGATCAGCCAGCCGGACGTGCCGCAGGCGTGAAACTGTCCAGTAAATCTTGGGCATAGGCGGTCTGCTCGGCCGTCAGCGGCGACGAGTAGCTCAAGGTCAGTACCAGAATCGCGCCGCCTTCCAGCAGCACCACCGTTTGCAGCTGGTGGATACTGGCGTTGTTTTGCTTGAATGAGGTAGCCACGCGGATTGCCGGCAACTGTGCGGGTCCAACGGTCAGAAGTTCCGGATCCTGCTGACGGAATTGCTTGACCTGGGAAGCGAGCGTGCGCAGCTGGCGGCTAATAAAGCCGTCGAGCTGTTCGCCTTCCTGCAACCGGTCGCGCGTGACGACCAGGGTGAGTCCACCTGGGCCGTGGTTTAGAACGAGCATGTTGACGCTGCGGTCTTCTGCTTGTTGGGGAATCCGGAAGCTGCCCTCGTTGATGTGATAGTCCATGCGTGTCTGGCGATGAGATGGTTATTGTTTGTCGTTGCTGAACTGGGCGTCGACGTCAGCAATGATCGCGCCGCCGCCTTTCGGGCTGGGCGTGATGGCCGGACCGCCGCCAGCCGAATTCAAGTCGATCGTCTTGCCGTTGACTTCGACAGGGCCGGTGGAGGTGATATTGATGCTGGCGCCGGTGATCGCGACATTGCCCGACTTGTCCATGTAGAACTTGGCCTGGCCACAGGTAATCTCGAAGGAGTCGCCGGCTTCGACCTTGTAATGCTTACCGACCAGTGTGTTCTTGTCGCCGCCGATCTGCTGCAGTGCGTCGACCTTCACAGTTTCCATCAGCGTGTTCTTGATGCGACGGGTCTCGTCATTGCCGACGAACTTCGCACTGTCGTGCATCACCGAATGCGTCTCGTCGTGCTCGACTTCCATGTCGAGGTTGCGCTCGGCCTGAATCCACAACTGCTCGCCGCCCTTCTTGTCATCGAAGCGGATCGCATTCGCATGCTCGTAGCTGCCGCCCGGCGTCGAGCGCGACAGGAAGCCGCTCTGGGTCTTGTTGGCAGGCAGCTCCCAGGCCGGCATCGTATTCGCGTTGGGGATCATGCCGGTGATGATGGGGCGGTCGGGGTCGCCGCCCATGAAGGACACGATCACTTCGGTGCCGATGCGCGGGATCGAGGTCATGCCGAAGTTGGCACCGGCCCAGGGCGTGGCGACGCGGATCCAGGCCGAGCTGCGTTCGTCGTGGCTGCCCTCGCGGTCCCAGTGGAACTGGACGCGCACGCGGCCGTAGGCATCGGTGTGGATTTCCTCGCCCTTGGGACCGACCACGGTAGCGGTCTGGATGCCGAAGATTTTCGTTTCGCTGCAGTGGAAGCCGCGGCCAGGGCGCCACGGGATCTTCTTGCGCAGGCAGGCCAGGCGGTTTTCGTAGTGCGGCGCGCCGGTGCCGGTCTGGTAGTTGTTGGTGGCGTGGTGGGTGCATTCGACCACCAGGAACTCGCTGGCCTCGCTGCCGCCATCCTCATCGAAGTGGCCGGTCAGGCGGAACCAGCGGCCCGGCATCATCTGGCGGTTGTTGCCGGCGCCTTCGAACAGCTTGGCGCGCGCCTCGATCTCTTCCATGCGCAGCTTGGCCAGCTCGTTGCCATGGGCATTGTCCTTGATGCCGAAGGCGCCCACGTACTCGTAGGACTCGATGGTCGGCACCATGCCTTGCTGGTTCAGCGTGCCGGTCGACGCCACCACCGGCCGGCCGCTCTTGAAATCGTAGCTGCTCAAGGCCACGCTGCCATGCACCAGCTGGCGCAGGGGCGACCAGTCGCCGATGCCGTCTTCCTCGAGCACGCCGCCGTGGCGCTGGTAGGGCACGTCGGTGTCGCCGTCGATTGGCTGGGCCGCGGTGGAGTCATTCGACAGGATCAGCTTGTGGCCGGCGGCGCTGTGTTCGAACCAGTAGAGCAGGCCGGCGGCGGCCCAGCGGCGCGCCAGGTAATTGATGTCGGTCTCGTCGAACTGGCAGGCGTCCGTCATCGGCTGGTCGGCGCCGCTGACGCGCCAGTCCCATTCGGCCAGGCCGCCGTAGTCGTTGAAGATACTGCGCGTCTGGTCGTACAGGGTGGCGCTGTGGAACAGGTAATTATCCTTGCGCAGGCTGAGATAATTCAGCCAGGGGCCGAGGCGGGCTTCGTAATAGGCGAGGCCGCCGTCGACCTTTTTCAGGCTGAAGCGGAATACGCGCCCGGTGAAATAACGCAGCGTGCCATCCTTGCGCACCAGTTCCACGCACAGCAGCTTGCCTTGCAAATCCTTGAGGTGGATATGGGCGTCGTCGGACAGCAGTTCGAGCGTGTATTCGAAGGGACGCGACAAACCCTCGGACGCATCGAGGGCATTCACCAGCAGGGGGACGGCGGGGCCGTCGTCATTGGGGAAGGACAGCCGCAGAATGCGGTTGTGCTGGCGCTCGGCCATGACATTCTGCAGATTTTGCATCACATCGCGCATACTGAATCCTTTGATAAGAAGGGTCCGACAGCAGCAAAAGATTATACACACAGTTCAGCTTGGTCTATTTTCTATGATTGCGTGTGCAACATTTAACCCTTATTGCATGAAAATCGTGTCGGAGTGATACGCGAATCGCACCCGATGCCATGGATTTGTGTCATGTCCCATCGATCTTGAATTGGCCGGAGTGAGACCGTTTCGTGATGCCCCGGCCTGGGGGCTTGCGGCTGGGGGAGGCCGCCCTAGACTGGGTTCTCCACTTTCGAAGGAGTGATCATGCGTTCCCTATCTCTGGCTCTCCCTGTATTCCTGCTGCTGGCATCGAACGCCGGCGCGCAGCAACAAAACCAATCGCCGGCCGAAGCCGGGCAGACGTCCCGGGTGGAAGTCACCGCCCCAACCCAGCCATTTCTGTTCTTCGATTACGAAGCCGAAGCGATCAGCGGCGCCTACGCCATGTCGAACGGCTGGCATTTGAAGGTGGACCCGTCGTCCGACGGCATCGTCGCGCAAATCGACAAGCGCACGCCGATGCGGCTGCATGCGGTGTCGCGCGACGAATACGTGTCGCGTGACGGCAATGTGTCGATGTCCTTCAACCGCGGTCAGCGCGGCGATGACATGTTGATGAGTTATGTGCCGGATGCGCGCACGGCGCAGGTGCTTGTGGTGACCGCGAAGGCGGCGCTGGCGCAGCGTTGAGAAGGACGTGGTGGAAGTCTGAAAAGCAAAACGCCAACCTGTGGAGGTTGGCGTTTTGTGTGCAGCTTTACTGAATCTTTGGTAGGCCGTGCGGGATTCGAACCTGCGACCAACGGATTAAAAGTCCGCTGCTCTACCAGCTGAGCTAACGACCCGAAGGGCAGCATCATAGCGGTTCAAGCGTCTGGCGCCAAATGTTTTGTTGCGAAAAACAACAAAAATCTGCCGCCGCGAGCGATCTACGCCCTTGGACCATCGCATCCATACAACATACCTGCCAGATATTGCAACAGAGAAAGTTAACTTCGGTAAGATAGAGATCCTGACATAAAGGGTCTCGACTGTGCTTTCCAAACATTTTCTCAGGATGTATGCGGGCCTCGCGCTAGTCCTTGCAGCGGGATCCACCCTGGCCGAGAACGGCGTTGCCGACAACCGCATCCTGCTCGGCCAGTCGGCCGCCCTGACCGGTCCGGCGGCGGCGCTGGGCACCGCCATGCGCGACGGCGCGCTGGCGTATTTCGATGCCGTGAATGCGGCGGGTGGCGTCAGCGGGCGCCAGATCGCGCTGACGACGCTCGATGACGGCTACGATCCCGCGCGCGCCGGCCCCAATACGGACACGCTGATCAACAAGGAACATGTCTTCGCCCTGTTCGGTTATGTCGGCACACCCACCTCGAACGCGGCCCAGACCTGGGTCGACAAGGAGGGCATTCCCTTCTTTGCGCCGATGACCGGTGCGCAGTCCTTCCGCGAACCCTTCAACAAGAACATCTTCAATATCCGCGACGGCTATGCGGCCGAGACGGAAAAGATCGTCGAGCACCTGGAAGCGATGGGCGTCAAACGCACCGCCGTGCTGTACCAGAACGATGCCTACGGCAAGTCCGGCCTGGAAGGCGTGGAGCAGGCGCTGAAGAAGCGCAATCTGGAGGTGGTTGCCACGGCCGTCGTCGAGCGCAACAGCGTCGACGTTGCCGCCGCCGTCGCCAAGATGAAGGCTGCCAAGCCAAAGGCGATTGTCATGATCTCGGCCTATAAATCCAGTGCCGCCTTCATCCGCGAGATGCGCAAGAATAACGACCAGGTGCCGTTTTTCTGGAACGTGTCCTTCGTCGGTAGCCGCGCGCTGGCCGATGCGCTGGGCGCGGAAGCGAATGGCGTGATGATTTCGCAGGTGATGCCGTCGCCCCTGGACGAGACGCTGACCGTGGTGAAGGAATACCGCAAGCTTTACCTGACCAAGCCGGGCCGCGAGGCCGATTATGCGAGCCTGGAGGGCTTCATTGCCGCCAAGGTCTTCGTTGAAGGGCTGCGTCACATCAAGGGCGAGCCGACGCGCAAGAATTTCATTCAGGCGTTGGAGACCATGGGGGCTTATAACCTTGGCGGTTATACGGTCAAGTTTGGACCGGGCAAGCACAATGGCTCGAATTATGTCGACCTGAGCATCATTACCCGGGGTGGGCGTATCCAGTACTGAGGAATTTTCCCGGATATAAAACAAAAACGCCAACCCGAAGGTTGGCGTTTTCGCTTACTGCTGAATTCTTTGGTAGGCCGTGCGGGATTCGAACCTGCGACCAACGGATTAAAAGTCCGCTGCTCTACCAGCTGAGCTAACGACCCGAAGAAGGCATGCATTATAGCTGCCCGTATTGATTTGCGCTAGAGGTACGTGAACTAGTGCGCCACCGTGGCCTTCAAGACCTCTTCCGCCGTCGTCACGCCTTCCACCACCTTGAACGCACCGGCAATGCGCAGCGGCTTCATGCCATCCAGGGTGCTCTGCTGGCGCAACGCCGCCAGGTCGGTCTGCTCCTGGATGCGCTGGGCGAAGGCTTCGGTCACGCTCAGCAGTTCATACAGGCCGGTGCGGCCGCGGAAGCCGGTCTGGCGGCATTCCGGGCAGCCGATCGGGCGGTAGATGGTGTCCGGTTTCGGAATTTGCCAGGCGCCGCCGATGCTGTGCCAGATGTCATCGGCCAGCTCGCCATCCGGCGACTTGCAATGCACGCACAGGGTGCGCACCAGGCGCTGGGCCATGATGCCGATCAGCGTCGCTTCCAGCAGATAGTAGGGCACGCCGAGTTCCAGCAGGCGCATCACGGCCGACGGCGCGTCATTGGTGTGCAGGGTCGAGAGCACCAGGTGGCCGGTCAGGGCGGCCTGGATCGCCATCTCGGCCGTCTCCAGGTCGCGGATCTCGCCGACCATGATGATGTCCGGGTCCTGGCGCATCAGGGCGCGCACGCCGTCGGCGAAGGACAAATCGATGCCGGGCTGCACCTGCATCTGGTTGAAGGAGGCTTCCACCATTTCGATCGGGTCTTCCACCGTGCACACGTTGACTTCGCTGGTGGCGAGCGCCTTCAGGGTGGTGTACAGCGTGGTGGTCTTGCCGGAGCCGGTGGGGCCGGTGACCAGGATGATGCCGTGCGGACGCTTGGTGAGCGCATCCCAGCGCTGGGCGTCGTCCGGCGGGAAACCCAGTTCCGGCAGCGTTTTCACGACCACTTCGGGGTCGAAGATCCGCATCACCAGCTTTTCGCCGAAGGCGGTCGGCATGGTGGACAGGCGCAGTTCCACTTCCTGGGCGCCGTTGGTCCTCGTCTTGATGCGGCCATCCTGGGGCCGGCGTTTTTCGATGACGTCCATGCGCCCCAGCAGCTTGATGCGCGCCGTCATCGCGATCATCACCACGGCCGGCACCTGGTACACCTGGTGCAGCACGCCGTCGATGCGGAAGCGGATGACGCCGAATTCGCGCTTCGGTTCCAGGTGGATGTCGGAGGCGCGCTGGTCGAAGGCATAGCTCCACAGCCAGTCGACGATGTTGACGACGTGCTGGTCGTTGGCGTCGACCTGCTTGTTCAGCTTGCCCAGCTCGACCAGCTGCTCGAAGTTGTTGCGCAGCGCCAGGTCCTGGCCGCTGGATTTGTTGGCGTCGCGGATCGACTTGGCCAGACTGAAGAATTGCGAGATGTACTGGGCGATGTCGAGCGGGTTGGCGATCACCAGTTCGATGCGGCGGCGCGAGATGCGCGCGATCTCGTCCTGCCACTCGGTGTGGAAAGGGTCGGCGGTGGCCACGACCAGGGTGTCGCCCTTGAGTTCCACCGGCAGGATGTTGAAGCGCGCCGCATAGGTGGCCGACATCACGTCCGCCACCTTGGTGAAGTCGATCTTGAGCGGGTCGATGCGCAGGAAGGGCAGGCCGACCTTGCCCGCGCACCAGTCGCTCAGCACGTCCAGGGTCAGCAGCTTGTGCGGTGCCTTGGCCGAGACGATCTTGCACTGGGCCACGGCGGTGAGCGGATGCATGGAGCCGGCCGCGCTTTTCAGGATGCCCTGGGCCTGGGCGTAATGCGGCTTGACCGTCGATTTTTCGACGATGCCGTCGGCCAGCAGCCACGAAAAAATGGTCTGCAGGTCGAGTCCTTTCGGCGTGGAAGTGTGAGTAGACCCGGGCTTGACGGCGGCGGAAAAGGCGGAAGAGGCGGCGGTGGACATGGGGCGCTCGCTATGGTGAAGGTCAGGCGGCCAGGATGCCCTTGACCCACGATTTGGCGGGCAGCTTGGTCGCGGCCACGATGGCGGCGGCGCGCGCGGCCAGCCTGTCCGGGGCGAGGTCGGGCCTGGTGCGGAAGCACAGGGCGACCACATTGCCTTCATGGACTTCGGGCAGGCAGATCACGTGGTCGAAGGCGAAGCGCATTGCCTTGAGGTTCTTGTTGTAGCTCGGGTGGTCGCCGAACAGGTTGACGGTCATGATGCCGTGCTCGGCCAGGCAGGCATTGCAGGCGGCGTAGAACTCGGGCGTGTCCAGCACCGGGCCGCGCGCGGTGGCGTCATACAAATCGCATTGCAGCACGTCGAAAGCGCCGTGGTTGGCCTCGTCGAGCACGAAGTCCATCGCATCCATTTCCAGCACCTGCAGGCGCTCGTCTTCGGGCGGCAGCTTGAACATCGAGGCGCAGATGGCGATCACGGATGGGTTCAGTTCGACCGCGGTGACGCTGGCCTCGGGAAACTGGCGATAGCAGGCCTTGGTGAGGGTGGCGGCGCCAAGGCCGAGCTGGGCGATGGCCTGCGGCTGCTCGATGAACAGCATCCAGGCCATCATCTGCTGGGCATATTCGAGCTCCGGCCAATCCGGCTTGCGGATCCGCATGGCGCCTTGCACCCATTCGGTACCGAAGTGGAGATAGCGGACACCATCCTGTTCAGACAGGGTGACGGGCGCGAACTTGGGCTTGCGCGTGGGACGGCGCGAGGATTCGGCCTGTTCGATGGATTTGCGTTTGATGAGCATAGGATGACCTGAAGGGAACATCCTATTATCAAGGCATGGACTTCCGCAGCGCAAGCATCACGGCCGCTGCGGAGTAAGCCGACGGCGCGGAGAAAGGGGAGTTCCTCCGCGCCGGAAGTTAAGGACGGGTATTAGTTCTGATACTGGTCCGGCTCCACCGAGACGCGCAGGCGCAGGCGGCTGCCCGGATCGCGGTTCATGATGGTGGTGTAGGAGTGGCCGCGGTAGTCGTAGGTCACTTCGTAGCCATTGGTGCGCTGCTCGACCGATTCCACGGTGCGGCACTGGCGCACGGCCTGTTCCTGGGTTTGCGGTGCGTAGTTGCGGCCGTCGTTGTCGACGCGGTCGCCGACCACGGCGCCGGCGATCGCACCGGCGGCTGCCGCTGCAACTTTACCGTTACCGCTGCCGACCTGGCTGCCCAGCAGGGCACCGGCAATGCCGCCGACCACCGAGCCACCCTGGCTGCGCTGCGGCTGCACCTGGGATTGGACGTACTCGGTGCGGCATTCCTGGCGTGGGGTGCGGACTTGTTCGACGCGCGGCTGGACGCGGGTGACGCGGCCGAAGTCTTCGAAATCGCCTGCCTGGGCCAGCGGCAGAGCGCACACGCCCAGGGCGGAAAGAATCAATTTGGATGTGAAGTTCATGGTTTCCTCGTTCTGTGACGCTGTTTGATCTATTGGTAAAAGGCGACTGCCCACCACTGCATGGTAGCCCTAGTTGGGGCAGCTAGCTGATCCACGTGGCAACAAAATGTAACAGCAGGTATGCATCTGTAGGAAAGGGGCCGCAAGCAGGAAAACGTGTGAAAACTGCTATAAATCGGGGTAAAAACTCGGGGTTTTTCACCTTTTGGGGCATGCTCAGCCATATTCAGGTTGATTCAGTTAACACAAAACGTTACCCTTACGTGACTTAGGGTTTTATTGGCGCGTGGAAACGAGACCAGGAGAAAGCGAACGAGCCCGACGCTTCCACAGGAAACCACGCGCTGGCGCTGGCATCGGCAAGGCCGCACCGGGTGTGGGTGACTTGAGGAAAAAATGAGTTTGTTGATGAGAGTACCGCCGAATCTTGTGCAATCCATCCGCGCTTTCCGTATTCCGGATCTGCAGAAGGAGGCGGGACGCCTGGGCCATCACTTTCTTTACGCCCTGTGTTCGGACGCACTGACCAAGCAGCAGGTGTGCGCCCGCATCGGCGAACAATTTTATCTGTCCCGTCCGTGCAGCAAGAACTTCGACGCGCTGCGCAACTGCCTCACCGAAGTCATCTCCGGCGCCGGCCCCCAGCCGGGCTTCCTCGTCGTCCTCGACCAATTGCCCAACACCCAGAAATTCGACAAGGAAGCGCGCGAGACCCTGCTCGACGTGTTCCGCGACGCGGCCGAGTTCTGGGCCGAAAAGAAGGTGCCGTTCCGGGTGTTTTATTCGTTCGAGGAGCCGCAGTCGCTGCAATCGGTGGGGTGGGTTGGGGCGCGGCCGTTTGAATAAAGCGCGTGCTTGACGCGTGGCGGCCGACGACGTAGTGGGTTCTTTCCTTTGGCTACCACCCCCTGCCTCAGGTTACAATGCCCGCTTATGAAAAATATCGTGATCCTTATTTCTGGCCGCGGCAGCAACATGGAAGCCATCGTCCGGGCGCTCGAAGGTGAGCGCTGGCCGGCGCGCATTGCCGCCGTGATCAGTAATAAGCCTGACGCCGGGGGACTCCTGTTCGCGCAGGCGCACGGCATTCCGACCGCCGTGGTCGATAACAAGGCCTATGCTTCGCGCGAGGCCTTCGATGCGGCTCTGCAACAGACGATCGACACCTTCCAGCCCCAGCTGGTGGTGCTGGCCGGCTTCATGCGCATCCTCACCGTGCCCTTCGTGGAACATTACGCCGGCCGCATGCTGAACATCCATCCTTCGCTGCTGCCGCAGTTTCCGGGGCTGCATACGCACCGGCAGGCGCTGGCGGCGGGGGTGGAGGAGCATGGCGCCACGGTCCACTTCGTTACCGCCGAACTGGACCACGGCCCGACCGTGCTGCAGGCGCGCATCGCGGTGCTGCCGGGCGATACGGAAGCCAGCCTGGCCGAGCGCCTGCTGGAACACGAACACCAACTTTATCCGCGTGCGGTGCGCCTCTTCGTCGAAGACAGGCTCAGCATCGAAGATGGCGCAGTCCGCATCGCCGAGACCGCCAGCATTTAATTCAGTTATCCATTCAAGAATTCAAGGAACACCATGAGATTGCCACCCGCGATCCTCGGCAATACGGAAGAGGTATTGCGCGAGATCCTGCGCTTTACGGCCCCGGCCGACGTCACCCTGTCGCGTTACTTCAAGGACCATCCCCGCCTCGGCGGCCGTGAGCGCGGCGCCATCGCCGAGTGCATCTACGCGATCCTGCGCAACAAGACCTTCTATACCGATTTCACCGGCGGCGGCCGTGGCGCGACCATGCGCCGCCTGGTGCTGCTGGGCATGGCCGAAACCGTCGGCGTGGATGCCCTCGGCGGCGTTTCCGACGACGAGACCGCGCTGCTGGAACGCATCAAGGAAGTCGACCGTACGCTGCTGCCGCCGAAGATGCGCGCCAACCTGCCGGATTGGCTGTACGACAAGTTCGTCGCCCAGTACGGCGAGCAGGAAACCCAGGAACTGGCCGCCGTGCTGAATACCCCGGCGCCGCTCGACCTGCGCGTGAACACCATCAAGTCGGACCGCGAAAAAGTCATCGCCGAACTGGCGCAGGCGCCGATCGCGGCCGAGCCGACGCCGTACTCGGCGACCGGCCTGCGCATCCTGAAAAAGCCGGCATTGCAGAATCTGCCGCTGTTCAAGGAAGGTGCGATCGAGGTGCAGGACGAGGGCAGCCAGGTGCTGGCCCAGCTGCTGGGTGCGCGCCGCGGCGAGATGGTGGTCGACTTTTGCGCCGGCGCCGGCGGCAAGACCCTGGCCATCGGTGCCATCATGCGCAACACCGGCCGCCTGTACGCCTTCGACGTCTCGGAAAAGCGCCTGGCCAAGCTGAAGCCGCGCGTGGCGCGCAGCGGCTTGTCGAACGTGCATCCGGTGACCATCGCCCACGAGCGCGATGCCAAAGTGAAGCGCCTGGCCGGCAAGATCGACCGTGTGCTGGTCGATGCGCCGTGCTCGGGCATGGGCACGCTGCGCCGCAACCCGGACGTGAAGTGGCGCCAGCAACTGGCCGGCGTGGCCGAGATGACGGAAAAGCAGACCGCGATCCTGGACAGCGCCGCGCGCCTGGTCAAGTTCGGCGGCCGCCTGGTGTACGCCACCTGCAGCCTGCTGAACGAGGAAAACGACGCCATCGTCGAAGCCTTCCTGGCCGCGCATCCGGAATTCGAGCTGGTGCCGATGCACAAGGTGCTGGCGGAACAGCGGATTGAACTCGAGATGGGCGATTACCTCAAGATGCTGCCGCACAAGCACGGCACCGACGGTTTTTTTGCTGCCGTGCTCGAGCGCAAACCGGCGGCGGCCAAGCCGGCCAAGGCCGACAAGGCGGCGGATGCCGAGGCAGACGCAGCCGACGCTGACGTCGGCACAAGCGACGAATAAGCGTAGCCGATGGCACTGAGCAACCTGATCGACGACCTCATCGACGACCTGAGCCGCCCGGGCATGCCGTGGCAGCTCGGGGCCATCGTCGGCTGCATGCTGGTCGGCTGGCTGGTGGCGCGCGTGGTGCGCGTGTGGTGGCGCAGCCGTCCCGGCCATGAGGAAAGCCTGCACACGGGCGTGGCCAGTTTCACGCACGTGGTGGCCCCTTTCCTGGTGGTCGGCCTGCTGAGCCTGGCGCAGTTCTTGCTGGCGAAGTACCGTTTTCATACGAATATCGTCCGGGTCGCCGTCCCGATCTTCTGGTCGCTGGGCGTGATCCGGCTGGCCTTCTACCTGCTGCGGCGCGTGTTCACGCGGCGCCGCCAGCTGGACGAAACCTTCGTCACCCTCGAGAAGGTGATCGCCCTGGTGGTCTGGCTGGCGGTGGTGCTCTACATCACCGGCATGTGGCCGGACATCGTCGACTTCCTCGACAGCTACACCCTGAAATACGGGCCCAAGAAGAGCAGCCAGGTCTCGCTGGCCGACCTGCTGCAGGGCATCGTGACGGTGGCGGTGCTGCTGATGCTGGCGCTGTGGGCCGGCACTGCGCTGGAAGAGCGGCTGATGGGCATGAGCGCCCTGCACAGTTCGCTGCGGGCGGCGCTGGCGCGTGTCAGCCGGGCCGTGCTGATCGTCGGCGCCGTGCTGCTGAGCCTGAACCTGGTCGGCATCGACCTGACCGTGCTGTCGGTGTTCGGCGGCGCGCTCGGCGTCGGCCTCGGCCTGGGCATGCAGCGCATCGCCAGCAATTACGTGTCCGGCTTCATCATCCTGCTCGAGCGCAGCCTGTCGATCGGCGACATGATCTCGGTGACCAACTTCACCGGCAAGGTCACCCAGATCAACACCCGCTACACGGTGCTGCAAGGACTGGACGGCGTCGAAACCGTGGTGCCGAACGAAATGCTGATCTCGGGCACGGTGCAGAATCAGTCCCTCAGCAACCGCCGCGTACGCGCGTCCACCAAATTGACGGTGGCCTATGGTTCCGACCTCGATGTCGTGATGCCGCTGCTGGTCGAGCAGGCGCTGGCCATCCCGCGGGTGCTGCAGGAGCCGGCGCCAGGCTGCTCGCTGTCGCGCTTCGGGCCGGATGGCTATGAGCTCGACCTCGGCTTCTGGATCGCCGATCCGGAGAACGGGCAGGGCGGCGTGGTGTCGGAAGTCAACAAGAAGATTTATGCGCTGGTGCAAACCGGCAGCATCAAACTTGGCTACCCGACAGTTGATACGCGCGCCCTCGATGCCCATATAGCATCGACTGTGGCGAGAATCACGCAGACGGGCACGGATTCGTCGCCTGCACCGAATTGATTGTGCCGGGACGTGCCGTGCGTCACTGTATGCGCGTAAAATGCGAGGTGCTTAGCATGCAGCCTCGCATGCTTTCCCGCGCAGACTCCGGACATCCTGTCCCGGCAATCGTTCCACAGAAAGAACGGCATCATCCAAGTCATCCCTTCTGGAGCATTAATGAATTTTCTGAGTAACATCTTCCACGCTGTGCTGTCCTTCCTGGATGGCGGCCTGTTCGAGCTGTCGGCTTGGCAGATGGTCGTGTACACGCTGATCGTGACCCACATCACGATCGCCGGCGTCACCATCTACCTGCACCGCCACCAGGCCCACCGCGCACTGGAACTGCACCCGATCGTCAGTCATTTCTTCCGTTTCTGGCTGTGGCTGACCACCGGCCAGGTGACCAAGGAATGGGCGGCGGTGCACCGCAAGCACCATGCGAAGTGCGAGACCGTCGACGATCCGCACAGCCCGGTGACGCGCGGCATCAAGAAAGTGTTGCTGGAAGGCGCCGAGCTCTACCGCGCTGAAACCAAGAACCTGGAAACCCTGGACAAGTACGGCCACGGCTGCCCGAACGACTGGATCGAGAACAATCTGTACACCAAGTACAGCTGGCTGGGTGTGTCGGCGCTGCTGCCGATCAACGTCCTGCTGTTCGGCGTGGCCGGCATCTCGATCTGGGCCGTGCAGATGGTGTGGATCCCGATCACCGCCGCCGGCATCATCAACGGCCTGGGCCACTTCACCGGCTACCGCAACTACGATTGCAACGACGCTGCCCACAACCTGATCCCCTGGGGCATCCTGATCGGTGGCGAAGAACTGCACAACAACCACCACACCTTTGCCACGTCGGCCAAGCTGTCGAGCAAATGGTACGAGTTCGACATCGGCTGGATGTACATCCGCACCATGGAAATCATGGGCCTGGCCAAGGTCAAGAAAACCATTCCGAAGCCGCGCTTGGCGAAGGACAAGGTCGAGGCCGACTTCGACACCCTGCAATCCGTCATCGCCAACCGCTACGACGTGATGGCCAAGTATGCCAAGTCGGTCAAGGTGGCCTTCCGCGAGGAAGTCGAGCACCTGAAGCACAAGGCCGAACTGGAAGCACGCTTCCTGAAGAGCAGCCGCAAGCTGCTGCAGCGCGAGCCGGCCAAGCTGGATTCGCCGCAGCAGGCCCAGCTGGTCGAACTGTTCCAGCACAGCAAGGCGCTGGAAACCATGCACCAGATGCGCGTGGAACTGGGCGCGATCTGGGAACGTTCGCATTCGACCCGCGATCAGTTGCTGCAGCAGTTGCAGGACTGGTGCGCGCGGGCGGAGGCGTCCGGGATCAAGGCGCTGGAAGAGTTTTCGCTGCGTTTGCGTCGTTACGCGTAAGCGGGTTGATGCGTTCGTGTTGATGAAAGCGGCTCCTTCGGGAGCCGTTTTCATTACCGTCGTCCCTGCTTTCGCAGGGACGACGTTGTTTGGGGGCGCGGGTTTATTGGCTCATCATCACATTCACCTGCACCCCACCCGCGGAAACCCGCAAGCAATCAATTCCCCCACCGCCGGATTGGCCAGGTAATCCAGGTGCGCCGCCACCGGGTTTTCGATCAGCCCCAGCCAGGTCCGCGCATTCGACACCAGCACGTCCGCCACCGCCACGTCCGGCGCCGCATAGCGGGCCGGCAGCAGGCGGTAGGACAGCAGGTCGTTGGGATCGGTGAAGGCGACCAGTGCCAGGCGTTGCAGGCGTTCGGTGCGCTGGGCCGGCTGGCGGCGGCGCAGTTCCAGGAAGCGCTGCAGGGCGTCCTGGGCCGGCATGGCGCGCGCCACCAGGTCTTGTTCGGCCAGGCCGAGGATGGGCAGCTGGTTGCCAGCCATATAGACCAGGCCGAGGCGGCGTGCGGCCAGCCGGCCCAGCGCCTGGGTGCGCGGCTGTTTCGATTCCAGCATGCTGGCGAGCGCGTCGAACAGCATCTTGCTGCCCAGGCTTTCCGCCACCACGACCAGGGTGCCGTCCGGCTCCGGATTGGCCGCGAGGATGCGCGACATCGTCTCGACCATCGCATCGCGGATGGCGTCGTGGCTGGCGCCCTGGTAGATCACGGCGTCGGCCAGGCAATCGTTAAGCAGCCTGTCCTTGACGCTGCCGTTGAGGGCGGCGCGCTTTGGCTTGCACACCTGGTCGGCGGCGCAGTCGGTCGGCTGGCCGGTGTGGTCGTAGTCGAGCTGGCGCTTGAGGTCCGCCGTCAGCGGCGACCACAGCAGCGCGTGGTAGTGGAGCGTGCCCCCGCCGATGCGCTGGCTGCGCTCGACCACCTCGATGCCGCCGGCACTGGCGGCCGGCGCCGGGCTTGCAGCCAGGACATGGCTGGAGAGCGCACCGGCGATGCGGGCGATGCTGCGCTCGGCCCAGCCCGGGTCCTGGGTGCACATGCCATGTACCAGGATCAGGTCGACCGGGCGCGCGCCGTTCGCGGCGACGATGGCGGCGACGCCGGGAAAGGGCGTGCTGTCGCGCACCACGACCGGCGGACGGTAGGGCGTGCCGCAGCCGCCCAGCAGGCCGGCGATCCATGCCGCCAGCAGCGGCAGCGCCAGTCGCAGTAAACCCCTCGTCGTCATCGTCGTTCTCCAGGCCGGTGGACAATCGACTATAGGCGCGCGCTTATGGGGGATGGAAGGGAGTTAGAAGCGTGCTGATCCGTATCAAGGAAGAAGATGGAACCCTGGAAACAGCTGAATACAATAAAAAAAGCCGCCAACTTGCGTGGGCGGCTTTCTCGACTACCGAAGAACCAGATTACTTGATCTTGGTTTCTTTGTAGATGACGTGCTTGCGAGCCTTCGGGTCGAATTTGGTGATTTCCATCTTCGCCGGCATGGTGCGCTTGTTCTTGGTCGTGGTGTAGAAGTGACCCGTACCTGCGGTCGATTCCAGTTTGATCTTGTCGCGGCCAGTTTTTGCCATGATAGCTCCCTATTTAGATTTTCACGCCACGGGCGCGCATGTCGGTCAGCACGGCATCGATGCCCAGCTTGTCGATCACGCGCAGACCGGCGTTGGAAATACGCAGGGAGACCCAGCGGTTTTCGGATTCAACATAGATACGACGATTCTGCAGATTCGGCAGGAAACGACGTTTGGTTTTGTTGTTGGCGTGGGAGACGTTGTTGCCAACCATCGGGCCCTTGCCAGTAACTTGGCAAACACGTGCCATAGCGCACTCCTTGAGTAAACTTCCGCAATCGGAAAAACGAGAGTATAGCTTGAAAACCATCACGTAATCAACAACTTGCGAAAAACAATTGTGTCTCTTTATAATCAAGGAATTTAACAATCATGAATTTTCGCAATTTCTGGCGCTAAACCGCTGTTTTCGCTGGGTAAACTTCCGCGAGAATTGACAAAAGCGTACGCGGGCTGCGCATATAATGACTGGCAACCAATATGCAAAAAACCCACGCCGACCGAGTGACATGAACGACACCCGTAACACACACCAGCCCCCCCGCATTCCGACAGCGCGCATCTCCACCGGCATTGCCGGCCTGGACAATATCCTCCAGGGCGGCTTGACCGCCCAGCGCGTGTACCTGGTGGAGGGCTCGCCCGGGACCGGCAAGACCACGCTCGGCCTGCAGTTCCTGCGCGAGGGCGCCGCACTCGGCGAGCGTGGCCTGTATATCACCCTGTCGGAAACTACCGACGAATTGCTGGCGGTGGCCGAAAGCCATGGCTGGGACATGGACGGTATCGCGATCCACGAACTGGCCAGCGACATCACCCTCGATCCCGGCGCCCAGCAATCGGTGTTCCATCCAGCCGAAGTCGAGCTCGGTGAAACCACGCAGCACGTCATGGAGGAGGTCGACCGGGTCAAGCCCTCGCGCGTGGTGTTCGACAGCCTGTCCGAGATGCGCGTGCTGGCGCAGAATCCGCTGCGCTACCGGCGCCAGATCCTGGCGCTCAAGCAGTTCTTCACCTCGCGCACCTGTACCGTGCTGATGCTGGACGACAAGACCAGCCAGTCCGACCAGCATCTGCACAGCATCGCCCACGGCGTCATCAGCCTGGAGCAGATCGCCAAGGAATTCGGCAAGGAGCGGCGCCGCGTCAATATCATCAAGATGCGCGGCATCCAGTTCCGCGGCGGCTACCACGACTACGCCATGGAGACCGGCGGCCTGCGCATCTTCCCGCGCCTGGTCGCGGCCGAGCACGTGGGCACTTTCGTGCCGCAAGTGCAGTCCAGTGGTTCCGCCGGTTTCGATGCGCTGCTGGGCGGCGGCCTGGTGACCGGCACCAATACCCTGATCGTCGGCCCTTCCGGCATCGGCAAGACCACGCTGGCGACGCGCTGCATGATCACGGCCCTGGAAAACGGCGGCAAGGCGGCTTTCTACATGTTCGACGAGGGCCTGGGCACCTTCTTCGCGCGCAGCGCGGCGCTGGGCATGGACTTGCAGCCCCATATCGACAGCGGCCGGCTGGTGATCCACCATATCGATCCGGCCGAGCTGTCGCCGGGCGAATTCGCGCAGATGCTGCGCGACGCCGTCGAGCGCGAGGGGGTCGGCTTCATCGCCATCGACAGCCTGAACGCCTATATGCAGGCGATGCCGGGCGAGCAATACCTGACCCTGCAGATGCACGAGCTGCTGGCTTACCTGAACCTGAAGGGCGTGACCACGGTGCTGGTGCTGGGACAGCACGGCATGATGGGCGAGATCCGCAGCGAGGTCGACCTCAGTTACCTGAGCGACACCACGGTGCTGCTGCGCTTCTTCGAATCGAATGGCCGCCTGCGGCGCGCGATCACCGTCATCAAGAGCCGCGCCGCGACCCATGCGCTGACCATCCATGAGCTCCTGCTGAACAGCAAGGGCGTGCAGATCGGCACGGCGCTGGAAGGCTTCGAGGGCGTGCTCACCGGCTTGCCGACCTACAAGGGCGACACGGCGATGATGCTCGACAGCGATGACGCCGGCTAGCGTCCACGAGCAGCGCGTCCTCATCCTGGCCCCGCGCGGCCGCGATGCCGAAGTGATCCAGGAAGTGCTGGTCCAGGAGGGCTTTCCCTGCGCTGCGCAAGCGGCCGTCGACGAGCTGCTCGCCGGCATGCGCAGCGGCGCGGCCGCAGCCATCATCGCCGAGGAAGCCCTTGACGCGTCCGGCCTCGACCGCCTGGCCGCGGCGCTGCGCGAGCAGGAACCGTGGTCCGACTTTCCGCTGATCCTGCTGGTGTCGCGCCCGGTCGGCCTGGCCGGGTCCGGGGTGCGCGCCCGCTTGGGCGAGCTCGGCAACGTAATTTTGCTGGAGCGGCCCCTGAACGTGCAGACCCTGCGCAGCGCCGCCGCCTCCGCCTTGCGCGGACGCGGGCGCCAGTACGCTGCGCGCGACATGCTGGTCGAGCGCGATCATGCAGCCCAGGTCTTGCGCGAGAGCCAGGCGCAACTGGTCCACCTGAACGAAACCCTGGAAGCGCGCATCGACGAGCGCACGCGCGCCCTGGCCCAGGCCAACGACCGCCTCACCAACGAGATCATGGAGCGCGAGCGCGCCCTGCAGACCGTCAGCCAGCTGCAAAAGATGGAAGCGATCGGCCAGCTGACCGGCGGCATCGCCCACGACTTCAACAACCTGTTGAACGTGGTGCAGGGGAGCATGGACCTGATCCTGATGACGGCCACCGACGAAGCCACCCGCAAGCGCGCCAACGTCGCGCGCCACGCCTGCCAGCGCGGCGCCAAGCTGACCAGCCAGCTGCTGGCGTTTTCGCGCAACCAGAGCCTGGACTTGCGGCCGGTTGCCCTCGATGCACTGTTCGGCGGTATCCGCGACCTGGTGGCGACCTCGGTCGGCTCCGGCATTGCGCTGTCCTTCGACATCGATGCCGATGGCGATGGTGTGACGGCGGTACTGGCCGACGCCAACCAGATGGAAATGGCGCTCCTGAACCTGGCGATCAATGCGCGCGACGCCATGCCGCGAGGCGGGCGTCTCCAGTTCCGGGCCGGGCGCCGCGCAGCGCCGGCGGCAATGCTGGCGGCCGGTGAATACGTCTGCATCGCGGTGAGCGACACCGGCGAAGGCATGAGCGCCGAGGTGGCGGCGCGCGTGTTCGAGCCTTTCTTCACGACCAAGGGCGTCGGCAAGGGCACCGGACTCGGCCTGAGCCAGGTGTACGGCATGGCGCAACAGTCCGGCGGCGGCGCCCGCATTCTGAGCACGCCAGGCGCCGGCACCACCGTCGAGATCTGGCTGCGCCGCGCCGAGCTCGGCCTGGACGGCCGCGCGGCCGATGGCGACCCGGCGCGCCAGCGCAAGCCGGGCGCGCGCATCCTGGTGGTCGAGGATGACGACGAGGTGCGCACCTCGATCGCCGAAACCCTGCAGGCGCTGGGCCATTACGTGACCCAGGCCGCGGATGGTGCGGTGGCGCTGGCCCAGCTGGAACGCGAGCAGCCTGATCTGATGATCACCGACTACCTGATGCCCGGCATGACCGGCGCCGAACTGATGCGCAAGGCACGCCAGGTGTTTCCGGACATGCCGATGATCATCGCCACCGGCTATGCGGACATGCGCGCGATCGAAGGCAGCATCGGCAGCGATATCCTGTTGCGCAAACCCTTCCAGTTGGCGGATCTCGAAGCCAGCATCGCACAGGCGCTGGAACGGCAAGCCTGAGCCGGCGGCATCGGCCGCCCGGCGCCCAGGCTGCGCTTGCGCCACATTGACGGCGTCGTGCCGGCGGCCCTTGGGATGTGCGCATACTGATAGCCGGAATCCCGATCCGAGGAGTCGATATGCGTGCAGACGACCTGGACAGCCGCGACGCCAGCCGCGTGCAGGATGGTCTACTGGGCGGTGCGAAGGGGGCGGCGGCTGCCGTCCCTGACCCTGACGCGGCCTCGCCGCCGGTGCCGGTGCGGCGATGGCGGGCGCCGGTATCGCCGCCGTTACTGGCCCTGCTGGCCTTTTGCCTCGGCTATCTCGCCATCCGCCTCGCCCTCGGTGGCGCGCTGGAACTCGACGAGGCCGAGATCGTCCATCTTGCCCAGCAGCCGCGGCTCGGCTACGGCACCCAGCCGCCGCTGTATGCCTGGCTGCAGTGGCTCGCCTTCGAGCTGTGCGGCGTCAACCGCGTCAGCCTGGTGGCGCCCAAGGCCTTGTTGCTGGGCGCCAGCTGCATCGGCCTGTTCCATGCCGCGCGGCCCCTGATCGGCCGCGGTGGCGCCCTGGCGGCGAGCGCGTCGCTGGCGCTGTTTCCCCAGCTCGTGTGGGAAGCCCTGCGCATCCAGACCCATTCGGTGCTGTTGACCGCCATCGCCGCCGCCAGCCTGTGGCTGTATTTCGCGCTGCTGCGGCGGCCGAGCCTGGCGCGCTACGCCGGCTTCGGCCTGTTGTGCGCGCTGGGGCTGCAGACCAAGTACAACTATGGCGTCTTCCTTGCCGCGGTACTGGGCGCCAGCCTGCTGGTGCCGGCGCATCGCCAGCGATTGTGGACGCGGCGGGCCTGGGCCGCGCTGCTGCCGGCCCTGCTGCTGGTGGTGCCGCATGCGGCCTGGGTCGCGCGCAACCCGGCGCTGGCCTTCGGCGGCACCGTGCGCAAGATGCAGGAAGGCGGCGCCGTCATCGGGGGCTTACCTTACCTTGAACGGGTCGGGCAGGGTGCGCTCGCAGTACTGGCGGCGCTGGTCTCGTTCGTGGCGCTGCCGGCGCTGGTGTACGCGGTACTGTGCTGGCGCCGGCGCCGCCTGTGGCGCGGCCAGGGGTTCGACCGCCATGGGTTCGACCGCTCCTGGTTCGACAACGCCGGGTTCGACCACAAGTTTGCGGCCAGCCGCTTCTTCGCCTGCCATTACGGCCTCTGCCTGCTGCTGCTGGCCGGCCTTGCCCTGACCGGCGAGGTCGGCACGATCAAGCAGCGCTGGATGATCCCGCTGCTGTTTTCCCTGCCGCTCGGCTTGTTCGTCATGCTTCCCGCGCTGGGCCGGGAAGAACTGTATAGCGACATCCGCCGCGTCGCCGGCACCGTGGCGCTATGCCTGCTGGCCTTGCTGCCGCTGCGGCTGTGGTTCGGGCCCGCTGTCGGCAAGACGATGGCGCAACACATGCCGTATGCGCAGCTGGACCAGGTCCTCCAGCGGCAGTGCCCGCTGGCGCGCACGGTCCTTACCGACAGCCTGGTGACGGCAGGCAATCTGCGCTTTGTGCGACCGGCGCTGCATACGCTGCTGCTGACGGAGGCGCAGCGCGAGCGACCACCGCTCGCCGGTCCGGCCGCGCTGGTTACCCAGGCCGAAACGGCAAGCGCTTCGCTGGCGGCCTTCAGCGCGGTCTATCCGGAGGCCGGCCCGCTCCGGCGCGCCGACCTGCACCTGGCCCTGGAAGACGGCAGTGGCAGGCGAGCCGGTTTCATGGTCGCCTGCCGATGAATCGAGATGCTAGAGCTGGCCGTGCTCGGCGAAGGAATGCACCAGCGGCCCGGCCACCACGAAATGGTCGAGCACGCGCACCTCGACCAGGGCCAGGGCCTGGGTCAGCGAGCGCGTCAGGCACAGGTCGGCTTCGCTCGGTTCCGGCATGCCGGACGGGTGGTTGTGGGCCAGGATCACGCTCGCGGCATTGCAGGCCAGCGCCGCCTTGACCACTTCGCGCGGGTAGACGCTGGTATGGGTAAGGGTGCCGCGAAACAATTCCTTGTCGGCGATGAGGCGGTTTTTGACGTCCACGAACAACACCACGAAGGATTCGTGGCGCTGTCCGCCCAGCTTGATGCGCAGGTAGCGTTTTACCAATTCCGGCGAGGACATGCTGGCGCCGGCCTGCAACTGCTCGCCGATGGCGCGCCTGGCCAGCTCCATCACCGCCTGCAACTGCGCATACTTGGCCATGCCGAGTCCGTGCACCTCGGAAAAATCGTTCAGCGTGGCGCCGAACAGGCCGTGCAGCGAGCCGAAGTGCTGGAGGACATCGTGTCCCAGCTCGACCGCGCTCTTGCCGCGCACGCCGACCCGCAGCAGCAGGGCCAGCAATTCCGGGTTGGACAATGCCGCCGCCCCTTCGCGCACCAGGCGCTCGCGCGGCCTTTCGCCCTCGGTCCAGTCGTTGATACCCATGGTTCCCCTTGCTCAAAATATAAGCAAAAAAACGGACGCCGGCGATGGGGGAGGCGGGCGGAAAGGCCGGCTCTGGCTTACAATAGCGGTTTGCACGCAACCTGCTCAGCCATGTCCACCACTGCTCCCATCGTCACCGAATCGTCTTACCTGACTCTGCATTATCGTCTGGCCACCGCCGACGGTACTGATATCGTCACTACCTTCGGCGCGACGCCGGCCACGCTGCTGCTGGGCCAGGGCCAGTTGGCGCCCTTCCTCGAGCAGCGCCTGCTGGGGATGGCGGAAGGCACCCACCAGACCTTCGCGCTGGGCGCCGAGGACGCCTTCGGCCCGCGCAACCCGGAGCTGATCCAGGCGGTGTCGAAGAAGACGCTGGAAGAGAATTCGGTGCCGGGCGCCGATTACCAGGTCGGCGAGCTGGTCGATTTCGCCGCGCCGAACGGCGGCCGCTTTGCCGGCGTGCTGCGCGAATTGCGCGAGAACGATGCCGTGTTCGACTTCAACCATCCGCTGGCCGGCCAGCCGCTGAACTTCGAAGTGCAGCTGATTTCCGTGTTGTAATTACTAGAGAACCAAAAGCTCATCCATGGATAACGAGATTCTGTTGGCCCAGCCGCGCGGCTTCTGCGCCGGCGTCGACCGCGCGATCGAGATCGTCGAGCGCGCCCTGCAGCAATTCGGCGCGCCGATCTACGTGCGCCACGAGATCGTCCACAATGCCTACGTCGTCAGCGACCTGCGCAACAAGGGCGCGATCTTCATCGAAGACCTGGACGACGTCCCGGCCGGCAACACCCTGGTGTTTTCGGCCCACGGCGTGTCCAAGGCGGTGCGCGAGGAAGCCGAGTCGCGCGGCCTGAAGGTGTTCGACGCCACCTGCCCGCTGGTGACCAAGGTCCACGTGGAAGTGGGCAAGATGCGCAAGCAGGGCGCCGAGATCATCATGATCGGCCACGCCGGCCACCCGGAAGTCGAGGGCACCATGGGCCAGGCGGAAGAGGGCATGCACCTGATCGAGACCGTCGACGACGTGCAGACCCTGCAGGTCGCCAACCCGGATTCGCTGGCCTACGTCTCGCAGACCACGCTGTCGGTCGACGACACCGCCGAGATCATCGCCGCCCTCAAGGCGCGCTTCCCGAACATCATCGAACCGAAGAAGGGCGACATCTGCTACGCCACCACCAACCGCCAGGAAGCCGTCAAGTTCATGGCGCCCCAGGTGGAAGTGGTGATCGTGGTCGGCAGCCCCAACAGCTCGAACTCGAACCGCCTGCGCGAAGTGGCCGACAAGATGGGCACGCCGGCCTACATGGTCGACAACGCCGCCGCCATCGACCCGTCCTGGATCGAAGGCAAGAAGCGGATCGGCGTGACGGCCGGCGCCTCGGCCCCGGAAGTGCTGGTGCAGGCGGTAATCGACCGCCTCAAGACCCTGGGCGCGGCCAGCGTGCGGGCGCTGGAGGGGGTGGAGGAGCATGTGACTTTCCCGCTGCCGAAGGGCTTGGATGGTGGGAGCAAGGCTGCGACTGCCTGAGTTCCTGCGCTGTCCTTATTGCAAATAAAACGTCGTCCCCGCCAAGGGGCCACCATGGCCGGGGACGACGGCGGTGCTGTTCAAGCATCTCTTCGCGCTACATCCCGGTGCGCCCCGCGCCACTTCCTGAAGCAATCCCCCACCGCTCGCCCCCTCCGGGTGCGACACCTTCCTTCCCGGTTCCGGTCCAGCCCGAATATTTACCCGCCCACCATTTTTCCATTGTTAGTTCGTCTAAAACATCGCTATGATGATGGCGCTCGGAATCCCGTGGTAAGACGCCACCCGGTGGCGACATCGAAAACGCATCAGAGCGGCACTTCGGTCCAGACCGGGTGCCGTTTTTGTTAGATCGATACGAAAAAGGCAAGAATGGAAACTTTCATCCAACAGATCCTCAATGGACTGGTGCTGGGCAGCATGTACGCGCTGGTGGCCCTCGGCTACACCATGGTGTACGGCGTGCTCAACCTGATTAATTTCGCCCACGGCGACGTGCTGATGATCGGCGCCATGGTCGGCCTGTCCATCCTGCGCCTGCTGGACAGCAGCTTCCCCGGCCTGCCGGGCGGGGTGCAACTGGCGATCGCCATCATCGGGGCGATTCCGGTGACCATGCTGGTAAATGTCCTGATCGAACGCATCGCCTACCGCCGCCTGCGCAATGCGCCGCGGCTGGCGCCGCTGATCACGGCGATCGGCGTCTCCATCCTGCTGCAGACCTTCGTGATGGCGATGCCGTTCTGGGGGCGCAGCCCGCTGCCCTTCCCGCAACTGCTGTCGTCCGAGCCGATCATGATCGGCGGCGCCGTGATTTCCCAGACCCAGGTGCTGCTGCTGGTGCTGGCCGCCGCGGCCATGCTGGCCCTGGTGTTCCTGGTCGAAAAAACCAAGATGGGCCGCGCCATGCGCGCCGTCGCCGAAAACCCGCGCGTGGCCGGCCTGATGGGCGTGGATGCCAACCGCGTGATCGTCTCCACCTTCGCCATCGGCGCTGCGCTGGCGGCCGTGGCCGGCGTGATGTGGGGCGCCAACTATGCTTCCATCCAATTTGCCATGGGCACCGTGCCCGGCATGAAAGCCTTCTCGGCCGCGGTGCTGGGCGGTATCGGCAATATCTATGGCGCCATGATCGGCGGGATCGTCCTCGGCATCATCGAGAGCCTGGGCGCCGGCTACATCGGCGACCTGACCGGCGGCTTCCTCGGCAGCCACTACCAGGACATCTTCGCCTTCGTGGTGCTGATCCTGGTGCTGACCGTGCGTCCGTCCGGCATCATGGGCGAACGCGTGGCCGACCGCGCCTGATCAGGGAGACTCCACCATGGCTCTGCTGACCTTCGACACCGCCCACAAACCACGCCAATCGTATGCCAGCATGGCCATCCTGCTGGCCGTGATGCTGGTCTTCCCCTTCGTTGCCGCCCAGTTCGGCAACTCCTGGGTGCGCATCATCGACATGGCGCTGCTCTACATCATGCTGGCGCTGGGCCTGAACATCGTGGTCGGCTTTGCCGGCCTGCTCGACCTGGGCTATATCGCCTTCTTCGCGGTCGGCGCCTACCTGACCGGCCTGCTGGCCTCGCCGCAATTCGCGGCCCTGCTGGAATCGGTGGTGAATTACTCGCCGGCCGTGGGCGAGGCCCTGGTCGCCATGTTCGGCGAATCCATCCGCACCGAAGGCATCCACCTGTCGGTCTGGTTCATCGTGCCGCTGGCCGGCCTGACGGCGGGCCTGTTCGGCGCACTGCTGGGTGCGCCGACGCTGAAGCTGCGTGGCGACTACCTCGCCATCGTGACCCTGGGCTTCGGCGAGATCATCCGGATCTTCATGAACAACCTGAACGATCCGATCAATTTCACCAACGGTCCGCAGGGCATCAACCTGATCGACCCGATCCGCATCTTCGGCGTGTCGCTGGCGGGCGAAGCCGGCACCAAGGCGACGGTCTTCATCGGTGGCTTCGGCATGCCCTCGGTGAACGCCTATTACTTCCTGTTCCTGCTGCTCTGCATCGTCACCATCTTCATGACCAGCCGCCTCCAGCATTCGCGCCTGGGCCGGGCCTGGGTCGCGATCCGCGAAGACGAGATCGCGGCCAAGGCGATGGGCATCAACACCCGCAACGTCAAATTGCTGGCGTTTTCGATGGGCGCTTCCTTCGGCGGCGTCGCCGGCGCCATGTTCGCCGCCTTCCAGGGCTTCGTGTCGCCGGAATCCTTCTCTCTGACCGAATCGATCGCGGTGCTGGCGATGGTGGTGCTGGGCGGTATCGGCCACATCCCGGGCGTGGTGATGGGCGGCGTCCTCCTCGCGGCGCTGCCGGAAGTGCTGCGCCATGTGGTCGAGCCGGCCCAGCAGGCATTGTTCGGCAAGGTCGTGATCGAAGCGGAAGTGTTGCGCCAGCTGCTATACGGCCTGGCCATGGTCTTGATCATGCTGAACCGTCCGGCCGGCCTGTGGCCGTCGCCGATCAAGGAAGACCGTCCGCTTGCCGCGACCGACAAGGACGAGAAGGAAGAGAGCGCGGTGGGCGTATGACGAACTTCATGTTGAATATTTCGGGCGTCAACAAACGCTTCGGCGGCCTGCAGGCGCTGACCGATGTCCGCATCCAGATCGCGCCCGGCCAGATCTATGGCCTGATCGGTCCCAATGGCGCCGGCAAGACTACCTTCTTCAACGTCATCACCGGCCTCTACCAGCCGGACAGCGGCAGCTTCGAGCTGGCCGGCAAGCCGTATTCGCCCTCGGCCCCGCACGCGGTGGCCAAGGCGGGCATTGCCCGCACCTTCCAGAACATCCGCCTGTTCGGCGAGATGACGGCGCTGGAAAACGTGATGGTGGGGCGCCACGTGCGCACCCGCCAGGGCGTGTTCGGCGCCATCTTCCGCCATGCGGCGGCGCGCCAGGAAGAAGCGGCGATCCGCTCCCGCGCCCAGGAACTGCTGGACTTCGTCGGCATCGGCCAGTTCGGCAACCGCACCGCGCGCTACCTGTCCTATGGCGACCAGCGCCGCCTGGAGATCGCGCGCGCGCTGGCCACCGAGCCCAAGCTGCTGGCACTGGACGAGCCGGCGGCCGGCATGAACGCCACCGAAAAGCTGGCCCTGCGCGAGCTGCTGGTCAAGATCCAGGGTGCCGGCGTCACCATCCTGCTGATCGAGCACGACGTCAAACTCATGATGGGATTGTGCGACCGCATTTCCGTGCTCGAGTACGGGAAACTGATCGCGGAAGGGCTGCCGGCCGAGATCCAGAAGAACCAGGCCGTGATCGAGGCCTATCTGGGAGGAGCCCACTGATGAGCGAAATGAGCACCGACAATATCCTGGACGTCGCCGGCCTGAAAGTGGCCTATGGCGGCATCAAGGCGGTCAAGGGCATCGACCTGCACGTCAACCGCGGCGAACTGGTGACCCTGATCGGCGCCAACGGCGCCGGCAAGACCACCACGCTGAAGGCGATCACCGGCACCCTGCCGGCCTGCAAGGTGGAGGGCGCGATCAGCTACCTCGGCCAGCCGCTGCTGGGCGGGCAACTCAGCGCCAAATCCTTCAGGCTGGTGCAGCAAAAGCTGTCCATGGTGCCGGAAGGGCGGGGCGTGTTCACCCGCATGAGCATCCACGAAAACCTGCTGATGGGTGCATATACGCGCGACGACAAGGCCGGGATCGATGCCGACATCGAGAAGTGGTATGCGGTGTTCCCGCGCCTGAAGGAGCGCTCGGCCCAGCTGGCCGGCACCCTGTCCGGCGGCGAGCAGCAGATGCTGGCAATGGCGCGCGCCCTGATGTGCCATCCGACCCTGCTGCTGCTGGACGAGCCTTCGATGGGCCTGGCGCCGATCATGGTGGAAAAAATCTTCGAGGTGATCCGCGACGTTTCCCGGCAGGGCATCACCATCCTGCTGGTCGAGCAGAACGCGAAGCTGGCGCTGCAGGCGGCGCACCGGGCCTACGTGATGGAATCGGGTGCGGTGACCATGAGCGGCAATGCTGCCGACCTGTTGCATGATCCGCGGGTGCAGGCGGCTTATCTAGGCGAGTAAGTTTGACAGATGAAGGATAAAAAAAGGGCCTGGACCGCAATGCGTTCCAGGCCCTTTTTATCGACTGCTTATCGATTACTATCAGGCTCAGGCAGCGGCGCTGGCCTTGCTGGCAGCCTGGGTGAACTGCGACACGGCCGCGTTCACGTTGGTTTCGATGGCTTCGCGGGCTTGCTTCGAGGTCTTGCTGAACTGCTCGTAGCCGGCGTTGGCGTTGCTGATGACGGTTTTCAGGGCCGAGACATAGGTCTCCGAACCGGCCGGGGCGTTCTTGCTGACTTCGTCGACCAGCGAGATCACCTTGCGGTTGACTTCGGCGAACTGGCCTTCGGCGACTTTCGAGAACTCGGAACCGGTATCGGCGGCGATCGAAGCGACCTGGCGGCTGTAGGACAGGGCTTTTTCAGCGTTCGGCTGGGCTTGCGAAGCCGACAGCGAGAAGAATTCCTGGGCATCCTTGGCTGCCAGCAGCTGGCGCGCATTGGCCGACGAGTTTTCGAGGGCGGCCTTGGCGGTCGAGATGTTCAGCTCCACCAGTTTTTCCACGCCTTCGAAGGTCTTCGAGGTCAGGGCGGACAGCAGGGCGAATTGGGATTCGAGGTTGGCTTTGGTCGCGTTCGAAAACTGCTCAGGGAATGCAAACATGTAGTTCTCCAGATGTGGAACGTTTAGTTGGACTTGCTGCTGTGGAAATGCTGCTGTCTACGCGTTGCGATAGACCGGTGAAGCGGAATCATCGAGTGGCTTGTGCGCCGCAACATGAATAAGTTTTACGCGTTTCTGATTATGCGTCAAGCACTTTTGATGCGGCGCACAATAAGAAAACGTTATGTTGAGATGTATCAATGCATGCAATCGTTTGCGTGCATTTGTGTTTGTACCGATACAACAACAGGGTTGGATGAAAGCTGGCCTTTAGTGCCCAAACCGCCATGTTAGACTCGGCGCATTGCGCTTTCGACCATCCGATGCCCGACCGCCCATCCATTTCATCCGTTCCATCGCCGGCCGGCATCCAGGGCGACTGGCTGTCGCCGGTGCCGCTGTTCTTCGTGGTCCTGTGGAGCACCGGCTTCATCGCCGCCAAGTACGGCTTGCCGTATGCGCCGCCGCTGTCCTTCCTGCTGTTGCGCTGCCTGGGCGCGGTGCTGATCCTGCTGCCGGTCGTGCTGGTCACGCGCGCGCCCTGGCCGCGCGGACGCATCCCGCAGGTGGCGCTGGCCGGCCTGTTGCTGCAGGCCGGTTACCTGGGCGGCGTGTGGAGCGCCATCAAGCTCGGCATGCCGGCCGGCCTGTCGGCCCTGATCGTCGGCATGCAGCCCATCCTCACCGCCTTTGCGGCGCCGCTGGTGGGCGAGCGCGTCACGCTGCGCCAGTGGCTGGGCCTGCTGCTCGGCCTGGCGGGCGTGGCCCTGGTCGTGTATGCCAAGCTCAGCCTGAGCGGACTGGCGCCGGCGGCCATCGCCCTGTGTGTACTGGCCCTGTTGTCGATCACCGCCGGCACCCTCTACCAGAAACGTTATTGCCCGCAATTCGACTTGCGCACCGGTACCGTGATCCAGTTCAGCGCCAGCGCGCTGCTGTTGCTGCCGCTGGCCCTCTGGCTCGAGGATTTCACCCCGGCCCTGGCCGCCATCCACTGGAACGCGCACTTCGTCGGCGCGCTGCTGTGGTCGATCCTGGCGCTGTCGATCGGTGCGATCTTTTTGTTGTTCCGGCTGATCAGCCGCAATGACGCCACCCGCGTCACCAGCCTGCTGTACCTGACGCCGCCGACTACGGCGCTGATGGCCTGGCTGGTGTTCGGCGAGTCGCTCAGCCTGGCCGGCCTGCTGGGCATGGCGGTGGCGGTGGCCGGGGTTGTCTTCGTCGTCAAAAAATAAGGAGTGTCCATGATCCAGAGTCCCGGGCAGCAGGCGGTCGATGCCGCCATTGTCTCGCGCCGTTCCATCCGTGCCTTCCTGCCGACGCCGGTGGCGCGCGAGGACATCGAAGCCATCCTGGAAGTGGCGGCCAGGGCGCCGTCCGGCACCAACACCCAGCCTTGGCGGGTGTATGTGCTCACTGGCGCGGCCAAGGACAGTCTCAGCGCAGCCATCCTGGCCGCCTATGCCGATCCTCGGGAAGCCCAGCGCCACACCGAGGAATACGCTTACTATCCACGCGAATGGGTCGCGCCTTTCATTGACCGCCGGCGCAAGGTCGGCTGGGACCTGTATGCGCTGCTGGGGCTGACGCGCGAGGACAAGGCCGGCATGGCGGCCCAGCATGGGCGCAACTACCGCTTCTTCGACGCTCCGGTCGGCCTGATCTTCACCATCGACCGGGTGATGGAGCAGGGCTCCTGGCTCGACTACGGGATGTTCCTGCAAAACATCATGGTGGCGGCGCGCGGACGCGGCCTCGATACCTGTCCCCAGGCCGCGTTTACCCAGTTCCACCGCATTATTGCCGAGCAGCTCCAGCTGCCCAGCAATGAAATGCTGGTATGCGGGATGGCGCTCGGGTTCGCCGATCCGGACAAGATCGAAAACACCTTGATCACGGCCCGCGAACCGGTGTCCGGCTTCACCCACTTCCTGGAGTAGCGCGTTATACTAGAGCGGCAAGCTGTTGAAATATCAAGAGATTTCTACAACGCAGGCGATCTTGCGTTGTAGTAAAAATTCGGTGTGGGTGTTAGAGTCTGTTTCATCAGGCCGTTTTTTGCTACCCAGTTCTCATACTCATCCGTTCGCGCTCGAGGAATGCCGATGTTCAAATTCGCCTTGGCTGCCGCCATCTCCCTCGCCTTGATGTTCGAACCCGCCGTCGCCGAGGCGAAATCGAAATCGAAATCGAGCACCAGCGCGGTCAAGCGCGTCAAAGCCAAACGGGTCGACACCGCCAAGCTCATCGCCGCCGACAACCGCCAGCGCATGGTGCGCCGCGTCGCCGTGGTACGCGGCAAGCGCAAGGTGATGGTCCTGAGCGCGCGCCGTGCGGCGCCGGCCCTGGCCGTCCTCACCGCCGGCGACATGGCGGGCCTGAACCGTACCCGCGATCCGCTCGAACTGCGTTCCAGCGTCGCCTACGTCATGGACCAGGCCAGTTCGGAAGTCCTGTTCGAAAAAAACGCCAACGTCGCCCTGCCGATCGCCTCGATCACCAAGCTGATGACCGGCCTGGTCGTGGTGCAGGCCCAGCAAGACCTGGACGAAGTCCTGACCATCACCGAAGCCGAAGTCGACCGCCACAAGTACACCAGCTCGCGCCTGGCCGTCGGTACCCGCATGACGCGCGCCAACCTGCTGCACATTGCCCTGATGAGCTCGGAAAACCGCGCCGCCGCGGCGCTGGGCCGCAACTACCCGGGCGGTATCAACGCCTTTGTCGCGGCGATGAATGCCAAGGCGCACGAACTTGGCATGAACGACACGCATTACGTCGATTCCAGCGGCCTCTCCAGCCAGAACGTCTCGAGCGCGCGCGACCTCGCCAAGCTGGTCACGGTCGCCCACCAGGAGCCGCTGCTGCGCCAGTACACGACCGACCCCAACTACGTGGTCCAGGCCGGCAATCGCTCGCTGCAATATTCGAATACCAATTACCTGGTGGCACTGCCGGACTGGAACATCGGTCTGCAAAAGACCGGTTTCATCAACGAAGCCGGGCGCTGCCTGGTGATGCAGGCCATGATCCAGGGCCGCAACGTGGTGATGGTCTTCCTCGATTCCAAAGGCAAGCAGTCGCGTACCGCGGATGCGGGACGGATGCGGCGCTGGCTGGAGGCCTTGAAGCCGGCCGCGATTCCGGCGGGGGCCGCGGCCGGGGTGCCGGTGACGGTGTCGGCTGCGGCGGCCGGACCGGTGGTGCACTGACCCCACCCCCAACACGTCATTCCCGGCCTAGGCCGGGAATGACGCAGTTCTTCACACCCCAGGCATCACCCGATGTCCCAGCGTCGTCGAAATCTGCAGCGCCGTACTCACCAGATCCTCCAGCCATTCTTCCTGCAGCCGGTCGGCCGGCGCCGAAATCGAGAGTCCGGCCACCAGCTTGCCGCTGTCGTCCTGGATCCCGGCCGCCATGCAGCGTACCCCCAGTTCCAGTTCCTCGTTGTCGCGCGCATAGCCGCGTGCGCGCACCAGCGACAGCTCGCGCTCCAGGCGCGTCAGGTCCGTGATCGAATTCTTGTTGTGGCCGGCCAGGCCGGTACGGGTGGCGTAGGCGCGGATGGCCTTCGGTTCGTCGACCGAGAGGAAGAGCTTGCCGGTGGAGGTCAGGTGCAGCGGGCCGCGGCCGCCGATCGCGCGTACCACCTGCATGCCGGAACGCTCGGAAAAGGCACGGTCGATATAGACGATCTCGTCGCCCTGGCGCACCGACAGGTTCACGGTCTGCTTGGTCTTGTTGTGCAGCGCACGCATCAAGTCCACCGCCGCCTCGCGCACCGATAGCCGGCTCTTGACCACGTTGCCGAGTTCCAGCAAACGCATGCCGAGGCGGTAGGTGCCCGGTTCGACCCGGTCCACGAAGCGCGTCACCACCATGTCGTTCAGGATCCGGTGCGCCGTCGACGGGTGCAGGCCGGACACCTTGGACAATTCCTTCAGGCTGACAGGGTCGGGATAACTGGCCAGCGCATCGAGCAGGGCGACCATGCGCTCGATCACTTGGATGGAAGTTTTCGCCGGTTCAGGGGTTTCCATTTTCATGATGTGGTTGGTGCAGTGCGGTATATTGCTCTAGTTTATACCATAATGTGAAAAAAATAGGGAAGACCTTTAGATTCGTGTTGCGTCATCGGCAAGCTCTGTGCCCATAATGTCGATCCCAAACAGAGCATCGATTTCATGGATCAACCCAGCAGCGAGTTCAAGAGCAAAGGCGGCCTCAAGCGCATCGTCTCGGCATTCCACTATTCCCTCGATGGCTTCAAGCATGCCTGGACCTACGAACACGCTTTCCGCCAGGAATTGATGGTGGTGGTCCCGCTGACCGTGATCGCGCTCTTGCTGAAGATCTCGGCCTTCCAGAAGCTGGCCCTGATCGCGGTGCTGGGCCTGGTGTTGCTGATGGAACTCATCAACGCAGCGATCGAGGCCGTGGTCGACCGTGTGTCGCTGGAACGCCATCCGCTGTCCAAGGCCGCCAAGGACTTGGGCAGCGCCGCGGTGGCGCTGGCGATCACGATGGCGGCCGCGACCTGGGCCGTCGTACTTTACAACCGGTTTTTCTGAACTGCAGTATTAATCCAAGGAGATCAATATGACTTTACGCCTGGGCGACACGGCTCCCGACTTCGAGCAGGATTCCACCATCGGCCGCATCCGCTTCAACGAGTGGGCGGGCGATTCCTGGGTGGTGCTGTTCTCGCACCCCGCCGACTTCACGCCGGTGTGCACGACCGAACTGGGACTGACCGCCAAGCTGAAGCCGGAATTCGACAAGCGCAACGTCAAGGCGATCGCGCTGTCGGTCGATCCGGCTGACAAGCACCGCGACTGGATCAAGGACATCGAGGAAACCCAGCAGACCGTGGTCGGCTTCCCGATCATCGCCGATGCCGACAAGAGCGTGTCCAGCCTGTACGACATGATCCACCCGAACCAGTCGGCCACCGCCACCGTGCGTTCGCTGTTCGTGATCGATCCGGCCAAGAAAGTGCGCCTGATGATCACCTACCCGATGAGCACCGGCCGCAACTTCGATGAAGTGCTGCGCGTGATCGACGCCCTGCAACTCACCGACGGCTACACGGTCGCGACGCCGGGCAACTGGAAAGATGGCGATGACGTCATCATCCCGCTGACCGTGCAGGATCCGGAGCAGTTGCAGCAGAAATATCCGAAAGGTTTCACGTCGCCGAAACCTTATCTGCGCCTGACGCCGCAGCCCAACAAATAATGCGTTGACGTAGCGTGGGCCCCGTGCCCACGCGAAACACCGGCAACATCTTCCGCATAAGCAAATAAGGAAGCTGTTGTTTGGATTACGGTTGAGGCACTTTACCCTTGGGGTCGATCTAAGGGTAAAGCATGTCCATTACATATATTTTGTCGGGTTTCGCCGTCGGCCTGCTGGTCGGCATGACCGGGGTCGGCGGCGGCTCGCTGATGACGCCGCTGCTGACCCTGCTGTTCGGTATCAACCCATCGGTCGCGGTCGGCACCGACCTCGCTTTCGCCTCCATCACCAAGAGCGCCGGCACCATCACCCACCGTGCGCGCGGCACCGTGCAATGGCATATCGTGCGCCGCCTGTGCGTGGGTGCGCTGCCGGCCGCGCTGGTGGCCACCATGGCCCTGCAATACTTCGGCCCGCTCGGTCCGGCCATCGGCCAGCTCATCCGTTATTCGATCGCCGTGTCGGTGCTGCTGACCGTGGTCGCCATCCTGTTCCGCGGCAAGATGCTGGCCTGGGTGCATGCCAAACCCGGCCGCCAGCTGCACGGCCGCAGGCTGGCGGCGGCGACCATCGCCTGCGGCGCCGTGCTCGGCGTGCTGGTGACGGTGTCCTCGATCGGCGCCGGCGCCATCGGCGCGACCCTGCTGGTCATGCTGTATCCCAAGCTGACCCCGGCCGAGGTGGCCGGTACCGACATCGCCTACGCGGTGCCGCTGACCGCCATCGCCGCCGCCGGCCACTGGTGGCTGGGTTCGATCAACTGGATGCTGCTGCTGACCTTGCTGATCGGTTCGCTGCCCGGCATCACGCTGGGTTCATGGGCGGCGCGCGCCGTGCCCGAAGGCTTCCTGCGCGGCTTGCTGGCGCTGACCCTGGCCGGCGTCGCGGTCAAACTCCTTTACTAAGAACCTATCCCAGTAGGGAATGAGTCGTTGCTGACGCGCCTGACAAGCGGGGGCGGCGTTGCTCGTCCTTGCATGGCTCGCCATGCGGCGTCCTCGCGCCTTGCCCGCGCTTGCCATGCATCGCCATCAACTTCCTCCTCCCTACTGGGATAGGTTCTAAACCGCCATCAAGCGCTGCAATAATTGCGAATACTCTTATTCGCTGGATCATCTATGCAAATTACGAATGCTTCGTTTGCAATATGATTGTTGAGTGCGATTATCTGCCTCTATTAGAAGAATTTGTAATAAGGCGATCCGCATGCAACTACAGCCCTCCCGCAGCAGCGCGAACCGGGTGATTCCCGGTTTCCGGCTCTCGCTCGGGTTCACGATTTTCTACCTGGGGCTGATCGTCCTGATTCCGCTCGCCGCTGTCTTCCTGAAGACCTTCACGATGAGCTGGGACGCCTTCTGGACCGCGGTGACCTCGCCGCGCGTGATGGCGTCCTACCGGCTCAGCTTCGGGGCATCCCTGATCGGCGCCTTCCTCAACGTCATCTTCGGCGGCATCGTGGCCTGGGTGCTGGTGCGCTACCAGTTTCCGGGCAAGCGCATCGTCGACGCCCTGGTCGACCTGCCGTTCGCGCTGCCCACCGCCGTGGCCGGCATCACGCTGACCGCACTGTACTCGCACAACGGCTGGATCGGCCAATACCTGGAACCGGCCGGCATCAAGGTCGCCTTCACCCCGCTGGGCGTGGTGGTGGCGCTGACCTTCATCGGGCTGCCCTTCGTGGTGCGCACCGTGCAGCCGGTGCTGGAAGACGCCGAGCGCGAGCTGGAGGAGGCCGCCGCCAGCCTCGGCGCCAGTCCGCTGCAGACTTTCCTGCGCGTGATCCTGCCCGGTATCACACCGGCGCTGCTGACCGGCTTCGCGCTGGCCTTCGCGCGCGCCACCGGCGAATACGGCTCGGTGGTCTTCATCGCCGGCAATATGCCGATGGTGTCCGAGATCACGCCGCTGTTCATCATTACCAAACTGGAGCAGTACGACTATACCGGCGCCACCGCGATCGCCGTGGTGATGCTGGTGGTCTCCTTCATCCTGCTGCTCACGATCAATCTGTTGCAGGCATGGACCCGCAAGCGGGCAGGGAAATAAGATGAGCGCCGTCCTCGACAAACCCATCGACAAGGTCGCCCCGGCGCAAGCGCCGCGCACCGCCACCAATAGCCTGGAACCGCGCTGGGTGCGCTATGCGCTGATCACGGTCGCGCTGCTGTTCCTGACCCTGTTCCTGTTCGTGCCGCTGGTCTCGGTGTTCTACGAAGCGCTCAAGCACGGCTGGTCCACCTACCAGGACGCCATCGTCGACCCGGATGCGCTGGCGGCGATCAAGCTGACCTTCATCGCGGCCGCCATCTCGGTGCCCTTGAACCTGGTGTTCGGCGTGGCGGCCAGCTGGGCCATCGCCAAGTTCGACTTCCGCGGCAAGAGCGTGCTGCTGACCCTGATCGACCTGCCGTTCTCGGTGTCGCCGGTGATTGCCGGCCTGATCTATGTGCTGCTGTTCGGCGCCCAGGGCTGGTTCGGCCCCTGGCTGATGGAGCATGACATCAAGATCCTGTTCGCAGTGCCGGGCATCGTGCTGGCCACCGTGTTCATCACCTTTCCCTTCGTCGCGCGCGAACTGATTCCGCTGATGCAGGCCCAGGGCAGCGAAGAGGAAGAGGCGGCGCTGGTGCTGGGTGCCTCCGGCTGGGCCACCTTCTTCCGCGTGACCCTCCCCAACATCAAGTGGGGCCTGCTGTATGGCGTGATCCTGTGTAATGCCCGGGCCATGGGCGAGTTCGGCGCCGTGTCGGTCGTGTCCGGCCACATCCGCGGCGAGACCAACACCATGCCGCTGCAGGTCGAGATCCTCTACAACGAATACAACTTCACCGCCGCGTTCGCGATCGCGTCGCTGCTGGCCCTGCTGGCGCTGGTCACGCTGGCGGTCAAGTCCCTCATCGAATGGCGCCTGCACGCGGCGCGCAAAGACAGCACTGCCCACCTGCAGATGCCAACCACGGAGCACTGAGCATGACGATCGAAGTCCAACACATCCGCAAGCAGTTCGGCCAGTTCACGGCCCTGGACGACGTCTCGCTGAAGTTCGCCGACGGCGAGCTGACCGCGCTGCTGGGACCGTCCGGCTGCGGCAAGACCACGCTGCTGCGCATCATCGCCGGCCTGGAATTCCCGGATTCGGGCCGCGTGCTGCTCGACAACGACGACGCCTCGGCACGCCACGTGCGCGAGCGCCAGGTCGGCTTCGTGTTCCAGCATTACGCACTGTTCAAGCACATGACCGTGTTCGAGAACGTCGCCTTCGGCCTGCGGGTCAAACCGCGTGCCGAGCGGCCGTCCGAACAGCAGATCCGCGACAAGGTGAAAAAGCTGCTCGAGCTGGTGCAGCTGGACTGGATCGCCGACCGCTATCCGCCGCAACTCTCGGGCGGCCAGCGCCAGCGCATCGCCCTGGCGCGCGCGCTGGCGGTGGAGCCGCGCGTGCTGCTGCTGGACGAACCCTTCGGCGCGCTCGACGCCAAGGTGCGCAAGGAATTGCGGCGCTGGCTGCGCCAGCTGCACGATGAACTGCACGTGACCTCGATCTTCGTTACCCACGACCAGGAAGAGGCGCTGGAAGTGGCCGACCAGGTGGTGTTGATGAACAAGGGCCGCGTCGAGCAGCTCGGCACGCCCTCGCAGGTGTACAACCAGCCGGCCTCGCCCTTCGTCTACGGTTTCCTCGGCAACGTCAATCTATTCCATGGCCGCGTGCACGAAGGCGTGCTGGCCAGCGGCGACGCCACCTTCCAGACGCCCCAGCATGCCAAGGTGCAGAACGGTGAAGCGATTGCCTATGTGCGGCCGCACGACCTCGACGTCGAGCGCTACGTGGCCGGCGGCGAGGGCGTGGCCGTCAAGCTGCGCCGCGCGCATGCGATCGGCCCGCTGGCCCAGCTCGACCTGGAGCGCGCCGACAATGCGCAAATGATCGAAGCGGTGATACCCAATGAACGCTTCCGCGAGCTCGGGCTGCAGGATGGCGAGACGCTGCTGGTGCGGCCGAAGCGGATGCACGTGTTTGTCGACCAGGGAGAAGGGATATGAATTTCCAGCAGCTGCGTTCGGTGCGCGAAGCGGCGCGCCGCAATTTCAACCTGACCGACGTCGCCAATGCGCTGTTCACCTCGCAACCGGGTGTGTCGCGCCAGATCCGCGAGCTCGAGGACGAGCTGGGCGTGGTCATCTTCGAGCGCAACGGCAAGCGCCTGACCGGCCTGACCGAACCGGGCAAGGGCATCCTCAAAATCGTCGAGCGCCTGCTGGTCGAGGCCGAGAACCTGCAGCAGGCCAGCAGCGAATACGCGGCCCAGGACAGCGGCACGCTCACCGTCGCCGTCACCCACACCCAGGCGCGCTATGCGCTGCCGCAGGTGGTGCAGGCCTTCCGCTCATCCTTCCCAGGCGTGCGCATCGCGCTGCAGCAGAGCGCCCCCGAACACATCGCCGAATGGGTGCTGTCCGGCCGCGCCGACATCGGCATCGCCACCGAGGGCCTGAGCACCTTCCCCGACCTGGTGTCCTTCCCCTGCTACCGCTGGAGCCACCTGGTGGTGGTGCCGGACGGCCACCCGCTGCTGGGGCAGAGCCCGATCAAGCTGGCCGACCTGGCCGAGTACCCTTTGATCACCTACGACGTCGGCTTCACCGGCCGCGGTCACATCGACGCCGCCTTCGCCGCCGCCGGCGTCAGCCCGGACATCATGCTGACCGCGATGGATTCGGACGTCATCAAGCAATACGTGTCGCTCGGCATGGGCGTGGGCATCGTGGCCTCGATGGCCTTCGACCACGGCCGCGACCGCGGCTTGCGCGCCATCGAATCGTCCCATCTGTTCGCGCCGAACGTGACCCGCCTTGCCGTGCGCCGCGGCGCCTACCTGCGCGCCTATGCCTACGACTTCATCGAGCGCTTTGCCCAGGGCTTTACCCGGGCGGACATCGAGAAGGCGCTGCATCCGGCAGAGGTGGAGTGACAGGCGTTTCCTGCTGAGGCATCGCCTCCGATCTGCGCCGGTGGCGCCATTGGACCAAGAGGCAATTGGCGCCTTCGGTTTCCGGTATCAGGATCGGACAACTGGGAGATCGCCATGAACATCTTGATGCATCGCATTGCCATGGCCGCGGCCTTGTTGGGCGGCCTGGCAGCCGCCACATCCAGCAACGCACAGATCGATGACTTGCTCAAGCACGGGCAACCATCCAGCAAGGGAAGCGACCTGGGAAAACTGGGCGGCCTCGGCAGCGCATTCTCGGGCGGCGCGCTGTCCGGCAGTACCGGGAACATCGCCGGCCTGCTGCAGTTCTGCTTCAAGAATAATTTCTTGAAAGGCGAGGAAGCCGCGTCGGTGAAGGACAAGCTGATGGGCAAGCTCGGCGGCAAGCCGGCGCCGGACAGTGGCTATGCGGAGGGTGCGCAAGGCTTGCTGAAAAGCGGCGATGGCAAGCAGCTGGATTTGAGCGGCGGCGGTCTGCAGGCGCAGGCGTCGAAGCAGGTGTGTGATCAGGTGCTGTCGCAGGCCAAGTCCTTGCTGTGACGGCTGATGTGTCGCTCGCATCCGGTGCGTGACTTAACAGGCACCGCAAGCACGCGCTTTGACGAACCATATACCAACGTCGTCCCCGCGCAGGCGGGGACCCAAGTTCTGCGAGCGCCACGATAATGCGTGCAACTTGGGTCCCCGCCTTCGCGGGGACGACGTTCTTATGCTAACGCTGAACGTGGCCTTATAAAGCGCGGCGACCTTACTGCCCAGGATTCGTGTACCTGGCATGAATCCCATCAATCGCCGCCACCACCTCCGCCGACAGCACGGTTTGCTCAGCATCGATGTTCTCGCGCAACTGCGCCAGGCTGGTCGCCCCGATGATGGTCGATCCCACGAACCAGCGCGTATAACACCAGGCCAGCGCCATCTGCGCCGGCGACATGCCGTTGGCACGCGCCAGTGCCGCATACTCCTTGACCGCCGCGAACACGGCGGGGCGCAGGTAGCGCGGGCTCCAGGTCGGCGGGTAGATCGTCAGGCGGCCGCGGGCTTGCGGGTCGTCGACGTACTTGGCGCTGAGCTGGCCGAAGGCGAGGGGGCTGTAGGCCAGCAGGCTGACCTCTTCGCGGTAGCAGGTTTCGTCCAGCAGGGTGGTCTCGAAGGCGCGCGCCGTCAGGTTGTACAGGTTCTGGATGGTGGCGATGCGCGGCAAGCCCTTCATCTCGGCCTGCTTGATGTACTCGCTCACGCCCCACGGGCTTTCGTTGGAAACGCCGATGTGGCGGATCTTGCCTTCCTTGATCAAATCGCCCAGCACCGCCAGCGTCTCCTCGATGGGGACGGCGGCGCGTTCCTTCTGTGGATCGAACTGGTTCGCGCCGAAGATCGGCACGTTGCGGCTCGGCCAGTGCAGCTGGTAGAGGTCGACGTAATCGGTCTGCAGGCGTTGCAGGCTGGCGTCCAGTGCGGCGCGGATGTTGGCGGCGTCGAGGTTGTGGCGGCCGCCGCGGATCCAGGTCTGGTTGGCGTTGGGGCCGGCGGCCTTGGTGGCCAGCACGACCGCGCCGCGCTTGCCGCTCTTTTTCAGCCAGCTGCCGACAAAGCGTTCGGTCGCGCCCTGGGTGGCGGCGCTGGGCGGCACCGGGTACATCTCGGCGGTGTCGATGAAGTTGATACCGCGCTCGAGCGCGACATCGAGCTGGCTGTGGGCGTCGGCTTCGGTGTTCTGCTCGCCGAAGGTCATGGTGCCGAGGCAGACGCGGGAGACGGTGAGGCCGGTCCTGCCGAGGGTGTGCATTTTCATGGGTTGTCCTGTTTCACGCCCCGCAGCGCATCCGCACACTCGCGCACCAGCGCCGGTCCGCGATAGATCAGGCCGCTGTACAGCTGCACCAGCTGTGCCCCGGCCGCGATCTTGGTCTTCGCATCCTGTCCGCGCAGGATGCCGCCGACGCCGATGATCGGCACGGCGTCGCCGACTTCCTGCTTGAGTGCGCGGATCACGATGTTGGACAGGTCGAACACCGGCGCGCCGGACAGGCCGCCTTGCTGGTTGGCGTGGCGCATGCCCTCGACGTCGCGCCGGTTGAGGGTGGTGTTGGTGGCGATCACGCCATCGATGCCGTGGCGGATCAGGGCGGCGCCGATGTTGCGGATCTGGTCGGCGTCGACGTCGGGCGCGATCTTCAGCGCCAGCGGCACGTAGCGGCCGTGCTGGTCGGCCAGGCGCGACTGCTCGCCCTTGAGCTGGGCCAGCAGGGCGTCCAGTTCGGACGCACCCTGCAACTGGCGCAGGTTCTTGGTGTTGGGCGAGGAGATGTTGACCGTCACATAGCTGGCGTAGGGATAGACCTTGCGCAGGCATTCGAGGTAGTCGTCGGCGGCCCGTTCGATCGGGGTGTCGGCGTTCTTGCCGATGTTCAGGCCGAGCACGCCGCGTTTTTCCTGGTAGAAGCGCGAGGCCTGCACATTGGCGACGAAGGCGTCGACGCCGCCGTTGTTGAAGCCCATGCGGTTGATGATGCCGCGCGCGGCCGGCAGGCGGAACATGCGCGGCCGCGGATTGCCGGGCTGGGCGCGCGGGGTCACGGTGCCGATTTCGATCGAGCCGAAGCCGAGGGATGCCAGGCCGTCGATGTAGGCACCGTCCTTGTCCAGGCCGGCGGCCAGGCCGACCGGGTTGGGGAAGGTGATGCCCATCACGGTGCGCGGGTCCGGCGCGGGCTTCCTGACCATCGCGGTCATGCCCAGTGCGGCGGCGCGGCGCAGGGCCGGCAAGGTCAGGTTGTGGGCGGTTTCGGCATCCAGCGAAAACAGCAGGGGACGGGCAAGTGTGTACAGGAGTTTGTCGGACATTTGTCGGTCGATCGTGAATTCACGACATTCTACCCTGTACGGATCAGGCGTAGGGTGGCCGGCGCGATGCTATTTGCACAATGTGCGGCGCCAAGGCCGGCCATGCGAAACGCGTGCGCGGATCAGCGCTCCAGCACCCCCCAGACCCCGTCGATGCGCGCTTCCAGCGGGCGGAAATTGATCTTGTACGCCATCTTCGGGCTCTGCTCGATCCAGTAGCCGAGATAGACGTAAGGCAGGCCCAGCTCGCGCGCCTGTTCGATCTGCCACAGCACGTTGTAGGTGCCGAGCGAGGCGCCGATCAGGTCGGGGTCGAAGAAGGTGTAGACCGAGGACAGGCCATCCGACAGCACGTCGATGATCGACACCATGCGCAGGGCGCCGTCGGGCTCGCGGAATTCCACCAGGCGCGTATTGACCCGGCTCTGCAGCAGGAACTGGGCGTACTGGTCGCGGCTGTCCTGGTCCATGCCGCCGCCGACGTGGCGTGTGGTCTGGTAGCGCAGATAGAGTGCGTAATGCTCGTCCGAGAACGACAGGTTGGCGACCGTGGCGCTGAGCTCGCCGTGGTGCTTCCAGGCGCGCCGCTGGCTGCGGTTGGGGGTGAAGTCTTGCGCGGCCACCCGCACCGGGATGCAGGCGCGGCAGCCGTCGCAATACGGGCGGTAGGTGAAGATGCCGCTGCGGCGGAAGCCGTTGCGCACCAGTTCGGAATACACGTCCGCATTGATCAGGTGCGAGGGCGTGGCGACCTGCGAGCGCGCCTGGCGCGCGTCGAGATAGCTGCAAGGGTAGGGCGCCGTGGTGTAGAACTGCAGCGTCGAAAATGGCAGATCGTTTAAGTGCGTCATGCATTGCTCTCGGGGCGACGTATAAGACACATTGTAGCCAAAGACCGCCGCATGCACCGTTAGGTCGTCAACGGTGGCGCGACTTCCCAACGTTCGATCGGCGGCTCCGCGATCGCCTGGCGCAAATGCTCGAGGAATTGCCTGCGCGGGATGGGGAAGGCGCCGAGCGAGGCCAGGTGTCCGGTTTCCTGCTGGCAGTCGAGCAGGCGCACGCCGTGGCCGCGCAGGAAGGCGACCAGGTAGGCCAGCGCCACCTTCGACGCGTCCGACACGCGCGCGAACATCGATTCGCCATAGAACATGCGGCCGATGCAGACGCCATAGGCGCCGCCGACCAGTTCGCCGTCCAGCCACACCTCGGCCGAGTGCGCATGGCCGAGGCGGTGCAGGCCGCCGTAGCCGGCGATGATGTCTTCCGAGATCCAGGTGCCGGGGCCATCCTTGCGCGGGGCGGCGCAGGCGCGCATCACGGCTTCGAAGGCGCTGTCGAAACGCACGTCCCAGCGCCCGCCTTCCAGGCGCGAGCGTTCCACCTTGCGCAGGGTTTTCTTCAGGCTGTCGCTGACCTTGAAGGCGTCGGTGTACAGCACCATGCGCGGGTCGGTGCTCCACCACAGAATGGGCTGGCCTTCGGAAAACCAGGGGAAGATGCCGTTGCGGTAGGCTTGCAGCAAACGCCGCGGCGACAGATCGGCCCCGGCCGCCAGCAGCCCGGGCGCGTCGGTGGTCAGTGCTTCGGAGACGTCGGGAAAGGGCGTGTTCGCCTCGAGCCAGGGGATCATTCGCGGTTCCTCGTGCGTCCGGGCGTCAGTCTGGTTGTTGCGGCGCCAGGCCGGACCCGCGCATGGGCTGGGTGATGTCGCTGCTGTGGAAGCCGTAGCCGGGTATGTTGCCCTCCTTGCCCTGTTCGCGCATGCGGGCGCGGTCGGCGAAGAACAGTTCCAGGGTGGTGCGGATGGTCGGGAAGGCGAGGTCATCCCAGGGGATCTCGTGTTCGGCGAACAGGCGCACGTCCAGGCTTTCGATGCCGGGGGCGAAATCGAGGTCGAGCAGTTCGGCCAGGTAGAACAGATGCACCTGGTGCACGTGGGCCACGTTGAGCAGGGTGAACAGCGGGCCCAGCTTGACGTTGGCGCCGGCTTCCTCCTCGGTCTCGCGCTGCGCCGCCTGGCTCGTGGTTTCCTCGTTTTCCATGAAGCCGGCGGGCAGGGTCCAGTAGCCGTGGCGCGGCTCGATCGCGCGCTTGCACAGCAGGACCTGGAGTTCGCCGCCACCCTCCCACACAGGAATCGAGCCGATGACCATCTTCGGGTTCTGGTAATGAATGGTGCCGCAATGGGTGCACACGTAACGCGGACGGTTGTCGCCTTCGGGGATGGCCACCGTCACCGGATGGGCGCACTCGGAGCAGAATTTCATGGGAAACGGAGGTTGTGAGCTTGGCCTTACTTTACACCGGATTGCCACGGCTGTGCCGCAATCCGCCGCCGCGCCTGGCCTGCGTCTGGATAGGGCCAATACCCACGGCGTCCATGGCATCGAGGATGGTTTGCCTAAGCGGCAGAATCCGGCTATAATACGATCCAACAGACGCGGGGTGGAGCAGTCTGGCAGCTCGTCGGGCTCATAACCCGAAGGTCACAGGTTCAAATCCTGTCCCCGCAACCAATTCAGAAGCCGCTGATTCTTTCGAGGATCAGCGGCTTTTTCGTTTTTTCCGCCCTCATCTGGCGGCAAGAGGGTGAACAGGGCGCGATGCCTGCAGGAACTCTGCTATATTCTTAGCTGCTTGGCAATTTCGCTTGCCTGACTTCCGACCATTCCGCCTTCTCTTCTCGACAGACTGCCTATGCCCGCCGCGACACTCGACAGCCAACAGCCGACCACTTCTTCGACTGCTTCCAGGCAAGCCAGGGTATTGGTCAGCATCCTCAACTGGAATGGCGCGTCGAAAACACTGGCTTGCCTGCAATCGATGGAAACCGAACTGGCGGCGACCTCGGCCGACGTCACGGTACTGGTCATCGACAATGGCTCGCGCGAAGAAGATGCCGCAGCGCTCCAGGCCGGTATCGGCGCGAAAAACGTGGTGGTGCAGCGCCTGCCGCACAACCTCGGCTTCACCGGCGGGCACAACGTCGCCATCCAGCGCGCCATCGCCGAGGGCTACGACTACATCTGGCTGCTGAACAACGATGCGACGGTCGAGACCGGCATCCTGGGCGAACTGGTGGCGGCGATCGGGCAAGATCCGCGCGTCGGCGCCGTATCGCCGGTGCTGCGCGATGCCGACGACGGCAGCATCGCCCGCTGCGTGAGCACCCATAACTGGGCGAAACGCACCTGCGGGCGCATCCTGTCGATGGACGAGGCGGCGCGCGTGCAGACCGAGCGCCCGGAATCGGTCTGGGTCGACGGCACCGCCGTGCTGTTCCGCGTGAAAGCGCTCCAGGACGTCGGCGGCCTCGACGACCGCCTGTTCGCCTATTACGACGACAACGACATCGGCGTGCGCCTGGCCAACAAGGGCTGGTACAGCAAATGCGTGTTCACGGCCACGGCCTTCCATGAGAACAAGAAACGGCTGGAAGAGTTCCCGCTCTACTTGAGCTATCTGCTGGCGCGCAACGAGATGCTGTTCTGGGACACCAACACACCGCCGCAATACCGCCGCCTGCTGCGCCTGCGCATGATCGACAAGGCCTTGTTCGATGCAAACCGGCTCTACAAGAACGGTTTCAAGGGCCATGGCGACGCCTCGCTGCTGGGGCTGCACGATTTCCTGCACGGCCGGTTCGGCGCGCCGAATTACCAGCGGAAAGTTCCTTTGAGCATGCGCCTGGCATCCAAGGTGTCGAAACTCATGTGGGCCTGGAAGTAAGGTTTGCGCCCGCTTAAGCGTCATGCACCCGGTTGGCGCGATCGCCGGGTTTGGCGACGGAGCGCAAACCGCATGCACGAGCCCGGAATGTTCTTGAACGGCTGAGGTCGAATCACCGTACTGACATCCTGATGATGGGGGTTCGTTCCATGATTACGATCGACGAAATCAATGCGGCCTGGGGCTGGGTCGGGCTGAACGCGGTGGAGGTGCTGGGCGAGAATGCCTTCGGCAACCTGATCATCCGCGATGCCGACGGCCTGTACTGGCATTTGTCGCCGCAAGACCTGTGTTGCGAGCCGGTGGCCGAAGACCGCGCCGCCCTCGATGCCCTGTCCTATAACCAGGACTTCCTCAACGACTGGTACATGCCCGATGCGGTCAGCCTGGCCGAATCCACGCTCGGCCCGCTCGCGGCCGGACGCAAGTACTGTCTCAAGATCCCGAGCGCGCTGGGCGGCCACTATGGCAGTGACAACCTGGCCACCGTGCCCTTGTCCGAGCTGATCCGTTTTGCCGGCGAGGGGGCCCAGCAGTTCGAGGGTTTGCCGAGCTGGCACTGAGGACCGGCCGCCGCCGCTTGTGGACTCAGCCGGCAGCCTGGTTCAGGCTGGCCCACAGGTAGGCCGCCGCCATGGTGCGCTGCGGGCGGTAGGTGGCCAGGAAGGCTTCGGCCTCGGCGATGCCGGGGCGGGTGGGTGTGCCCTGCAGGCGGCCGATGGCGGTGCGTACGGCCACGTCGCCGTGCAGCGAGCAGTCCGGATCGCCATAGCCGCGCAGCAGCGCATAGTTCACCGTCCAGGGGCCGATGCCCTTGACTGCCAGCAGGCGCGCCGCGGTGGCCGCCAGTTCGCCGGGCGCGGCCTCGAGCCGCAGTTCGCCTTCTGTCACCAGGTGCGCCAGGCGCAGCAGGGTCTCCGCCTTGGCGCGCGAGAACTTGCGGCTGGTCAGTTGCTCGATGTCGAGTCGGGCCACGTCCTGCGCTTCCGGATAGCACCACAGGCCGTCCGCATGCGGGCGCCCCGCCTGCTGGATGAAGCTGCGGCGCAGGGCGATCGCGAACGGCAGGTTGATCTGCTGGCCGATGACGGCCCAGGTCAGGGCTTCGAAGACAGTGGCCGACTGGATCACGCGCAGGCCGGGCGTGCGCCGGGTCAGCGGGCCGAACAGCGGATCGTCGCGCACTGCGGCTTCGAAGAGGGATGGATCGATGCGCAGGCCGAGCATGTTGACCAGGGCTGCGTGCGCCGCCGGCAGCACGCTGTCCGCAGCGGTGTCGATGGTGCAGCGGGCCGCGCTGTCGCCGAGGACGATCCCGAGCCGCACCGGCACGCCATCCAGCAGCACGCCCTTGTCGATGTTGTCGCCCTCGACCCGCTCGGCCAGGCCTTCGGCATCGCGGCCATGAAAGGCCAGTGCATCCTGGCGCCGGTAGCCGGCCGGCAGGTCGATGTCGAAGCGGTGCAGCGTCATTGCTTGCCTTGTGCGGGCAGGGCCGCGGTCCGTCCGAAGCGCGGCACGAAGCCGGTGACCAGCGCGGTGCCGGCCAGCACGATGGCCGAGCCGGCGAGCGTGTACCAGCCGATCGTTTCGCCCAGGAAGAGCGCGCCCCACAGGATGCCGAACACCGGGTTCAGGAAGGTCACGGTGAGCGCCGAGGTGGTGCCGACTTCCTCGATCAGGCGGAAATACAGGATGTAGGCGATGCCGCTGCACAGCACGCCCAGCGCCAGCACGGCGGCGCCGATGCCGGGCGTGAGCGGGCCCTGCGCCGGGAACAGCGGCAGTACCGGCAGCACCATCAGCGCCGAGGTCCACATGGTGCCGTGGGCATTCGCGAACGGTTCCACGCTCTTGGCCGAGCGCGCGTACAGGCTGGCCACGCTGTAGCTGAAGGCCGCCAGCAGCGCCGCCGCCACCGCGATGGCGGCGCCGGGCCGCGCCGCCACGTGGTCGAATCCGACCAGCAGGGCCACGCCGATGGTACCCAGCACCAGGCCGACGGCGCTGCGCATGCCGACCGCCTGGCGCGACCACGCGGCACCGAGCAGGGCGCCCCACATCGGCGCGGTCGCGTTCAGCACCGACAGCACCGAAGCCGACAGGGTGCGCGCGGCAAATGCGAACAGCAGGAAGGGCAGGGCCGAATTGAAGAAGCCCAGGATGAAGTAATGGCGCCAGTGCGCGCGCAGCTGCAGGCGCTTTTTGAGCACCAGGCCGACGCCGGCCAGGAACAGGGCCGCCAGCAGCACCCGCAGCTCGATCAGGAGGGCGGGCCCGAGCACCGGGGCGCTGATGCGCATGAAGAGGAAGGAGCCGCCCCAGATGGCGGCGAGCAGGACGAGGCGCAGCAGGTTCGCAGTGTTCATGGTGGTTGTCCCCGGTGGTCAGGGACGGATTGTCGGTGCTGGGGGATGGTGCGGCGTCCTGGTTCTTGCTTTTGAATTCGGAGGCGCGGAAGAAAAAGAATAGTACAAGAAATACAACCCGTCGTCCCCACCTCCGCAGGGACGACGGAGCGAACTTACGGCACCAGCGCCTTCTTCCCCGAGCGCTTGACCTTGACCTCATTCAACGCCCGCTCCACCGCCGCCATGCGCGCCGGCAGCGCCGGGTGGTTCGCGGCATAGCCGTTCAGCACCGATGGCGGATAGGCTTCCGCCAGACGGCGCCAGAAGGCCGGGGCGTCGGCGACGTCGTAGCCGGCGCGGGCGGCGAGATAGATGCCGAGGCGGTCGGCCGCGGCGTCGGCCTCGGCCGGCATGGCCTTGATGCCGCCGCTGCCGATCAGCATCGAGGTGTCCGGATTGATGCTGCGCAGGTTGTCGATGATGCTGCCGATGGTGGCCTGGTTGCGCTGGGTTGCCGGGTGGCCGAGCATGTTGTGGGCCATGGTCTTGGCCAGCACGAAGGCCAGTTCGTCGTCGTTGCGGGTAAAGGCGATCATGCCGCGCGTGACCAGCACGCGCGCGCCGTCGCCATAGGCGTTGACGTTGTCGGCGTTGCCGACTTCGATGCCGAAGGCGCAGGCGCGCGTCACCGGGATCGCGATCTGGCGCTCGCTGCCGCGGCGCTCGATCGACATCGGCATGCTGGCCTGGGTCGCGATGATCTTGTTGAAGATGCCGCCGGCCTGGGACAGCGCATGCTGGCCGGTGGGCAGCGGCTTGCCGCCGGCGGACAGCAGCACGTCGCCGGTCTGCAGGCCGACGCGCGCGGCGCCGCTGCCGGCCAGCACGCCGGTCACCTGCAGGCGTTCGTCCATGCCGAAGGCGACGTGGGCCGCCTCGTTGTAGTCGCCCGGGTAGGACCAGCGGTTCTTGGCAGTGAAGCCGAGCAGGTTGCGCGCCTGGCCCTTGCACAGTTCCGCATTCTGGATGAGGAGGGGCGCGGCGACCTTGTACAGGCGGTCCTGCAGCTCCGCCATCTTGGTCAGGGTATCGGCCGCGGCCGTCATCTGGGGCGTCAGCCCCGGCGCTTCCGCCGGACGCTGGATGGCGCCGGGCGTGCTCTGGATCGGGCGGTATTCGCGCGTCGCGCAGGCCGACAGCAGCAAGGCCAGGGAAATGCCCATCGCGGGCAGGCGCAGGGCCGCAAGATGACGGATCATGTGCTCCTCTTTTTTGTTTATATTGTTTAGTGTTTTCCGGTGCTGCCGAACCCGCCGGCACCGCGTTCGCTGGACGCGAACTCGTCCACGATGTTGAAGCCCACCTGCAGCACGGGCACCACCACCAGCTGGGCCAGCCGGTCCAGCGGCTGCAGGGTGAACGCGGTCTGGCTGCGGTTCCAGGTCGATACCATCAGCTGGCCCTGGTAATCGGCGTCGATCAAGCCTACCAGATTCCCAAGGACAATGCCGTTCTTATGGCCGAGTCCGCTACGCGGCAGGATCATCGCCGCATAGCCGGGATCGCCGATGTGGATCGCCAGGCCGGTCGGCACCAGCACGGTCTGGCCAGGCTCGATGGTGAGGGGGGCGTCGACGCAGGCGCGCAGGTCGAGGCCGGCGCTGCCGGCCGTTGCATAGGCCGGCAGGAAGTCCTTCATGCGCGGGTCGAGGATTTTCAGGTCGATGTTTTTCATGCGGTACAAGTGAGTAGTGCGTGACAGGTGCGGCTTGATGGTTGTTGCGTGATGCGAAGGGTTCAGGCCAGCAGCGAGCGCTGTTCCAGGCGCTTGCCGATTTCGGAGACCAGCTGGCGCGCCAGGTCCAGCTTGCCGGCGCGCGGCAGGACGGTGTGGCCGCTGTCGTCGAACAGCACGATCGCATTCTCATCCTGCCCGAAGGTCTGCGGGCCAATATTGCCTACCAGCAAAGGAATCCCTTTCTTCTCGCGCTTGACGGCGCCGTATTCGATCAGGTTTTCCGACTCCGCCGCAAAGCCGACGCAGTAGGGCCAGCCGCTCAGCGAGGTGGTGGCGGCGACGCTGGCCAGGATGTCCGGGTTCGGTGCGAACTCCAGCAGCGGGGCGCCGCTGCCATCCTTCTTGATCTTGTGTTCGCTGGCGTTGGCGACGTGCCAGTCGGCCACCGCGGCTACGCCGATGAAGACATGCTGGCCACCGACGCCGGCCATCACCGCATCCAGCATCTGCTGGGCGCTGCGCACGTCGATGCGGCGCACGCCATAGGGCGTCTCCAGCGCGGTGGGGCCGGAGACCAGGGTCACCTCGGCGCCGGCTTCGCGCGCCGCGCGCGCGATCGCATAGCCCATCTTGCCCGAAGACAGATTGGTGATGCCGCGCACCGGGTCGATCGCTTCGTAGGTCGGGCCGGCCGTGACCAGGACGCGCTTGCCGGCCAGGAGCTTGGGCTGGAAGGCGGCCACCAGCTCTTCCAGCAGCTGCTCGGGTTCCAGCATGCGGCCCATGCCGGTCTCGCCGCAGGCCTGGGAACCGGCGGCCGGGCCGAAGATGCCGACGCCGTCCTGGCGCAGCTGGGCCACGTTGCGCTGGGTCGGCGCCTTTTCCCACATCTCGACGTTCATGGCCGGCGCCACCAGCAGCGGCACCGTGTGCGGGCGCGCCAGGCACAGGGTCGACAGCAGATCGTCGGTGGCGCCATGCGCCAGCTTGAACAGGAAGTCGGCCGAGCAGGGCGCAACCAGGATCGCATCGGCGTCGCGCGTCAGGTCGATGTGCGCCATGTTGTTGGGAACGCGGCCGTCCCACTGGTCGGTGTACACGGTGCGCCCGGACAGGGCCTGCATCGTCACCGCGCCGATGAAATGGGTGGCCGCCTCGGTCATCACGACCTGCACGCTGGCGCCCTCCTTGGTCAGGGCGCGGCACAGTTCCGCGGCCTTGTAGCAGGCCACGCCGCCGGACAGGCCGAGGACGATCTTCTTGCCCTTCAGGTCCATGCTCATTGAATGCTCCCTGGATTAGTATTTGCTCAGTGTTTATTCACGCGGCGCAGCTCGTCCACGATGAACAGGAAGGCGCCGAGGCAGATTGCGCTGTCGGCGATGTTAAAGGCCGGGAAATGGCCGACGCCGGACAGGTGGAAATCGAGGAAGTCGACCACGTGGCCATAGGCGATGCGGTCGATCAGGTTGCCCAGCGCGCCGCCCATGATCAGCGCCAGCGCCCAGCAGAACATGCGCTGGCCGGCGTGCTTGCGCAGCAAATAGATGATGAAGCCGACGGCGGCGATGCCGATGGCGGTGAAGAAGTAGCGCTGCCAGCCGCTCTCGCCGGCGAGGAAGCTGAAGGCGGCGCCCTTGTTATAGGCCAGCACCAGGTTGAAGAAGCTGGTGATCGCCTTTTCTTCGCCGTAGGAGAACATGCGGGTGATGGTGATCTTGGTGATCTGGTCGATCAGGATCACGATGAAGGCGACGCCGAGCCAGGGGACGAGACTGCCGCCCGAGCGCGAGGAGACGGCGGAGAATGTTGGTTTTTTTTTGGTGGCCATGTCGGTCAGGGTGAAGTGAGGAGGCTACGGCATCCCCATCCGCTCATGACGGATGGGGACGCCCTTTTTACGACGCTCTGCTTACGCGTAGCAGCGTTTCTCGCCGCTGCCGAACAGATTGCTGGTGCAGCGGCCGCACAGGCCCGGGTGCGCCGGATCGTGGCCGACGTCGCGGCGGTAATGCCAGCAGCGCTCGCACTTGTCCGCCGCCGACGGCGTCACGGTCACCGTTTCCTGGCCGGCATCGGCCACTTCCTCGACACTGGCGGCCGAGGTGATGAACACGAACTTCAGGTCATCGTCCAGGCTGGCCAGCACGCGGTATTTGTCGCCGGCCGCCTTCAGCGACAATTCGGCCTGCAGCGAGGAACCGATCGCACCCGAACCGCGCACTTCTTCCAGCTGCTTGGTGACGTCGGTGCGCACGCTCCTCAGCAGCGCATATTTCTCGAGCAGCGCGGCGCTGTCGGCGATCGCCGGGAACACCCACGCGGTCTGGGTGAAGATGGTCTCGTCGCTGTCGGCGAAGGCCGATTTGCTGGCGAACACCGCCCAGGCTTCCTCGGCGGTGAAGGACAGGATCGGCGCCATCGTGCGCAGCAGGCTGTGCGCGATGTGCCACAGCGCGGTCTGGGCCGAGCGCCGCGCGAGCGAGTCCACCCCCGTGGTGTACAGGCGGTCCTTCAGGATGTCGAGGTAGAAGCCGCCCAGGTCTTCCGAGCAGAAGATCTGCAGGCGCGACACGACCGGGTGGAATTCGTAGCGCTCGAAATGGGCCGCCACGTCGGCCTGCAGTTTTTCGGTTTCCGCGATTGCGTAGCGGTCGATCTCGAACAGTTGTTCCACCGGCACGGCGTGCACCGCCGGATCGAAGTCCGAGGTGTTGGCCAGCAGGAAGCGCAGGGTATTGCGGATGCGGCGGTAGGATTCCGTCACGCGCTTGAGGATCTCTTCGCCGATCGACAGTTCGCCGGTGTAGTCGGTCGACGCCACCCACAGGCGCAGGATGTCGGCACCGAGGGTGTCCGAGATCTTTTGCGGCGCCATCGTGTTGCCGAGCGACTTGGACATCTTCTTGCCGTTTTCGTCGACGGTGAAGCCGTGGGTCAGCAACGCCTTGTACGGCGGACGGCCGTTCAGCATCGACGAGGTCAGCAGCGAGGAGTGGAACCAGCCGCGGTGCTGGTCCGACCCTTCCAGGTAGAGGTCGGCCGGGAAAGCCAGCTGCTGGGCGTGCGAGCCGCGCAGCACGGTCTGGTGGGTGGCGCCGGAGTCGAACCAGACGTCCAGGGTGTCGCGGTTCTTCTCGTAGGTGTCGGCGTCGTCACCGAGCAGTTCGCGCGCATCCAGCTGGTGCCAGGCGTCGATGCCGTTCGCTTCGATCAGCTTGGCGACCTGTTCCAGCAATTCCGGCGTACGCGGGTGCAGGGCGCCGGTTTCCTTGTGGATGAAGACGGCCATCGGCACGCCCCACTGGCGCTGGCGCGACAGGGTCCAGTCCGGACGGCCGGCGATCATGCCGTGCAGGCGCGCCTGGCCCCAGTCCGGGAAGAACCTGGTTTCGGCGATGCCGGCCAGCGCGGTCTCGCGCAGGGTCGGGCCGCCATCTTTCGGGGTCAGGTCCATGCCGGCGAACCACTGCGAGGTGGCGCGGTAGACGATCGGGGTCTTGTGGCGCCAGCAGTGCATATAGCTGTGCGGGAACATCTTGAATTCGAACAGGGCGCCGGCTTCGGTCAGGGCCGCGCAGATTGGTTTACTCGCATCCCAGATCGTCAGGCCGCCGAACAGTGGCAGGGTAGAGGCGAAACGGCCGTCACCCATCACCGGTTTCAGGATCTCGTCGTCCTTCATGCCGTGCTCCTTGCACGACTGGAAGTCTTCGATACCGTAGGCAGGGGCCGAGTGGACCACGCCGGTACCGCTGTCGGTGGTGACGTAGTCGGCCAGGTAGACGGGCGAGGTGCGGTCGTAGAACGGATCGGCCGCATGCAGCGGGTGCCGGAAGCGGATGCCTTCCAGCTTGGCGCCGACCGTCTCGGCGACGATCTCGCCTGCCAGCTTGTAGCGCTCGAGGGCGGCCGCTGCCAAGTCCTTGGCGACGATCAGCAGCAGGGGCTTGCCTTCTTTTTCGGTCTTGACCAGCGCGTACGTGACTTCCGGGTGCGCGTTCAGTGCCTGGTTGGACGGGATGGTCCACGGGGTGGTGGTCCAGATCACGATGAAGCCATCGCCCTCGGGCAGCTGGGCCAGGCCGAAGGCTTGCGCCAGCTTCTCCGGTTCGGCAAACGGGAAGCCGACGTCGATCGCCGGGTCGCGCTTGTCCTGGTATTCGACTTCCGCCTCGGCCAGGGCCGAGCCGCAATCGAAGCACCAGTTGACCGGTTTCAGGCCGCGGTAGACATAACCCTTGTCGAGCAGGGTGCCGAGGGCGCGCAGCTCGTCGGCCTCGTTACCATAGGCCATGGTCATGTAGGGATTGTCCCATTCGCCGAGCACGCCCAGGCGGATGAAGCCGGCGCGCTGGCGGTCGATCTGTTCCAGCGCATAGGCACGCGCTTTCTGCAGCACTTCCGCGGTCGGCAGGTTCTTGCCGTACAGTTTTTCGATCTGGATCTCGATCGGCATGCCGTGGCAATCCCAGCCTGGCACATAGGGCGCGTCGAAGCCGGCCATGGTGCGCGATTTGACGACCATGTCCTTCAGGATCTTGTTGACGGCGTGGCCGAGGTGGATATCGCCGTTGGCATACGGCGGACCGTCGTGCAGGATGAATTTCGGACGGCCGGCGGCGGCCTTGCGGACCCGCTCGTAGACCTTTTTCGCCTGCCATTGCTGGACCCAGCCCGGCTCGCGCTTGGCGAGGTCGCCGCGCATCGGGAAGGGCGTGTCGGTCATGTTGACCGGGTATTTGCTCTCGGGCTTTTTCGCCCCTTTGGAACCGTTTTTGGTATCGGACATAAGTGCTTTTCTAAGATGGACAGCTGTTGTGCTCGATGTCGGCACTGCGCATGGTATCCATGGCGCGCGTGACCGGTGCAATGTATAGGGGGGCATGGCATGCGTCGCGGCTGCAACGCATGCCAGTTCAAATTCGGTCGGTGGCGGTGAGGGCGCCGGCGCGCCGGGCGAACCAGGCACGGGCTTGCACGGCGTCGCGCTCGATGGCGGCGGTCAGCGTCGGCAGGTCGACGTATTTTTCCTCGTCGCGCAGCTTGCTGAGGAATTCCACGCGCACCAGCTTGCCGTAGCAGGGCTGGTTGTAGTCGAACACGTGCACTTCGAGCAGCATGCGGCCGGCGTCCTCGACGGTGGGGCGCACGCCCAGGCTGGCCACGGCCGGCAGCGGCTGGGCGGCCAGGCCATGCACCTGCACCACGAAAATCCCGGCCAGCGCCGGGCGGTGGGTGACGCGCAGGTTGAGCGTCGGGAAGCCCAGCGTGCGGCCCAGCTTGGCGCCATGGATCACGCGGCCGGACATCAGGTAAGGATGGCCGAGCAGGGCGCGGGTGGCATCGAAATCGGCCTCGGCCAGGGCGGCGCGCACGGCCGATGACGAGATGCGAGTGGCGTCATGCAGCACGGCGGGCAGGCTGTGTACCTCGAAACCGTATTCCTTGCCGGCCTCGGCCAGCAGGGCGACGTTGCCGGCACGCTTGGCGCCGTAGCAGAAATCGTCGCCCACCATCAGCCATTTGACGTGCAGGCCCTCGACCAGCACGCGCTCGGTGAAGGTTTGCGGCGACATTGCCGCGAAATGCTCGTTGAAATGCTCGACGATGACACGGTCGACGCCGGCGTTGGACAGCGATTCCAGCTTGTCGCGCAGATTGGCGATGCGCGCCGGCGCGCGCGACAGATCGCCGCTGCGCTGGGCGAAGTATTCGCGCGGGTGCGGCTCGAAGGTCATCACGGCGGCTTCCAGTCCGAGCCGGTGCGCGGCGGCGGTCACGTGCGACAACAGCGCCTGGTGTCCGCGGTGGACACCGTCGAAGTTGCCGATCGTGAGTGCGCAGGGGGCACGCGCCCTGTCATTGGGAAGTCCGCGAAATACCTTCATTGGATGATTCGTGCTCCGAGGCGAAATACCAGATTATACGGCAACTGGCATGTTGCAAAGCGCAATGGCCGCCCGGCCAGCGGGGAAGGGACGCCTGCGCGCCGTCTCGTGGCCTGCGCCCGCATGGCCGTAAAAGTAAAAAGCGCTGCCTGCGCGAACGCAGGCAGCGCTTTCAAGCACTGCCGGAACCCTTGCGGGTGATCAGGACAGGGGCTTGTTGATGGCCATGATGAAGTAGCGTGCCAGTTCGGCTGTGCCTTCCTTGCCACCGACAGCCTTGAGTGCGCTGATCGCCTGCTGCTTCTTGCCGGCGACGGCATAGGCTTCGCCCAGGTGCAGCTTGACGTCTTCCGGATACTTCAGGTTGCCGGCCTTGGCGGCGGCTTCCATCATCTTCAGGCCCTTGTCGGCCTGGCCGGATTGCACCAGGCTGTAACCGAGGGCGGCCAGACCGTCGTTGTCGTTGGCCTTGACCAGGGCAGCTTCGTCGGCAGCCAGGTTCTTGTTCTGCTCGGCCAGGGTCTTCTCGGCCAGGTCCTTCAGGCGCTGGTGACGCGCGGCGTCGGCACCGGTGCCCAGGGCGCCGGCCTTGTAACCCTTGTCGATGACCTTGATCGCTTCGGCCGGGGCCTTGGCTTGCAGGACCAGCTGGGCCATTTCCATGTATTCGCTCGGCTTTTTCAGCAGGCCGTTGGCCAGCTTCAGGCGGTAGATGTCCACCGACAGGCGGCTCGAGAAGCCCGGCTTGCCCTGCACGCGGTTCAGCAGGTCGGTCCAGTACTGGGCCTTCGGATAGTTGGCGGCCAGTTTCTCGATGGTGTCGACGTAGCCGACCTTGTCGCCCTTCTTGAGCTGGACGTTGGCGAGCATGCCCAGCATGTCTTCGCTCATGCGGCCGCTCTTCTGGGCATTGCGCAGTTCGGTTTCGAGTGCGGCGGTATTCCCCTGCTTGTAATAGTTCTGCAGCAGGTAGGCGCGCAGTTCAGGATCGTCACGGTCCTTGAGCTGGGCCTGGATCGCGGCGTTGGCCTTGCCCAGGTCGCCGGCACGCATGTAGATGCCGATCAGGCCTTTCGACATTTGCGCCTTTTCGCTGGCCGACAGCTTGCCGGAGCCGATCAGGTATTCGAAGGACTTGGCGGCGGCACCGTAGTCGCCGGCGTTCGAAGCGGCACCGGCACGGGTGCGTTCGATCAGATAGGTTTCATTCGCGGACTTGTTGCCGACCTTGTCGAGGTCATGCAGCTTGGCCAGGGCTTCCTTGTTCTTGCCCTGCTTCATCAGTTGCTGCGCTTCTTGCAGCGGCTTGCCGACTTCCGGACGGAGGGTTTCGGCGGCGTAGGCAGGGGCCAGGCCAACCACCGGAGCGGCGGCGGTGAATCCGAGTGCGGCCAATGCGAGGCCGAGGTGTGCGAGGCGGAACTTGGACATTATCGACATTCTTTCATTCAAAATAGACACGGCAGGGAAACCCTGCCGTGTTCATTATAGCCAAAGCGATTTACTGGAACTGTTCGTTGCCGACCATACCGATCTTGGTAACACCAAGACGCTGGGCCGACGCCATCACGCCAGCGACAACCTTGTACTCGACCAGCTTGTTCGGACGCAGATGCACTTCCGGCTGATCGGGTTGGGCTGCCACATTGGCCAGCTTCGCTTCGAGAGTGGCGCGATCCGGAACCGCAGCGTTATCCCAGAGGATAGTGCCGTCGAAGTCCACGTCGATCGTGATCACAACCGGCTCCTTGGTCTGCGGCGGCGGAGTGCCAACCGGCATGTTCAAGTTGACCGAATGGTTTTGCTTCGGAATGGTGATGATCAGCATGATGATCAGCACCAACAGGACGTCGATCAGCGGCGTCATGTTCATTTCCATCATCGGTTCCGGATCAGCCGTTTTGCTGCCGGACGAACCAACGTTCATACTCATGAGGTTTCCTTTCGAAGGACAGGATTTGGGGCAGGGCCGGCGAACCATCCGCCAACCCTGCTGATCCCATCGAATCAGCCCTTATCAGGCAGTTCGGTAATAAAACCGACCTTCTGAATTGCCGCACGCTGGGCCGTGTACAGTACCTTGCCGATGGCTTCGTAGCGGGTTTCCTGGTCGCCACGAACTTTCACTTCCGGCTGGGGCACTTTCACCGCTTCTTTCTTCAGGAATTCGAAGAGTTCGTCGGTATTGGCCAGGTGTTTCTGGTTCCAGTACATTTCGCCATCTTTGTTGACGACGATGTTCACGTCTTCCGGCGTGGTCTTGGCAACCTGGTTGGTCTCGACCGGCAGCTTGATCCTCTGCAGTTTGAGAACAACTGGGCTGGTGATCAGAAAGATAATCAGCAGAACCAGCATCACGTCCACGAGGGGCGTGGTGTTGATCTCTGACACGACGGTATCTTCGTCTCCGCTATCGGAGCCAACGCTCATCGACATGATTAACCAACCTTTTTAGCGCCAGTGGCGGCACGCGCAGCTTCCGAGGTGTGCATGGCGCCCGAGATCAGGACCGAGTGCACGTCGGCGCTGAAGGAACGGACATCTTCCATCGCGGATTTGTTGCGGCGAACCAGCCAGTTGTAACCCAGAACGGCAGGCACTGCGACGAACAGACCGAAGGCGGTCATGATCAGTGCTTCACCCACCGGACCTGCGACCTTGTCGATCGACGCGTTACCGGTCATGCCGATGTTGGTCAGTGCGTTGTAGATACCCCAGACGGTACCGAACAGACCGATGAACGGTGCGGTCGAACCGACGGTTGCCAGGAACGACAGGCCATCTTGCAGACGCGACTGGACTTTGTCCACGGCGCGCTGGATCTGCATGGTGGTCCAGGTCGACAGGTCGATCTGCTCGAGCAGGGCGCCGTCGTGGTGCTGGGTTGCCTTGGTGCCGGTTTCAGCGATGAAACGGAACGGCGAGCCATCGGTCAGTTGTGCCGAGCCGGCAGCGATCGACGGGGCTTTCCAGAACTTCTGGTTGGTTTCTTTCGCTTGCCTGAAGATCTTGGCTTGGTCGATCAGCTTGGTGATCAGGATGTACCACGAACCCATCGACATGATGGCCAGGATGATCAGGGTGCCGCGCGAAACCCAGCCGCCTTCCCACACGGCCTGGATGCCGAATGGGTTCTCGATTTCTTCTTTCTTGCCTTCGGCAGCGGCCGGAGCGCCTGCTGCCGGAGCGGCGGCGGCGTCGGCTGCCGGAGCGGCAGCAGCGTCGGCTGCCGGTGCTGCTGCGTCAGCCGCTGGTGCTGCGGCCGGGGCGCTTGCTGCTGCCGGTGCGTCAGCGAAGGCCGGTGCGGACACCAGCGCCGAAGCTGCCGTAACCGAGAACAGTACAGCCGCCAGCAGAGCGGACAAACGGGTATTCTTAAACATGCTTCCTCCAAAAATTTAAAATGAACAGTTCGCTGAACAGATGACAACGAAAATCACAGGTTGAGACGGTGCTGCTGCCTCGGTTTATTCCAAAGTCCAGACGTACTGCACTGCTACCCACGCTTGTTGGGGCGCCCCATCAACCATCGCTGGCTTGAATCGGCATTTACCAAGAGCTGACTGCGCAGCTTTATCCAGATCGCGGAAGCCACTCGACTTTGCCATCTTGGAATCCATCACATGACCATCCACGCCGATCAGGAACGAAATGGTCGATACACCCGTTTCTTCGTTACGCAGCGACGATTTCGGATATTCCGGTTTCGCGCAGGTGTTGAAGTCGGCCACTGCTTCGGTGCGGGAAGGGCCCTTGGCCGGAGCTGCTGGCGCCGGCGGTGCCGGTTGTGCCGGAGGCTGGCGGTTGATTTCCGTCGTTGCCGGCTTTTGCTGCGTCGTGTTAGCGATCACATTTTGCGGCGGCGGCGGGGTCTGCACCTGCACCTCGACCGGCGGAATGAATGGAGGCGGCGGGGCCTTCATTTCCGGCGGCGGCGGCGGCGGTGGCACATCCGGTGGTGGCGGCGGTTTTACTTCTTCGATAATCTTGGTCTCCACTGGCTCGATCATCTTGGCGACCATGCGCTTTCCGAGACCGGTAACCAGTCCGTAGGCGACAATCAAGTGCAAGACGATGACAATGGCGATACCAGTAAAATTCTTCCCGGCGTTCTTCTCTTGCGAAAAATTCATCCTGCTTTCTCCAATACCAACCTTTTTTGTTGCTACCAAACCCACAAAACACGACAAAATGCTAAGAGCCGCATCCGGGACATCGGCGAATTATACCTACGAATTCTTTTTTGCACATACATTTTTATACCTTCAAAGAGAGGCTATTTGCCTGTAAAAGCAAGCAAACCAGCACATCCGTATGAAGAAGACGCAGGTGTCTAGACGACGTAGGAAGTTATTTAATTTGCAATGTAAAGTGGGACCCTTTCATGATGTGTGGAAGATGAGGCCAGGCATGCCGTTCGCCGAATTTTCTATGCCGATTGCCGGCGTAGGAAAATTACATATGATCGGGTCATGGCCTTTCTGCCAACTATAGCGAAATTACATGCCGGAGGGGCGTACTGTTGAACAGAAAACCCTTTAAAAACAAGGCGAAAGCCATAGGACGTCCTTATACGGGCATCGCCCTTTGATATGGCTCAGTAAGCATGTAAGATGGTTTTTGAACAATATCAGATACGGAAGAGATTTACGAGCAGCACGATTGGAAACGGACGAGCGTTCGTAAACCGCGTCCGCTGCACAGCGCCGCCCCAGGATTCCGGACCGATGGCCGAGGCCGGTGCACTATATATATAGTAGAGGGCGCCGCAGGCAGTGCCGGCGGGCGGAAATGCGGGCCTGCGCCGGGTGGCGCAGGCTGGGCGGAAGGTAGTGGAGGGAGAGGGAACCGCAGGCAAGGAAGCTGGCGGCGGGCGTACTCAGTAGCGCGCCCGTTTTTCGCGGCGGCATTCGAGGCTGCTGACGACGCGGCCGGTGGGATCGACGGTTTCCAGGCGCACGTCGAAACCCCATAGCCGGGCAACATGCTTCAGCACTTCGTGCGCCTGCTGGTTCAGCGGGCGCCGCTGGAACTGGGTATGGCGCAGGGTCAGGGCGCGGTCGTCGCGGGTGTTGACCTGCCAGACCTGGATGTTCGGTTCGCGGTTGCCCAGGTTGTACTGCTCGGCGAGCTGCTGGCGTACGTAGCGGTAGCCGGCTTCGTCGTGGATGGCCGAGATCGTCAGCTTGTCGCTGCGGTCGTCGTCCAGCACGGCAAAGAAGTGGAACTCGCGGATCAGCTTGGGCGACAGGTACTGGGCAATGAAGCTTTCATCCTTGAAGTTGCGCATCGCGAAGTCGAGCGTCTTGATCCAGTCGCTGCCGGCGATGTCCGGGAACCAGGCGCGGTCTTCCTCGGTCGGGTTCTCGCAGATGCGCTTGATGTCGGTCATCATCGCAAAGCCGAGCGCATACGGATTGATGCCGCTGTAATAAGGGCTGGTGGCGGGCGGCTGGTAGACGACGTTGGTATGGCTTTGCAGGAATTCCAGCATGAAACCGTCGCCGACAATGCCTTCATTGTGCAGCTCGTTCAGGATGGTGTAGTGCCAGAAGGTCGCCCAGCCCTCGTTCATGACCTGGGTCTGGCGCTGCGGGTAAAAGTACTGCGAGATCTTGCGTGAAATGCGCACCAGCTCGCGCTGCCAGGGTTCCAGCAGCGGCGCGTACTTCTCGATGAAGTACAGCAGGTTTTCCTCGGGTTCGATCGGGAAGCGCGCCAGCGGTGCATCCTTCTGGGCTTCCTCGCGCCGCGGCAGGGTGCGCCACAGCTCGTTGACCTGGGTCTGGATGTATTCCTCGCGCTCTTTCAGGCGCGCGGCTTCCTGGGCCACCGACAACTTGGCCGGCCGCTTGTAGCGGTCGACGCCGTAGTTCTGCAGCGCGTGGCAGGAGTCGAGCAATTCCTCGACGGCGTCGATGCCGTGGCGCTGTTCGCACTCGGCGATATAGTTCTTGGCAAACACCATGTAATCGACGATGGCGTCGGCGTCGGTCCAGGTACGGAACAGGTAATTCCCCTTGAAGAAGGAATTGTGGCCATAGGCTGCGTGCGCGATCACCAGCGCCTGCATCGTCAGGCTGTTCTCCTCCATCAGGTAGGCGATGCAGGGATTCGAGTTGATCACGATCTCGTAGGCCAGGCCCATCTGGCCGCGGCGGTAGCTTTTTTCCGTGCTGAGGAAATGCTTGCCGAAGGACCAGTGGTTGTACGAGACCGGCATGCCCACCGAGGTGTAGGCATCCATCATTTGCTCGGCGGTGATGATCTCGAGCTGGTTGGGGTAGGTGTCCAGGCCGAACTTCCTGGCGACCCGGCGGATTTCCTCGTGCGCCTGTTCGATCAGGTCGAAGGTCCACTCCGACTGTTCAGGCAGGGCGCGCGGATTATTGGGATCTCTTGGCATGGGCGGGCCTCTTGCATCATCGTCTATTTGGGTTGTTTCTTGAACAATTCCCGGAACACCGGGTAGATGTCGGCCGGCGTCACGATCTTTTGCATGGCGAAGTTGGGGTGGGTGGTCGCCACTTCGGCATATTGTTCCCACAGGTTCTGGGGCGGGCCGTCGGTGATCTCGACATAGGTGTAGTACTGCACCCGCGGCATGATCTGGCTGTTCAGTATCTGTTTGCACAGCACCGAATCGTTGTCCCAGTTGTCGCCATCGGAAGCCTGGGCCACATAGCTGTTCCAGTCGCCGTTGCTGTAGCGCTCGGTGATCACCTTGTTCAGCATGTGCAGGGCCGAGGACACGACGGTGCCGCCCGACTCGCGCGAGTGGAAGAACTCGTTCTCGTCGACTTCCGCTGCGGCGGTATGGTGACGGATGAACACCACTTCGATCTTTTCGTACACGCGCTTGAGGAACATGTAGAGCAGGATGAAGAAGCGCTTGGCGGTGTCCTTGCGGCTTTCGTCCATGGAACCGGAGACGTCCATGATGCAGAACATCACGGCCGCGGTCGAAGGCTTCGGCACCTTGATCCGGTTGCTGTAGCGCAGGTCGATCGGGTCGATGAAGGGAATCGCCAGCAAGCGCGTGTGCAGGTGGTGGATCTTGTGCCGGAGTTCGATGACGCGCGGCTCATCATCTTCGGCGCCTTCCTCGCGCAGCTCGCGCAACTCGTGTTCGAGAGCGGTCAGCTGCTTGCGCGAGGGCCCGCCCACGGCGATGCGGCGGCCGAGGGCGCCGCGCAGGGAGCGCAGCACGTGGATGTTGGAGGGGGTGCCGGAGATGTTGTAGCCGGCGCGCTGGTTCTTGAATTCGACGACCTGGGTCAGCTGCGTCTTGATCATGTTCGGCAGCTCGAGGTCCTCGAAGAAATAGTTCATGAATTCTTCGCGGCTCAGCTCGAAGATGAAATCGTCCTCGGTGGTCTGGTCGCTGTTGCCCGCCTTGCCGCGGCCGGCGCCGCCGCCACCGCCGCGCGGACGGTTGAACTGGTCGCCTTTCTGGTATTCGGTATTGCCGGGGTTGACGGTTTCCCAGACACCGCCATGGGCGTGTCCGAAGCGGGGCTCGTTCACGTCCTTGACGGGAATCGAGACCTTTTCGCCATTTTCGATGTCGGTGATCGAGCGACCCTTGATCGCCCGGCCCACCGCATCCTTGATTTGCGCCTTGTAGCGGCGCAAGAAGCGTTCGCGGTTGACCGCAGACTTGTTCTTGCCCTGCAAGCGTCGGTCGATGAGGTAAGTCAAAACAGGCCTCCTGCTGAAATTCGCGGCGGGCCGGATTCCTTCCCGGTCCTTCACATCTTAACGCGCGATGGCGTTACGTGGTTGGCGTACCGGACTTCGGTGGGACAGGGACTACATGCCAAGCGCACCCATCCGACGATCCGCCAACCACCCTACGACCTCACGAAGACTTGCGTACTCGCAGATACCATTCGCACAGCAGGCGTACTTGCTTCGGCGTGTAGCCTTTTTCCACCATGCGCGCCACGAAGTCGGCGTGCTTGGTCGCATCCTCGGCGCTGGCCTTGGCGTTGAAGGAGATCACCGGCAGCAGCTCCTCGGTATTCGAGAACATTTTCTTCTCGATCACCGTGCGGAACTTTTCGTAACTCGTCCAGGCCGGATTCTTGCCGCCGTTGGTAGCCCGTGCCCTTAAGCCGAAGTTGACGATCTCGTTGCGGAAATCCTTCGGATTCGAAATGCCGGCCGGCTTTTCGATCTTCTCGAGTTCGGCATTCAGCGACTCGCGGTCGAAACTCTCTCCCGTATCCGGGTCGCGGAATTCCTGGTCCTGGATCCAGAAGTCGGCAAAGGTCACGTAGCGGTCGAAGATGTTCTGGCCGTATTCCGAATAGCTCTCGAGGTAGGCGGTCTGGATTTCCTTGCCGATGAAGTCGACGTAGCGCTGGGCCAGGTGCTCCTTGATGTAGGACATGTAGCGCTGCTCGGTCTCCGGCGGGAACTGCTCGCGCTCGATCTGCTGTTCGAGCACGTACAGCAGGTGCACCGGATTGGCCGCCACTTCGGTATTGTCGAAGTTGAAGACCTTGGACAGGATCTTGAAGGCGAAACGGGTCGACAGGCCGTTCATGCCCTCATCCACGCCGGCGTAGTCGACGTATTCGTGCATCGACTTGGCCTTCGGATCGGTGTCCTTCAGGTTTTCGCCGTCGTACACCAGCATCTTCGAGTAAATGCTCGAGTTTTCCGGATCCTTCAGGCGCGACAGGATCGCGAATTGCGACATCATGCGCAGCGTCCCCGGCGCGCAGGGCGCTTTGTCCAGCGAGGAATTGCGCAGCAGCTTGTCGTAGATCTTGATTTCGTCCGACACGCGCAGGCAATACGGCACCTTGACGATATAGATCCGGTCGAGGAAAGCCTCGTTGTTGCGGTTGTTGCGGAAGGTCTTCCACTCGGACTCATTGGAGTGGGCCAGCACGATGCCGTCGAAGGGAATCGCACCGAAACCCTCGGTGCCCTTGTAATTGCCTTCCTGGGTCGCGGTCAGCAGCGGGTGCAGGACCTTGATCGGCGCCTTGAACATCTCGACGAATTCCATCAGGCCCTGGTTCGACAGGCACAGGCCGCCGGAATAGCTGTAGGCATCCGGATCGTCCTGGGCGTAATCCTCGAGCTTGCGGATGTCGACCTTGCCCACCAGCGAAGAGATATCCTGGTTGTTCTCGTCGCCCGGCTCGGTCTTGGCGATCGCGACCTGTTTCAGGATCGATGGATAGCGCTTGACCACGCGGAACTTGTTGATGTCGCCGCCGAATTCATGCAGGCGCTTGACCGCCCACGGGCTCGGCACGTTGCGCAGGTAGCGCCGCGGAATGCCGTAATCCTCTTCGAGGATGGCGCCGTCTTCGACTTCGCTGAACAGGCCGAGGGGCGACTCGTTCACCGGCGAGCCCTTGATGGCGTAGAAGGGCACTTGCTCCATCAGCGACTTGAGTTTTTCGGCGATCGACGATTTGCCGCCGCCCACCGGGCCCAGCAAATACAGGATCTGCTTGCGTTCTTCCAGGCCCTGGGCCGCATGGCGGAAATAGGAAACGACCTGTTCGATCACTTCCTCCATGCCGTAGAACTCGCGGAACGCGGGATAAATCTTGATGACCTTGTTGGCGAAGATGCGCGACAGGCGCGGGTCGAGGCGGGTGTCGACCAGGGTGGGTTCGCCGATGGCGGCCAGCATGCGCTCGGGAGCGCTGGCGTAAGTCAGGGGGTCTTTCTTGCAAAGCTGCAGATACTCCGACAGGGAAAATTCCTCTTCCCGGGTACGCTCATAGCGGGCTGCGTAGTTATCAAATATGGTCATGTGAATGTCCTCTAATGTGCTAACACTGATCACTGTCCGGCAGCCGTCGAGAGACGGTTGCCCAAGCCCCGCATTCCGGCATTTCTGATGCCGCGCATGGGTCGCCATCGAAGTTTGGCAATCAGGAAGCCTGATGCGAAACGGCGGCGATGCTCTTGTTCGTCCGGTTTTTTGCGATGTGCGGAAACTGGTGCATGCAACAATTTCCGTATTCGTGACCGGCTGGTTAGCGCCCGCTGAGAGCGTCTTCTTTCGCTTATGAAATTTATTATGTGCCTATTAGTTCTCGAAGTCAAAACAGTGTCACGTGCTTGTGTGATCTGATTCCAAGTCCTTGAAACGCATAAGAAAATTACGATTTTGATGAGTTCGCTGCAATGGTTTGCAGGTCCCTGGACGTGGTCCGGTTGGGGGCGCCGAGCGGAATTTTTGGTGCCGCTGAAACCCGTCATATTTATCAAATGGTAAATGGATAGTGCACCAACTTACGGGGCGATGGCGCACGCGTATCGGGTGCGGCGGGTATCAGTGATTTACAAAAATTCCAGAGTGAAATGAGCCCACTCCGCGCATGCGCTACACTCTCTGCCAAACACCTACCCACCCGATCCACCGTGGAGATCCCCATGCTGAACGAACCCATGCGCCACCTGCTGCAGGCGATGCCAAAAGCAGAATTGCACATCCATATTGAGGGCTCGCTCGAGCCCGAACTGATTTTTGAGCTCGCGCAAAGGAACGGCGTTTCACTACCCTATACCTCGGTTGAAGCGTTGCGCCAGGCTTACGCTTTCACTGATCTGCAATCGTTCCTGGATATTTATTATGCAGGTGCAAGCGTTTTGCTGACCGAGCAGGACTTCTACGACATGACGGCGGCCTACCTCGCGCGCGCCGCCGCCGACAACGTGCGCCATACCGAAATCTTCTTCGATCCCCAGACCCATACCGCGCGCGGCGTGCCCTTCGCCACCGCCATCGACGGCATCTGGCGCGCCTGCCAGGACAGCCCGGTCAGCGCCAGCCTGATCATGTGCTTCCTGCGCCACCTGTCCGAGGAAGACGCCATCGCCACGCTGGAAGCTTCGCTGCCGCACCGCGACAAGTTCATCGGCGTCGGCCTCGACTCGTCCGAGGTCGGCAACCCGCCCGAGAAATTCGCGCGCGTGTTCGAGCGCGCGCGCCAGCTCGGCCTGCGCCTGGTCGCGCATGCCGGCGAGGAGGGGCCGCCCAGCTACATCGAGAGTGCGCTCGACGTGCTGAAGGTGGAACGCATCGACCACGGCGTGCGCTGCCTCGACGATCCGGCACTGGTGCAGCGCCTGGTGCGCGAACGGATGGCGCTGACCGTGTGCCCGCTGTCTAACATCAAGCTGCGCGTGTTCGACGTGATGGGCAGCCACAACCTGCGCGTGCTGCTGGACGCCGGGCTGGCAGTCACGGTCAATTCCGACGATCCGGCCTATTTCGGCGGCTACGTCAACGACAACTACCTGGCCGCCTTCGAGGCGCTGCCGCTGGACGCCGGCCACGCACGCCAGCTGGCGCTGAACAGCTTCGAGGCCGCCTTCCTGGCGCCCGAGCAAAAACGCGCCTTCCTGCAGGAAGTCGAGCAGTTCTTCGCCAGCGCATAAGCCACCGGGGAAACGACGATGCCGCTCTTTCTGCAATCTCTGCGCATGACCGCGCGCGACTGGCGCGCCGGCGAGCTGCGCTTCCTGCTGGTGGCGCTGGTGGTCGCGGTGTCCGCCCTGAGCGCGGTCGGCTTCTTCGTCGACCGCATGCGCAGCGGTTTGAATCGCGACGCCCACCAGCTGCTCGGCGCCGACCTGCTGGTCAACGCCGACCAGCCGCCGCCGCCGGCCTGGCGCGCGGAGGCGCAGCGGCGCGGCCTGCTGCTGGCCGATACCGTCACCTTCCCCAGCATGGCGCAGGCCGGGCAGGGCGAGGCCTCGCAGGCGCTGCTGGCGTCGGTCAAGGCGGTGTCGCGCGGCTATCCGCTGCGCGGCCAGCTGCGCGTCACCAACAGCCCGGAAGACGCCAGCGAAGCGCTGGGCGACGCCGCCGCCGGCATTCCCGAGCCCGGCACGGTATGGGTCGACGTCAACCTGCTGCCGCCGCTGCGCGTCAAGGTCGGCAGCAGCATCCAGCTGGGCGACAAGACCTTCAAAATCGCGCGCCTGATCGCCACCGAGCCGGACCGCGGCGCCTCCTTCTCCAACTTCGCGCCGCGCGTGATGCTGGCGCTGGACGACCTCAAGGCGACCGGCCTGGTCGACAACTATGCGCGCGTGACCTACCGCATGCAGGTGGCATCGAGCTCGCCGAACGACATGGCGGCGGTGGCCGATTACGAGCGCTGGCTGAAGGCGCGCATCGCGGCCGACAATGTCAAGGGCGTGCGCATCGAGACGCTGGAAAACGGCCGCCCCGAGATGCGTTCCACGCTGGACCGCGCCGAGCGCTTCCTGGCGCTGGTCAGCCTGCTGTCGGCGATGCTGGCGGCGGTGGCCGTCGCCATGGCGGCGCGCCGCTTCATGCAGCGCCACCTGGATGCCGTCGCCATGCTGCGCTGCCTGGGCATGACCCAGAACGAGGTCGGCCTGATGTTCCTGGTCGAGTTCGCGCTGGTCGGCCTGGCCGGCAGCCTGCTCGGCGTGCTGGCCGGCTTTGGCGCCCATTTCGTGCTGCTCGAGATGATCGGGCGCCTGATTCCGGCCGAGCTGCCGCCGGTGTCGCTCTTGCCGGCGCTGCAGGGCATCGCCACCGGCATGCTGCTGCTGGTCGGCTTCGCGCTGCCGCCCGTGCTCCAGCTGCGCAACGTCCCGCACAACCGCGTGATCCGGCGCGAACAGGCGGCGCCGCAGCCGGTGGCGCTGCTCACCTATGGCCTCGGCACCGCGGTCTTCGTCGGCCTGCTGCTGTGGCAGGCGGGCGACCCGCGCATCGCGCTGCTGACCGCCAGCGGCTTCCTCGGCGCCTTTGCGCTGTTCGCGCTGGTCGGCTGGCTGGCGCTGCTCGGCCTGCGCCGCCTGCGCACCTTGTTCGTGCACCAGGGCTGGCGCTTCGCCATCACTTCGCTGCAGCGGCGCCCCGGCGCCACCATCGTGCAGATCGTCTCGCTCTCGCTGGGCCTGATGGCGCTGCTGGTGCTGACCGTCGTGCGCGGCGACCTGATGCAGGCCTGGCGGCTGTCGACGCCGCCGGATGCGCCGAACCGCTTCATCATCAACATCCAGCCCGACCAGAAGGACCAGGTCGCGGGCCAGATCCGCAACGCCGGCGTGAGCGAGCTGCCGCTGTATCCGATGATCCGCGGGCGCCTGGTGGCGGTGAACGCCAAGGAAGTCACCGCCACCACCTATACCGACCCGCGCGCGAAAAGCCTGTCGGACCGCGAATTCAACCTGTCCAGCGTGCCGGCGCTGCCGGCCGGGAACGAGGTGGTGGCGGGGCGCTGGTACCAGGACCGGCCCGGCGTCGCCGAAGCCTCGGTCGAACAGGGCATCGCCCAGACCCTGGGCCTCAAGCTGGGCGACAAGCTGCGCTTCGACATGGGCGGCCTGGTGGTGGAATCGACCGTGACCAGCCTGCGCAAGCTGGAGTGGGGTTCGATGCGCGCCAACTTCTTCGTGATCATCAACCCGGCCGCGATGCGCGACGCGCCGACCACTTACATGACGGCCTTCCACCTGCCGGCACGCGGGATCGGCCTGGCCAACACGCTGACGCGCCAGTTCCCGAACCTGACCGTGGTCGACGTCAGCGGCATCATCCGCCAGTTGCAGGAAGTGCTGGACCAGGTGGTGACCGCGGTCGAGTTCCTGTTCCTGTTCACGCTGGCCTCGGGCGTGCTGGTGCTGTATGCGGCGCTGATGGGATCCCAGGCCGAGCGCACCCGCGAAGCCGGCCTGCTGCGCGCCCTGGGCGCCACCCGCGGCCAGCTGGCCCAGGCCCAGCGCATCGAGTTCGTGCTGGTCGGCAGCCTGTCCGGCCTGCTGGCGGCATCCGGCGCGGCGGGACTCGGCTGGGCGCTGGCCGAGTACCAGTTCAAGTTTCCCTGGCATTTCGATCCGCAGGTGTGGGCGGTGGGGCTGGTGGCGGGGGCGCTGTGCGCACTGGTCGGCGGCTGGCTGGGGCTGCGCAATGTGCTGCGGCAGCCGCCGCTGCAGACCTTGCGCGAGGCTTGAATGGATGCGTTATCATGCACGGATGCCTGATACCGACGACACCCAAGAACGTACTTTGTACGAGATCATCGGCGGCGAAAGCCGCCTGCGCGAACTGGTCGACCGCTTCTACGACATCATGCAGCTGGAGGCCGATTTCGCCGGCATCCACGCCATGCACCCGGTGCCCAACGACGGCTCGCGCGACAAGCTGTTCATGTTCCTGTCCGGCTGGATGGGTGGTCCCAACCTCTTCATCGAAAAGTACGGCCACCCGATGCTGCGCGCGCGCCACCTGCCGTTCGCGATCGGCACCAGCGAGCGTGACCAGTGGCTGCGCGCGATGGCGCTGGCGCTGGAAGACCTCGGCTACGACGACGAACTGCGCCTGCGCCTGATGCAGGCCTTTTTCCAGACTGCCGACTGGATGCGGAATAGACCTCACTGAGCGTCCTCACCGAGCGTCCGCACTGAGAGCCCGCACCGAGCGTCTGCTCCAATATCCCGCACCAGATACCATGACCCTGATCGAATTCATTGTCCTCGCGCTCGGCCTGGTGGCCGTGATCGCGCTGCAGTTCGTCCTGCTGGCACGCAGCCGCAATGGCGCCAACGCCAGCGGCGCCAACCCGGCCCAGGCCTTCGAGCGCCTGGAACGCGAGCTGCGCCATGAACTGCAGACCAGCGCCCAGGCCACGCGCCAGGAACTGGCGGCCCACCTGGCGCAGAACCAGGGCGCCACCGCCCAGCAGCTGGAAGCCATGCGCCAGCAGATCCAGCTGCACGCCGCCGGCGGCCGCGAAGAGCAGGCGCGCACCCTCAAGCGCTTCGCCGACACCCTGAATGGCGCACTGGCCAACCTGACCGAATCGAACGCCCAGCGCATGCTGGAAGTGCGCGCCACGCTGGAAAGCAAGATCCGCGATCTGCAGGCGGACAATGCCAAGCGCCTCGAAGAAATGCGCCAGACCGTCGACGAAAAGCTCCACGCGACGCTGGAAACCCGCCTCACCGAATCCTTCCGCCAGGTGTCCGACCGGCTGGAGCGGGTGCACCAGGGCCTGGGGGAGATGCAGCAGCTGGCGGTCGGCGTGGGCGACCTCAAGCGCGTGCTGACCAATGTGAAGACCCGCGGCACCTGGGGCGAAGTGCAGCTGGAGATGCTGCTCGAGCAGGTGCTGACCGTCGACCAGTACGCCAAGAACGTCGAGACCGTCGCCGGCACCAATGCGCGCGTCGAATTCGCGATCAAGCTGCCGGGCACCGTCGACGGCGGACCGCCGCTGTGGCTGCCGATCGACGCCAAGTTCCCGAAAGAGCAGTACGAGCGCCTGGTGGACGCGGCCGACAGCGCCGATGCGGACGGCGTCGCGCGCTACGGTGCCGAGCTGGAACGCGCGGTGCGCGGCGAAGCCAGGACCATCTGCGACAAATACGTGTCGCCGCCCCAGACCACCGACTTCGCGATCCTGTTTCTGCCGACAGAGGGCCTGTACGCCGAGGTGATGCGGCGGCCCGGCCTGGCCGACGATCTGCAGCGCACGCTGCGGGTGACGATCGCCGGCCCCTCGACCCTGACCGCGCTGCTGAACAGCCTGCAGATGGGCTTCCGCACGCTGGCGCTGGAAAAACGCTCGTCCGAAGTGTGGCAGGTGCTGGGCGCGGTGAAGACGGAGTTCGGCAAGTTCGGCGACGTGCTGGCCGCCACCAAGCTGACGCTGGAGCGCGCAGCCAAGAACATCGAGAGCGCGGAGGTCAGGAGCCGGCAGATGGCGCGCAAACTGAAGTCGGTGGAAGCGCTGCCGAACGAGGCGGCGCAGCTGATGCTGGGCACCGAGGCGGCCGAGCGCGACGATTGATCAGGCGCTGCCGCGTTCACGCGGCCGTCACCTTGTCATCACGCCAGCGCGGCGCTTCGTCACAAGGCGCTTGGGCGCGGGCCCGGCCGGCGCTAGAATCGGTCACATGAAACCACACTTCCGCCACTTGCTTGCCGCCGCCGTGCTCGGCGCCTTCGTGTTCACCGGTGCCGCTGCCCAGGGCCCGAACTGGAACGGTCCCCAGGAACCCTTCGCCATCTATGGCAACACTTATTACGTCGGCACCGCCGGCCTGAGTTCGGTACTGATCACCTCGCCGGGCGGCCACATCCTGATCGACGGCGCCATCCCCACCGCGGCGGCCCAGATCGCCGCCCACGTGCGCCAGCTGGGCTTTCGCGTGGAGGACATCCGTTACATCCTGACGTCGCACGAACACGCCGACCACGCCGGCGGCATCGCCGAACTGCAAAAGCTGAGCGGCGCGGTCGTGCTGGCCAGCCCCGCCGCGCTCGAGGTCTTGCGCAGCGGCTTGCCGGACAAGGGCGACCCGCAATACAAGGGACTCGACCCGATGACCCCGGTCGCCGCCGGCAAGCTGCGCGCCGTGCGCGACGGCGAAGTGCTCACCCTCGGCCCGCTGGCGGTGACCGCCCGCTACACGCCCGGCCACACCAGGGGCGGCACCAGCTGGACCTGGCGCGCGACCGAAGGCGGCAAGACGGTCGACGTGGTCTATGCCGACAGCCTGAACGCCGTCGCCGCCGACGGCGCCCGTTTCGACGGCAACCCGGGCTACCCGTCCGCCCGCGCCGACATCGAACGCTCGATGGCCACCGTCGCCGCGCTCAAGTGCGACGTGCTGGTGTCGGCCCACCCGGAATTCAGCGGACTGTGGGAGCGCAAGGCCAGGCAGCCGAAGCTGGGCAATGCGGCCTTCATCGATGGCCAGGCGTGCAAGGCCTACGTCGCCAAGGCGCGCGAGCGGCTAGTCAAGCGCTTGGAGACGGACAGCAAAACCCCGGTCGACAAATAATCGTAGGGTGGGCGCGGCCGGCATAGGCACCCCGTGCCCACGCACACGCCGAATCTGTGATGCTCCATCCCGCCCCACAAATGCTTGATGTGCATCTGACCTGACTTCTGGCCCGCGGCATACCATCGCCGCACCATGCCTTATTACCGTCGCGTCCGCACCGGTCCCACCTATTTTTTCACCGTCGTGTCGTATCACCGCCGCCCTATACTGTGCCACGACACCATCCGCCACTCGCTGCGTATCGCGATCGAAAACGTCCGTGCAACGCGCCCGTTTTCGATCGACGCCTGGGTGCTGCTGCCGGATCATCTCCACTGCATCTGGACCTTGCCCGATGGCGACCACGACATCTCGACTCGCTGGCTACTGATCAAACGTTCGGTATCCCGCTTCTCGGCCGGCATGGCGCTCGATCCGGATACGCGTCGTGCATCGATGCGTAAGCACCGTGAATCGACGATCTGGCAGCGCAGGTTTTGGGAGCACCAGATCCGCGACGAGCGTGATTTGGAACGGCATCTGGAATACATCCATTTCAATCCGGTGAAGCATGGGCATGCGGAGCGCGTCGTGGATTGGCCATATTCGACGTTCCATCGATATGTGCGAGAAGGCGTGTATGCGAAAGATTGGGGTGGGGGGAAAGATATCGAGGACGTGGCCGCAGAATAGGCCGGTGAGGTGCAGGGTTTGCGTGGGCACAGGGTGCCCACCCTACGTTATGCGTGGACCGTAGGGTGGGCACCCCGTGCCCACGCACACGCGAAAATAGCCAGCGACGTTTACACCAGCCCCTCGAACATCAGCACATCCACCATATCGCCAGCCTGCACGCTGGCTTGCTCATCATGCAGCACCACCATGCAATTCGCCTCCGACATCGAACGCAGGATGCCCGAGCCCTGGGCGCCGGTGATGCGCACTTCGGGCTGGCCGTCGGCGCCGCGCGCCAGGATGCCGCGCTGGTATTCGGTGCGGCCGGGTTTCTTGCGGATGGCGGCGGCCGAGCGCGCGCGCAGCAAGGGCAGCGGGGCATCGGCGCCCATCATGCGCAGCAGGGCTTCGCGGGCAAAGAAGTAAAAGGAGACCATCACCGCCACCGGATTGCCGGGCAGCCCGAACAGGAAGGCACTGCGGCCGGGACCGTCAATGCGCCCGATGCGGCCGAAGGCCAGCGGGCGGCCGGGGCGCATGCCGATCTTCCAGAAGGTGACGTCGCCCAGGCGTGCCATGATCTGGCGCGTGTAGTCGGCGGCGCCGACCGAGACGCCGCCCGAGGTGATGATGGCGTCGGCGTTTTCGCAGGCATCCACCAGCGCCTGTTCCAGCGCCTGCGGGTCGTCGCGCACCACGCCCATGTCGATGACGTCGCAGCCGAGGCGCTGCAGCATGCCGTAGATGGTGTAGCGGTTGCTGTCGTAGACGCAACCTTCGTCGAGCGGCTGGCCGATCGAACGCAGTTCGTCGCCGGTCGAGAAGAAGGCCACGCGCAGGCGGCGCCGCACCGGCACCTCGGCCACGCCCAGCGAGGCCATCAGCCCGAGGTCGGCCGGACGCAGGATCTTGCCCTCGGCCAGCGCGACGCCGCCGGCCTTCAGGTCTTCGCCGGCGAAACGGCGGTTGTCGCCGGCGCGGATCACGCCGGGCGCCAGCACGATCGCCGCGCCATCTTCCTGCACGAATTCCTGGGGCACCACGCTGTCGCAGCCGGCCGGCATCACGCCACCGGTCATGATGCGCACGCACTGGCCGGGCTGGGGCGCGCCCTCGAAGGCGCGGCCGGCGTAGGTGGTACCGATCACGGCCAGGCGCGTCGGCCCGTCCGCCAGCAGGTCGGCGCCGCGCAGCGCATAGCCGTCCATCGCCGAGTTGTCGTGGGCCGGCACGTTGATCGGCGAGACGATGTCGGCGGCCAGCACGCGCCCGAGGGCGGCGCGCAGCGCGACCTGTTCGGCGGCCCGCACCGGCGTGACGAAGTCGCGGATGATGCGCTGGGCATCGCGTACCGGCAGCGCGTCCGGGTCGTAGCTGGACAGGCAGCTGGCCACCTCGGCCAGGCGCGGCGGGCGTGCACTATCCAGGCTGCGCAACTCGTCCAGCGTGTTGATGTTGCGGAACGCATCCGCATCCTCGAACAGCACCTCGCTCACCTTGATCTGCGGGTACCAGCCATCCATGCGCCGCCCGCCCTGGGCCAGGTAGGCCGACAGCAGCGGGGCCAGGCTGGTCTTGAGCAGGCAGAATACCGGATGCGGCTGGCGCAGGCCGTTTTCCTCGGTCACCGCGACGGCCAGGTCGGCACCGTCGCGCTCCAGGCCGGCCAGCAGGCGCGCCGCCAGGTCGGCCGGCAGGAAGGGCGAGTCGCAGGGGGCGGTCAGCAGGTAGGGCGTGGCGCAGTGGCGCAGGCCGGCTTCCAGGCCCGCCAGCGGTCCGGCGAAGCCGGGCGTCTCGTCCGGCCACACCGGCAGGCCGAAGGCGGCGTAGGTGTCGAGGTTCTGGTTGGCGTTGATGGCGACGGCGCCGACTTGCGGCGCCAGGCGCGCCAGCACATGGGCGGCCATGGTGGTGGTGCCGAAAGGCTGCAAGCCCTTGTCGACGTGGCCCATGCGCGTGCCGCGTCCGCCTGCCAGCAGCAGGCCGCTGATCGATTCCCTGTTCATCTTCTTACCCGCCAATGTAGGACATTTCGATACGCTTCGCGCTGCGTTCCAGGCCCGCCGTGTTGATGGTGCGGGTATCCGAATAACGGTCGGCGCGCTTGCGCCACAGTTGGGCGATGGCCGACGACAGTTCGGCGTCGTTGCGGCCTTCGCGCAGCAAGGCGCGCAAGTCGTGGCCGCGGGTCGCAAACAGGCAGGTGTACAGTTTGCCCTCGGTCGACAGGCGGATGCGCGAACAATCCTGGCAAAACGCCTGGGTGACGCTGGAGATCAGGCCGATCTCGCCGCGCCCGGCAGCGGCGTCATGGTCCACGTAACGCCAGCGCGCCGCGGTCTCGCCGGCATAGTTGGCGTCCAGCGGAGCCAGCGGCATCTCCGCGCCGATCCGGCGCACCACCTCGCCGGATGGCACCACTTCGTCCATGTTCCAGCCGTTGGAGGCGCCCACGTCCATGTATTCGATGAAGCGCAGGATGTAGGGGGTGTTCCGGAAATGGCGCGCCATCGGCAGGATCTGGTCGTCGTTCATGCCGCCCTTGACCACCATATTGACCTTGATCGGGCCGAGGCCGGCCGCGTGCGCCGCCGCCATGCCTTCGAGCACGTCCGAGACCGCGAAGTCGACGTCGTTCATGCGCCGGAACACGGCATCGTCGAGGGCGTCGAGCGAGACCGTGACGCGGTCCAGGCCGGCAGCCTTGAGGCTGCGCGCCTTGCGTGCCAGCAGCGAGCCGTTGGTGGTGAGCGTCAGGTCGAGCGGCCGGCCGGATGGGGTCCGGAGTGCCCGCAACTGGGCAACCAGGCTCTCGATGTTCTTGCGCAGCAGCGGCTCGCCGCCGGTCAGGCGGATCTTTTCGACGCCATGGGCGACGAACAGCGCAGCCACGCGTGTGATTTCCTCGAAGCTGAGCAGCGAGGAGTGGGGCAGGTAGGCGTAATCCTTGTCGAACACTTCCTTCGGCATGCAATACACGCAGCGGAAGTTGCAACGGTCGGTCACGGAGATGCGCAGGTCGTGCAACGGCCGCCCGAGCGCGTCGGACAGCAGCCCGGACGGGGCTTCGAGCGCCGCCGGCACCGGCATCGCCGGCGACCTGGCATCGCCAAGCAAAATAATTTTTTCAGACATGCCGATACGATAGCACGACGCCGCCCCGGGCACAGGCGGGCACCGCCGTTTCACATGCCGCGGCCCAGCGAGCTTGCCCGCAGAGAACAAGCAAATTCGGGGTCAGAGCACAAGGATTCTTGTGCTCTGACCCCGAATTCTGGGCGTAAAAAAAGGGAAGCCGAAGCTTCCCTTTTTTGCTGACGCCGGGTTACCAGGCTAATTACTGGCGCGTATCCACCTGGATCAACGGTTCGTCCACCGGCGGCGGTGCGACCTTGCGGACGCGTCCGACGCGGGCCGGAGCGTTGGCCTGGGCCGCGGCTTCCTGGGCGGCGCGCAGTTTTTCCGGGTCGGTCGCGGCCAGGGTCAAGCCGGCCTTGGCCAGGGTTTCGTCCAGGTCGACCGGTGCGGCAGCCGGTGCCGGCGCAGCGGCTTGAGCAGCCACTGGGGCAGGCGCTTGTGCAACGACAGGCGCCGGGGCCGGGGCCGGTGCAGCCACTGGTGCCGGTGCAGCGGCTTCGACTGGCGCCGGGGCCGGTGCTTCGGCCTGGACTGGCGCGGCAACTGGCGCTGCTACGGTCGGCTCAGGTGCTGGTGCAGGTGCCGGTGCAGCCTGTGCAGCCTCGGCCGGAGCCTGTTGCGCCGCGGCACGCGCCACCGCTGCCGCCACCGATTGCGAGGTCGGGAAAGGCCACGCAGCCTGGGTCGCGGCGGCCGGCTGGCGGGCAGCCTGTTCCGCCCTGGCTTTGGACGCCTTGGCGGCTTTCGCAGCCTGGGCGGCCTGGGCGGCTTGCTCTGCAGCCTGTTGCGCTGCAGCTTCATCGGCGGCAGCCTTGACCACGGCGGCTTTCACCGATGCCGAGGTCGGGAAGGGCCATGGACCCTTGTCGGCGACCTTGGACTTCGCTACCCCCTTGTTGCGGGCGGCCTTGGCTTCGGCTTGCACCTTGGCGGCTTCCTCGTCGGCCACCGGCGTGAAGGCCGGGGTGCCTTCGCCGTCGATGCCATCCTGCTCCATACCCTCGACCTGGTCGCGGTCGCGGCGGTTGCGGTTACGGCCGCCACGGCGGCGGCGGCGGCGCGGTTCGTCGCCGTTGGCATCGGTTTCCTCGCCATCGTCGCCGTTCGGGCCGATCGACGTCACCGACTTCACGACTTTCTGCTGGATGATTTCCTGTTCGCCTTCCGGACCGGTGGTCGCCACGGTCACCGTGGTCGAGGTGCTGGCCTGGACAATGCTCACTTCGTCCAGCTTGGCTTCGATCGCCTGCTGGGTGCGCTCGGTGCGCTCGGTGCGTTCACGCGGCTGGCGCGCCGGGCGTTCCGCACGCTCGCCACGCTCGGGACGTTCGGCACGCTCGGGGCGTTCTGCGCGCTCGGCACGCGCTGCCGGCGCCGGGGCCTGGCCCTGGCCTTGGACGTCGGCGGCGGCGGTCTCGCGCGGCTCGCGTGCTTCACGCGGCGGACGCGGCTGGCGCGGCGGACGCGCCGGCTTGCCGTCGAGCTCGGCCGGTTTCACGCTGTCCTCGCCCGGCGCGGCCTTGGCGACCTGGTCGCGCTCTTCGCGTCCCTTGCCGGTACCATTGCGGCCGCCGCGCGCATTGCGCTGGCCACGGCCGTTGCGATCGCCGCGCTCACCGGCGGCAGGCGCGGTTTCGGCGGGTTTGACGGGTGCGGCCGGCGCAGGCGGCGGTGCGACCGGTTCCGGTTCGCCCAGGAAGAAGTCACGCAGCTTGGCGAAGAAACCTTTCGGTGCCGGCGGCGGCGTGAACACCGGTGCTGCCGGAGCAGGGGCGGCGGGCGCTTCGGCCTTGACCGGACGCTCGACCACCGGGGCCGGCTGGGCCGGGGTGATCGACTTGACCACGGCTTCCTGGCGCGGCTTGGCTTCTTCCTTCTGGGTCTTGGCGTAGGCCATGTCGGTATCGGCCGACTCTGCCAGGGTGTAGCTGGAGGCGGCGTCTTCCAGGCGCGGATCGTCGATCTTGATGCGCTCGAGCTTGTAGTGCGGGGTCTCGAGGTGCTTGTTCGGGATCAGGATGACGGTGATGCGGTGGCGGTTCTCGATCTTGAGGATCTCGCCGCGCTTTTCGTTCAGCAGGAAAGCGGCGACGTCGACCGGGACTTGCACGTGGATGGTCGCCGAGTTCTCCTTCATCGCCTCTTCCTGGATGATGCGCAGGACTTGCAGGGCGGAGGATTCGGTATCGCGGATGTGGCCGGTGCCCGAGCAGCGCGGGCAGGTTACGTGGGAACCTTCCGACAGCGACGGACGCAGGCGCTGGCGCGACAGTTCCATCAGGCCGAAGCGCGAAATCTTGCCCATCTGCACGCGAGCGCGGTCATGGTGCAGCGCATCCTTCAGGCGCTGTTCGACTTCGCGCTGGTTCTTGGCCACTTCCATGTCGATGAAGTCGATCACGATCAGGCCGCCCAGGTCGCGCAGGCGCAGCTGGCGGGCCACTTCGTCGGCCGCTTCGCAGTTGGTGTTGAAGGCGGTGGTCTCGATGTCGGAACCGCGGGTGGCGCGGGCCGAGTTGACGTCGATGGAGACCAGGGCTTCGGTGTGGTCGATCACGATGGCGCCGCCCGATGGCAGGGGCACGGTGCGCGCGTAGGCGGTTTCGATCTGGTGTTCGATCTGGAAACGCGAGAACAGCGGCACGTCGTCGCTGTAGCGCTTCACGCGGTGTGCCATGTCGGGCATCACGTGGGCCATGAATTGCTGGGCCTGGTCGTAGATGTCGTCGGTGTCGATCAGGACTTCGCCGATGTCAGGCTGGAAATAATCGCGGATGGCGCGGATGACCAGCGAGGATTCCTGGTAGATCAGGAAGGCGCCGGCGGCCGACTTGCCGGCGCCTTCGATCGCACGCCACAGCTGCATCAGGTAGTTCAAGTCCCACTGCAGCTCTTCGACGTTGCGGCCGATGCCGGCGGTACGGGCAATCACCGACATGCCTTGCGGCAGGTCCAGCTTGTCCATGGTCTCGCGCAGTTCCTGGCGCTCTTCGCCCTCGACGCGGCGCGACACACCGCCGCCGCGCGGGTTGTTCGGCATCAGGACCAGGTAGCGGCCGGCCAGCGAAATGAAGGAGGTCAGGGCCGCGCCTTTGTTGCCGCGCTCCTCTTTCTCCACCTGCACCATGATTTCCTGGCCTTCGCGCAGGGCTTCCTTGATGGTGCAATTGCGGACGTCGACGCCTTCGCGGAAATACGAGCGGGCAACTTCTTTGAAGGGGAGGAAGCCGTGGCGGTCTTCGCCGTAGCTGACGAAGCAAGCTTCGAGGGAGGGTTCGATGCGGGTGATGACACCCTTGTAGATATTCGACTTGCGCTGTTCGCGACCAGCGGTTTCGATATCGATGTCGATCAGTTTTTGGCCGTCGACAATCGCTACGCGCAGCTCTTCTTGCTGCGTAGCGTTAAACAACATTCGTTTCATGTATAAACTCCGCGACCCGTAGGCCGTTCTCATGTACAGGGATGTACGCGGGGAGCGGAGTGTTGGCGGTGGTATGCCCGAGGCGTGACACGGCAGGCCGGCCACAGGGCGCAAATGGCATCGAACGTCATTGCCGCACGCATAGCTGCCCAGCAAGGCCCGGGCGGCCCGATGGGGCGGCGCGAGGGGCCTGCAGGCAATGCGACCATGGCCAGACCGTAACCGGCATACCGTTCGGGGCTGTGCGCCAGGCGATCAACCAGCCTTGGCGCGACGAAGCCCTTCGAAAGGGACTGCTGACAATCCGGCGAACACGGCAAGCGTTATCGACGCCATTACCCGGCGAGCCGGCCCGAAAGCCGGCTTTCCGGTACTTATCCTTAAAAGTCCAAACAATCCTATCCTGCAATCCTGTGCGCTGCCCGATTACAACTGCGGTGCAACCCTGGCTCGCTCAGGAAGGTGCGTACACGTTTGTTTCCACCGAATTTGCATATTTGCGGGGCCGATGGAGACGCCCCTGTGTAAAATATCGTTTTAATTCTTACACCTGCAGAGGTTTGACCGCCGCCTGTCGATTATATATTCAAAATGAAGGACTTAGAGAGAATTTCTGGGAAGACAAAGCGAATGACCGTGCAAAACGATGTTGTTCCCCCTTCATCACAGACAGAGAGCCGCCCCGCCATCGCTGCACAGTTCGTCACGATTTCCGAGGAGGAAGCCGGGCAGCGTATCGACAACTACCTGCTGCGCGTGTGCAAGGGCGTACCCAAGAGCCATGTGTACCGGATCCTGCGTTCCGGCGAAGTCCGCGTCAACAAGGGCCGCATCGACCAGTTGTACCGCCTGGAAGCCGGCGACATCGTGCGCATCCCGCCGGTGCGCATCGCCGAAAAGGCGGCCGGCAGCGCGCCGGTGCCGGGTGCCGAATTCCATATCGTCCATGAAGACACGCACCTGCTCGTCATCGACAAGCCGGCCGGTGTCGCCGTGCATGGCGGCTCGGGCGTCTCATATGGCGTGATCGAACAATTGCGCGCGTCGCGGCCGGATGCCAAGTTCCTGGAACTGGTGCACCGTCTCGACCGTGAAACCTCGGGTTTACTCTTGCTCGCCAAGAAACGCTCGGCCCTGACCAATCTGCACGAGCAAATGCGCGACGGCCACACCGACAAGCGCTACCTGACCCTGGCGGTGGGCGACTGGAAGAACCCGCGCCAGCACGTCAAGTTACCGCTGCATAAATACTCGACGGCCGACGGCGAGCGCCGCGTGGTGGTGCAGGCCGGCGGCCAGGAATCGCACACGGTCTTCAATTTGCTGCGCAAATGGCAGGATTTCGCGCTGCTCGAAGCGGAACTGAAAACCGGGCGCACCCACCAGATCCGCGTGCACCTGGCGTCCAGCGGCTTCCCGATCGCCGGCGACGAGAAATACGGCGATTTTGCATTGAACAAGCAGCTTCAGAAGGGAACTGACACCCGCGGTGCCTTGCGCCGCATGTTCCTGCATGCCTATCAGATCACCTTCACGCATCCGGACAGCGGCAAGCCGATGACGCTGAAGGCACCCTTGCCACCGGAGTGCGAGCGTTTCTTGGTAAGCTTGGGGGAACCGCTGGTCAATATTCGGAAGTAAGCATTGCTTGCACCAGACAACGACAATAATGAACGCCGCCAAGGCGAATGAGGAGCCGGCGCCCGCGCCGTATAACATGGCAAGAAAGCAATTCGATCTGATCGTCTTCGACTGGGACGGCACGCTGATGGACAGCACCGCCACCATCGTCAAATGTATACAGTCGGCCGCCAAGGACCTGGGTCTGCCCGCGCCCAGCGACACCGCGGCCGCGCATGTGATCGGGCTCGGCCTGTCGGAAGCGATGCAGGCGGCCATGCCGAACATCGATCCGGCGCTGTATCCGCGCATGGCGGAGCGCTATCGCTACCATTTCCTGACGAAAGACCATGAACTGGTGCTGTTCAAGGGCGTTCGACCGATGCTGGAAGAGTTGTCGCAACAAGGCTATTTCCTCGCCGTGGCAACCGGCAAGAGCCGCGTCGGCCTGAACCGTGCGCTGAACGCTGCCGGACTGCTTTCCCTGTTCGATGCGACCCGTTGCGCCGACGAGACATTTTCTAAGCCGCACCCTGCAATGTTGCAAGAATTGACAAGGGAACTCGGCCAGGACATGCGGCGTACCGTTATGATCGGCGACACCACGCATGACTTGCTTATGGCCAATAGTGCTGGCGCATCGGGTATTGCGGTCGAGTACGGTGCGCATCCGGTGCATCAGTTGCAGGCATGTCGCCCGATCTTCACGGCAAAGAACGTCCCCGAACTTCACGCCTGGCTGGTCGAGAACGCATGACATTGACGGACGAGAGCTTGTTCCTGTGCGAGTCGGCTGCCTTGCTGGATGGCGGCCTGGGGGTGCGTTTTCCGGTCAAGGCGTTTGGCGGCGATGCCACCGGCTTCGCGGTGCGCTTCGGCGGCAAGGTCTACGCTTACCTGAACCGCTGCGCCCACGTCCCGGTGGAACTGGACTGGGCCAAGGGCGAATTCTTTGAATCCAGCAAGCTCTACCTGATGTGCGCGACCCATGGCGCGATCTACCTGCCGGACAGTGGCGCCTGCGCGGGCGGCCCCTGCCGCGGCGGCAAGTTGCGAGCAATCGCCGTGAGCGAAGCCGGCGACAAGGTGTACTGGCAGCCGGACCAGCACATACGGCCGCCCGCCAAGGAGTAAGGGGCGGGTTGACTGCAGATTGGCTGTATATCAAGTAATCGGCTACTGAATCACATCAGGCCGAATCACATCAGACATATATGAGCGATAACACTCGTAGCGATAACCCGAACGAACACCGACAACCGGCCCCGGCCACCTTCAACAACTGGGAACGGGAAACTCTCGAGCGCCTGGTCTTCGCCACCGTGCGCGAACAGCGGGCTTCGCGGCGCTGGGGCATCTTTTTCAAGCTGTCCTTCCTGGTGCTCGCATTTTTCTCGATCTGGGCGTATTTCGACTTTAACTTCGGTACTTCCGACATCGACGCGCTGGGCCGGCATACCGCCCTGATCGAAATCGACGGTGCCATCGACACCGAAGGCAGCGGCGCGGCCGATACCGTGATCCCTTCGCTGAACAAGGCCTATTCGGATCCGGGTTCGGCCGCTGTGGTGCTGCGCATCAACAGCCCCGGTGGCAGCCCGGTCCAGGCCGGCATCATCGTCGACGAAATCCAGCGCCTCAAGCGTTCCTATCCGAACAAGCCGCTGTACGTGGTGGTCGACGAGATCTGCGCATCGGGCGGTTATTACATTGCCGCTGCCGGCGACAAGATCTTTGTCAACAAGGCCAGCATCGTCGGCTCGGTCGGCGTGCTGATGGATGGCTTCGGCTTCACCGGCCTGATGGACAAGCTGGGCGTCGAGCGCAGGTTGCTCACAGCCGGCGAAAACAAGGGTTTCCTCGACCCGTTCAGCCCGCAATCGGACAAGCAGAAACAGCACGCGCTGTCCATGCTCAACGAAATCCACGAACAATTTATCGCCGTGGTGCGCGCCGGCCGTGGCAAGCGCCTGAAGGAAAACGCGGAAATCTTCTCCGGCCTGTACTGGACCGGCGCGAAGGCGGTCGAGATGGGCCTGGCCGATGGCTTCGGTACCGTGGACACGGTGGCGCGCGACGTCGTCAAGGCCGAAGACATCATCGACTACACGGCGCATGAAGGCTTGCCGGAGCGCGTGCTGAAAAAATTCGGTGCCTCGGTCGGCGCCGGTGCGGTGAAATCGGTCTACCACGGGGCCGTTCCCAGCCTGCGTTGATGCGATGCAAATGCCTACCATCCACTAATTGGTTTCAATATCCCTTGAAACCTGCGGATGGTGGGCTATAGTGAGGATGTAGCGCGTTCGACAAGTCGGCAAGAGTGCGAAACTATTTTCAAGAGTTGCTCACAGTTTCTTCAGCGCTTTCCTGCCCCTTCGACGTTGCCGCAACCCGCATTGTGCGGTTTCGAGAGAACTTCCTTCCTCAAGCTGGAAATCCCTCAGGGGATGAAAACGACGGCGCAAGCCGTCGTTTTCATTTATTGCCCTGGAGGCCGTGATGCGCGTCGCCACGGCGGCCGTCGCTACGGTGGCCGTCGCCACGGTGGCCGTCACTACGGCGGCGCCGGGGGAGGTCAGCATCCTGGATAGCGCTATCAGTATGGCCGAGCTCTGGCGAGTGAAAGCCGCCGGCATCGATCCAGGCCTGGAATTTATCCTGCGCCTGGTCATACCAGGCTGCACGTGCAATATGGTGCGTGCATGAATGGACGTGGGGAACGTCGCCCCCATACATCCAGCGGGCCAGGGCCAGGCGGGCGGGAAACAGGGCGGAATGGGCCTGGGCCACTGTCGCGCCGCAGCTTGTGGCTGCACCGGAAAGCGGGTTGCTGCAGCCTTGATGTTTTTCAACTTGCATATTCCCTCATCTCTTGGTTAACTATCTGACGGCTTCCTGTCCTACATTCCTAGGTTTCGTAGTCTTACACGTAGGTGGTGTAGTCCGATTCCTAAGGTAGATTCAGTGTATCAACGAGATCCTGAGCAACTTTGATGTTGCTCAAACCTGTTCTTGTTGGCAGTTTAAACAGTCCCGGCGCTTGGCTTTTCCGCTTGTGTTCGTTCTGTTACAGTCTCGCCCATGAGTAAATTATCCCTTGACCGTGTGCTGCAATCGCAGGGCTTCGGTACCCGCAAGTATTGCCGTGCACTGATTGAAGATGGCGATGTGGCCGTCAACGGCGACGTGGTGGACAAGTTCAAGACCCTGGTCGAGACGGATGGCTTGGTGCTGACCGTGTTCGATGAAGAATGGGTCTACCGCGAATTCGTCTACATCGCCCTGAACAAGCCAGCCAATTTCGAATGCTCGCGCAAGCCGAGCCACCGTCCCGGCGTGCTGACCCTGCTGCCGGAACAGTTCACCTGGCGCGAGGTCCAGCCGGTCGGCAGGCTCGACCATGACACGACCGGCCTGCTGCTGATGTCGGACGACGGTCCCTTCAATCACGCGCAATCCTCGCCCAAGCGCCACATCTCCAAGGTCTACCAGGCGACGACCCAGGAAGCGGTGACCCCGGCGCTGATCGAGCAATTGCTGTCCGGCGTGCAGTTGCACGACGAACCTGCGCCCCTGAAAGCCCTGTCCTGCGTGCAGCGCGGCGAGCACCAGCTGGAGATCGTGCTGGAGCAGGGCAAGTATCATCAGGTCAAGCGCATGCTGGCCGCAGCCGGCAACCATTGCCTGGCCCTGCACCGTTCCCAGATCGGCGGCCTGACGCTCGAGGCACTCGGCCTGGAAGAAGGCGAGTGGTGCTTCCTGGAGCAGGCCCAGCTCGATTTGCTGGTGCCGGACCAGGCCTGATTGGAGCACCCGCAGCGCCGCGCGTGCGCCGGCATCCGTCCTGGATACTGGCGTGCGACGTGTAAAGCGATTTTCCGCGACACTCGTCGTTTTCTCTTGTCAAGCTATTACGGATTTGGACAAGAGCTTGCTCAACAACGACGACGATATGCCCGCGAAACCCTACCGACTTCTTTCTCTCCTGCCGCTCCTGGCACTGAATCCCGCACTGGCCCAGCAGGGCAATGCCAACCTGTCCGACTGCACGCGCATCGCAGAAGCCGGCCAGCGCCTGGCCTGCTATGACCGGCTGAGCGGCGTGGCACCGACGCTCGCCCAGCCCGCCACAGTGAACGCGGCGAACGCGAGCGCAGCGAATGCGGCTACCGCCAGTGCATCGGCCACGGCCTCTGCCAATGCGTCGGCCACTGCCCAGGGCGGCGACCCGGCAGCCATCCCGCCTGCGACCTCGTCGGTGGCGCAAACGGATCCAACGGTCGAAGCGGCCATGGACCTGTCGCCGGAGAAGACGCGCGGCTTCAGCTTCGCCGACCATTGGGAGCTCGACCAGGCCCACAAGCGGGGCATCTTCAACTTCCGCCCGCACCAGGTGAATTACCTGATGGCGACGCGCAGCGCGCACCCGAACAGCGAACCCTACCGGCCGTTCCGCGACCTGAACGACCTGGCGACCGATCTGTCGCACTCGGAACTGGTGTTCCAGCTGAGCTTCAAGATGAAGATGGTCGAGAGCGCCTTCCGGAAACCGGTGGACTTCTGGTTCGGCTATACCCAGAACAGCTTCTGGCAGGCAGGCAACCATAAAGCCTCCAGCCCCTTCCGCGAGACCAATTACCAGCCCGAAGTGATGGCAGTGACGCCGCTGAACTTCAATATACTCGGCATGCATGCCAGCTTCCTTAACCTGGGCTTGGTTCACCAATCGAACGGACAGGCGGGATCGTTGTCGCGCAGCTGGAACCGCACCTATGCCCAGCTGGGCCTGGAGCGCGGCCCCTGGACCGTGACCGGCCGCGTCTGGAAGCGCTGGAACGAATCCGCCCAGGACGACGACAACCGCGACATCGTCGACTACATGGGCCGCGGCGACGTCAACGTTACCTACCGCAACAATGGCCACGATTATTCGGCGCTGATCCGCCGTAACTTCTCGACCGATAAGGGCGCGGTGCAACTCAGCTGGGCCTTCCCGCTGGCCGGCCACATCAAGGGTTACGCCCAGTACTTCTCGGGTTACGGCCAGAGCCTGATCGACTACAACTACTACCAGAACGTGGTCGGCATCGGCGTGCTCGGCACCTTCTAAACCGTTCCCGGGGGCAGGGCGCTACAATGGCGCCCATGAAACTCGCCACCCTCAAGGACGGGTCGCGCGACGGCGTGCTGGCCGTCGTCGCGCGCGACCTCAAGACCGCCCACGTCGCCGACGGCATCGCCCCCAGCATGCGGGCAGCGCTGGACGACTGGCACTTCATCGCGCCGCAACTCGATGCCCTCTACGTCGAACTGAACGCCGGCCGCGCCAGGCGTGCCTTCGACTTCGACCCCACCCGCTGCATGGCGCCCCTGCCGCGCGCCAGCCAATGGGTCGACGGCGCCGCCTACCTCCAGCACCTCGACCTGCTGCGTCACGCCATGCCGGCGCCGGACGGGGCGCCAGTGCCGGCCATCGTGCGCGACGAACCGTCGATAGTGCAGGGCGCCGGCGACGACTTCCTCGGCCCGGCCGACGACATCCTGCTGGCCCACGAGGAATGGGGCATCGACTTCGAGGCCAAGCTGGCGGTGCTGACCGGCGACGTAGCAATGGGCGCCACACCCGACCAGGCCCAGCAGCAGATCCGTCTGCTGGTGCTGGCCAACGGCATCGCGCTGCGCAAGCTGGCCGCACCCGAGCTGGCGAAGGGCTGCGGTTTCCTGCAATCGAGGCCGGCGACCGCGTTCTCGCCGGTGGCGGTGACGCCGGACGAATTGGGCGACGCCTGGCGCGGCGGCAAGGTCCACCTGCCGCTGCGCTCCAGCTGGAACGGCCGCCTGGTCGGCCAGCCGGATGCCGGGGTCGACATGGCCTTCAATTTCGCGCAACTGATAGCCCACCTGTGCAAGACCCGCAACGCGCGCGCCGGCAGCATCGTCGGCACGGGCGCGGTGTCTAACCGCGATGCGGTCAGCGGCTACGCCTGCATCGCCGAGCAGCGCGGCCGCGAGATCATCGAACACGGCGAAGCGGTCACCGCCTTCATGCGCTTCGGCGACACGATCCGCATCGAGATGCTGGACGACGCCGGCAAATCCATCTTCGGCGCCATCGAACAAACCGTCCGGTCACCGTAGGGTGGGCACCCCGTGCCCACGCGAATGCCGGCATAACGCACACGTCGTGCGTGGGCACGGGGTGCCTACGCCGGGCGCGCCCACCCTAGGGCAGGCTGCGCGCCCGCAGCTCAGCGCTGCGCCTGCTCCTCTCCCGACCAAAACGATCCGCTGACCGCCTCACCCCGCAAATCCACCTCCACCGGCGCCGTCATCCTGCGCACCGCATCCGCCACACGCAAACCCCCATTCGGCTCATGCAAGCGGTACCAGAGAAACGCCACCGCCGACAAGCGCAGGCGCTGCCCGGTGAACAGATTGTCCTTCACAATCGTCATGCCTTCCAGCCGCAGGTCGAAATCGAGCACCAGCATGTCCCGCGTGCGCGCCGCGTAACCCATGTAGCGCGCCGCATTGAACAGCGGACTGCGCTCCCCGGTCTCCCCGGCCCGCAGCGAATCGACGAAGGCATCGACGCTCTTCAGCAGCGCGCCGCCAGCCGCCGCCAGCGCCGCCAATTCCTTTTTCTCGTCGCCCTTGGCGGCATCCGCCAGCTTCTGCACCAGCGCGATCCGATTGGCCAGCTCGCCGCGCTGGGCCGCCAGGTTGCGCACCCTGGCCAGCAGGCTGTCGTAGGGCTTGACGTCCAGCTCCCCCAGGTAGCCGGTACCCAGTCCGGCCAGCTTGTCCGGGCAGTGTCGTGCCAGCGAAGTGACGAACAGGCTGCGCGCGCCTTCGCCATACGCGATGCCCTGGACGCCCACGTCGCTCTTGAACAGCGCCGACAGGTCGGCCGCCGCGCGCAAGGTGGCCGGCACCGCCGCCAGCGCCGCAAAGGCGATGCCGCCAAGCTGGGTGCCCTGCGGCGTATGGCTGTCGATCAGCTGCTGCAGCACCTTGTTCTGCTTGCCGAGATCGTCGCCAAAGCGGTCGATGGCATCCTGCACCAGTCGCGCCGCCAGGATGCCCTGGGTGGTAGTGGCCTCGTACACGGCGGTCTTGCGGTCGGCGGGCAGCACTGCGCAGACTTCGAACGCCAGCTGGCGCGCCAGGTCGAAGGCACTGACCAGGCCGGCGGCGCCGAACTGGCGCAGGTCGACTGCGCCGGACAAGGGTTTCGCCGTGGCTGGCGGCAGGCGCGCCAGGACTTCGGCGCGTTCGGCTTCGGCGATGGCGGCGCGGGCTTCGGCTTCGCGCTGGGTGGCGAGGATGCTTGCGAGCGCATCGTCCTCAGCGTACGCCTGCCCGGCGCCGCATGCGAGTAAAAGGAAAAGAATGAGCAGAATGGCACTGCAGGTGGTTTCGATTCTAAAACTTGTTATCAAGGCGACTCCTTTCTTATTCATCTGATCAGCGGTTTCGATATGAAACAGTATTCAATTGAAGAAATAATTGTTGTTCTGTTTCTAATTAAAATTGCAGGGGCTAGAAGTCACCTGGACAATATATATAGAACAATAAGAAAGGGCGTCTTGCGAATTTCCTATCATAAATAACGCACCATCACTTTATTGTGGTGGATATGCCGAAAGCGCCATCCAACACCCGTGATCCGTGGTCACACTAACAATAAACGGTTTCCACATCCCATTGCTGTCGGGTAAAATACTGCGTTACCCTATATGCGTCCTCGCCTCATCCTCCTTCATACATGTTCAAGTTCACTAAGAATTTTGTGGCCCTAGCCCTGGCTGCCACCTCCATCGCCGTCGCTGCGCAGGATACGAACAGCAGGTCGGACCTGTTCAATCAGGATCTCCCCGCGACATCGTCGTCGAGCTCGGGCATGGGCAACAGCGGTATGATGCCGATGCAGCCGCGTCGGACCGTCATCACCAACAACCCGGCTAGCGAGCTGGAGTCGGGTAGCCGTGCGGGCAATACACGCAATGGCTTTGGCAATGCCGCCGATTCCCAGCGACGCCGGTCGGGGCAGGATGTGCAGGGCGGGCGCGAATGGAATAACCGCGACTTCGAAGTGGAGAAAGTGCCGGGCGAGTTTCAGAAGTTCGTTGCCGAGAATACCGGCAAGATGCTGCCTATTTTCGGTTCCGAGTTTTTCGCGAATACGCCATCGACGTTTGCGCCGGTATCGAATACCCCGATCCCCTCGGAATATCCGCTCGGGCCGGGCGATGAATTGATGATCCGCGGTTGGGGCACTATCGACATCGATTACCGCGCCACGATCGACCGTAACGGCACGATCTCGATCCCGACCATCGGCAGCGTGGCGCTGGCTGGTGTCAGGGCGGGAGACGCGCAGAACGTGATCCGCGCCGCAGTGGCTCGCCTGTACAAGGGTGTTACCGTCAACGTCACCTTCGGCCAGTTGCGCGCGATGACCGTGTACGTGGTGGGCCAGGCCAACCGTCCTGGCACCTATACCGTGTCGAGCCTGTCGACGCTGGTCACCGCGCTGTTCGCCAGCGGCGGTCCGAACGCGGCCGGCAGCATGCGCCACGTGCAGGTCAAGCGCGCCGGCAAGGTCGCGGCCGAACTCGATCTGTATGCCTTTATCGCCAAGGGCGACAAGTCGGCCGACATCAAGCTGCAGGATGGCGACACCATCTATATCCCGCCCGCCGGCGGCTTCGTCGCCCTGACCGGCCGGGTCAATTCGCCCGCCGTGTTCGAATTGAAAAACGCCAGCGACACCATCGAATCGCTGCTCGACGTGGCAGGCGGCCTGCCGGTCGTGGCTGACCCGCGCCGCGCTTTCCTGGAGCGTATCGACCCGACTCGCAACCGTCCGCGCAGTGTCGAGGAATTCGCCCTGGAAGGGGCGGGCCTGAAGCGCACGCTGAAGAATGGCGACGTGCTGAACATCACCTCGATCACCCCGTCCTTCGGCAATGCCGTCGTCTTGCGCGGCAACGTCGACCAGCCAGTGCGCGCGCCGTTCAAGAGCGGTATGCGGGTGAGCGACCTGATTCCGAGCCGTGAATACCTGATCAGCCGCAAATCGACGCGTCGCCAGAACAATGTGATCGCCGCCGACGGCGCGCGCGCCGGCATGGGCACGCGCGATGGCCGCGACGCCCAGCAGAACGGCAGCCGTGACGGCAACCGCAATGCAGATTACGACACGGCGCGCAACGGCAGCTACGACCCGTCGCGCAACGGCGGCTACCGCAACGGCCAGCGCGACGACGGCCGCGCCTTCGGCTCACGCGATGACGAGCACAACACCAAGGTGGAAGCGGAATCGATCGCGGCCAGCATCGGCGGCCTGATCGACCAGATCAACTGGGATTACGCCGTGATCGAGCGCGTCAACCGCGAGGACCTGAGCGTCAAGCTGATTCCTTTCCATTTGGGCAATGTGTTTTCCAATCCCGCCGGCCCCGACAACGTCCAGTTGCAGCCCGGCGACACCGTGACCATCTTCTCGCAGGACGACGTCGCCGTGCCGATGGACAAGCGCCAGATCTTCGTGCGCGTCGAAGGCGAAGTCAACGTGCCTGGCGTGTACCAGATGAGCGCCGGCGACACCCTGCAGACGCTGATGGCGAAAGCCGGCGGCCCGACCAGCAACGCCTACCTGTTCGGTACCGGCTTCTTCCGCGAGGAAGTGCGCAAGGAACAGGAAATCAACCTGGAAAAAATCACCGGCCGCCTCGAGTCGCAACTGCGCAACGAGCAATCGCGCTCGCTGGCGAACGTGCGCAGCACCGCCGATGCGGCCACGCTGGAAGCGCGCCGCCAGGCGGAACTCGCCGCCGGCCAGGAAGCGATCGCCCGCATCCGCCGCCTGAAGCCGACCGGCCGCATCGCCTTCGGCCTGCCGCCGGAAGAGCGTTCGTTCGCACGCCTGCCGCAGATCAAGCTGGAAAACGGTGACCGTCTGCTGGTGCCGGCGCGTCCGGCCTTCGTCAACGTGCTCGGCGCGGTGAACATCGAGTCCTCGCCGCTGTGGCGCGCCAACGCCCGGGTCAAGGATTACCTGCAGATCACCGGTGTCACCGCCGACGCCGATACCGACAACACCTTCGTCATGCGCACCGACGGCACGGTGGTGTCGAGCAATTCGCGCGGCTGGTTCTCCGGCAGCATCGGCGGCGTCGAAGTCATGCCCGGCGATGTCATCGTCGTGCCCGAGAAAGTCGACAAGGAAACTGCGTGGACCAAGTTCACCCAGGGCACACGCGAATGGGCGCAGATCTTTGCGAACTTTGGCCTGGGCGCCGCGGCGATCCAGACGCTGCGTAATTAAGCCAGGCCGTACTTACCGATTTCGAACCAGTCATTATTTATGAATAACGCCCGACTTACCGATATTGAGCGCGAAGAGAAGCAGGAAAGGGAAATGAGCCTGTTTCCCATATTGATCGCGCTGGCCCGGCGCAAGAAGCTGGTCCTCGGCCTGCCACTGGCCGCAATGATCGTCGCGGCCGGGATCAGCATGGTCCTGCCGCCGGTGTTCAAGGCCAGCACCAAGCTGTTGCCGCCCCAGCAGGCGCAATCCGGCGCCGCGGCCCTGCTGTCCCAGCTGGGCGGCATGGCCGGTGCGGTGGCCGGCAGCGCCGGCCTGAAGAATCCAAGCGAAATGTACGTCAGCATGCTCAAGAGCCGGACAATCGCCGACACCCTGGTCCAGCGTTTCGACTTGAAAAAGGTGTACGACGTCAAGCTGCAAGAAGGCGCCCGGAAGGAGCTCGCGGAAAACACCGCGATTTCCGCCACCAAGGACGGCTTGATCAGCATCGAAGTCGAGGACAAGAACCAGGCACAGGTCGCGAAGCTGGCCAATGCCTACGTCGAGGAATTGCTCAAGCTCACCAAGGTCCTGGCGGTCACGGAAGCGGCGCAGCGCCGCCTGTTCTTCGAACGCCAGCTGGAACTGAGCAAGAATAACCTCGCCAATGCCGAAATGGCGCTGAAGCGCGCGCTTGACACCCGCGGCGTGGTCAGCGTCGACATCGAGAGCCGTGCCATGCTCGAAACCATGGGCCGCCTGCGCGCCCAGGTGTCGGCCAAGGAAATCGAGTTGAATTCGATGGGCGCATTCGTCACCACCACCAACCCGTCCTACCGCCGCGCCCAGGAAGAACTCAACAGCTTGCGCGGCGAACTGGCGCGGCTGGAAAACGGCCGTCCGGCCGGCGATGCCGCCGCCCCGGCGCCGGCGGACAAGCAGTCCGGCCTCGAGAACATCAAGATCCTGCGTGACGTCAAGTATCACCAGATGCTGTACGAACTGCTGGCCAAGCAGTATGAAGCCGCCCGTCTCGACGAGGCCAAGGATGCATCGGTGATCCAGGTGCTGGACCCGGCCGTCGAACCCGAGCGCCGCTTCAAGCCGCAGCGCGCCTTCATCGTGCTGACCACCGGGGTCATCAGCTTCATCCTCGCGGTGTTGCTGGCGATGCTGACCGAATTCCGGGCCGCCGCCCTGCGCGATCCGGCCGCCGCCGCCAAATGGGCGGAACTGAAGCGTCACCTGCTGGGAAAAAAATAACAAGCCGGCAGGGCGCCGCGCAAGGCCGGTGCCGGCGCCTGATCCAAATCCAGAGAAAGAAGTTATGAGCGACAAGCCGATCTACGTTACACAGCCGCACTTGCCGGACTTGCAGGAATTCATTCCCTATCTCGAGCAGATCTGGGAAAACAAGGTCCTCACGAATGGCGGCCCCTTCCACCAGCAGCTGGAAGAAGAACTCTGCCGCTATCTCGGCGTCGAGTACATCAGCCTGTTCAGCAATGGCACGCTGGCGCTGCTGACGGCCCTGCAATCCCTGCGCATCACCGGCGAGGTCATCACCACGCCGTATTCCTTCGTCGCGACCTCGCACTCGCTGCTGTGGAACGGGATCAAACCGGTGTTCACCGACGTCGATCCGAAGACCCTGAACCTGGATCCGCGCAAGATCGAGGAAGCGATCACCCCGCACACGACCGCCATCATGCCGGTGCACTGCTACGGCCAGCCCTGCGACGTCGACGCCATCCAGCGCATCGCCGACAATTACAACCTGAAGGTCATCTACGATGCCGCGCATGCCTTCGGCGTGCGCCAGAACGGCACCAGCATCCTCAAGCACGGCGACCTGTCGGTGCTGAGCTTCCATGCGACCAAGGTGTTCAACACCTTCGAGGGCGGCGCCATCGTCTGCCCGGACGCCAAGACCAAGGTGCGCATCGACCGCCTGAAGAATTTCGGCTTCGTCGACGAGACCACGGTGGTGGCGCCCGGCATCAACGGCAAGATGAGCGAAATCAACGCCGCCTTCGGCCTGCTGCAGCTGAAGTCGGTGACCGGCGCCATCGAGGCGCGCTGCAAGATCGGCGAGCGCTACACGCGCCAGATCGCCGACATCCCTGGCATCACTTGCCTGCACGAATGGGGCCAGGAATGGGCCAATTATTCGTATTTCCCGGTGCTGGTCGAAGCCGGTTACCCGCTGAGCCGGGACGAGCTCTACCTCAAGTTGCGTGAGAACAATATTCACGCGCGGCGCTATTTCTACCCGCTGATCTCGGAGTTCCCGATGTACCGCGGCATGCCGTCGGCGGATCCGAGCCGCCTGCCGGTCGCCACCCAGGCTGCCCGCCAGATCCTGTGCCTGCCGATCTACCCGAACCTGGGCGACGAGGCGCAGCAGAAGGTCATCGACGTGCTGCGCCAGGGCGCGCAGGGTCATCTGGCTTGAGGTCGGCAAGATGACGTCCTACGCCAAGATTGCGGATCTCGCCGGCTACCTGCCGCCGACCATTCTTGATAACGAGGAACTGGCGGCCCTGTATCCGAGCTGGACGGCAAGCAAGATCTTCGAAAAAACCGGCATCCGCACGCGCCACGTCGCCGCGCCCGACGAGACCGCAGGCGACCTGGCCTATCAGGCCGCGCGCGCCTTGTTTGCGCGTGGCACGATCAGCGCGGCGGATGTCGATTTCGTGATCCTGTGCACCCAGGCGCCCGACTACGTGCTGCCGACCACCGCCTGCCTGCTGCAGGACCGTCTCGGCATTTCGACCGGCGCCGGTGCGCTGGACGTGAACCTCGGCTGTTCCGGGTTCGTGTACTGCCTGTCGCTGGCCAAGGGGCTGGTGGAAAGCGGCTCGGCCAGGTGCGTGCTGGTGCTGACCGCCGACACCTATTCCAAGTACATCCATCCGCTCGACAAGAGCGTGCGAACGCTGTTCGGCGATGCCGCCGCCGCCACTGCGGTGGTGGCCTGCGAGGCCGGGCAGGCGCCGATCGGTCCCTTCGTGTTCGGCACCGACGGCAGCGGCGCCAACAACCTGATCGTCGAAGCCGGCGCCGCGCGCACGCCGCGCTCGGCCGCCACCGCGCTCGAGCACACCGACGAGTCAGGCAACGTCCGTTCGCGCGACAACCTGTACATGGCGGGCGCCAAGATCCTGTCCTTCTCGCTGAACGAAGTGCCGCGCGCGGCCGCGGCGCTGATGGACAAGACCGGCACCAGCACCGAAACGATCGATTATTTCGTGCTGCACCAGGCCAACCGTTTCATGCTGGACGCGTTGCGCAAGAAGCTCAAGGTGAGCGAGGCGCAACTCCCGATCCATGTCGAGGAATGCGGCAATACCGTGTCCTCGACGATACCCCTGACGCTCGCCGCGATGCGTGACGAAGGCTGTTTTGACACTGAAAAAAAACTGATGTTGATCGGTTTCGGCGTGGGATACTCCTGGGCCGCTTGTCTCTTGAATTTTTAATAGGAAGATGAAATGACGAAGTTTTACGAAGGCATGGCCGAGATTTTTGAAGTCGAACCGGCGGACATCACCCCGCAATTCGAACTCAGCAACGCCAGCGCCGATTGGGATTCCCTGGCCATCGTCTCGACCATCGCCCTGGTCGACGATTGCTTCAACGTGACCCTGGACGGTGAAGCCCTGGCGGCATGCACCACCATCGGCGATATCGAAGCCCTGGTTGCCAAGGCCGGCAAGGAGTAAGAATGAGTTTGCCGATCGGCCGCGAAACCGCCGTCAGCGGTGCCCGGATCGCGGGGGTCGTCTCCTGCGTGCCGTCCAGGCAGCTGACCAACGCACATTTTGGCGAAATGTTTGGCCAGGACAAGGTCGACGACGTGATCAAGATGATCGGCGTCCAGACCCGCCGCTGGACCGACGCCACGACCACGACGCGCGACCTGTGCCGCAACGCCGGCCTGCACCTGCTCGCCGGGCTGGGCTGGGAAGCCGACAGCGTCGACGCCTTGATCTTCGTCTCGCAGACGCCGGATTTCCGCCTGCCCGCCACGGCATGCGCCCTCCAGGCCGACCTCGGCATTTCTCCGAACTGCATCGCCTTCGACATCAATCTCGGCTGCTCCGGCTACCCGTATGCCCTCTGGCTCGGCATGACCATGGTGCAGACCGGGGCCGCGCGCCGCGTGCTGCTGGCGGTCGGCGACACCATCAGCAAGATCGTCGACCCCAGTGACCGCGCCACCGCCTTGCTGTTCGGCGATGCCGGCACCGTCACCGCGATCGAGGCGGGCGAGGCCGACGAGCGTGCCCATTTCATCCTCGGTTCGGACGGGCGCGGCGCGACCAACCTGATCGTGCCGAAGGGCGGCTTCAAGGATTATTCGCTCAGCAACGATCCGCGCTTGGCCGACAAGGACGCGGCCTGCCTCTACATGGACGGCGGCCAGATCTTCAACTTCACCCTGCGTTCGGTACCGCCGCTGGTGGCGCGCACGGCGGAATACGCCGGCACCCCGATCGAGGAACACGATTACTTCCTGTTCCACCAGGCCAACCTGTTCATGCTGAAGCACCTGGCCAAGAAAGCCAAGCTGGCGCCCGAAAAGACGCCTTTCAATATCGACCAGTACGGCAACACCAGTTGCGCCTCGATCCCGCTCCTGATGACGACCAGCATCGCCGAGCAGTTGAAGACACGCCGCTGCAAGCTGGGCCTGATCGGCTTCGGCGTCGGCTATTCCTGGGCATCGGCGTCGCTGTCGGTCGGCCCGCTGGCGGTTGCGGAAACCATCGAACAATGAACACATTCCAGAACGACTACCTTGGCGGCCGCCGCTACCTGGTGACCGGCGCTTCGTCCGGCATCGGCAAGGCGACGGCCGAAGTCATCGCCGCCGCCGGCGGCCGCGTGATCGCTGCCGGGCGCGATGAAGGCCGGCTGCAGGCGCTGCTGGACGGCCTCGCCGGCGGCGGCCATGTCGCCGCGCCGTCGGCCCTGAGCGACGCCGACGCTACCGCCGACTGGGTCAAGGCCCTGGCAGCCGAACACGGCCCCCTGGACGGCGTCTTCCACGCCGCCGGCATCGAGCTGATCCGCCCGGCGCGCATGACCAAACAGGCCCAGTTGAACGAGGTCATGGGGAGTTCCCTGTTCGCCGCCTTCGGCATCGCCCGCGCGATGGCGCAAAAAGGCGGCATGGCAGACGGCGGTGCGATCGTCTTCATGTCGTCGGTGGCCGGCGCTTCCGGCCAGGTCGGCATGACCGCCTACTCGGCGGCCAAGGCCGGCATCGACGGCCTGGTGCGCTCGCTGGCCTGCGAGCTGGCACCGCGCCGCATCCGCGTCAATGCGATCGCCGCCGGTGCGGTCCAGACCGCGATGCACGAGCGCCTGGTCAAGGGCGGCGGCGCCGACGCCATCGGCGAATACGAAAAAAGCCACCCTCTCGGTTTCGGTGAGCCGGCCGATGTGGCCAATGCGGGCTTGTTCCTGCTGGGCGATGCCGGCCGCTGGGTGACCGGTACCACGATGGTGGTGGATGGAGGTTACCTGTGCAAGTGACGACAATGCAAGAACCCGCGCAGCGCCTGGTCCTGGTGGGGGCGGGCGCCTTTGCGCGTGAACTGATCTGCTGGGCCGAGCACGCCGCGGCGGCGCGCGGCACGCCGCCGATCAGCGCTTTCCTGGACGCCAGCGCGGCGGCGCTCGACGGCTTCGACTACGCGCTCGAGTACGCCGGCACCATCGAAGCCTACCAGCCGCGCGAAGGCGAGGCGCTGGTGATGGCGATCGGCGATCCCGCAGCCAAGAAGCGCATCGCTGCCGACCTGCTCGCACGCGGCGCCCGCTTCGCCCAGGTCATCCATCCGTCCGCCGTGATCGCGCGCAGCGCGCGCCTCGGCACCGGCGTGGTGGTGTGCCCGCAAGTGGTGGTGTCGGCCGACGCCGTCGTCGGCGACTTCGTCGCGCTGAACACCCTGAGCAGCATCGGGCACGACGTCGAGATCGGGGCGTATACCACCCTCAGCGCCCACGTCGACCTGACCGGCTCGGTCAAGGTGGGTGAAGCCTGCTTCTTCGGCAGCGGCGCGCGCGTCGTGCCCAAGGTGTCGATCGGCGCCGAGGCGCGCATCGGCGCCGGCGCCACGATACTGCGCAGGGTCGCCGCGCAGGCCGTCATGTACACGACTCCCGCAAAAAAGCTTTGACATGAATTTCGACGTAGATGTCTTCCGGGATTACTGGCACCTGATCTGCCACCGGAATGAATTGCCGCAGAGCGGAGACTACATCCGCATGCAGACGGTGCTAGGCGACCTGGTCGTCTTCAACGACGCCGGTGACCTGGTGGCCTTCGATAACCTGTGCCCGCACCGGGGCGCGCGCATGTTCGCCGGCATCGAGGGCAACCAGCCCGCCACCTGCAAATACCATGGCTGGAGCTACAACCGCGGGCGCATGGTCATCCCGCTGACCGAGGATTTCGGCGGCTGCGCCACGCACACCGCCCAACTCAACAAATACCGGGTCGACTGGTGCGGCGACTTCATGTTCGTCGGCCTCAGTCCGCGCCAGGCGCTGTACGACCAGCTCGGCGGCACCGCGGAGGTGCTGGAGAATATCTCCTTCAATATCGCCAGCCGTTTCGACTTCAACAGCTACGAGTACCAGTCGAGCTGGCCGGTCGCGGTCGAGAACGCTCTGGAGCCCTACCATATCGGCATGGTGCACCCGGAAACCCTCGGCACCCTGCAGCTGGAAGCGGGCCGCAACGAATACCATGGCCAGAATTCGATCTGGTACGCGCCGGTCGGCAACCAGCGCCTGAACAAGCAGCTGCGCATGCTGAAGAAGCAGTTCGCCATCGACTTCGGCTACGAAGGCTACATGAGCGTCTACCTGTTCCCGTTCACGATGATCTCGTCGACCTATGGCTACTCGTATTCGCTGCAGCATTTCTTCCCGTCGGCGCGCGGCGCGGACAGCGCGCATTTCAGCAGCCGCCTGCTGCTGGCCCACGCCGCCAGCGAGGGCGCGCAGAAGATCCTGGCGCCGCTGTTCAGTTCCACCGCCCAGGTCAACCGCAAGGTGTTCCAGGAAGACCATGAAGTCTGCCAACTGGTGCCCAGGACCAGCTGGAACATGGCGCCGCTGAAGTTCGCCTCGGTTGCCGAGGAAAAGATTGGTCATTTCCGCAGTTCCTGCCGCGATTACGTACAGGCCAAAACCGCGGAAGCGGCCGCTGGTGCGGCTTGACGGCCGGTCGCATGAAACTCAAGCGCAACATCATCGCCAACTACCTGAGTCAGGGCTACTCGGCAGCCGCCGGGATCCTGACCGTGCCCACCTATGTCAAGTACATGGGAGCGGAAGCCTATGGCCTGGTCGGTTTCTACGGCATGCTGCAGGCCTGGTTCCTGATCCTGGACGCCGGCCTGAGCACGACGCTGTCGCGCGAGGTGGCGCGCTACAACGGCGGCGGCACCTCGCTCGCGGTGCTGACCCGCCTCAAGCGCGTGCTGGAACTGATCTTCCTGGTCATCGGCGTACTCGGCATCGTGGTGTTTGCCTTGGGCGGGACCGCGATCGCGACCAAGTGGCTCAAGATTGTGCAGTTGAGCCTACCGGAAGTAGTGCACTCGGTGCAGCTGATGGGGGTGATCATCGCCTTGCGCTGGATGTCCTGCCTGTACCGCGGCGTGGTGTCCGGCTTCGAGCAGCAGGTGTGGCTGAGCGGGTTCAACACGGTCGTGACGACCCTGCGCTTCGTCCTCTCGATTCCGCTGGTGGCACTGGTCGACAACAGCCCGCAAAGCTTTTTCCTCTACCAGGCGGCGATCTCGGCGATCGAGCTCGCGGTGCTGGTGTTGAAGGCGAACACCCTGATCCCCGCGCGCGGCGTGGCCGGGCTGGTCGACTGGGCGGCGCTGAAACCCGCCTTGCGCTTCGCCTCGGGCGTTGCCTTCACCAGCGTGGTCTGGGTGCTGGTGACCCAGGTCGACAAGCTGGCGCTGTCCAAATTACTGCCCCTGAGCAGCTATGGCGAATTCACCCTGGCGGTGCTGCTTGCCAACGGCATCAACCTGTTGAGCGGCCCGATCAGCACCGCACTGATTCCGCGCATGACCAGCCTGGCGGCCGGCGACGGCCACGACGACATGCTGGCGCTCTACCGCAAATTCACCCAGATCGTCGGCGTGGTCACGGTGCCGGCGGCCATCACTCTGTTCGTGTTCTCGCGCGAGATCATGTTCGCCTGGACCGGCAACCCGCTGCTGGCGCAGCGCGCCGCGCCCATCCTCGGCTTCTACGCCCTCGGCAACGCCGTCCTGTCGATCGCGGCTTTCCCGTATTACTTGCAGTACGCCAAGGGGAATATCCGCATGCACCTGATCGGCAACGCCATCTTCGTGGTGCTCTACCTGCCGCTGGTCCTGCTGTGCGCCCGCGAATGGGGTGGGGCAGGGGCCGCCGCCGCCTGGCTGGCGATGAACCTGAGCTACCTGCTGGCCTGGGTGCCGCTGGTGCACCGCCGCCTGGCGCCCGGCCTGCACCAGCGCTGGCTGCTGGCCGATGTGTGCCAGGTGGCCGTCGCCGCCGGCTTGCCCTTCATCCTGCACGCGCTCACGGCGATCCGCCTTGACGGACGTTTTTCCGGCGCCGCCATGGCGGTCGCCTACGGCATGGCCTCGCTGGCCTGCGCCATCGCCGCCTCGCCGGCGCTGCGCGCGCCCCTCCTGCACCGGATCCGCGGCGCCGCGCGCGTCGCGGCCTGACGGCGTTCGCACCCTCACCAACGATTCGCATGGAACAAAGCACACTGAACCTGGGTAAGCTCGCGCCGGTCGCAGTCTATACCTATACCCGCCACGACCACCTGGTCCGGACCCTGGAGGCGCTCAAGCGCAATCACCTGGCACCGCATACCGTCCTCTACGTGGTGTCGGATGGCCCGAACAGCGAGGCCCACCGCCAGCAGGTGCAGCGCGTGCGCGATTTCGTCGACGATCTGAGCGGATTCCGCGAAATCGTGCGTGTCTACCGCAAGGAGAACCTGGGCCTGCGCGTCAGCCCGCCGTCGGCGGAAAAAGCCATCCTGTCCGACCATGGCAGCATCATCAACATGGAGGACGATAACATCACGTCCGCCAACTACCTCGATTTCATCAACGGCGGGCTGCAGCACTTCGAGCACGACCCCGGCGTGTTCTCGGTGTGCGGCTACGCGCCGCCGACCGCGGTGCCCGCGGATGAGCAGGGCGATTTCTGGTATTACCCATGGAATATGTCGTGGGGCTATGGTTTGTGGAAAGCGAAATACGATGCCATCCACCCGCTGGTGAACCAGTATCCGGCACGCCGGCGCGACGGCAGCCTGGCGCGCCAGAACCGCGCCGGCGGCCTCTACATTTCCGACAGCCTGAAGCGCGATTTCGAGCAAAAGAAATACTTTCCCGATGCAATCCTGTGCACCGAGATGTTCGTGAGCGGTGCGCGCGCCATCGTGCCGGTCCGTTCCAAGGTGCAGAATACCGGCCAGGATGGCAGCGGCCAGAGCAGTGGCCTGCTGACGGACAAATACGACGTCCGCCTTGACGACGGCCTGCGCCGCCAGTTCGACTTCGCCACCGAAGCGCGGCATGCCGGCGCCTATCGCCGGGCCGCCGAGCAACTCTACAATGGCGGCAAGCTCACCCGGCTGGCGCGCCGCCTCGGTGTATTCCACGAATTGTCGGACCTGCGCGCGCGGCTGCTCGCCCAGAAAAAATGATGGATGCGAACAAGCCAGCCATTGCCGTACTGATCTGCACCACGGTCATCGGCGGCCACGAGTTCCAGGCCGCGGCCCTGGTCGGCGGATTGCGCCGCCATGCGGACGTGACCGTCTACGTGAACGACGCCGCCCACGTCGCGATGTTCGCCGCCACCGGCGCGCCGACGGTCCTGCTGACGGGTGCATTGCTGCGCCCGGGGCCCTTGCCGAAGCAGCTGCTGGCCGGCGCGCGCGCGCGCGGCGCGCTGCGGCGCGCGATCGGGACGCCCGGCCGGATCCTGATCTCCGCCGGAGCGGTGGAGGCCGGCGTCGCGGCATCGATCGCGCTCCACGGGCTGGCGCCGCTGACGCTCTACCTGCCGTCCTTCTATGACCGGGTGCCGGTCTGGGGCCGGGTCGGCCATGGCTATAACTGGCTGCTCGCCCGTTGTTGCGGACTGTACCGGCAGATCGTCACCATCAACCGGGTCCAGGCGCGCATCATCAAGGCCTTCACCGGGGTCGGGACGCTGGTCGTGCCGAATCTGATCCGTGACATCGCGCCGGCCCCCGCGGCCCGCCCCGGACGCCTGTTGTTCATCGGCAGGCTGGATGCGCAAAAACGCGTCGACGAACTCATCAAGTGGGCCGACTTCGTGGATAATCCCTTCAGCGAGTTTCTGGTGATCGGCGACGGCCCGTTCCGGCCGGCGCTCGAGGCGCTGGCGGCGCAGACCCGGCATGTCAAGGTTGCGTTCGCCGGCTGGCTGAGTGCGCCGGAACAGGATATGCTGATCGATCGTAACGATGTGCTGGTCCTGAACAGCATCCTGGAAGGCGAGCCGCTGGTGATCCGGGAGGCGAACAAGCGCAGCCTGCGTGTGCTTGCCCGCGCCATCACCGGCGTGCGCGGCATCACCCGCAAATCCAGCCGCTTCGATTCCGAGGAAGCCTTCCAGGCGCTGTTGCGCCGCACGCCCGACTGGAATCCCGCCACGCCGAAGCCCGACGACGGCGACCTGCGTCGGCGCGACCGGATGCTGGCCAGGCTCGCGCAACAGCTGCATGAAGCGCCGAGTGTCAATAAATCATGAACGTGCAAAATACATTTTATCTGCATAACACCAAGCGATTCTTTTCGTTATTGGTCGTGGCATATTTCATATTCCCTTCGATTGCGTCGCATTTTATTTTCGAGGGCAAGTTTTATATCTATTCTGACGCCCAGGACCTGGGCGACCTGTATTCCTTCGTCGGCGGCGTTTTCCTGCTGGCCTGGATCCACTGGTGCATTCCGAGCGGGCCGATGTACCGCAACAAGCTCGTCGAGCAGGTCGGCCGCTCGCGGATATTTCACTGGCTGTACATCGGTTTCTACATCTACCTGATCATGCTGGCCCTGTATGGCATTCGCCTGCGCATGTCGGGCGCCAGCCGCGAGGACTTGCTGAATGGCGTGGATAATTTCCTGGTGCCCGGCATGAGTTATCTGCTGCTGGGCGCCTCGGTCGCCACCGTCGCCGCCAAATCGAACTGGCGGATCGTATGTCTGATGGCGAGCTGCGTGATCATCGACATGATTTTCAACGGCAAGATATTCACCTTCCTGGCCGCGGCCATCTTTTTCTTCCGTCTCGATCTGCTCGATATATCGGAAAAACGCAGGAAGCGCATCTGGAAGGGCGTGTTCATCGTCGCGCCCACCTTGTTGCTGATGACCGGCCTGATGCGGATGAGCCTGGGCGGCGGTTCGCTAGAATTCGACCTTCTCAGCATGCTGTACACCTTCGCCTCCGAATTCCTGGGCGTGCAGGCATCGGTGGGCTGGGCGGTGCAGTTCTTCGAGAGCGGCCAGGCCACCACCTTCTCGACTTATGCGGTCGACTTGTTCAACAGCTATTTCAACGAGGTCGGCCACGGTCTCGCCCTGAGCCCGGTGGGCTACTTTGTTGGCTATTTTGGACAGTGGGGCCTGTTGTGGATGGCGCTGACCATGTTCGCCCTCGCTTTGTATGTGCGCATGGCTAATTCGTTGATATCATGGGTGGTTTTTCTGATCATCGCACTCAACTTCCAGCATTTCATGCGCCACGGCGTCGATATTTTCCTGGTCAAGGTGCTGTCCCAGTCGGTGTTCTTTTGCATGGTCATACAGATCGTATTGTTTGGACGCGCGGTCCGCCTGTTCGAAGAGCCGCGCGAGTATGGCGCTATCAAGGGCGGAGCATGATTGTTGCAAATTTCTACCACCTGAAAAACACCAACGGTCTTTTCTATTACGGTATCGATTACCTGCACGAGAATATCGCCAGCGTCAAAAAGATCCTGGTGCGACCGGCCTTGCACGCGGCGGCGGCGCGCGCGTTTCCGGATTCCGAGATCGTCGCCTGCACCCTGGCGCGGTATTGCACGGAAATCCTGGCGGCGCGCCGGCGCGCGGATTTCATCTATACGCCGACCTCGCACCCGCTGCCTTTCCTGTCCCGGCAAATGGTGGTGGTGCACGACGTCTATCCCTTCCTCGGCCTGGCCGGCAGCATCAAGGCGCTGCTGCTGCGCATGTCGCTGGCGACCTCGAATTGCAAGATCGGCTATATCAACAATTCCGACGCCCGCAGCTTTGCCGTGCGTATCGGCGCGCAGCAGGGCCGCACGCTGTTCGCCCCCAACAAGTTCCCGCAGCGGCCTGCCGGGGCCATCGAAAGGAAGGCGCGCGACGGCGCGTTCACGGTCGGCCTGTTCGGCACCGATTCCAGTAAGAAGAATTATGCGGGGCTGTTCCAGTCCTGGCTCGCGCACCCCGAGCGGCCGCCGCTGCGTTTCGCCGCCTATGGTCACCGCACCCCGTATTTCGAGGATCTGTTGAAAGACCACCCCCAGGTCGAGGTCGAGCTGGTCGAAAGCGATACCTGCTCGCTGGCCCAGTTCCTGGCGCGGGTCGACCTGGTGGTCTCGGTGGCCGACCATGAAGGCTTCGGACGGCCCATCGCCACGGCGCTGCTGGGCGGCGTGCCCTGCCTGCTGGCGCAACGGCCGGTGTTCGCGGAATTCTTTTCCGGCGGTGCGCATTTGGTGCCGGATATCCCGGCAGTGGTCGATGCCATGATCGCGCACGCGCGCGGCGTTCGCCCGCCCGCACAAGCAGCCTATGCGCCGCCACCGGCGGCGGTCGATGGCTATCGAAGTGCTGTCTCGTATCTGCGATCGCAGGCAGCGTATAACAATTAATCAGTTGAATAATTGCCCAAGCATGAAAATTTCCGGTTCTCTCGTCTTGTACCGGTCGCGAAAAGACCAGTTTGAAGCGGCAATCGCCAACTTCTTGCACGCGGCCGTCGATGCCATCCTGTATGTGGTCGACAATTCCCCCGAACCGCTGGAAAGCGATTATTTTTCGCATGAGCGCGTGGTCTACGTGCACAGTGGCGCGAATATCGGCTTCGGCGCCGGTCATAACCGTGCCATCCGCCGGGCCTGCCCCGCATCCGACCTGCACCTGATCCTGAATCCCGACATCCGCTTCGAATCGGACGTGATCGAGCGGCTGTGGCAGATGTTCCAAAGCGACCCGGGGCTGGTGGTGGCGATGCCGAAGATCGTCTATCCGGACGGCTCCCTGCAGCGCTTGTGCAAGCTGCTGCCGTCGCCGGTCGACCTGTTGGTACGGCGCTTCCTGCCGCTGCGCAGCCTGCGCCAGAAACTCGATTTTCGCTACGAAATGCACGAGCTGTGCCAGGAAAAACCGTCGGAAGTGCCCACGTTGTCGGGCTGCTTCCTGGTGGTCCGTTCGGACGTGCTGGCGGAACTCGGCGGCTTCGACGAGCGCTATTTCATGTACATGGAAGATGTCGACCTGGTGCGCCGCCTCGCGATGAAGGGCCGCGCACTGTACGTGCCGAGTGCCACCGTCATCCACGAATACGCGAAGGGCTCTTACCGCAACTACCGCCTGCTGGGCTATCACGTCCGCTCGGCGATCAGCTACTTCAATAAGTGGGGCTGGTTCTTCGACAGCCACCGCCGCGCCACCAACCGCCATTGCGCGCGCAACATCAACCGCGCCACCGTTGCCACTCAGGCCGAGCGCGACGGCAGCAGCGGGGTCACCGCACAAGGTATCGAGCTGTAACAGCCGGTCCCGGCGGGCAAGGGCGGGCGGGCCTGCGCCCCTGTTTGCCCGGCAGGCGGTATCTCATCCGGCGCCTTCCCGCACCGTCCCACCGGCCGTTTTCGAACGACCAACGCCGTGCCGAGCGGCGGCTTCACTTCCCTCCCAAACATTCCAATCGACCACAGCATGTCGTGTTCAATTGGAAAGTTTTCCCGTTGTTCAAGTAAAGTTCAGATTAAAATGAATGGTTTTTTCATGCCCCTGCGGGATCGCGTGCCGCGCGCACGGCAGATGGGCACACCAATGCAATTCAGAATTCAAGTACCTGGAGTAAAGATATGATTTTCACCACCGGTAGCGCGGGTTTTATCGGCAGTAATTTTGTCCTCGACTGGTTCGCCCAGTCGAACGAGCCGGTCGTCAATCTCGACAAGCTGACCTATGCGGGCAATCTGGAAAACTTGGCCGCCCTCAAGGGCAATCCGGCCCACGTGTTCGTCCAGGGCGACATCGGCGATGTCAAGCTGGTCAGCGAACTGCTGCGGCAGCACAAGCCGCGCGCGGTGCTGAATTTCGCCGCCGAAAGCCATGTCGACCGCAGCATCCACGGCCCGGAAGACTTCATCCAGACCAACGTGGTCGGTACCTTCCACCTGCTGGAAGCGGTGCGCGCCTATTGGGGCGGCCTGGCCGCGGACGAGAAAGCGGCCTTCCGCTTCCTGCACGTGTCGACCGACGAAGTGTATGGCTCGCTGTCCAGGGACGACCCGGCCTTCCGCGAAACCAACCGTTACGAGCCGAACAGTCCGTATTCGGCGACCAAGGCCGCCAGCGACCACCTGGTGCGCGCCTACCACCACACCTACGGCCTGCCGGTCCTGACCACCAATTGCTCGAACAATTACGGTCCTTACCATTTCCCGGAAAAACTGATCCCGCTGTGCATCCATAATGCCCTGGCGCTGAAGCCGCTGCCGATCTACGGCGACGGCCAGCAGATCCGCGACTGGCTGTACGTGAAGGACCATTGCTCGGCGATTCGGCGCGTGCTGGAAGCGGGCACCGTGGGCGAGGTCTACAACGTCGGCGGCTGGAACGAAAAGGCCAACCTCGACGTCGTGCATACCCTGTGCGATATCCTGGACGAACTCAGCCCGCGCGCCGATGGCCAGTCCTACAAGACCCAGATCACCTTCGTGCCCGACCGTCCGGGCCACGATCGCCGCTACGCGATCGACGCCACCCGCCTCGAGCGCGAGCTCGGCTGGAAGCCGGCGGAAACCTTCGAAACAGGAATCCGCAAGACCGTGCAATGGTACCTGGATAACCAGGCCTGGGTCGGCAACGTGACCAGCGGCGCCTACCGCGACTGGGTCGGGCAGCAATATGGCGCCTGAATCGACGATCCTCGTCACCGGCCGTAACGGCCAGGTGGGCTTCGAGCTGCAGCGCGCGCTGGCGCCGCTGGGCAGGGTGGTCGCGGTCGACCGCGCCGAGTGCGACATGTCGAACGCCGACGCGGTGCGTGAGCTGGTGCGGCGCCTGGCGCCGGCGGTGATCGTCAACCCGGCCGCCTACACCGCCGTCGACAAGGCGGAAAGCGACGAGGCCGGCGCCTTTGCCGTGAATGCCGAGGCGGTCCGCGCCCTCGGCGAGGAAGGCGCGCGCCTGGGTGCGCTGGTCATCCATTATTCGACCGACTACGTCTTCGACGGCGACAAGGCGGGCGCGTATGCCGAGCGCGATACGCCAAATCCTCAGAGCGTCTATGGACGCAGCAAGCATGCGGGCGAAGTGCTGCTGGCCGCGAGCAATCCGCGCCACCTGATCCTGCGCACCAGCTGGGTCGTGGGCGCCCATGGCGGCAACTTCGCCAAGACCATGCTGCGCCTGGCCGCCGAGCGCGACCGCCTGCAGGTGGTCGCCGACCAGTTCGGTGCGCCGACCTCGGCCGCCTTGCTGGCCGACCTCACGGCCCAGCTGGTGCGCCAGTTCCAGCGCGAAGGCGCCGCCGATTTCCCCTACGGCAGGTATCACGTCGCCGCCGCAGGCGAAACCAGCTGGTGCGAATACGCCCGCTTCGTGGTGGCCGAGGCCCTGGCCGCCGGCAAGGCGCTCAAGACGGCGCCCGAAGCGGTCCACGCGATCGGCAGTGCGGAGTATCCGACCCCGGCCAAGCGGCCCGCGAATTCGCGCCTGGACACCACGCTGTTCCGCGACACCTTCGGCCTGCGGCTGCCACCCTGGCAGGAAGGCGTTCGCCACGTGCTCCAGCAAATCTTCTAGAGAAACCCCATGTTGAACACCAAACGAAAAGGCATCATCCTTGCCGGCGGCTCTGGCACCAGGCTGTATCCGGTGACCCAGGCGGTCAGCAAGCAGCTGATGCCGGTCTACGACAAGCCGATGATCTACTATCCGCTGAGCACGCTGATGCTGAGCGATATCCGCGAAGTACTGATCATCAGCACGCCGCACGACACGCCGCGTTTCGCCGAGCTGCTCGGCGACGGCAGCCAGTGGGGCATGGACATCCAGTACGCGGTCCAGCCTTCGCCCGACGGACTGGCCCAGGCCTTCATCATCGGCAAGGATTTCGTCGGCAACGATCCGAGCGCGCTGGTCCTCGGCGACAACATCTTCTATGGCCATGACCTGGTCAAGCAGCTGCACAGCGCCAACGGGCGCAGCGACGGCGCCACCGTGTTCGCCTACCACGTCCACGATCCGGAGCGCTATGGCGTGGTGGATTTCGACCAGGACTACCGCGTCATCAGCATCGAGGAAAAACCGGCGGTACCGAAATCGCATTACGCGGTCACCGGCCTGTATTTCTACGACCGCGACGTGTGCGACATCGCGGCCGACATCCAGCCCTCCGCACGCGGTGAACTCGAGATCACCGACGTCAACAAACGCTATCTCGAGCTCGGCCGCCTGACCGTCGAAGTGATGGGCCGCGGCTTCGCCTGGCTCGACACCGGCACCCACGACAGCCTGCTGGAAGCGGCCAGCTTCATCGCGACCCTGCAGAAACGCCAGGGCCTGCAGGTGGCCTGTCCCGAAGAAATCGCTTTCCGCCAGGGCTGGATCGATGCAGTCGCACTCCAGAAACTGGCGTCGCCGCTGTCGAAGAACGGTTACGGCCACTACCTGCTGAATCTCCTCAAATAAAGCCCGAGCATGCCCTACACCTCCATCCCCACCGCCATCCCGGACGTCCTCGTGTTCGAACCCAAGGTCTTCGGTGACGCGCGCGGTTTCTTTTTCGAGAGTTTCAATGCGCGCGATTTCGAACAGCTGACCGGTCTCGATCTGCAGTTCGTCCAGGATAATCACAGCAAGTCGGGCCGGGGCGTATTGCGCGGACTGCATTATCAGATCCAGCATCCGCAAGGCAAACTGGTGCGCGTGGTCCAGGGCGAGGTCTTCGATGTCGCGGTCGACCTGCGCCGTTCGTCGCCCACCTTCGGGCGCTGGGTCGGCCAGACCCTGAGCGCGGAAAACCACAAGCAGATGTGGATCCCGCCGGGCTTCGCCCACGGTTTCGTCGTGCTGTCGGACACCGCCGAGTTCCTCTACAAGACCACCGATTATTGGTTCCCCGAACACGAACGCAGCCTGCTGTGGGACGACCCGGAGCTCGGCATCGACTGGCCGATCGATTTCACGCCGCAACTGGCGGCCAAGGACGCGGCGGCCAAGCGCCTGTCCGCCGCCGACCTGTTCGACTGACGGCGCGCGCCAGCGTTCCGGGCCGGGACACTGCCGGCCGGGGCGCGCCAGGGCGCAGGCACCTACCAACAACCCATCCGGATACGATCCATGTCTACCACTATTCTCCGGCACATCGTTGCCGCTTCCGGCGTACAGTTCGGCACCAGCGGGGCCCGCGGCCTCGTCTCCAGCATGAGCGACGCCGTCTGCTACGCCTATGCCCAAGCTTTCCTGGGCGCCGTCGCAGCCGCGTCCGGCACAGTGGTGCTGGGCCATGACCTGCGCCCGAGCAGCCCGGCGATCGCCGCCGCCTGCGCCCGGGCCGTGCGCGACGCCGGCAAGGACCTGGTGTTCGTCGGCGCCTTGCCGACGCCTGCCATCGCCTACTATGCGGCACTGCGCGGCGCGCCAGCCATCGTGGTCACCGGCAGCCACATTCCCTTCGACCGCAACGGCATCAAGTTCTACCGTGCCGACGGCGAAATCTCGAAACAGGACGAGCAGGCGATGCTCGACGCGCCGGTCGATGCGCCCGCCGGCGCCGCGGCGCCGGCACTCCCGGCCGCGCTGGCCGAGCCGGCCCGGGCGTATCTGCAGCGTTACCTGGACGTGTTCGGTGCCGACGCGCTGGCCGGCATGCGCATTGCCGTGTACGAGCATTCCAGCGTCGCGCGCGACATCCTGGGCGGCATCCTGGAGGCGCTCGGCGCCACCGTCCTGCCGCTCGGACGTACCGACGAATTCGTGCCGATCGACACCGAAGCGGTGCGCGCCGAAGACATCGAGCGCGCTGCGCGCTGGGCGCAGGAACACCGCTTCGACGCCATCGTTTCGACCGACGGCGACGCCGACCGGCCGCTGATCGGCGACGAGCAGGGCAGGTGGCTGCGCGGCGACATCGTCGGCATCCTCTGCAGCCAGTACCTGGCCGTCGATGCCGTCGTCACGCCGGTCAGCAGCAACACCGCGGTCGAACGCTGCGGCAGTTTCAAGGACGTCATCCGGACCCGCATCGGTTCGCCCTACGTGATCGCCGGCATGGAACAGGCCGCGGCCCGGCATGGGCAGGGCGTCGTGGTCGCCGGCTACGAGGCCAACGGCGGCTTCCTGCTCGGCAGCGACATCCCACGCGAGGGCGCGCTGCTGAAAGCCTTGCCGACTCGCGATGCGGTTCTGCCGATCGTCGCGGTGCTGGGTCTGGCACGCCAGCGCGGCTGTCGCGTGTCCGAGGTCGCAAACGCCTTGCCGCCGCGCTTCACCGCCAGCGATCGCCTGCAGGATTTCGCTACCGAATCCAGCCGCGCACTGATTGCGCACCTGGCGCAGGACGCCGCCGCCGCCGCCGCGCTGCTGGCGCCGCAATCGGGCGCGCTGGCCCACGTCGACACCACCGACGGCTTGCGTGTCACCTTCGCCGGCGGCGACATCGTGCACCTGCGCCCGTCCGGCAACGCGCCCGAGTTGCGCTGCTACGCCGAAGCGGCCACCCAGGAAGCCGCTGAAGCGCTGTGCCAGGCCTGTCTCGGTCGCATCGTCGCCAGCGCGCGCCAGCCGGGCGCCTGAGCCCGCGAAGTCGCATGGGGCAGGCAGCGCACGATTGCGCCGCCCGCCCCATTGTGGTGCGTTCACAACAATAAAATGATGAATTGCCGTATGCGCGCCGGCCCGGAGTGCCAGGAAAAATGGATAGCGCATGGCTAATTCGCCATAGGTGGAACAGCCGTTTTGATATCTCTCAAACGTGTTAATCAAATACTGATGAATTCTCGCGAGAAATCATAGGTTCTTGATCTGTATGGAATTTTGTTGAGGCTGCTACTTGCTGCATGGTATCATGCAGCGCACCAAACATTGTCGGACAGCTCCCATTTCGCTGCTAGTCGTCTACGAACAGAATGAATAATCTCGTTGTCTTGCAATTCTCCTGGATTGCCTCCCTTATCGCTTCGCTCGGTATTGTCCTGACCACCAAATGGCATGGCCGGTTCACGCTGGACGGCATGTCTGGTGTGCAAAAGTTCCACGTGATGCCCACGCCCCGCATCGGTGGCGTTGCCATCATGGTCGGCCTGTTGGCCGCCTGGCAGTTGTCCTCCGGCGGTACCGGTGAGTTGCTCGGCCTGATCCTGGTGGCCGGACTGCCCGCCTTCTGCTTCGGCCTGGCCGAAGACCTTACCAAGCGCGTCTCGGTGCGCGCGCGCCTGTTCGCCACGATGGCGAGCGGCGTGCTCGGCTGGCTGCTGCTGGGCGCCAGCATTACCCGCGTCGGCGTGCCCGGCCTCGACAGCCTGCTGTCGGTGGCGCCGTTCGCGGTGCTGTTCACGGCCTTCGCCGTCGGCGGTGTCGCCAACTCGGTCAATATCATCGACGGTTTCAACGGTCTGGCAAGCGGTGCCGCCACCATCAGCCTGCTGGCCCTCGGCGGTATCGCCAAGGGCTGCGGCGACATCGACCTGGCCAACATCTGTTTCATCGTGTGCGCGGTGACCCTGGGCTTCTTCATGGTCAATTTCCCGCTTGGTAAATTGTTCCTGGGCGACGGCGGCGCCTACCTGCTGGGCTTCCTGCTGGCCTGGCTGGCCGTGATGCTGACCTACCGCAATCCCGGCGTGTCGGTCTGGGCACCGCTGCTCGCGGTTGCCTATCCGATCTTCGAAACCGTGTTCACGATCGCCCGTCGCATGTGGAAGCGCCAGTCGCCCGGCCTGCCGGACAGCGCCCACCTGCACAGCCTGATCAAGGTCGGCCTGGTCCTGCGCCGCTTTCCGACCCTGCGCGCTGACCTGCGCAACGCCCTGGTGTCGCCGTTCTGCTGGCTGGTGGCGGCAATCCCGGCCACCCTGTCGGTGGTGTTCGCCGAGAGCATGCCGGCGTTGCTCTGGTGCTGCCTGCTGAGCTTTGGCGTGTACCTCGCCTTCTATGCGTGGGTGGCCGGCACCAGCTCGCAGCAGAAAAGCGCCGACGTGGTTCACCTGGCCGACTTGGTCCCGCCCGAGGTACACGCAGTGCGCCGCGCTTCCTGACCTCCCGTAGATCGTTCACGGCGCCGGCGCTTTCGCTGGCGCCGTTTTGTTATTCACCTTACCAGACAGGCGGCGCGACCTTCGCCGGCCTTATCCCATCGTGGCAAGAAAAATCAGCATTCCCCTTAAAACCACCTGGTGCGGCTGGCTGGTCTTCGGCGCCGCCAGCGCCCTGGCAGGCACGCCCGCGCTGCAGGGGCAGTCGGGTTACATCAACATGCCCAACGCCCAGGTCGATGTCGACGGCACCTTCGCGACCGGCTACAGTTACGACTCGCCCTACGGCAGCCTGTGGGCGACCTCGACCATCTTCCCCTTCCTGCAGGTTACCGGACGCTATGTGTCGATCAACGGCATTCCCGGGTTTACCAATGCCGAGAACCAGTACGGCAGCGGCTATGGCCGCTACAAGGACAAGGTCTTCGACGCCAAGCTGCAACTGCTGAGCGAGAATAGCTGGCGCCCCGCGATTGCGGTCGGCGCCACCGATTTGGAAGGTACCGAGCTGTTCAAGGGCCAGTACGTCGTGGCCTCCAAGACCTTCGGCAAGGCCGGCAACATCGAAGCCAGCATCGGCTACGGCAACCGGCGTCCGAAAGGCCTGTTCGCGGGTGCGCGCTACGGCTTCCTGTCGGCGCCGCACTGGGCCATGGTGGCCGAGTACGATGCCAACGACTACAAGAACGATTTCCGCGCCGCGGAAACCTCGGCCGCCAAGCGCAGGAACGGTCCCGCGGTCGGCCTCGAGTACCGCTGGGGCTGGCTGACGGCGCAGGTGGCGCGCAATCGCGACCATTTCAGCGCCAACGGTTCGATCAGCATCCCGTTCTGGCAGCGCGAATTCATTCCCAAGCTGCTCGAGCCGGCGCCGTTCCAGGCCAAGGATGCGCCGCCACAGGTGTCGAGCAGCGAATGGCAGGATAACCCGCGCCACGCCGCCGCTTTGGTGGAGGCGTTGGCCAGGCAGGATTTCAAGAATATCCGTGTGCAGCTGGACAGCGGCACGCTGGGCCTGACGCTCACCAATGGCCGCATCGCCAACACCGGTCGCGCAGTCGGCCGCGCGGTGCGCACGGCGCTGGCCTTTGCGCCACAGGGGACGCGCGCGATCCGCGTGACCTATACCCGCCTCGAGCAGCCGATCGCGACGTATGAGTTCAACGACCTGCAACGCCTGAGCGATTACCTCACGGGCCTGGTCAACCGTGACAGTTTCAGCCAGACTGTCTTGGTGCGCCAGGCCACGCCGGCCGACACCATTGCCGGCGAACATGAACTGTTCGGGGCGATCAGGGAAGACGATGCGGTCGGCATCCGGGTCGGCCGCGATGGCGACATGGTCCAGGTCAGCTCGGAAGACAGCGAAGCGAACCGTTTCAAGATCGTGCCGAAGACCTCATTCTTCTTCAACGACCCGAGCGGTGCCTTGCGCTACGAACTGTGGGCCGCGACCAACTACGACAAGCGCCTCGGGCAGGGCCTGTACCTGAACAGCGACTTCAAGCTGACCCTGCTCGAAAACGTGTCCAGCGTGACCCAGCCGTCGAACAGCCTGCTGCCGCACGTGCGTACCGACATCGCCGAATACAAACGCGGCGGCCGCTTCAAGCTCAACAGGATGCTGTTGAACAAGTATGCGACGCCCTACGAGGGTGTGTACGTGCGCGCCTCCGCCGGCTTCTACGAAGAGATGTTCCGCGGCGTCGGCGGGCAGGCCCTGTACGTGCCGAAGGACACCCGCTGGGCGGCCGACATCTCGGTCGATGCGCTGCAGCAGCGCGGCTACAAGGGCTGGTTCGACAAGCGCGATTACCAGACCGTGACCGCGCTCGGCGCCCTGCACTACAAGCTGCCCTATGACGTGACCGTGACCGCCAGGGCGGGTCGTTTCCTGGCCAGGGACGAAGGCGTGCGCCTCGAATTCAAGCGCCGTTTCCGCTCCGGCGTGGAAATCGGCGCCTGGTACGCCAGGACCAACGGCAACGACATCACCAACCCGGGCAGCCCGGCCAGTCCTTACCACGACAAGGGCGTGTTCCTGTCGGTGCCGCTGAACATCATGCTGCCGCTGGATTCGCAGGCGACGGCGAGCATCGCCCTGGCGCCCTGGACGCGCGACGTCGGCCAGATGGTGGCCACCCCGGGCGACCTGTACGAGCTGACCGAGCGCCCGCGGCGCGACATGAATACCTATGATGGCCTGGGCAACTTCGCTGAGCGCCGCGACGAGCAGAACCTGGCGGCGGTGAATCCGCCGGTGCGCGGCCTGGACAATCCGTGGCCGGCCTTCCGCATGCGGGTCGAGCAGGCGGCCACCAATACGCCGAGCTTCCCGCAATGGACCGGTTGGGCGGTCGCCGGCGGCGGCGCGATCCTCGCCAGCTCGCTGCTGGACAAGCCGGTCGACCGCTTCATGAAAAAGCACGAGGATGCCAGCATCACGCGCGCCTACGCCAATGTCGGCAAGGCGGCGCCGGTCCTGGCCGTCGGCGCCGCCGGTGCGGCGCTGGCCTTCGGCAACGGGCGCATGCAGAACATCGGCCTGATCTCGCTGGAATCGGCGGCCAGCGCCGCCTTGCTGTCGATGGGCGCCAAGCATATCGCCGGGCGCGCCCGGCCGAGCGAGGAGCGCGGGCACTGGGCCCGCAGCAGCGACCGTTCGGATGCGTCCTTTCCGTCGAACCATGCGGCGGTGACCTTCGCTGCGGTGACGCCGTTCGCCCAGGAATACGATGCGCCCTGGCTGTACGGCGTGGCCGCAGTGGCATCCGCCGGACGCACGGCGAACCGCCAGCACTGGGTCTCGGACGTGGTGGCGGGCGGGCTGCTGGGCGCGGCGGTCGGCGGCTGGTTGTGGCAAGGGCAGCGCGAGAACAATACCTCCGGCTTTGCCATTGCCCCCGGGCACAAGGAAATCAGCGTCGCCTGGAGAGGGACGTACTGATAAAAAAAACGGCCGCGCAAGCGGCCGTTTTCATTTCCAACCTACTGCAGGAACGCTGTCGCGTTCCCCGCGATATTAATGGTGGGTGGTGGTCGAGTGGTTGGTGGTCGAATCGCTGTCCGAAGCAGCAACAGCGACAGCAGCCACGGCGACGCCGACGGCAACCAGGGTGCCGGTCGACAGGCCAGCGATGGCGGTGGTGCCGAAGAAACCACCGGTGGTGCCAGCAGCGGCTTCAGTGCCGGCCGCAGCGGTACCAGCCTGGGCAGCAGCAGGAGCGGCTTCTTGTGCGAACACTTGTGCCGACAGGGCGCTCAGGATGGCGCCGGCGATGATGATTTTTTTCATGGTGAGATCCTTTGTTTCTATATTGAAGGGACATCTGCAGCAATACGCGCTTGCTAAAACATTATAACAAGTAAGTATTGCCGTAGTTCACTTTAGGCCTGCCGATCCCGGCAACTCCCGGCGGAAAGTGTGAGTAATTTTCCACTTGTCCGCAACTCATTAGTGTACAGGAAATATTTTTGGACCAGTTCCTGTTTTTATTACGACAGATGCGTTCTGTAGGCGATTTAACGTCACTTTTTCCTCCTGTTCAACCTATAAGCTTGCTGCGGAATCTGGAATAATTCTCCCCTGACATAATCCGGCGGAAAATTAATCCGGAACACGGGAGCCCAGATTGGCGGAAAGCAGCAACGCAGAAAAGACCGAACCAGCCTCACAGCGGCGCCTCGACCAGGCGCGCAAGGATGGCGACATTCCGCGCTCGCGCGAAATCGGTACCTTTACTGTCCTCATGACGGCCGGCGCCGGCCTGTGGATGATGGGCGGCGGCCTGGTCGCCAAGCTGTCGGCCACGCTGGAAAACGGCCTGTCGCTGAATCGCGACCAGATCCACAACCCGACCCTGCTGATCGAGCGCGTCACCAGCGACATCGCCGGCGTGCTGCTGGCTTGCATGCCGCTGGCCGGGGCCATCATGCTGGTCATGCTGGCCTCGCCGATGTTGATCGGCGGCTGGAATTTCAGCGCCAAGTCCTTCATGCCGAATTTCGGCAAGCTCAATCCAATGCGCGGCCTCGGCAACATGGTCTCGACCAATGCCCTGATCGAACTGCTGAAGGCGATCGCCAAGACCCTGCTGGTCGGCGCGGTCGCCTGGTATGTGGTGGTGAGCCAGAAGGATGCCGTGATCGGCCTGGTGGCCGAACCCTTTGGCAGCGCGGTGCCGCACCTGGGCGGCATCATCGCCAGGGCCTTCCTGACCATGGTCGGCGCGCTCGGTGCGATCGCCATCCTGGACGGCCCCTACCAGATCTGGCATTACGCCGACAAACTCAAGATGACGCGCCAGGAAGTCATCCAGGAATCCAAGGAATCCGACGGCAATCCGCAAATCAAGGGCAAGATCCGCCAGCTGCAGCGCGAGATGGCGCGCAAGCGCATGATGGCCGAAGTCCCGAATGCCGACGTGGTGGTGACCAACCCGACCCACTTCGCGGTGGCGCTGAAGTACGGGGAAGGGCAGCGCGGCGCGCCGCGCGTGGTGGCCAAGGGTACCGACGAGGTCGCGGCCCGCATCCGCGAAATCGCGAAAGAAAACAAGGTGGCCATGCTGGAAGCGCCGGCCCTGGCCCGTGCGCTGTACAAGCACACCGACATCGACGACGAAATCCCGGAAGCCCTGTACTCGGCGGTGGCCGAGGTGCTGGCCTATGTCTACCAGCTGCGCGCCTATTCCAAGGGCGCCAGCGACCAGTATCCGGACCGTCCGCAGAAGCTGGCGGTGCCGCCGGAGCTCGACCCCTTCAATCCGGCGTCGCATCAAGCCAAGCCCGGCACCCCGCCGAACCCGCCGGCTTGATGGAAGGGTAGCGACCCGGATAAGACCGAGGACGGGGAAATAAGCGGATTTTCCCCGTCTCCTCGCGCAATGGTTGCCGCCAGGCATCAGCAATAATGGTGGCCTTCACTGAATGATCGGGGCACCAATGAACGGTTTCAAACTGCCAGGCTGGTTGAGCGGTATCGCGGGGCGCGGCAATGCGCTGGCCGCGCCGATCCTGATCATCCTGCTGCTGGCAATGATGATCCTGCCGCTGCCGGCGTTTGTACTGGACATTTTCTTCAGCTTCAACATCGCCCTGTCGGTGATCGTGCTGCTGACCGCGCTGTACACGGTCAAGCCACTCGATTTCATGGCTTTCCCGGCCGTGCTCCTGATTACCACCATGCTGCGCCTGGCGCTGAACGTGGCCTCCACCCGCGTGGTGCTGACCGAAGGCCACACCGGTGGCGCCGCCGCCGGCAAGGTGGTCGAAGCCTTCGGCCACTTCCTGATCGGCGGCAACTACACGGTCGGCCTGGTGGTCTTCATCATCCTCACCATCATCAACTTCACCGTCGTCACCAAGGGTGCCGGCCGTATCGCCGAGGTGGGCGCCCGCTTCGCCCTGGATGCGATGCCCGGTAAACAGATGGCGATCGACGCCGACCTGAATGCCGGCCTGATCGGCGAAGCCGAAGCCAAGACGCGCCGCGCCGAAGTCGGCCAGGAAGCGGAATTCTACGGCGCCATGGACGGTGCTTCCAAGTACGTGCACGGCGATGCCGTCGCCGGCATCCTGGTGACCGTCATCAACGTCATCGGCGGTCTGATCGTCGGCATGGCCCAGCACGACATGGCCTTCGGCGAAGCGGTTAAAACCTACACCCTGCTGGCCATCGGTGACGGCCTGGTGGCCCAGATTCCGTCGCTGATCATCTCGATCGCCGCCGGTATGATCGTCTCGCGCGTGGCCAGCGACAAGGACGTCGGCTCCCAGGTGGTCGGCCAGCTGTTCGCCAAGCCGATGGTGCTCTACATCACCGGCGGCATCATCGGCGGCATGGGCCTGATCCCGGGCATGCCGAACCTGGTGTTCCTGCTGCTGGGCAGCGCCCTGTTCGGCACCGGCTACCTGATGGAAAAGCGCCTCAAGAACGCGCCGCCGCGCGAAGCCGGTGCCGCCGGCGCGGCGGCAGCCGGTACGCCGGGCGCCGCCGGTGCCGCGGGTGGCGGCGCCGCCACCGCGCCGGCTGAGCAGGAAGAGGCCAGCTGGCAAGACGTGATGCCGGTCGATACCCTCGGCCTGGAAGTGGGTTACCGCCTGATCCCGCTGGTCGACAAGACCCAGAACGGCGAGCTGCTCAAGCGCATCAAGGGCATCCGCAAGAAATTCGCCCAGGAAGTCGGCTTCCTGGCGCCGCCGGTGCACATCCGCGACAACCTGGAACTGAAGCCGACCGCCTACCGCATCACCCTCAAGGGGGTGGAAGTGGGCAGCGGCGAAGCGATGAACGGCCAGTTCCTGGCGATCAACCCGGGCATGGCCAGCGGCACGCTGCCTGGCCTGGTCACGGTCGATCCGGCCTTCGGCCTGCCGGCGATCTGGATCGACGCCGGCCTCAAGGACGACGCCCAGAGCATGGGCTACACCGTGGTCGATGCCGGCACCGTGATCGCCACCCATTTGAACCACCTGATCACCACCCACGCCTCGGAACTGCTGGGCCGCATGGAAGTGCAGGCATTGCTGGACCACCTGGCCAAGGATGCGCCGAAGCTGGTCGAAGACCTGATCCCGAAAGTGGTGTCGCTGTCGAACCTGCAGAAAGTGCTGCAGAACCTGCTCACCGAAGGCGTGCACATCCGCGACATGCGCACCATCATCGAGATCCTGTCGGAAAACGCCGGCATGGCCGATCCGAACGACCTGACCGCGCTGGTGCGGGTGGGACTCGGCCGCTCGATCGTGCAGCAGCTGTTCCCGGGCACCAACGAGTTGTCGGTGATGACCCTGGACAACCGCCTCGAGCGTTTGCTGGTGCAGGCCCTGGGTGCCGGCGGCGACGGTACCGGCATCGAACCAGGCCTGGCCGACACCATCGTCCAGCAAGCGGCCAACGCCACCCAGCAGCAGGAGGCGATGGGCTTGACGCCGGTGCTGCTGGTGCCGGGCCAGCTGCGGACACTCCTGTCGCGTTTCCTGCGCCGCGCGCTGCCGCAACTGAAGGTGCTGTCGCATTCGGAGATTCCGGAAACCAAGACGATCCGGGTGACCAGCCTGGTGGGCGTCGGCTGATCCAGGGTTTCATGAAACCTGTGCATGGGCGCCTCGGCGCCCATGTTCATTTATAAGAGTGTATTGAACTCGTTCTTGAACGCGCACAGGCGGTTGTTGAGCCGCAACAGCTGTGCTCCCTTATGAACACACTGTTAATTTTGTATATTGATCTGTGCTAACATTTTCTTTGTTTGATAGCAAACCAGAACATTTAGCGCAAAGCGTCGAGCGATCCCGCGCACCCGGATCGCATCTTATTGATGCAATGTTAAGAAAGCACTCATGCCGGAAAACCAGTTCATTCAGCTCGGGTTGATCGCCTCGACCGTCAGTATCCTGATCAGTCTGTTCATCGTCCTCTCGCAAAAATGGCATGGCGGCCTGTCCCACGACCACGACTTGGATGGCGTGCAAAAAGTGCATACGACCGCGGTCCCCCGCATCGGCGGCCTGGCCGTGTTCGCTGCCGTTTTGCTGGGACTGCTGATCTTCCGCCAGTTGCGCCCCGACCTGATGAGTGCCGCGCAGAGCGGCGACATCCAGCGCTTGTTGTGCGCCAGTCTGCCCGCTTTTCTCGCCGGCTTGATCGAAGACATCACCAAGCGCGTGTCGGTACGCATGCGCCTGGGCGCCACCGCGCTCAGCGCCGTCATCGCGAGCTTCCTGCTGGGCGCCACCGTCAACGAACTGGATCTCTGGGGCGTGGACGCACTGCTGGCCTTCACGCCGTTCGCGGTGCTGGTGACGGCAATCGTCGTGGCCGGCGGGTCGAATGCGATCAATATCATCGATGGCTTCAACGGCTTGTCCGGCAGCACCATCATCATCATGGCGGGCGGCCTGGCCGCCGTGGCCCTGCAGAATGGCGACACCTTCGTGGCACTGGTCGGCGCGCTCGGCATCGGCGCCACGATCGGTTTCCTGGCACTCAACTATCCGCGCGGTAGATTATTCCTTGGCGACGGCGGTGCCTACTTCCTCGGCTTCTGGGTGTCGGAGATGGCGGTGCTGCTGCTGGTCCGGAACCCGGCGGTGAATGCTTGGCAGGTCTTGGCCATCTGCGCCTATCCGGTGATCGAAGTGTTGTTCAGCATTTATCGCCGTCGCGTGATCCAGAATGTGAGCCCGGGGGCCCCGGATGCGCTGCACCTGCATACCCTGGTATTCCGCCGGCTGGTGTTCAAGCACGTGCGCCGGGATGCGCGCATGCCCTGGAGGCGCAATGCGGCCGTGCCATGCGTCATTGCGCCGGCGGTTGCCGCCTGCGTGGCGCTGGCGGCCGCCGTCGGTGCATCGGCACCGGCCAGCTTGGCCATCGTGCTGCTGCAGCTGGTGCTGTACGTGGCAGCCTACCGGCGTCTCGTACGTGGACGCTGGATCAGCGGCGGCCGCGAGAGCGCCAATTCCACCCTGCGCGCCGGCACGAACATCCGCTGACGGCCATCCCGGCAGGAAAAAAAACGGACCCTCAGCGGGTCCGTTTTTTTGTGAGCCAGCTTTCGAACCAGATCGCAAACTGGAGCAGCAGTCCTGTCACGAACAGGAAGTCGGCGGCTTTGCCCGCATGGGCGGCAGCGGCAACCAGTCCGGCAAGAATGAACGCTGTCCTCAGGCCAGGAATACTGCGGTCGAGCGCATCGCACACCTGTACAAGAAAGGCTTCGGCGCCCGGCAGGCCGGGCTGGCGCTTCGGTTGTCTGAGTTTCATTTGCTGGCCTTTCGATATGACCATGTCAGAAGATCTGTACACACAGTCTAACATGAGCTTTGGTCTCAATTGTTACAATTGCATACAATTACGTTCAATTAATCAAGTGTGCACTTACGCAATCACAACACAATGCCGACAATATTATTTAAGAGACAACAATATGGATTGTGAACGAGTATGCGCCCCACTGTCGCACGGTAGCGCAACGTCGAAATAGCCGGTTTTAGCCGTCCTGTTCGCCGGATCGTTTCCTGTCAGCATCGTCAATAATCGTGTCATTGGATGAGTCACTGCGCTCATCGACCAGTGCACCACCGATCGATAACCACCTGCCTGACAGCGGAGAACAAGATGAACGTGAAGAAATTTACAGCTGCGACTTCCCGGGAAGCCCTGCGCAAAGTGCGCGAGGCCCTGGGCCCGGACGCGGTCATCTTGTCCAACCGCCCGGTCGATGGCGTGGTCGAGATCCTGGCGCTGGACAACGACGACGTCGCCTCGCTGGCCTCGCCCTCGGCTGCTTCCGGCATGGATGCGCCGCGTCCCCAGCTGCACCTCGACACCCCGGCCGAGCCGGCGCTGCGCAGCGTCAGCCGCCAGTACGACGAGGCGATGGCCGCACGTTCCGCGCACGCTCCGGGTGGCTACGCCTTCGACGACGCGCCGGCCGCAGCGCCGATGCCGGCGGCGCGCCACGCGATGCCTTCGCTGCACATGATGGACGAGCCGGCCGCCGCCGCGCCCCAGACCTACGCCAACCGCCGCGCGCCGGCGCCGGAAACACCGGCCTTCGACATGGCTGCGATGAGCGCCATGATGTCGGCGGCGATCGCCGAAGCCAAACAGTCGGCTGTCAGCGCCGCCACCAGCGCCGCCACCGCCGAAATGCACGGCATGATGAACGAGATCCGCGCCATGCGCGGCATGATGGAGAGCCAGCTGTCGGAACTGTCCTGGGGCAGCACCCAGCAGCGCGAGCCGCACAAGGCGATGGTGCTGCGCGAAATGCTGGCTGCCGGTTTTTCGGCCAGCCTGTCGCGCTACCTGATCGACAAGATGCCAGCCGGTAAGGATGCAGTGGAATCGATGCGCTGGATTAAGACCGTGCTGGCGCGCAACATGACCACCATGGCCAACGAAGACGCCATTCTCGACCGCGGCGGCGTGTTCGCCCTGGTCGGCCCGACCGGCGTCGGCAAGACCACCACCACCGCCAAGCTGGCGGCGCGCTGCGTGATGCGCCATGGCGCCGACAAGCTGGCCCTGATCACCACCGACGCCTATCGTATCGGCGGCCACGAGCAGTTGCGCATCTACGGCAAGATCCTCGGCGTGATGGTGCATTCGGTGAAGGACGAAGCCGACCTGCGCATCGCCCTCAAGGAACTGAAGAACAAGCACACCGTGCTGATCGACACCATCGGCATGTCGCAGCGCGACCAGATGGTGGCCGAGCAGGTGGCCATGCTGACCGATTCCGGCGCCAACGTGCAGCGCCTGCTGTGCCTGAACGCGACCTCGACCAACGACACCCTGAACGAAGTGGTGCGCGCCTACCAGGGCTCGGGCTTGGCCGGCTGCATCATGACCAAGATGGACGAAGCCACCTCGATCGGCAACGTGCTGGACGTGGTGATCCGCCAGAAGCTGAACCTGCACTACATCTCGAACGGCCAGCGCGTGCCGGAAGACCTGCACCTGGCCGACCGCGCGATGCTGGTCGACCGCGCCTTCCGCAGCAAGCGCGATGCCGCCTCGCAGTTTTCCGATGCCGACCTGCCGCTGATGATGGCCGGCCTGGGCAACCTGAACAACGACCGTTCGCTGCGCGAGGTGTATGTTGGCTAGTTTCGACTTCGACCAGGCCGAAGGCCTGCGCCGGATGCTGGCCGGCCCCAAGCCACGCATCGTGACCTTTCTTTCCGCCACGCCCGAAGACGACAAGGGCGCCATGCTGGTCAATCTTGCCGCCTCGCTGGCCCAGTCCGGCAACGACGTGATGATCGTCGACGCCTGCCAGCGCGACTACGGCGTGGCGCGCCGCCTCGGCGTCGAGCGCGGCGCCAGCCTGCTGCAGGTGGCGCGCCAGGAATGCGCGCTGAACCAGGTGGTGCACGCCGTGCCGCAGGGCTTTTCGGTAGTGAGCATGGGGCAGGCGGCGAGCTCGGCGGACGATGCGCGCCGCCTGGCCAACACCTTCGACGTGCTGGTCAAGCAATCGGCCGGCAGCATCATCATGGTCGACGGCGAATTCTCGCTCGACGGCGGTTTTCCGGTGCCGGTGATGGACGGCTCCGAGATCGTGGTGCAGGTCTCGACCAGCGCCACCTCGATCACGAATGCCTATGCGCTGGTCAAGCGCCTGTCGCAGTATCTGGGGCGGCGTCCTTTCGGCATCCTGGTCACCGGCGCAACCGAAGCCGAGGCGAAGGTGGTATACGATAATATGTCACTTGCAGCAACACGTTACTTGGCGGTAACCCTGAGCTCGATGGGCTCGGTGCCGGCCGACGAGTACCTGCAGCGCGCCGCGCGCCTCGGCCGCGCCGTGGTCGACGCCTTCCCGCTGGCCGGCGCCTCGGTGGCCTTCCGCCGCCTGGCCGGCCGCTTCATCGGCAACGGTGGCAGCGGTGGCGCGGGGATGCAGCAGGGCAGGGCCGCCTGAGGGCGGCACGGATCAACCAGACAACGGAACCATGTACACGGTCAAAGGGACAGCGGACAAGAATACTTTGCTGACGGCGCACATGCCGCTGGTGAAGCGTCTCGCCCACCAGATGCGGGCCAAGCTGCCGCCGTCCGTCGAAGTCGATGACCTGATCCAGGCCGGCATGATCGGCCTGCTCGACGCGATCAACCGTTACGAGGAAAACCACGGCGCCCAGTTCGAGACCTATGCGGTGCTGCGCATCCGCGGCGCCATGCTGGACGAATTGCGCAGCAACGACTGGATGCCGCGCTCGACGCGCCAGAACATGCGCAAGGTGGAAGCCGCGATGAACGCCCTGCAGCAGCAGCTGGGCCGGCCGCCGAGCGAATCCGAGGTGGCCAAGTCGCTCAAGCTGTCGCTCGAGGATTACCAGGACATGCTGGGCGATTCCGGCGGACACCAGCTGCTGTACTACGAAGATTTCCACAGCGGCGCCGGCGACGAGGGCAGCGACAGCTTCCTCGACCGCTACGCCGTCGACGACGAGGATCCGCTGCGCGCCCTGCTCGAGACCGATTTCCGCCAGGCCGTGATCGACGCCATCGACGCCTTGCCGGCGCGCGAGAAGATGCTGATGAGCCTGTACTACGAGGAAGAGCTGAACCTGAAGGAGATCGGCGCCGTGATGGGCGTGTCGGAATCGCGCGTCTCCCAGCTGCACACCCAGGCGGTGGCGCGCCTGCGCGCCAACCTGAAGGAGCGCGCATGGACCTGACCAGCCTGCTCGGGCTGGCGCTGGCGCTGGCCGGCATCTTCGTCGGCCACAGCCTGGACGGTGGCAAGATGTCTTCGCTGCTGCAGCCGGCGGCCTTCGCCATCGTGGTGGTCGGCACCTTCGGCGCGGTGCTCCTGCAGACCAAGCGCAAGGCCTTCATCCGCGGCGTGCGCATGCTGCGCTGGGTATTCGTGCCGCCGCTTGATCGCCGCCCGCAACTGGCGCGCGAGATCCATCTGTGGAGCCTGACGGCGCGCCGCGACGGCCTGCTGTCGCTCGAACAGTACATGGGCAGGGCCGATCCCTTCATCCAGAAGGGCTTGCGCCTGGTGGTGGACGGCATCAATCCCGATAAACTGCGCGGCCTGATGTACACCGAACTCAACAGCTACGAGTTCCGCGAACGGCAGGCCGCGCGCATCTGGGAATCGGCGGCCGGCTATGCGCCCACGGTCGGTATCCTGGGCGCGGTGCTGGGCCTGATCCACGTGATGGAAAACCTGTCCGATCCCTCGCGCCTGGGCGCCGGCATCGCGGTCGCGTTCGTCTCCACCATCTATGGCGTCGGCCTGGCCAATCTGTTCTTCTACCCGGTCGGCAACAAGATCAAGGGCATCGTCACCGAGCGCGTGGCCGAATACGAAATCCTGACCGACGTCTTCCACGACATCGCCACCGGCGACTACACCCGGGTGATCGAGGAACGCGTGGCCTGCCTGCTGGCCGAGCACTGAGACTGCCCGCATGCCGCGCCGCAAACGCTACGAGGAAGACAATGAAAACCATGAGCGCTGGCTGATCTCCTACGCCGATTTCATCACCCTGCTGTTCGCCTTCTTCGTGGTGATGTACGCGATCTCGGTGGTCAACATCGGCAAGTACACGGTGCTGTCGGAAGCGCTGGGCGACGCCTTCGGCGGGCGCGGCGCGGCCACCCGTTCCAATACCCAGGTCGAGATCGATGCCTTGCCGCTGTCGAACATCATCGCCCGCAAGCGCCTTGATGCGGCCAAGCGCGAGCGCGAACGCCTCGACCTGCTGGCACGCAAGCTGGACAGCGTGCTGGCGCCCCTGGTCCGCAGCGGCAAGGTACGCGTGAACCGCAACGCGCGCGGCGTGACGGTCGAGATCAATGCCAGCATCCTGTTCACCGAAGGCGATGCCGCACTGGCCCCCACGGCGCGCGACTCGCTGCAGGCGGTGGCCCAGCTCCTGAAGGACGATCCGCACCTGATCGAGGTCGAGGGCCATACCGACGACACCCCGATCGCCAACCCGGCCTTTCCCTCCAACTGGGAACTCTCGGCGGTGCGCGCCAGCACCGTGGTGCGCCTGTTCGTCGACAAGGGCATCGCCGCCGGCCGCCTGGCGGCGGTGGGGCGCGGCGCCAACCAGCCGGTCGCCTCCAATGACGATCCGCTCGGGCGCGCACGCAACCGCCGCGTGGCGGTGACCGTCCTGGCCGGCGGCGCCGCCGCATAAGGCTGGCGCAGGAACGGCGCGCGCCGCGCCGGCGTGGCACAATCGGGTCAAGCGGACAGGAGGTTCCCATGCGGCGACGGACGATGCTGTGCGCGGTGACGCTGTGTGCCCTGTGGCAGGGCGCGTCAGCTGGCGCCGCGGCAGACCAAGGAAAAACCGGAGGAGCAACGATGAATGTGCATGCCAGCCTGAGCGTGGACGCCAGGCACGAGAAGGTATTGGTGACCTTCAAGGTCGAGAACCGCGGCGAGCGCCGCGCCTGGCTGCCGCGCGCGGTCGCGGCCGAGGACGGATTGACCGGGCGCCTGTTCGACCTGCGCGCCCATCCCGGCGGCGCCGAGGTGCCCTACACCGGGCCCCTGGTGAAGCGCGGACCGCTCACCGCGGCCGACTTCGTGGAACTGGCGCCGCACTCGGCCCACACCCACACCATCGACATCACACCCTTCTACGACTTCGCACCGGGCCAGCATACCTATGTGATCCGCTACGAAGGGACCGGCCTGGCGGACGTGAAGCAGCTGGAGGCGACCAGCGCGCTGGAGACCGGGGAGGTGATGTTCAGTCACACGGCGCCATAATAAATCATAGGTGTCTCATCTATAGGTAGGGTGGGCACGGGGTGCCTACGCCGGCCGCACCCACCCTACGTTCTGCTTTCGCCAATATCGTCGTGTGTTCAGCTAGCCCAGGCAATCACCGCAAATTCTGCTGCGGCGTGTTTTCGCTGAAATACTCGTGCGTATCGGCATTGTCGACCGCGCGCGCCGGGTTGCTGATGGCCAGCGCCGCCGCCGCCGACTGGCCGTAGGCCCAGTCGTCGGTGCCGGCCACCACGGTGAAGTGGCTCATCTCGTGTACCAGGGTGCCGCCCTTGGAATCGGTGCCGGTCAGCGGTGCGCTCCAGAAGGCGTTGCAGACGTAGATCTTGTAGGGCTGGTTCGGATACACATAGGCGTAATACGATTCCTGGCAGCCGCAGTCGACCGTCACCGGTTTGGTGGCGAAGGCATCCTTGATCGCCACGAAGTGGCGCGCCACCGTCATCGCGCGTTCGGTCTGGATGGCGCCGAACCAGGTGGTGTAGCGCGGGCCCAGGGTCTTTTGCTGCATGTAGGCTTCGCCATCCGTCGCCATCGCCTGGGCCGCCGCCACCGCGCTGGTGATGGTCTGCTGTTGCGGGTTGCTGCACTGGCTGAAGGTGAGGCCGGCGCCGCTGTCGGGTACCACAAGCGCCTCGGACTGGCCGCGCCCCAGGTGGCCGTCGATCCAGACCGAGGCCGGCTGCGCGGACGCCTCCGCCAGCGCGTGCGCCACGCCCGGCCGGCTGAACAGCTGCAGCGCGCCGTCGCGGTAGCGGATGCTGTAGGCGCCGGTCGTGCCCATGGCGTACAGCGACGACAATTCCACCCGCACGCTGCGCGAGGCACCCGGCGCCAGCGCGATGTAGTCGGCCGGCGTGGGCGCCGCGCGTTTCACCTGGCGTCCCAGGTAGGGCACCGGCTGGCCGTCGCGCGTGACCTCGAACAGCGGCGCTACCACGGCGCCGAAGGGCGTCTGCCATGCCAGCAGGTATTCGGTAGCGGCCGAGGTATTGGTCATGGTCACCACGACCGCCACCTCGTCGCTCTTGCCCAGCGTCTGGCGCTCTGCCGTCACGCTGACGGTGACGCCGGCGGCTGCCTGCGCCGCCGTCAGTACCGTCAAGGATGAGAATGCGGCCAGCGTGATTGCGATACGTTTCCTGTCCATGGTCGACTCCTGCTGAATGATGGGAATCTTTCTTGTAAGAGGGATCGGGGAGGCGCGTATTGCTGAGGCACAGGCAAAAAGCAGAACAATGTCTTGCCCATTGCTGCATTGCCGCAACAAAACGACTCTTGGTTGCAGAGATTGCTCGAACTGTTAGCAATAAATAGATAGAATGCAAAGATGCTGAACGCTAACAAATCTTTCGCATAAGAATCCTTAGTCCCTGCGCCTGCCGCGCTTGCAACGCAAGCGGGTAGGCCGAATGCCAGGCACCACTTCCGGATTCATCCCCTTGGCTTGCATTCACTCCGCCGCCGTGTCCACCGACGCCGCGGCGATATGGCGACTTTATGACTAAGATTTTGAACGACGACACCCCGGCCGCCACCATGGCCGCCACGGTCCAGCAGTATCAGAATTACCTGGAGCAAGTAATCGGCGGCATGCCCGCCGGCCTGCTGGTGGTCGACGCCGGGCGCCGCATCCTGTCCATCAACCGCACCATGAGCGAGATGCTGGGTGTGGCGGACGAAGCCATCGCCGCCCGTCCGGCGCTGGAAACCCTGGTCCCGAGCACCGAGCTGGCGCTGCGCATCGACGCCGTGCTGGCCGACGGCATGCCCCAGGACGGTGTGCCCGTGGCGCTCGACGGTCAAGGGGAGGGCGTGCGCTGGCTCGAGTTCAATATCCGCCGCACGCGCCAGGCCGGTGGCGACCTGCTGCTGCTGATCGGCCAGGACGTCACCTTCCGCCGCCAGGCGCGCCTGCGCCTGCAGGAAAGCGAAGCCTTCTTCCGGCTCACCTTCAGCCAGGCCGCGGTCGGCATCGCGCTGCTGTCGCGCGAAGGGCGCTTCCTGCGCGTGAACCGCAAGCTGTCCGAGATCGTCGGCTTTAGCGAGATCGAGCTGCTGCAGCGCTTCTTCCACCAGATCACCTATCCGGACGACCTGCTCGAGGACCGCGCGATGGTGGCCAGCCTGGTGGCCGGCGCGATCGGCGACTTCCAGCGCGAGACCCGTTACGTGCGCAAGGATGGGCGCACGGTATGGGTGGCGCTGAGCGCATCGACCATGCGCGAGGCCGCCTCCGGCCAGGTGCGCCTGATCCTGGCGGTGGAAGACATCTCGCGCCGCAAGCAGGCCGAGGAGGCGCTGCTGCGCATGGCCAACCACGACGCCCTGACCGGGCTGCCCAACCGCACCCTGCTCGAAGACCGCCTGGCCCAGGCAGTGTGCAAGGCGGCCCGTGCCAAACGCCAGGTGGGCGTGATGTTCATCGACCTCGACCGCTTCAAGCACGTCAACGACAGTCTCGGCCACGAAGCCGGTGACCAGCTGATCATCGAGATCGCGCGCCGCCTGGCGGGCAGCCTGCGCGAGAGCGATACGGTGGCGCGCCAGGGCGGCGACGAATTCGTGGTGGTGCTGGACGACCTGGCCGCGCCGGAAGACGCCGCGCTGGTGGCGCAGAAGGTGCTCGACCGCCTGTTCCAGCCGCTGGTCCTGTGCGGCCAGGAAGTGTTCCCGACCGGGAGCATCGGCATCGCCATGTACCCACAGGACGGCGCGGACAGCGCGGCGCTGCTCAAGGCGGCGGACAGCGCGATGTACCGCGCCAAGGCCGTCGGCGGCAACCATTACCACTTCTATGCGGCCGACATGGGCATGCACGCCCAGGCCCATCTGCGCCTGGAGACCGGGCTGCAGCGCGGCCTGCTGCACGAGGAATTCGTGCTGCACTACCAGCCGCAGTTCGACACCGCCAGCGGCCGCATCGTCGGCCTCGAGGCGCTGGTGCGCTGGCAGCCACAGGGCGGGGCGCTGGTGGAGCCGGACGATTTCATCCCGCTGGCCGAAGAGACCGGCCTGATCGTGCCGATCGGCGACTGGGTGTTAATGACAGCCCTCCGCCAGCTCGCCGCGCTGAAGCGCCGCGGTCTGGCGCCCCTTCGCATGAGCGTGAACATGTCGGCGCGCCAGTTCCGCCAGCAGGACGTGGCCGGACGCGTCGCACGCATGCTGGCCGAAGCCGGCTGCGACGGGTCCTGGCTGACGCTGGAGATCACCGAAAGCGTGCTGATGGAGAATCCGGCGGCCGCCGCCGAGACCATGGCGCGCCTGGCGGCGCTCGGCGTGCAGCTGGCGATCGACGATTTCGGCACCGGTTATTCCAGCCTGGCGAATCTGCGCCGCTTTCCGATCCACAGCCTCAAGATCGACCGTTCCTTCGTCGGCGATATCAACGATGGATGCAGTGACGATGGCGGCAACGGCGGCGGCGACCTCGAGACGCGCCTCGACAACGCCGCCATCGTCAAGGCGGTGATCGCGCTGGCGCGCTCGATGAAGCTGGAAGTGATCGCCGAGGGCGTCGAGACCGGCGGCCAGCAAGCCTTCCTCGGCGCCCACGGCTGCCACCAGATGCAGGGTTACTGGTTCAGCCCGCCCCTGGCGGCGCCCGAGCTCGAACGGCTGTTGTGCGCCCGGCGTGAGGACGCGGCGGCATGAGCGGTGTGGCACGCACGCAGCGCTTGAGCATGCCGCAGCGTCTGGTTCTGCTGGTAACCGCGCTGGCGCTGGGCATGGCCTGGCTGGTGCTGGGCGGCCCCGGGCCGCTGCCTTGGCAGCCGCGCTGGTACGTGCTGGTGCACACCACCCTCGAAGTGTTTTCGGTGGTGGTGACCATGCTGGCGTTTTCCACCGGCTGGCACGGCATCGGCAGCCGGGTGCCGCTGCGGGTGGCGCTGCTGGCGCCGGCCGCGCTGGCGATCGCCCTGCTCGACGTCGGCCATTTGATGCTGGTGCGCGGCATGCCCGGCATGAACGGCCCGGCCGCGGCGGCCGGCGGCATCGCCTTTTCCCTGCTGGCGCGCATGCTGGGTGCACTGGTGCTCCTGGTGGCGGCGCTGGCGCCGCGCGAACGCATGGTCGGCAAGCAGATGCATGCACTGTCGCTGGCGACAGCGCTGGCACTGACCGCGGCCGCGTACTGGCTGGCGCTGGACTCGCCCCACCTGCTGCCGCCGACACGCGTGCCGGGGCAGGGCGCCACCGCTTTCAAGACCGGCTGCGAACTCGCCATCATCGTCATCGGTGCACTCGCCGCCTTCCTGTTGCTGGCACGCGCGCGCCGTACCCGCCTGCGCACCGACCGCTACCTGGCGGTGGCCGCCGCCGCGCTGTCCCTGGGCGGGGTCGGCTTCACCGTGTATGCGCGTCCCGACGACGTGTTCAGCATGGCCGGCCACGTCTACAAGCTGGTCGGCTACCTGTTCCTGTACGGCGCGGTCCACGTGGCGGCGGTGCAGGCGCCCTACCTGCGCCTGATGCGCTCCGAGCGCTCGCTGCTGGAGAGCGAGCACAAGTTCCGCAGCCTGATGGAATGCGCGCCCGACGCCATCGTGCTGGCCGGCGCCGACGGCCGCGTGGCGATGATCAATGCGCGCGCCGAGGAATTGTTCGGCCTGGCGCGCACGAGCGCCGCCGGCATGACCCTGGACGACCTGGTGCCAGCAAGCGAGGCCGGCGGCGGCGACACCGAATGCCGGCGCCTGGATGATGTCCCGTTCCCGGCCGAGGTGCGGCGCGCCGCCACCCCGGCCGGCCAGCAGATCGCGATCGTGCGCGACGTGTCGGAGCGGCGCCGCCTGGAGCGCACCCTGGTCGAACAGCTCACCTACGACGCCCTGACCGGGCTGCCGAACCGGCGCCGCATCGTGGAAACCCTGGACGAGGCGGCCGCCACCGCGCGCCAGAACGGGCGCACGTTGGCGGTGCTGGTGTTCGACGTCGCCGCCTTCCGCAAGGTCAACAGCGGCTACGGCTGGTCCGGCGGCGACGATGTACTGCGCGAATGCGTGGCACGCCTGTCGCGCCAGCTGCGGCCCGGCGACACCCTCGCGCGCCAGGGTGGCAATGAATTCATCGTGGTGCAAAAGCACTCCGGGCGCAGCGTCGCCACCGCCCTGGCGGAGGGCCTGCTTGCCTGCATGCGCGAACCCTTCCTGCTGGGCGGCCAGAAAGTGTTCCTGTCGGCCAGCGTCGGCATCGCGATGCTGCCGGCGGAGGCTTCCTGCCCGGCACCGGAACTGCTGCAGATGGCCCAGTTGGCGATGAGCAGCGCGCGCGCCGACGGTCCCGGCTGCCTGCGCTTCCACACCGCCGACATGGCACGCGCGATCCGTGACCGGGTGGAACTGGAAGCGCAGCTGCGCCACGCCATCGAGCGCGGCGAGCTGGTGCTGCAATACCAGCCGCGCATCCGCACCGCCGGCGGTGCCATGGCCGGGGTCGAAGCGCTGGTGCGCTGGCGCCATCCGACCCTGGGCCTGGTGGCGCCGGCGCGCTTCATCCCGCTGGCCGAGGAGACCGGCCTGATCGAGGAACTCGACCTGTGGGTGCTGCGCCAGGCCTGCCGCCGCGCCGCCGCCTGGCATGCGCGCGGGCTGGCGCCGGGCCGGGTATCGGTGAACCTGTCGGCGCGCCAGTTCCAGCAGGCCGGCCTGGCGCAGCGGGTGCGCGCGGCACTGGAAGACAGCGGCCTGCATCCTGCCGCGCTGGAACTGGAGATCACGGAAAGCACGGTGATGCGCGACACCGAGGAAGCGGCGGGGGTCCTGCGTTCGCTGAAGGCGCTCGGCGTGGCGCTGTCGATCGACGACTTCGGCACCGGCTATTCCTCGCTGAGCTACCTGAAAAGCTTCCCCATCGACGTGCTGAAGATCGACCGCTCCTTCGTCAAGGACGTGGCCGAGGACGCCAACGGCGCCGCCATCGCACGCGCCATCATCGCACTGGCGCACGGGCTGAACCTGGAAGCAGTGGCGGAAGGCGTGGAGACCGCCGCGCAGCTGGCGTTTTTACAGGACAACGGCTGCGACGAGATCCAGGGGTATTACTTCAGCCCGCCGGTGTGGCCGGAAGAGCTGGAGCGGATGATGGAAGAATCGTTCAAGAATGTGGCTTGAATGAAATAATATTTCATTCTATTCAGGCGATGCGATTAATCCGTAGGGTGGGCACCCCGTGCCCACGGTCATGGCGTCGCGTTCAACCAGCTGAGTGCAGGATCAATCAACCAACCACGAACCGCCGCGAAGGCCCGGACGCCAGCGTCTGCCCGCCCGGTCCATACACGCCGCCGGTGCCGCTGCCACTACTGCCGCGCAAGGCATTCAGCACGCCGGTGGTGCTGGCCAGCTGCTTGCTGAGCAGCATGCCATTCACACGGTTGAGTTCCTTGGCGGCGCGGGTCAGGTCGAGCAGGCGCTCCCATTCGGCGCGCGCGGTGGCGTCGCCGGCGGCCGCCAGCCAGGGTTCCATACCGGTCTCGGCCGCCGGGAAGCCGGCGCCGCCCAGGGCCGTGTGGCGGGTACGCGCCAGTATGGCGGCCTGCTGGGCCAGTTTGAGCTTGTGAGGGGTGAGGGTGGCGAGGCCATCGGCATCCGCACTGACCAGGAGCTGCTGCTCTTGTTGCATCACTTCCACGATGGAAGCGATCAGTTGCTGTTCGTCGCGCAGTGTTGCGCCGGGGGATGCAGTGGCCATTCGTTATCTATTGTTGGCGGGAATGCAGCAGGCCGCGCACTGTTTCCAGCAGGCCGTCCGCTACCTTCTCCGAATTAACGGTGAACTGGCCATCCGCGATGGCCGCCTTGATGCGTTCGACCTTCTTGCTGTCGAACACTTGATTTGCACTACCCGTCGCCAGTGCCTTGCCTTGCGAGGACAGGCGCACGGTATCGCTGCCGGCCGTGGTCGCGCTGGCGGCCGCGGCGGCGGTGTCGCTCGCCCTGGTGTTGGTGGCGGGCGTGGTGGCTGCAGGAATCCCTGCATTGCCTTTGAGTGTATCGTTGATTTTCACAGCATCATCCTTCTCAGGTCGGAGCCGAAAGCCCGGTATCTGCTGTCGTTATCGGTGGTGTTGCCGAAAACTTTAGCCAGCAGACCGGACTTTCAAGCGCCTTTGCCGCTACTCTACGCCGAATCCTGGAACACGACTCAGAACGCCACTTCGACCATCCCGCCGGCCTTGGCCATGCCGCTGATCACCGAGCCCGACGCGGTGCGCACCTGCACCACCTGGCCTTCGCCGGCGCTGCCGATTGCCTTGCCTTCGCCCGACACCGAAAAACCGTTGCCGGTCGACGTCAAACGCACCGCCTGGCCCTGCTGCACCACCGGCTTGCTGCGCAGTCCGTCCAGGCGCAGCGGCGTGCCGGCCGCCAGCGAGACGGTCGGGGTGCGCCCGATGGCCTGGGCCATGTCGGTAATGATGCCGTTCGGCATGGCGGCGATGTCGCCTTTGACCAACACCAGCTGGCCTTGCTCGATCGCCTGTCCCTGCGCCAGCGGCAGCGCGGCGGCGACATAGTCGGCCTTGACGTTGACCTGGGCCTGGACGAACAGGGTCCAGTTGGACGGCGCCGTGCAGCGTACGCCCACCGTGGTCTTGCCCCAGGCGCGCGCGCCCGGCTGCAGGAAGGCTTCCGGCGACGGGCAGGCGGCCAGCGCGGTGCGCGGGTCGATCGCGCCGACCTTGACGGTGACTTCGCCCGGCAGGCCGGCGGTCTGGGTCTGCAGGAATTGTTCGACCACGCCGCGCAGGGCCGCCACGTTCTGGCGCCCGGGGGCGCCGGCCGGGGCTTGCTGGACTTGGGCCTGAGCCTGGACCGGGGTCATCAGCTGGGATAACAGTGCCAGCGCCCCACTCATCAAGATATGTTTCATGAGATCTGTTTATGGGATCGACGTGGATCCGGATTTCTTCAACGCTGCCATCTTAGGCCGGGTGATTCCGTAGTGAAACATCGAATAGCCCGGTTTTGCCCTCCCTTATTGCCCGATTGGAAGAGTCGACCCGGCCGTATGATCCATGCTGTCCCAACGAAAATTGCTTGCAAGTAAGCAACGGAGTCCACATGATCGGCAAACTCGACGACTACCTGCGTTTCAATGAAACCGCGCTGAGCCTGCGCTCGCAGCGCCAGGAACTGCTGGCGTCGAACATCGCCAACGCGGATACGCCGAACTACAAGGCGCGCGACATCGATTTCTCGAATGCCCTGCAGGGTGCGCTGGCCAAGGGCAGCGGCGGCGGCCAGATGGCCACCACCAACGCCGGCCATATCGGCGCCGGCGGGGCCGCGGCCGACGGCAAGACCCTGGCCGACGGCACCCCGGTGCTCTACCGCACCGTCAGCCAGGGCGCGGTCGACGGCAACACGGTCGAGATGGACACCGAACGCAGCCAGTTCGCCGACAACGGCCTGCGCTACGAAGCAGGCATCACCATGATCAACCACCAGATCCGCAATCTGCTCGCGGCGATCCAGGGAGGCCAGTAAGCATGTCGCTCTTTAATGTCTTCAACGTCGCCGGTTCGGCGATGAGCGCCCAGTCGCAGCGCCTGAACACCACCGCCAGCAACCTGGCCAACGCCGACAGCGCCACCAGCGCCAGCGGCGAAGCCTACCGCGCCAAGCAGGTGGTGTTCGAGGCGGTGCCGATCGCCGACGGTTCGACCGCCGTCAAGGTGCGCGAAGTGGTCGAGGATCCGTCGCCGCTGAAGCAGATGTACGACCCCAAGAATCCGCTGGCCGACGACAAGGGCTATGTGTCCATGCCCAACGTCAACGTGGTCGATGAGATGGTCAACATGCTGTCGGCCTCGCGTTCCTACCAGACCAACGTCGAAACCATGAACGCGGCCAAGACCATGCTGCTCAAGACCCTGACCATCGGCCAGTAACCCTCTCTAAAGACTCCACGCTCCCATGACCACCGTAAATTCCACCACCGGCTCGCCTGCGACCATCAACGACCTGATGGCGACCATGAACAACAAGCCGGCGGCGACCAGCGGCGACAGCGTCAAGGCCGACACCGACAAGTTCATGACCCTGCTGGTCACCCAGCTGCAGAACCAGGATCCGCTGAATCCGCTCGACAATGCGCAAGTCACCAGCCAGCTGGCCCAGCTGCAGACCGTGACCGGCGTGAACAAGCTGAACGAGACCCTGGAATCGCTCAAGTCGAGCTACCAGAGTTCGGAGTCGATCCAGGCGACCGGCCTGATCGGCCATGGCGTGCTGGTCGAAGGCAACAGTGTGGCGCTGTCGAGCAGCAAGGGCATCCTGGGCGTGGAACTGGGCAGCGATGCCGACGCCGTGCAGGTGGTGATCACCGATGCCAAGGGCAACACGGTGCAGACCATGGACCTGGGCGCGCAAAAGGCGGGCGTGCTGCCGCTGGCCTGGGATGGCGTGCCCGACCCGACCAAGCTGGACAGCGCCGGCAAGCCGGTCACGGTGGCCGACGGCAGCTATAAATTCACGGTGACGGCGACCCAGGGCGGCCAGGCCCTGACCGATGCCAAGGCGCTGTCCTTCGACAGCGTGGCCAGCGTCACCACCAACGGCACCGATGGCGTCAAGCTGAACCTGCCGTCTGGCGGCGCGGTCAAGATGGCCGACATCAAGCAAGTCCTGTAAGCGACACGCTTGCACCTTTATTTACATCACGAATACCAGGAGTAAAGCATGTCATTTCAACAGGGCCTGAGCGGCTTGAACGGCGCCGCGAAATCGCTGGACGTCATCGGTAACAACATCGCCAACGCCAGCACGGTCGGCTTCAAGGGATCGACCACCCAGTTCGCCGACGTCTATGCGCGTTCGCTGAACGGCGCCGGCGGCAACCAGGCCGGCATCGGCGTGAGCGTGGCCGGTATCGCCCAGCAATTCACCCAGGGCAATATCGAAACCTCCAACAACCCGCTCGACATCGCCATCAACGGTTCCGGTTTCTTCCGCACCGAAAGCTCGGGCCTGACCCAGTACACCCGCAATGGCCAGTTCTCGCTCGACAAGAACGGTTACCTGGTGACCCCGCAGGGCGCCAACCTGACCGGCTACGGCGTCGGTGCCAGCGGCCAGATCCTGGCCGGTACCCCGCAGCCGCTGCAGATCAACACCGCCGACATCAAGCCGGTCGCCACCACCAAGGTCGACACCTCGATCAACCTGGATTCGCGCGCCACGCCGCCGACCAACTTCCCGTTCAACGCCAGCGATCCGACCACCTACAACAAGCAGGTGCCGGTGGACGTGTATGACACCCTGGGCAATGCCCACGTGATGTCGATGTATTACGTGAAGACCGATGCCGGCGCCTGGGACGTGTACGTCGGCAGCGACGGCACCGAACAGACCAATACCAAGGTCGCCGGCGCCAGCATGGACGACGCCGCCTCGGTGGGCGCGCGCGCCGACTGGACCGCCGCCACCAAATCGGTGCCGGCCGATGCCACCGCCGTGTCGGGCGCCCTGGCCAGCTATGCCGGCAAGGCCGCCGACGCGGTGGTCGCCGCCGCCACCAAGGCCGGCGCCAGCGCCCAGACCATCGCCGCCATCAAGAGCGCCGCCGCCACCGCCGGCAACACGCCGGGCTATACCCCGGACCAGGTCGACGCCGACATCGCCGCCGCCGTCTCGGTGCCCGCGGTCCCGGCCGGCACCCTGCGCTTCGATTCGAACGGCGCACTGTCGGCCGCCCTGATGGCGAAGGGAACGCCGCCGACGACCCTGCCGCTGACCATCGATTTCCCGGTCTACCCGGCCACCGGCGCCAAGGACACGGTGCCCATCAAGCTCGGCTTCAACGGCAGCACCCAGTACGGCGCCGACACCAGCGAAAAGAAAACCACCCAGGACGGTTACACCGCCGGCCACCTGCAACGCTTCTCGGCAGGCCAGGACGGCATCCTGCTGGGCCAGTACAGCAACGGCCAGACCAAGCCGCTGGGCCAGATCGTGCTCGCCAACTTCACCAACCCGAACGGCCTGGAACCGCTGGGCAGCAACGCCTTCGCCGAGACCTCGCAATCGGGCAACCCGATCGTCGGCGCCCCCGACACCGGCAGCATGGGCGTGCTCCAGTCCTCGGCCACGGAAAGCTCGAACGTCGACCTGACCGCCGAACTGGTCAACATGATCACCGCCCAGCGCGTGTACCAGGCGAATGCGCAAACCATCAAGACCCAGGACTCGGTGCTGCAAACCCTGGTCAACCTGCGTTAATTAACAATTCGGGGTCAGAGCACTAGAAGCCGGCAGTTCGGGGTCAGAGCGCAAGCACCCGGCAGCTGTTTCGAAGGCCAGGCGGGCTCGCCAGGGCACAGTTGCACTGGGATGAGCGCAGATTACTTGAGCGAAAGAACTATCTTTGCAAAGTGCTCTGACCCCGAAATTTGCGGATATTGTGCTCTGACCCCGAAGGTTGGGGCAGTTGGAGAGATAGATGGATCGGTTGATTTATACAGTCGCCAGTGGCACCAAGCACATCATGGAGCAGCAGGCCACGACGTCGAACAACCTGGCGAACGTCAGCACCACGGGTTTCCGTGCTCAGCTCGACAGTTTCCGGGCGGTGCCGGTCCAGAGCGATGGTCTGCCGACGCGGGCCTTCGTGGTCGACAACACCGTCGGCAGCGATTATTCGGCCGGCGCGCTGCAGGCCACCGGGCGCGATCTCGATGTCGCGGTCAAGGGCAAGGGCTGGATCGCGGTGCAGATGGCGGACGGGACCGAGTCGTACACGCGCAACGGTGCCTTCCAGGTCAGCCCCAACGGCATCCTGCAGACGGCCAACGGCCTGACCGTGGCCGGGGAGGGCGGGCCGATCACGATTCCGCCCGATGTCAGGGTGGCGGTGGGCAGCGACGGCACCGTCTCGACGCTGTCGACCACCACGGTGCCGGCCGCGCCCACCGTGCTGGGCCGCCTCAAGCTGGTGAACCCGAACGAAGCCGACCTGGTGCGCGGCGACGACGGCATGTTCCGCCTCAAGGACGGCAGCAGCGCCCAGGCCGACCCTACCGTCGGCGTGGTCGGCGGGGCGCTCGAGGGCAGCAACGTGTCGGCGGTCGACTCGATGGTCAGCATGATCACTTTGGCACGTTCTTTCGAGACCCAAATGAGCCTGTTGAAGAACGCCGAGAATAACGCGGCGAAAGCCACCCAGATCCTTGCTTTGAATTGATTGCTGCTGGGACATAATTTCATGGTGGGTGACGGATCTTCTCTGTCGCCATTAGGAGAACACCATGATCCGTTCGCTGTACATCGCCAAGACCGGCCTCGAAGCCCAGCAGACCAACCTCGACGTCATCAGCAACAACCTCGCCAACGTCAGCACCAACGGCTTCAAGAAGTCGCGTGCCGTGTTCGAGGACCTGCTGTACCAGAACGTGCGCCAGCCCGGCGCCCAGTCCTCGCAACAGACCCAGTTGCCGTCCGGCCTGCAGATCGGTACCGGTGTGCGCACCGTCGCCACCGAGCGCATCCACACCCAGGGCAACCCCCAGCAGACCGGCAACGCCAAGGACGTCATGATCAATGGCGACGGCTTCTTCCCGGTGCTGCTGCCGGACGGTACCCAGGCCTATACCCGCGACGGCTCCTTCCAGACCGATAACAACGGCCAGCTGGTCACCGCCAGCGGCTACGTCATCCAGCCGCCGATCACGGTGCCGAACAACGCCGTCTCGATCACCGTCGGCCGCGACGGCACGGTGTCCGTGACCACCCCGGGCACCACTGCCACCACCCAGATCGGCTCGCTGCAAGTCGCCAACTTCATCAACCCGGCCGGGCTGGAGTCGCGCGGCGAGAACCTGTACGTGGAAACCAGCGCCTCGGGCACCGCCCAGGCCAACACCCCGGGCACCAACGGCAGCGGTTACCTGATGCAGGGCTTCGTCGAAACCTCGAACGTCAACGTGGTCGAGGAAATGGTCAACATGATCGAGACCCAACGCGCCTACGAGATCAACAGCAAGGCGATCACCACCTCCGACCAGATGCTGCAGAAGCTGGCCCAATTATGAAAACGGTTTATGCAATTGCCGCCGCGCTGGGCCTGATGCTGGCCGGCTGCGCATCGACCCCGACCTCGATCGTCAAGGGCCCGACCAGCGCGCGTCCGATGCTGGCCGACGCCGGCGTCCCGAGCGAAGGCGCGATCTACAACGCCAACACCTTCCGCCCGATGTTCGAAGACCGCCGCGCGCGTCACATCGGCGACATCCTGACCGTCAGCATCGTCGAGAAGACCGCCGCCAACAAGAGCGGCGCCAGCACCGGCAACAAGTCGGGCAGCGCCAGCTTCGGCATTCCCGGCCCGCTGCAGGGCAGGCTCGGCACCAGCGTCGGCACCAGCACCGCCAACAAGTATGCCGACGGCGACACCCAGACCGCGTCGAACGCCTTCACCGGCACGATCGGCGTGACCGTATCCGAAGTCCTGGCCAACGGCAACCTGGTGGTGGTCGGCGAGAAGCAGATCGCGATGAACAAGGGCGTCGAGTTCATCCGCTTCTCGGGCATGGTGAACCCGGACAGCATCCAGGCCGGCAACATGGTCTCGTCGACCCTGGTGGCCGACGCCCGCGTCGAGTACCGCACCAACAGCCAGATCGACCGCGCCGAGATGACCTCGATGCTGTCGCGTTTCTTCCAGTCGATGCTGCCGTTCTAACTGCCCGAACATGATGAACCTGAAACTGATCGCCCTCTGCGCCGCCCTGCTGGGCCCGATGATCGCCACCTCCGCCCATGCCGAGCGCCTGAAAGACCTGGCCAGCATCGGCGGCGTGCGCCAGAACCAGTTGTCCGGCTACGGCATCGTCGTGGGCCTGGACGGCACCGGCGACCAGACCACTCAGACCCCGTTCACCGTGCAGTCGATCAGCGCGATGCTGCAGCAGAAGGGCATCAGCCTGCCGGCCGGCACCCAGCTGCAGCTGAAGAACGTGGCCGCCGTGATGGTCACCACCTCGCTGCCGGCCTTCGCCCAGCCGGGCCAGACCATCGACATCACCGTCTCTTCGATGGGCAATGCGAAAAGCCTGCGCGGCGGCACCCTGATCATGACCCCGCTGCACGGTGCCGACGGCCAGGTGTACGCGATGGCCCAGGGTAACGTGCTGGTGGGTGGTGCCGGTGCCTCCGCCGGCGGCGCCTCGACCCAGGTGAACCAGCTGTCGGTCGGCCGCATCTCGGGCGGCGCCACGGTGGAGCGCGCGGTCGCCTCCAATCTCGGCGCCGACAGCCAGATCAAGCTGGAACTCAACACCAGCGACTTCGCCACCGCCAGCCGCGTGGTCGAAGCGGTCAACGACAAGTTCGGCCCCGGCATCGCCACTGCGCTGGACGGCCGCGTGATCCGCGTGCGCGTGCCTTCGTCGAGCGACCAGCGCGTGTCCTTCCTCGGCATCCTGGAAAACATGGACGTCAAGCCGGCCGATGCCGCCGCCAAGGTCATCCTCAACGCGCGCACAGGCTCGATCGTGATGAACCGCGCCGTGACCCTGGAAACCTGCGCCATCTCGCACGGCAATTTGTCGGTGTCGATCGGCGCCGACACCCAGGTCAGCCAGCCGCCCGCAGGTTCGCGCGGCGCCACCGCGGTGACCCAGACCCCGCAGGTATCGGTGAAGAAGGATGCCGGCAAGGTCATCATGCTGAACGGCGGCGCTTCGCTGGCCGAAGTGGTGAAGGCGATGAATGCGATCGGCGCCACTCCGCAAGACCTGCTGGCGATCCTGCAGGCGCTGAAGGCCGCAGGCTCGCTGCGCGCCGAACTCGAGATCATCTAAGTCTTAACAGAAAAGAAGGATACGGCTTCCATGCTCGGTTCCACCCAAGACCTGTCCGGCAAGTTCGCCCTCGACACCAACAGCCTCGGCGACCTGAAACAGTCGGCCAAGACCGGTTCGCCGGAAGCGCTGAAAGGCGCGGCGACCCAGTTCGAATCCATGTTCATCAACATGATGATGAAGAGCATGCGCGCGGCCACGCCCCAGGACGGTCCGATGGACAGCCAGGAAACCAAGACCTTCACCTCGATGCTCGACCAGCAGATGAGCCAGAAGCTGGCCAAGCGCGGCATCGGCCTGGCCGACGTGCTGGTGCGCCAGCTGAATGTCCAGGCCCAGGGCCAGAAGCTGAGCCAGCAGCTGGATCAACAGGCACTGGCCGTCGGCGGCGAGCAGGGCGCGGGCAGCACCGGCAGCACCGCCGCCTCCGGCACCGCAAGCAGCGACAACTTCATGAGCGGCCTGGACGCCCTGCGCGCACGCCGCTCGGCCGACACCCTGTCGACCGACCGTCCGGCCAGCGCCTCGGCCGCCGCAGGTGCCGTGGGCGCCGCCAGCGGCAGCAACGCCGGCAAGCCGGCCCACGTGCGCGCCTTCCAGGACAAGCTGGCCGGCGCCGCCGAGGAGGCCGAGGGTGTCACCGGCGTGCCGGCCAAGTTCATGCTGGGCCAGGCCGCACTGGAAACCGGCTGGGGCCGGCGCGTGATCCGCAACACCGACGGTAGCTCCAGCAACAACCTGTTCGGCATCAAGGCCGGCCCGGGCTGGAAAGGCAAGGTCGCCACCGCCGTCACCACCGAATACGTGAACGGCAAGCCGCACGCCAGGGTCGAGAAATTCCGCGCCTACGAGTCGCACGCCGATGCGTTCAAGGACTACGCCAAGATGATCAGCAATAACCCGCGCTACGAAAAAGTGCTGGCCCACGGCGGCGACGCGACCACCTTCGCCCACGGCCTGCAGCGCGCCGGCTATGCGACCGACCCGCAGTACGCGGCCAAGCTGTCGCGCATCATCAAGCATTCGCTGGCATGACGATAAAGTTTTGGCGGCCCTTGCCGTTAATGACATAGAAGAAAGAAAGAGCCACCATGTCCCTCCTCAGCATCGGCAAATCCGGCCTGTTCGCCGCCCAGGCGGCGCTCGCGACCACGGGCCACAACATCACCAACGCCAACGTGGCCGGCTACAGCCGCCAGGTGGTGGTGCAGGAGACGTCGATCGCGATGGGGGGCAACAACGGCTACATCGGTACCGGTACCCAGATCGCCCAGGTCAAGCGCTATTCGGACGAGTTCCTGAATGCCCAGGTGCGCACCGCCCAGGCCTCGACCAGCGGCCTGGAATCCTATGAGGCGCAGATCACCCAGATCGACAACCTGCTGGCCGACAGCACCTCCGGCCTGACGCCGGGGCTGCAGGATTTCTTCGCGGCGGTGCAGAACATGACCGGCGACCTGGGCGGCGTGCCTTCGCGCGGTTCGCTGATGAGCGCCGCCGACACCCTGGCATCGACCTTCCAGGGCATGAACACGCGCCTGGAACAGATCCGCAACGGCGTCAACACCGAGCTGACCAGCGGCGTCACCCAGATCAACACCTACGCCAACCAGATCGCCGAACTGAACGACCAGATCGGCAAGCTGTCCGCCGGCGACAACCTGAACCTGCCGAACGACTTGCTGGACAAGCGCGACCAGCTGATCATGGACTTGAACAAGCAGGTCAAGGCCACCGTCATGGCGGGCGATAACAACAGCCTGACGGTCTCGATCGGCAATGGCCAGCCGCTGGTGGTGGGTGCGCAAGCCTTCCAGCTGGCCGCGACGACGTCGCCGACCGACCAGACCCGCGTCACCATCGGCTACGTCACCGGCAACAAGGTCACCCCATTGGCCGACGAGGCCCTGACCGGCGGCGCCCTCGGCGGCGTGCTGGAGTTCCGCACCAAGTCGCTCGATACCGCCCAGAACGCGCTCGGCCGCGTCGCGATCGCCCTGGCCACCACTTTCAACGACCAGCACCACCTGGGCATCGACGCCAACGGCAAGCCGGGTGGCGACTTCTTCACGGTGTCGCCGGCCGAGGTGACCAAGAACATCAACAACAACATCACCAGCACCACCGAGATCAAGGCGACCGTCAGCGACGCCACCCAGCTGACCACCAGCGACTACAAGGTCGCCTACGACGGCGGCCATTACAACGTGATCCGGCTGTCGGACAACAAGAAGACCGTGATCGACCCGTATCCGCAGACGAAAGCCCAGACCATCGACGGCATCGACTTCGCGATCACCGGCGCAGCCGACAGCGGCGACAACTTCCTGGTGCGTCCGACCGTCAACGGCGCCGCCAACTTCAAGCTGGCGCTGACCGACCAGTCGCAGATCGCGGCCGCGGCCCCGATCGCCACCAGCGTCCCGCTGACCAACAAGGGCAGCGGCAAGATCAGTGCCGGCACGGTCGACAAGAACTACCTGGCGGCGCCGCTGGCATCGCCGGTGACCCTGACCTACAAGAGCAGCGACGCCAGCCTGTCCGGCTTCCCGTCCGGCCAGGCGGTCAGCATGACCGTGGATGGCAAGACCACCTCGTACGCAGCCGGCGCCAGCGTGCCGTTCAAGGACGGCGCCAGCTATACCTCGGGCGGCATCAGCTTCAGCCTCAACGGCGCACCGGCCGAGGGCGACACCTTCCAGATCGCCGCCAGCAGCGCCACCGGCGACACCCGCAACATCGCCCTGCTGGGCGAGCTGCAATCGAAGAACATCCTGGATGGCGGCAAGGCGACCTACCAGTCGGCCTATGCCAACCTGGTCAGCACGGTCGGCAACAAGACGCGCGAAGTGCAGGTCAACGCCTCGGCCGCCGCAGCCCAGCTGGACCAGGCGCAGGGCGCCGCCAACAATGTCGCGGGCGTCAACCTGGACGAGGAAGCGGCCAACCTGCTCAAGTACCAGCAGGCCTACCAGGCCGCCGGCAAGGTGATGCAGATCGCCGACACCATCTTCGACACGCTGCTCTCGATTGGCCACTAAGCGGCCACTAAGCGGCCACTAACCGGAACCTGAACCATGACCATCCGTATCAGCACCAGCGCGATCTACGAAGCCGGCACCACCCAGCTCAATTCGCTGCAAAGCCAGATGGCCAAGACCCAGATGCAGCTGTCGACCAACCGCCGCATGCTGACCGCGGCCGACGACCCGATCGCTTCGGCGCGCGCGCTCGAGCTGACCCAGTCGAAGTCGATGAACACCCAGTTCGGCACCAACCGCAGCAATGCGAATGCCTCGCTGTCGCTGGTCGACCAGTCGCTGAGCGACGTCACCGGCCAGATCACCGAAATCCAGTCCCTGATCGTCACCGCCGGCAATGCCGCCTATTCGCAAAGCGACCGCGAAGCCCTGGCCACCGAGCTGGAAGGGCGCCTGACCGACCTGATCGGCCTGGCCAACACCTCCAACGGCACCGGCGGCTACCTGTACTCGGGCTATGCCTCGACCACCCAGCCTTACTCCCAGACGCCGACCGGCGCAGCCTACCAGGGCGACCAGGGCCAGCGCACGCTGCAGGTGGGTTCGACCCGCAAGATGGCGATCAGCGAAAGCGGCAGCGCCGTGTTCGACGCCATCAGCACCGGCAACGGCAGCTTCCAGACCCAGGCGGCCGGCACCAACACCGGCGCCGGCATCGTCTCGCCGGGCGCGGTGACCGACCGCAGCAAGCTGACCGGCCACGATTACGCGCTGAATTTCACGGTCGGCGGCACCCCGGCCGTGACCACTTATTCGGTGGTCGACAAATCGGTCTCGCCGGCCAAGGACGTGCTGAAGGACCAGCCCTACACGGCCGGCGCCTCGATCAGCTTCGACGGCCTGTCGCTCGACGTCAAGGGCGTGCCGGCCAACGGCGACAGCTTCACGGTCGAGCCGAGCGAAAAGCAGTCGGTGTTCACCACCATCACCAACCTGATCACGACCCTGCGCACGCCGGCCGACGGCTCGACCGGCAAGGCGGCCCTGGCCAACGGCCTGGCCACCGCCGGCTCGAACATGAAGAATGCGCTCGACAACGTGCTGACGGTGCAAGCCTCGGTCGGTGCGCGCATGAAGGAACTGGACTACCTCGACAGCACGGGCAGCGACCTCGACGTCCAGTACCAGACCACGCTGAGCGGCTTGCAGGACCTGGACGTGGTGAAGGCGATCTCGCTGTTCTCGCAACAGCAGACCACCTTGCAGGCGGCGCAGATGTCGTTCAAGACGATGTCGGGTTTGTCGCTGTTTAATTACATCTCGTAAGATTCAAACCAGCCGTCGCCCCTGCGAAGGCAGGGCCCAAGTTCGCAGCGCATCGCACAACTTGGGCCCCTGCCTGCGCAGGGGCGACGGTTTATGGGTTAGCTGATACGAAGGGCGTCAGCGTGCCACCGGCGTTGCCGGGTCCGCCGAAGGCTGCACCACAGGCGCCCCGGCCGTTCCCGCCGGCCGCCGCTCCCCACCCACCCGCGGAATCCGCCGCCCGGCCTCGATCCCCTGGTTGAACAGGTTCTGCAAAGGCGTTCCCAGATAAGGCAGCGTCAGGCTGATCACCAGAAAACCCGTGCCCAGCGTGATCGGAAACCCGATGCCGAACAAATTCAGCTGCGGCGCCGCGCGCGTCAGGATGGCCAGGGCGACGTTGGTGATCAGGAGGGCGGCCACGATCGGCAGCGAGAGCTGCAGGCCGGCCGAGAAGATGCGGCCACCCCAGCGCACCATTTCCAGCGGCGCGCCCAGGGCCATCGGGGTGGCGCTGATGGGCATGGTGAAGAAGCTCTCGACCAGCGCCTCGACCAGCACCAGGTGGGCGTTCATGGCCAGGAAGGCCATGGTCGCGACCAGCGCCAGGAACTGGCTGATGGCGGACGAGCGCCCGGCCGAGCTGGGGTCGAAGAAGGTGGCGAAGCCCAGGCCCATGGTCGAGCTGGCAACCTCGCCGGCGAATTCGATGGCGGCGAACACCAGGCGCATGGCAAAGCCCATGGCCACGCCGACCAGCAGTTCCTGGCCCAGGATCAGGATCCCGGCCCAGGAAGTCGGGTCGACGATGGGGACCGGCGGCAGGGTAGGGGCGACCACGGCGGCGAGGGTCACGCCGAGGGTCATCTTGATCAGCATCGGCACGCCGGTATTGCCGAACACCGGCGCCGCCGTCACCAGCCCGAGAATGCGCGTCAGGGGCCACAACAGGCCCCCGATCCAGGCATACAGTTCGGTGGTGGTAAACGAAATCATGTGTCGCGTTCAAGGACCGCCATCATGACCGGGAAACTCACCCGATCATCTGCGGAATACCGCTGAAAATCGTGCGCATGTAATCGGTCATGATGGTCAGCATCCACGGCCCGGCCAGCACCAGGGTCACGAACACGGCCACCAGCTTCGGAATGAAGGACAGGGTTTGTTCATTGATCTGGGTGGCGGCCTGGAAGATACTGATGATCAGGCCGACGATCAGGGCCACCAGCAGCAGCGGCGCCGCCACCATCAGGGTGACTTCCATGGCCGTGCGGCCCATCGCGATGACGCTTTCCGGGGTCATGGCCATCCTCTAATAAAAACTTTGAGACAAGGAGCCCAGCAGCAGCTGCCAGCCATCCACCAGCACGAACAGCATCAGCTTGAACGGCAGCGAGATCACCGCCGGCGACATCATCATCATGCCCATCGACATCAGCACCGAGGCCACCACCATGTCGATGATCAGGAAGGGGATGAAGATGGCAAAACCGATCTGGAAGGCGGTCTTCAGTTCGCTGGTGATGAAGGCCGGGATCAGCACCCGCAGCGGCACGTCTTCCGGTCCCTGCAGCGCGGGCGTGCGCGAGATCTTCACGAACAGGGCCAGGTCGGACTGGCGCGTCTGCTTCAGCATGAAGGCCTTCAGCGGCGCCGCGCCCTTGTCCATCGCCTCGCCCATCTGGATCCGGTTTTCCTGCAGCGGCACATAGGCTTCGGTGTAGATGCGGTCGAAGGTGGGGCCCATTACGAACAGGGTCAGGAACAGCGCCAGGCCGACCATCACCTGGTTGGGCGGCGCGGTCTGGGTGCCGAGCGCCTGGCGCAGCAGCGACAGCACGATGATGATGCGGGTGAAGCTGGTCATCATCAGGAGGGCGGCCGGGATGAAGGTCAGCGCCGTCATCAGGATCAGCGTCTGCACCGGCAGCGAGTAGGCGGTGCCGCCGCCCGGGGCGGCGCTGGTGGTGAAGGCGGGGATGCTCGGGGCTGCGGCAACTACCAGGGGCATTGCGAGAGGCACTGCCAGCAAGCCCGCCGCCAGCAGGAGTTTTCGTTTGCTCATTGTGCTATTTGCTTCTCTGCTTATTTGCGCTTGTCGATGGTCTGCTTCAGCCAGTCGGCGAAGCTGTTCGCGGCCGGGCCGTGGGGTGCCAGGGCCGCCGCGCCGGCCGCATGCGCGCCCGCTTGTGTTCCCCCCGCGGCATCGCCGTCCTGGCGCGGCATGGTTGCCAGCGCGTTCACGCGGCCGGGCGAGGCGCCGACCACGATCCACTGGCTGCCGACTTCGACCACCAGCAGGCGTTCGCGCCCGCCCAGGTTGAGCGAGCCGACGATGCGCAGATTGGCCGTGCCGCCGCCGGCCTTGGGGCCGTAGCGCTTGAGGAACCAGGCCAGCGCGCCCAGCACCGCCAGTACCGCCACCAGGGCGAGCAGGGTCTGCCACAGGCTGCCGGCCGGCGCGCCGGCCTGCATCGGCTGGGCCGGCGCCGGCATGGTGCCGGGGACGGTGGTGGTGGCGGCTGGGGTGGTAACTGCGGTGGCTGGCGTTTCCTGCACCGGGGTGGCGCCGAGCGCCGGGGCAGCATCGCCGGCGGCGTTCACGGATGCAGGCGCGGCCGGAGTGACTGCCGGCGCCGCCGGCGCAGGCAGGCCGGCACGCGGCTGGGCCGAAGAAGCGGCGGCAGGGGCGGGTACGATGGCAGGGGGGGAAGCAGACGCCGTGGATGACGGCGGCAGCGTATGTGCAGGAACAGGCGCGGCGGGTGCCGGGGTAGCCGCGGATGGGGCAGGCGGCGCCGCAGCCGCGCGCGCAGCTGACGCACCGCTCTCCGCACCCGACTGCGCTGGCTGGGCCGATTGCGCCGGCTGCGCCGCGCAGGCAGCCAGCGGCAGCAGTGGCAGGGACGTGGAAAGCAGGAGCAGCAGGCGCGCGGTCGTCGTCATTTATTCAGTTTGCGGATACGCTCGGAAGGCGTGATGATGTCGGTGAGGCGGATACCGAACTTGTCGTTCACCACCACCACCTCGCCCTGGGCGATCAGGCAGCCGTTGACCAGCACGTCCATCGGCTCGCCAGCCAGGCCGTCCAGCTCGACCACCGAACCCTGGGCCAGCTGCAGCAGGTTCTTGATGGCGATCTTGGTGCGGCCCAGCTCCACCGTCAGCTGGACCGGGATATCGAGGATGAAGTCGATGTCGTTCGGGGTGTCGGGACGCGGTCCCTTGTTCGAGAAGTCCTTGAACACGGCGGCGCTGGCCGCCTGCTGCTGGGTGGCCAGCGCGGCGGCTTCGGCCGCGGCCTGCTCGGCGATCGCCGCGCCCCAGGGATCGTCGTCGAGCGCGTCTTGGTCGTCTTGGGTGTCGGACATGTGCTTCTCCTGCGCTAATCTGCGATATTACTTGTTGAATTGTTCGCTGTTGGCCAGCAGTTTTTCGACCTTCAGCGCGTACTGGCCGTTCAGCACGCCGTAGCTGACGTCCATCACCGGCACGCCGTCGACGGTGGCCTGGATGGTTTCCGGCACCTGGATCGGGATGACGTCGCCGATCTTCATGTTCAGGATTTCGTCGAAGTTCGCCTTGCCGTAGCCGAGCACGGCCACCAGTTCCACCTCGGCCACCTGGATCTGCTGCGTCAGCAGGCGGATCCAGCGCTTGTCGACTTCCAGGGCCTCGCCCTGGATGCTGGAGGTCAGCGCATCGCGGATCGGTTCGATCATCGAATAGGGCATGCAGAAGTGGATCTGGCCCGACACCGAGCCAAGCTCGATGGTGAAGGTGGACGATACCACGACTTCGTTGGGGGTGGCGATGTTCGCGAACTGCGTGTTCATCTCCGAGCGGATGTACTCGAACTCGATCGGGTACACCGGCTCCCACGACTTGGCGTAGGCCTCGAACACGATGTCGAGGATGCGCAGGATGATGCGCTGTTCGGTCTGGGTAAAGTCGCGGCCTTCCACGCGAGTGTGGAAACGGCCGTCGCCGCCGAACAGGTTGTCCACCAGCAGGAACACCAGGCCCGGGTCGAACACCATCAGGGCGGTGCCGCGCAGCGGCTTCATGTGGATCAGGTTGAGGTTGGTCGGGACCACCAGGTTGCGGATGAATTCGCTGTACTTGGAGACCCGCACCGAGCCCACCGACACTTCCGCGCTGCGGCGCAGGAAGTTGAACAGGCCGACCCGCAGATACCTGGCGAAACGCTCGTTGATGATCTCGAGCGTCGGCATGCGGCCGCGCACGATGCGCTCTTGCGTCGCCAGGTTGTAGCTGCGGACTCCCGAGGTGTCTTCAGGCGTCGAGACGTCGTCCTGATCGCCGTTGACCCCCTTGAGGAGGGCATCGACTTCTTCCTGTGAGAGAAAATTATCGGCCATGTTGCTTTATCGAATATCTGATCGCGGCTTGCTTACTGGATGATAAAGGAAGTGAACAAGACATCGGTGACTTCCTGGTCGTCGCCGTGCGCATCGAAGGGTGCCTGCACCGCCGCCAGGATTTCGCCGGCCAGCTGCTGCTTGCCTTCGACCGTGTTGATCTCGGATGCCTTCTTGCCCGACAACAGCAGCAGGACCCGGCTGCGCACCTTGGCCATGTTGGTCTTGATGAGCTCGGCCTGTTCCGGTCCGTCGACCTGCAGCGTGAAGGCGACCTGCAGATACTGGTCGCCGGTTTCCGGCTGCAGGTTCACGGTGAAGGGTTCGACCGCCAGGTATTCCGGCGGATGCTCTTCTTTTTTCTTCTTTTTCTTGCTGCTTTCCTTCTTGACCGGCTCGGCGGCTTCTTCGCCGCCGCTGCCGTGCAGGAAGAACCAGGCCGCGCCACCGCCGCCCAGGCCCAGCACCAGCACGGCCGCCAGGATGATGATCAGCATCTTGCTCTTGCCGCCGGCCGGCGCTGCCGCATCCGCTTTCGGATCAGCTTTCATTTTTGGATTCGCTTTCACTACTTCGGGTCCCGCTGTTGGTTCGTTCCATCATTATGTCATTATCGGGAAAAAGTGCGCAGTGGCAATGGTTGAAAAGAGGGGAGATCGGGGGGTAAATCGTGGTTTGTAGGGTGGGCGCGGCCGGCATAGGCACCCCCCGTGCCCACCCTGCTGCTTATGCGAACGTATCCACCATCCCGCGATCGCCGATGCTGACGGTACGGGTCACCGGCCGCGCCGCGCTGTCGGCCACGCCGCCAACCGGGTCGCTGTTACGGCCGTTGCCGCGGCCGAAACCGCGTCCGGACTGCGCCGCCTGTTCCTGCTGGCGGCCGTCCGGCATGCCGGCGTTGACGCTGGCATTGCCCAGCGCGATGCCGCTTTCGCTCATCATCTCGCGCAGGCGCGGCAGGGCGTCCTCCAGCGCGTGGCGGACTTCTTCCTGGTTGGAGGAGAAGGTCACGCTGGTCTGGTCGTTGCTGACCGAGAGCACCACCTGCAGCGGACCCAGGTCCGGCGGGTTCAGGGTCAGGGAGGCGGTCTGCTCTTCGCTGCCGACCATGTAGACGATCTTCTGGCCGACCTGGTTTTCCCACTGCTGGGAACCGACGCGCGCGCTCAGGCCTTCGCCCGCCGCGGCGGCGGCCTGGGCCGCTTCCAGCATGGCCGGCTGGGCTGCGGCAACCGCCACCGGCGACGCGTCGGCCTGGGTGCTGGCCTGGAGCGCCGCGTCGCGCGCCTGCTGCAGCACCATGTCGGCCGCGTTCAGCTGCGGCCTGAGCTCGCCCTTGATGGCGGCGCCGGCCAGGGCCGCGCCGAAGTCGGCATTCCCGGCGCCGGCGGCAGCGCCAGCCGCGCCGTCGGCGGCGCTGTCCGCCGAAGTTGCTGCGGATGTGGCGGCGCCCAGCGCGGCGCCGGCGGCGGCCAGGGCCGGGTTCTTGATCGTGGCCACGCCGAATACCTTGGCGCCGGCGGCATCGCCCGGCTCCTTGCTCACCGATTTCATGGCCGCCTGCAGCGCCGCCAGCTGGGTGTCGGCGCGCTTGGACTTGCCGCCGCCGAGGGCGTCGAAGGCCTGGCTGGCGGCAGTGGCCGTGCCCTTGGCGGTGGCGGCGTCCTGGGCCGGCTGCTGCAGGCTGGCCATCAGCGCCAGCATCTCGGCGGCCGGGTCGGCCTTGGCGGCATCCTCGGCCTGCGCGTCGTCGGCGTCGGTCGACTGGCTGCCGTCCACCGCGTCGGACTTGGTCTCCTTGGGCTTGCCTGCCTGCGCGCTGGAAGAGGGCGCCGGCGCGTCGTCGGCTTCGGCCGGCTTGTCGGCTTCTTGCTGCTTGGGTGCCGGCGCCGGTGCAGGCATGGGCGCGGCCGGCACGAATGCCGGCGCCTGGCGCTGCACCATCTCGTTCGACAGCATGGCGCTGAAATGGGCGCTATCGCTGTTGTTCGGGGCGCCGTTGCGCGCAGGCGCGTTGGCGCCGTTGATGCCGGAATTGGACAGGATGTTCAAGGTATTGGTTTGCATGGTCGCTGGTGCAATCGCAATCGTTTCAGGTTAATTGGTGCGGCTCGGTGCAGGACAGTTCAACTCTGGCGGCGCGCCGCACGCGCCGCGAAGTCATCCATCATCTTCTGGTCGCGCTTGGTCTCGACGGCGAGGGCCTCGGCCGCGGCGCGTTCGGTCAGGGTGCGGTAGGACAGGCGTTTGCGTTCGCTTTCCTGCCAGGCCTTGCGTTCCATCCCGGCCTTGAATTCGGCATGCTTGATCACTTCCTTCTGGCCGTTGATGGCGTTTTCCAGCTTGCCCAGGAAGGCAATGAAATTCTGGTAGGCGAAGGGCGTGATCCCGTTCTGCTGGGCCGCGTCCAGCTTGTTGGCATAGTCGTCGCGGTAGCCGTTCAGCATCTGCAGTTTCTGTTCTCCCTCTTCGACCTGCTTGAGCGCGGCGCCGAGGCGCTTGGCGCGGTCGTCGGATTCGCGCTGGGCGAGGTCGATCAGGGTTTCGAGTGCGGAGATGTTGGCCATGATGAATCATAGCGCCGGCGAGCACCGGCCAATCAGCCGAACAGAGAGGTCAATTCCCCCAAGCTCTGCAGCATGTTGGTGTTGTCGTGGATTTCCTGGCACAGGAAGGCTTCGATGCGCTCGTTCAGCTGGATCGCCTTGTCCAGCACCGGGTCGGAGCCGGCGGCATAGGCACCCACGGTGATCAGGTCGCGCGAGCGCTCGTAGCGCGAATACAGCTGTTTCAGGCTGCGCGCCGCCAGCTGGTGCTCGCGCGACGTAATCGAGTGCATGGCGCGCGAGATCGATTGCTCGATGTCGATGGCCGGATAGTGGCCGGCTTCGGCCAGGCGCCGGTTCAGCACGATGTGGCCGTCCAGGATACCGCGCGCGGCATCGGCGATCGGGTCCTGCTGGTCGTCGCCCTCGGACAGCACGGTATAGAAGGCGGTGATCGAGCCGCCGCCTTCGTGGCCGTTGCCGGCGCGTTCCACCAGCACCGGCAGCTTGGCGAACACCGAGGGCGGATAGCCCTTGGTGGCGGGCGGCTCGCCGATGGCGAGGGCGATTTCGCGCTGGGCCTGGGCATAGCGGGTCAGCGAATCCATGATCAGCATCACGCTCTTGCCCTGGTCGCGGAAGTGCTCGGCGATCGCGGTGGCATAGGCCGCGCCCTGCAGCCGCATCAGCGGCGGCGAGTCGGCCGGCGCCGCCACCACGGCGGAACGGGCCAGGCCTTCCGGTCCCAGGATCTGCTCGATGAATTCCTTGACCTCGCGCCCGCGTTCTCCGATCAGGCCGACCACGATCACGTCGGCCGTGGTGTAGCGCGCGATCATCCCCAGCAGCACCGACTTGCCGACGCCGGTGCCGGCGAACAGGCCGAGACGCTGGCCGCGGCCGACCGTCAGCATGGCGTTGATGGCGCGCACGCCCACGTCCAGGGTTTCCGAGATCGGCGCGCGGTCGAGCGGATTGATCGGACGCGCGTTGAGCGGACCGACCTCGGTGGTGTCGAGCGGGCCCTTGCCGTCCAGCGGGCGGCCGCCGCCATCCACCACGCGGCCCAGCAAGCCCCAGCCCACCGGCAGGTGGCGCGCGCGGTCGGCCGGGCGGCGGCGCGGGTGATCCACGCTGCCGGGTTTCGGCACGCTCGGCTCGATCGGGAACACGCGGGTGCCGGGCACCACGCCTTCGACGTCGCTCTGCGGCATCAGGAACAGGCGGTCGCCCTCGAAGCCGACCACTTCGGCCTCGATGCGGGTACCGTTGGCCATCGGGATGATGCAGGCGCTGCCCACGGCCAGCTTGAGGCCGACGCATTCCATCACCAGGCCGGCCACGCGGGTGACGCGGCCCGACACCTGCATCGGCTCGACGAAATCGAGCAGGTTGCCGCAATCCTTGAGATAGGACTTCCAGCGCGCGGTATGGGGATCGAGAGTCGGCGCCATGCTCAGGCCAGCCAGTCGATGTCCTTGCCCAGCGCCTGGCTCAGGCGCTGCCAGCGCGACGCAATCTGGGCGTCGATCTGGTTGCTGGCGGTGTCGACGCGGCAGCCGCCGCGTGCGATGGCGCCGTCCTGGACGATGCGCCAGCCGCTCTTTTCGAGCTCGGGGCCGATGCTGCCCAGGATGATCAGCGCGTCTTCCGGGTTCAGCACCAGCAGCGCCGGTTGCTGCAGGCTCGGCAGGTAATCCACCGCCTGGCGCACCACCGGGATGATCAGTTCGGGGCGCACGTCGAAGGCGGTGCGCACCATGCCGCGCGCCAGCTGCAGCGCCAGTTCCAACACGTCGCCGGCGATGGTCTCGTCGGCCTCGGTGACGGCCTTGCCGAAGGTGGCGGCGATGTCCTGCAAATGCGTCAGCTCATGCGCGGCTTCGGCGCGGCCCTGGTCCAGGCCATCCTGGTAACCGCTGGCGTGGCCGGCGGCCATGCCTTCCGCGTGGCCTTCGGCATAGCCTTCCTGGCGCGCGGCTTCGTGGATCGCCTCGATTTCCTCGAGGGTCGGCAGGGGAATCGCGGCCGCGATCTGCGCCTGCTGCACCTTGGCGGCCGCTGCGGCAGCCAGCGAAGCCTGCAGCTCGCGCTCTTCGGCTTCGCGCGCGGCGGCGCGCTGGGCCAGGGTGCTGGCCCGCTCGTCGCCGAAGGACGTCATTTCCCAGCGCTGGTAAGCCGATTGGTCCTTGGAGATGGCCATCAGACGAAGGAATCCTCACCTTTGCCGCCGAGGACGATCTGGCCTTCGTCGGACAGGCGGCGCACGATCTGCAGGATCTGCTTCTGCTGGGTTTCCACTTCCGACAGGCGCACCGGCCCTTTCGATTCCAGGTCTTCGCGCATCATTTCGGCGGCGCGCTGCGACATGTTCTTGAAGATCTTCTCGCGCAGGTCTTGCGAGGCGCCCTTCAAGGCGATGATCAGCATCTCGGACTGCACTTCGCGCAGCAGCAGCTGGATGCCGCGGTCGTCGATGTCGATGATGTTGTCGAACACGAACATCTCGTCCATGATCTTCTGCGCCATGTCGTTGTCGTAGTTCTTGATGTTTTCCATGACCGAGTTTTCCTGTTCGCCGCTCATGAAGTTGAGGATCTCGGCGGCGGTACGCACGCCGCCCAGCGACGACTTCTTGATGTGCTCATTGCCCGACAGGAGCTTGGTCAGCACGTCGTTCAACTCGCGCAGGGCGGCCGGCTGCACGCCGTCCAGGGTGGCGATACGCAGTACCACGTCGTTGCGCAGGCGGTCCGTGAAGTGTGCCAGGATTTCGCAAGCCTGGTCGCGCTCGAGGTGAACCAGGATGGTGGCGATGATCTGCGGGTGCTCGTTGCGGATCAGTTCCGCCACCGATTGCGAGTCCATCCACTTCAGGCTTTCGATGCCGGAAGCGTCCTTGCCGCCCAGGATGCGGTTGAGGAGCACGGCCGCCTTGTCGTCGCCCAGCGCCTTAGTCAGCACCTGGCGGATGTATTCGTCCGAGTCCAGGCCGACGGTCGACTGCAGGTCGACCTTCTCGCGGAAGTCGGTCAGCACGGACAGCACTTCCTCGTGCTGCACCGCCTTCATCTGCGCCATCGCGGCGCCCAGCTTCAGCACCTCGCGCGGGCCGAGGAAGCGCATCACTTCGGCCGCTTCGGATTCGCCCAGGGCCAGCATCAGGATGGCTGCCTTGTGGGTTGCGTCTTTGTCTTTATCGCTCATTGTTCAGCGCCTAACCATTCCTTGATGACGTTGGCCACGATACGTGGGTCGCTCTGGGCCAGGGTCTTGGCCATGTCCAGGTTGCTCTTGTAGATGATGACCTGCTTCTGCTCTTCGATTTCCTTGAGTGCCGCCATTTCGGCTTCCAGGTCCGGTTCCGGTTCCGGCTCCGGTTCTTCCGGTTCGGGCTCGGGCGGCATCTCGACCGCCTCGTCGAATTTCTTCATCACCGGCTTGAACAGCGGACGCAGGATGCGGTACCACAGGAAGGCGATGACCAGGGCCAGGAACAGGTATTTGGCGGCGTCCTTCAGCAGCGGCAGGTTGGCCGGGTCGCGCCACCAGTCCGGGGCCAGCTCGTCCGGCTTGTCGATGCCGTCGAAGGGGGCGTTGGTCACGTTCAGGGTGTCGCCGCGCGCCTGGCTGTAGCCCATCGCCTGCTTGACCAGTTCATTGATCTGGGCGACTTCGGCCGGGCTCAGAGGCTTGATCACGACCTTGCCGGTCTTCGGATCGATGCTGCGGCGGTAATTCACCACCACGCCCACGGTCAGGCGCTTGATGCCGCCCATCGGCTTCTGCTCGAAACGCACGGTCTTGTCGACTTCGTAATTGGTGGTGGCGTTCTTGCTGGTCGGGCCGGTGGTGGTTTGCTGGGCGCCGGCAGCGGGCGCGCCGCCTTCGATCGGCGCCGTGGCCACGCCCGGTGGCTGGTTGGAGAGGGCGCCCGGGATGCCGGACGGGTTGCCGCTGCCGGGACCGGCCGACTCCGAAGTCTGCTGGCTGCGGATCGCCTGCGGTTCCGGCGGCGAATTCGGCTTGTACATCTCGGCCGCGGTATCGACCTGGGCGAAGTCCACTTCGGCGGTGGCTTCGGCACGCACATTGTTCTGGCCCACCAGCGGGGCGATGATCGACTGCACCTGCTTGACGATGTTCTGCTGCAGGATGTCGACGTATTTCAGCTGGTTCGGATCGAGCTGCTTGCCGTTCTTGCTGGCGGTGTCGGACAGCAGGGCGCCGTTCTGGTCGACCACGGTCACGTTGGCCGGGGTCAGTTCCGGCACCGAGGACGCCACCAGGTGCACGATGGCGCTGACTTGCGACTGGTCAAGGGCGCGGCCCGGCTGCAGGTTGAGCAGCACCGAGGCGGTCGGCTTTTGCTGGTCGCGCACGAACACCGAAGGCTTGGGCAGCGCCAGGTGCACGCGCGCCGAACTCACCGCGGCCAGCGCCTGGATCGAATTGGCCAGCTCGCCTTCCAGCGAACGCTGGTAATTGACCTGCTCGACGAATTGCGAGGTGCCCAGCTTCTGGTTCTCGAGCAGTTCGAAGCCGACATTGCCGGCGCGCGGCAGACCCTGGGCAGCCAGCTTCAGGCGGATGCTGTGGACCTGGTCGGCCGGCACCAGGATCGCGCTGCCGCCGTCGGAAAACTTGTACTTGACCCCCATCTGGTCGAGCGAGGCGGTGATGGCGCCGCCATCCTTGTCGCTGGTGTTGGAGAACAGCACCTTGTAGTCGGGTGCCGAGCTCCACAGCCAGAGCGCGGCCACGATCGCCAGCGCGGCAGCGACCGCGCCGCCGATGACGACCCGCTTCCCCATGGGGGTTTCCCAAAACTTCGGCTTGTCGGCCGGGGCTTCGAGGTCGCTGTCGAGAACTTGTTCCGCTGTTGCCATGGTGGGGTATGAAGGGGATTGGGTGGTTGAGCGACATTATGGAGCCGTAGGGCAACATTCAAACCCGGGAATAAGGGGAGGTTTACGGTCCTGCTCAGAGGCAACAATTGAAGCGGCGCTGATATTCTGACAGCCTGAATCGAACTGTGCGGCCTGCGTGCTGGTCTACGCCGCAGGACATCCGGGAGCGTATATGAACATTGGTGGCATCGACAGCAGCCGCATCGAAGCGATGATGGCGCAATTGAAGGCGGCGGCGCAAAAGCCGGCGGCCGCGCCTGCGCTCGGCTCGCCGCTGGGCGGCATCGGTGGTATCGGTGGCCAGAACCCGCTCAAGGGCACGGACGCTGTCGAATCGTCCAGCAAGGTCAGTTTTTCGGATGCGCTCAAGGCCCAGCTGGACAACGTCAACAAGACCCAGGTGCAGGCCGACCAGATGGGCGAACGCTTCGCCGCCGGCGACAACTCGGTCAGCCTGTCGGACACTATGATCGCCATGCAGAAGGCGAGTATTTCCTTCCAGGCCACCGTGCAGGTGCGCAACAAGCTGGTGTCGGCTTATCATGACATCATGAATATGCAGGTGTGACCTGCCGGCCGAAGCGCCGTTGGCGCTTCAGGTCACCAGCGCCGCGGCCGACGCCACGAACGCCGCAATCGCCGCCCCGTATCCCAGCCTGGCCACGCCGCGCGCCGCATAGCTCAGCGTCAGCGCCAAGCTCACCCCCGCCAGCGTCAGCATGCCGGCCCAGGCCACCCAGCCCTGGCCGGCGCCGCGCAAGGCGATGCATGCCGCCAGCGAGGCCAGCAATCCCAGCGTGCCGCCGGCGCGCAGCCACTGGCGCGCGGGAATCGCCGGTTCGCTCCAGCGCCCGTGCAGCTGCTCCCAGTGGCGGTCCATCGCCAGGCTGAGGGCGGCAAAGCCGGCGATGGCCGCCGCCAGCGCCGCCAGCGCCAGGCAGCCCGTATGCAGGCCCGTATGCAGATCATTCATGCCGCGCTCCCGGCCAGGCGCGCCCTCGGCACGCTGCGGCTGCCCAGGCGGTAGGCCGCATACAGCAGCAGCATACCCAGCAGCAGGCTGACCAGGTCGAAGCCGGCGACTGCCCACAAACCGTTCTTCAGGCTGGCCGCCAGGCCGGCGCCGCCGGTGGCCGCGTTCAGCAGCGGCAGGGCCGCGAACAGCAGGCCGCCAATGGCCAGCTGCACCCGCCACATCCAGCGCGCCGGACAGGCCAGGCCGGCCAGCGCCGCGACGCCCCAGGCCGTGAAGAAGCAGGCGATTTCCAGGTCGGCACGGCCGGTGCCGCCGGACGGCAGCAGGCGGTTGGCCCAGAACAGCACCGGCATCGCCAGCAGCAGGCCGGCGATGCCGCCCAGGTTCAGACCATCCACCAGGCGCAGGCCAAGGCCGACCTTGGCGACCTTGCCATCCTGGCGCGCCTTCAGGTGCTTCGGCCTTTCCTTGACCGCCCACATCAGCAGGCCGGTGGCGACCATCGCGCAGCCGGCCAGGCCGGACAGGAAGAACAGGGCGCGCAGCAGCGGATCGGCGAAGCGGCCCACGTGCAAGCCATACATCACGCCGCGCGCCTGGACCGCGCCGCCGCCTTCCGCGCCGGCGCCCGACATCCGTTTCCCGGTGACGCCGTCGAAGCTCAGGTTCGGCAGGTGCTGGGTCATGTCGCGGCCTTCCTGCAGCACCAGGTTGACGCTGGCGTTGGCGCGGCCGGGATGGTTGACCGTGATGCGGCCGACCGGCGCGCCGTGCCAGATGCGGCTGGCCTCGTCCAGCATCGGGCCGAGCGGCGCCAGCGGGGCCAGCTGGGGTGAAGGCTTGGCGTCCGCGGCCGGGCCGCCATTCAGGTCGGCATAAAAGGCGTCGGTGCGGTCGTGGTAGACCGCTTGCACGCCGGCCGGCAGGTACATGAACATCAGCGTCACCAGGCCGGTGTAGGTGATCATCAGGTGATAGGGCAGGGCCAGCACGGCGCTGAGGTTGTGGGCGTCGAGCCAGGAGCGCTGGCCCCTGGCCGGCCGGAAGGTGAAGAAATCCTTGAAGATGCGCTTGTGGGTGACGATGCCGGACAGGATCGCCACCAGCATGGACATCGCGCAGAAGCCGACGATCCAGCGGCCCCACAGCGCCGACATGTAGTGCAGGTCGAAGTGCAGGCGGAAGAAGAAATCGCCGCCGCGGGTGGCGCGCGCTTTACCCAGTTCCTTGCCGGTGGCCGGGGCCAGTGTGATGCTGCCGAAGGTGCGCCGCTTCGGCCTGGCCTGCGGGTCCGCGCCCCTGGCCGGCGCCGGGACCCAGCCCGCTTCCAGAGCCGGGTTGCGCGCGCTCGGCATGGTGATGAACCAGCGCCGGCTGCTGCCGGCACGCTGTTCGAGCGTCTTCTGGGCCAGATCGATGGCCTCGGCCTGGCTGACGCGCGCCGGCGCGGCGGCGTGCAGCTCCGGCTTCATCCACAGCGTGATCTCGTCGCGGAAATAGCTGGCGGTGCCGGCCGCGAACACCATGAACAGGATCCAGCCGACCAGCAGGCCGGACCAGGTGTGCAGCCAGGCCATCGACTGGCGAAAACCTTCCTTCATGCAGCACCGCCGAAAGTGCGCACAAGCAGCAGGACGATGGCGACCAGGGCACAGGCACCTGCCAGGCCGAGCCAGGCGCGGGCGGCACTGGCGGCGGCGAAGCACCACATGATGGCGCAGGGATAGACCACCAGGCCGGTCAGGGTGGCCGCGACCACCTTGTCGACCGGGCTCAGCGGCAAGGCCAGTGCCAGTGCGCGGGTACTGAGCGCAGCCAGCAGGTAGCCGCCGCCGATGGCGGCGATGGCGCGCGCGGCGACGCCGGCGCGGTAGGCCGGGCTGGCGGCACGCGGGCGCGCCTTGCGCGGGGACGGCGGGAGTGGATCGGCAGGGATCGAATGCATGGCAAAAAGATCATACACAAATGAGAATGATTCGCATTATAATCACTGCCGCCAGAATTGAGAATGATTCTTATTCTCTTATCTCGCGATCTTATTTTGCTGTCCTTCCATCTGCCTTATCGAGGAGTCGTATGATGTTTCGCCCGCAGGCCGCGCACGGTGCCGCCCAGTTCCCATTCCTGCCATGTCCGCTGCGCCGCACGGCCGGGGCGGCCCTCGTGTGCGCCGCCGGGCTTGCCTTGCAGGTGCATGCGAGCGAGGTGGCGCCGGAAGCCACCTCTGCGGCGGTCGCCGTCGTGGATGCGCCGGCCGAGCGCGCCGTGGCCACCGTCACCGTGACCGGCAGCGCCGACAGCAAGGACGGCTTCGCCGCGCGCAAGGCCTCGGTGTTCAAGGGCATCGAAGACCTGCGCGACGTGCCCCAGCCGGTCACCGTACTGACGCGCCAGTTCCTGGACGACCGCGTGCTGCCCGACCTGCACGACGTGATGCGCAACGTGCCCGGCGTGACCGTCGACTACACCGACAGCGAACGCGTCAACTATTTCTCGCGCGGCTACCAGATCGATGCGCTGCAGATCGACGGCCTGACTATGAACCAGGGCGGCACCATGTTCGTCCAGCCGGATACGGCGGTGCTCGACCACATCGAGGTGCTGCGCGGCGCCTCCGGCATGCTGCGCGGTTCGGGCAATCCGTCAGCGGCGGTCAACCTGGTGCGCAAGCGTCCGACCAAAACCTTCCAGGGCAGTGCATCCGCCATTCTCGGCAGCTGGGACCGGCGCCGCATCGAAGCCGACATCTCGAGCCCGCTGAATGCCGCCGGCACGGTGCGCGGCCGCGTGGTGGCGGTCAAGGACAAGAAGGACTTCTTCCAGGACGCGCGCAAGGAAGACCGCGAAGTCCTGTACGCGACGATCGAAGCCGACCTGACCCCGGCGACGACCCTGAGCGCCAGCCTGCAGCACACCGACCTCGACGCCACCGGCGCCTGGGGCAACCTGCCGTCCAACATCGACGGCAGCCCGCTCGGCTTTCCGCGTTCGACCTACCTGGGCACGTCCTGGAACCGCTGGAACCGCTACAACGACCAGGCTTCGCTGGAACTGAATCACCAATTCGACAGCGGCTGGAAGGTCAAGGCCAGCGCCGCCTACACCGGCCTGCACATGAAGCCCTGGGGCTTCCTGCAGTCCTATTTCACGCGTCGCGCCGGCGCCACCAATCCCTACCTGTTCGACGTCAGCACCTCGGCCTATACCGGCGACACCAGCAACCAGCGCGTGTTGTCGCTGGTCGCCGACGGTCCCTTCGAGGCCTTCGGCCGCAAGCACACGCTGGTGGTGGGCGCCGAGAGCCTGGACGTCGACACCATCGGCACCAGGGGCTATTTCAACCTGGGGCCGATGTCCAACGTCGACATCCGCAGCTGGAACCCTTATACCAGCGCGCCCCAGCCGGCGATCAGCGCCGTCGGCTCGACCGCCTATTCGGCGCCGGGCAACCAGACCAGCCAGAAGGGCGTGTATGCGACCACGCGCCTGTCGCTCACCGATCCGCTGGCCGTGCTGGTGGGCGCGCGCCTGAGCTGGTGGGAGTACGCAGTGCCGACTGCACCCGCCGGCAACTACAAGATCGAACGCCAGACCACGCCCTATGCCGGCATCACCTACGACATCAGCAGGCAAATCAGCGCCTACGCCAGCTACACCGAGATCTTCAGCCCGCAGAACTACAAGGACAGCGAAGGCAACATCCTGAAGCCGGTCGAGGGCAAGGACTATGAGGCCGGCCTGAAGGGCGAATTCTTCGGCGGCCGCCTGACCGGCACCCTGGCCCTGTTCCGCATCGACAACGAAGGCAAGGCGACCCAGGACCTGGCCGGCGGCACGCCCTGCCTGCCGTGGTACCCGACCGGTTATTGCTACGTGGATGGCGGCAAGCAACGCAGCGAAGGCTGGGAAGTGGAGCTGTCGGGCGAGGCCTGGCCGGGCGTCGAGCTGCAGGGCGGCTACACCAACACCCGTACCCGCTACCTGAGCGACAGCAGCGCCGCCAACGTCGGCCAGCCGCTGCGCAGCATCGATCCCAAGCACCAGCTGCGCGTGTTCGCCAGCTGGCGTCCGGACGGCGCATTCGGCGGCATCCTGAATGGCTGGACCTTCGGCGGCGGGGTGCAGGCCCAGAGCGACAGCTATGTCCGCGCCGGCGTCCTGACGGCCAGCCAGGGCGGCTACACGGTGTGGAATGCGATGGCCGGCTACCGCTTCAACCCGACCTGGTCGCTGCAGGCCAACCTCAACAACGTGTTCGACAAGGTGTATTACGCCAAGTACGGCCCGTCCGGCATCGGCAATTACTATGGCGATCCGCGCAACGTGCTGGTGTCGCTGCGCGCCAGGTTCTGATGCAGTCTTGAGGGTTCAGCTGCCGCGGCCGTAGACGATGCCGTCGCCCTGCGCGCGGTACAGGTTGCCCATCGGATCGCGCGGCGCTTCCTCGCGCTGCTGGCGCGGCACCTGCAGCACCGCGACCCGGTCGGCCAGCGCCGGCGCCAGTTTTTCGACGGCCACGTCGAGCGTTGCCATCAGGCCGACCTTGATGTCGCGCGTGGGCGTCTGCGCCGCCTGCAGGATCGCCGCCGCGACCCGGTGCGGATCGAGCTGGGGCGAGGGCAGCTTGGGCTGGCGGTCGAGGTAGTTGCGGGCGTGTTCGGGCAGTGGCGTGTTGACGGCGGTCGGCTCCACCAGCGTGATCGAGACCGGCGCGTCATCCAGCTGCTCGACCTCGATGCGCAGAGCATCCGTGAAACCCTTCACCGCATGCTTGCTGGCCGAGTACATGCCCTGCAGCGGAATCGCCACTTCGCTGGCCTCGCTGCCGACGTTGACCAGGGCCCCGCCGTGGCAGCGCAGATGGGGCAGCGCCACCAGCGAACCGTGCACCATGCCCCAGAAATTGATGTCGAACAGGCGCCGGCTGTCGGCATCCGCCACTTCGTCCAGCTTGCCGTAGATGGTGGCGCCAGCCACGTTGGCCCAGGTGTCGATGCGGCCGAAGGTGGCGATCGCCGCATCGGCGATGCGCTGCACCTGGTCGCGCTCGGCGACGTCGGCCACGACGTGGACCGCTTCATGCCCCTGACTATGGAGTGTCGCGACAATCGCTTCCAGCACATCCCCGCTGCGCGCCGCCAGCACGACCCTGGCCCCGGCCCGCGCCGCATCCTGGGCGGTGGCCAGCCCGATCCCGCTGGACGCGCCGGTAATCACGATGACCTGCTGGTTGAGAGGCTTGAGGGAAGGCGACATCGGGAACTCCGGCGGGTAGTGGAACACCAACATAGCAGGAACCCAAGTCAAGCAGCGCCCGACAGCTAGCTGCGCAACATCAAACCGGGGTCAGAGCCCGGTTTTTGGAAATGGAGGTTCGGAAAGATATAGCGTTGCGGCTGAACACCGGTAACTTCGGGGTCAGAGCACAAAACCTGTCATTTCGGGGTCAGAGCACAAGGTCGGGAAATAGCGCCTGGTTAAAAAACAGCGAGGCCACCTTTGGTCTGGCCCCCGGAGGGAGACAAAGGTGGCCGCATTTTGCGTCGAAATCAATTGATTAGCGCAGTGCTCTGACCCCGAACTTGTGCTCTGACCCCGAATTTGCCCGAACCGGGTAATCAGACCAGGCCGGCCAGGCGCGCGTTGCGTTCGCGTTCGAGCTTGGTGATGTAGCGTTGCACCGCGGCCATGCCGCCGCGCGAGATGTCGACGAACTGGCAGCCCAGGCGGCGGCTGGTTTTGTCGTTCAGCAGCTTCATGTCGAGCGAGTTGCGGATCTGCAGCGAAGTCGCGACCGGGCCGACGTCCGGCACCTCGATGCGGCAGTTGGCGAAGGTCTCGCCGATCGTCGTGCCGAGCTGGTGCTTGTTGTCGAGGAGGGCGATGCCGCCGCAGCTGATGTCGGCCAGCGCGAAGCTGGCAGTGCCGCCGCCGCGCGCCGCCGGCAGCGGGATGGTGGCGATCACCGGGGTGCTGACCGGCGTCGGCATGCGGTAGAACTCGCGCCGCTGCAGGCGGATCAGGGTGGCGGGCAGGTCGGCGGCGAGGGCGACGCCGCCTTCGAAGCGGGTCTCGCGCAGGTTTTGCAGGCTGAACAGGATGCGGATCTTGTCGAGCGAGGTTTCGCACATCACCTTGGTGGCGGCGACGATGCGCGCGTTCTGCTCCTGGCTGACCGAGCGGTCGAGGACCACGCTGCCGCTGTCGGCATCCACCGCCAGCAGCGAGGTGACGCAGACATCGGCCTCGCCCTTGACCAGCAGCCGGATCAGCTGCTTCTTTTCCGAGATCTGGCGCAGCAACGCGACGATCTCCCTGCGCGACTCGACTTCATAGTCGTGCCAGCTTTCTAGTTCAGCTTCAGTGATTGCTTGCATCAGTTCCGACCGGGGATTGGGGTGGGAGGAGCCGCGCGGCATCAAGAGCGGAAGGCATTTCCGCGCCCTTGACTTGCGCTGACTCAACATAATATAGCCAGGCCAAAAGTTCGGCAATGGCCCGATACAGGCCCGGCGGAATCTGGCGGTCGAGATCCACCTCCATCAGCAGGGCCACGAGTTCCTTCGATTCGTGCACGAACACGCCGGCATCCTTGGCCCGGCCGATGATCTGCTCGGCCACCAGGCCCTGGCCCTTGGCCACGACCTTCGGCGCGGGATCGCCGGCGCCATAGGCCAGCGCCACCGCGCTCTGGCGCCGCGCCGCCGTCTTCTTATCCATCGGCCTGTCCATCGTCAGCAGCTGCAGGCGCGGCTGCCGGCCGCGCCGCCTGGATCGCCAGCGTCGACAGCGGCGTGCCGGCCGCATCCAGCGCCTCTTCCAGGCGCGCGCGCTGGGCCTGCATGCGCTGTCCTGCCTCCTCGCTGGCGGCATCGAGCTGGATGTGCAGCTGGCCGCCGGACAGCACCACACGCGCCGCCACCTCGCCCAGCAGCCCGAAACGCAGCGTCAGCCGGCTCTGCCAAGTGGCGGGGCCATCCTCGTCACTGCCCTCGGCGGAACCGCCTTGTGGAGCGTCGCGCTCGACTTCCCAGCGCATCTCCTGGCCCGGCGCCAGCTGCCCCTGCCAGGCCACGCGTGCCTGCTCGTGCGCGTTCAGCTGCAGGTTGATGAACTGGGCGGTGGCCGGATCGAGCGGGGAGCCCATGCGGCCCTGGCCCTGCGGTTCCTGGGCCAGCTCGCCGATGGCGCGCGCGCCCTGGGCCCATTCGGCCAGGTGCGATTCGTAGAACAGGCCGCTCTTGCCCATGCCTTCCTGCAGGGCGGCGGCGATGCGGCCGGCGTCCAGGCTGGGCGCGCCCAGCAGCGGCGTGCGGCCGATGGCGGCGGTGGCGCTGGCATCCGCCTTCTGGGCGGCGGCGATGACGTCGCCCAGGAACTTGCCGGCGCTGCTGATCGAAGTGTTCGCATCCGTCGTCGCGCCGGCACCGAGTGCGGCCACGCTCCTGGTCTGGGCCAGCAGCGCCGAGGTGCGCACCAGCGCGGCGGCATCCTTGCCTTCCAGGTAAGCGAGCGGCGCGGCAGCGGCGCCTTCACCCGGCGCTGGGCCGGCCTCGGCAAACGCGGGTGCGCCGCTGCCGACCTGGAAGGTCGGGCGCGGCGTCAGGGCGACCAGGGTCAGTCCGACCTGGGCGCCGACCTGGGCGTTGCCAGGCAGCGGCATGCGCGCCGCCATCTCGTTGACGCGCACGATGAAGGAACCGTCGGGGAGTTTCGACAAGACCTCGGCCTGCATCGACTGGCCGAGCATGCCGGCGAAGGCGCGCTGGAAGGCTTGCTGGCGCGGATCGGCGACCGGGACGATGGCCGCCGCGCGCGCGACCTGGGATAAGGGCAGGGAGTCGCGCGGCAGCATCGGTCAGCTAAAAACGGGGGAGCGCGGAATCAGACGCCGTAGGCGCGCGCGATGCGGCGTTCGGTGCCCTTGTTGTTGATCATGGCCGACAGCTTGGCCATCCACGGCTGGGTCAGGTCGCGGATCTTGCGGTCGGCGGCCATCATGCGGCGGATCGCGTCGACCTTGCGGGTGCGCTCCTGGCCGGCCAGCGGCTGGCCGTCGCCGCTCGCCTTCAGCTGGCGCACGCAGGCGGCGCTCTGCTGTTCGAGCTGGGCCAGGCGTTCCCAGTCGCTGGCGGCGGCGGCGGCCAGCATCTGGTCGGAGATGCCGACCATGGCTTCGTACAGCGCGACGACTTCTTCCCCGTTCATCATGATCGCGCTGCCCATCAGGCACTCACCAGGGTCGCGGCCTTCGGCATCGGCGACGGCGCCGCCGGGACCGGCTGGCCTTCCTTGCCGTCGATGGCGACCCAGGCGCCGCGCAGGTCGGCCAGCAGGCGGTGGACTTCCTCGACCATGCCGACTTCGTTCTTGAGGTTGGCTTCCAGCAGACGGCGTGTCATGTAGTCGTACAGGGCGTCGAGGTTGTCGGCGATCTCGCCGCCGGCGCTCTTGTCGAGCGAGGCGCGCAAGCCATTGTCGATGATCGTGATGGCCTTCGAGATCGCCGAACCCTTGGCCGCGATATTCCCGGCGGCCATGTTGTGCTTCGCACCGAGCAGGGCCGCCAGTGCGCCGTCGTACAGCATGATGATCAGCTTGAGCGGCGAGGCCGACGCGATGCCGGTTTCGAGTCCCACGTTGGCGTAGGCGTTCACGCCGCGTTTCATGGTTCCAAACATCTTTGTTTCTCCAAATAAATCAGTTATTCGCCGCGATGGCCGCGAGCTGCTGGGTCAAATAGTTTTGCGTGCTTTGCATCGACGACAGCATGGTGTCGAGTGCCGTGAACTGGGCGCGGTAGCGCGCTTCGATCGCGGTCAGGCGCTCGCTGAACTTGTCGCGCTGGTCGGCCACCGACTTGATGCTGACGTTCAGGCCGTCGGTTTTGCCTTGCAGGATGCTGTCCTTGCCGGTGAAGGTGGCGGACAGCAGGGTCAGCTGGTAGGCATAGCCCTGCGAGAAGGTGACGGTACCGCGGTCGCCCACGTCGCCGCTCTTGATCGTCAGCTGGATGCCTTCGGCGTTGGAGCCGCCGGCCGCGGTCAGGGTCTGGCCGTTGCCGGTGGCCGCCACGCCGCCGATGGTGCCTTCGACGTCGCTGCCCTTGGTGGCGCTGGCGCCGCCGAAGATGTCGCTGACCGCGGTGCCGGTGACGCCGGCGATCGAGATGTTCGACATCTCGCCGTACTTGCTCGATGCCAGCGACAGCTTGCCGTCGCTGCCGACCGTGGCCTCGACCGCGTCGCCGGCGCCCGCGAAGGTGCTGTTGCCGTTGATCGCGGCGCGCAGGACGGCGGCCAGCTGGGTGTTGTCGTAGGTGCCGGCCGGGATCGCGATGTTCTGCACCTTGGTCTCGGTGGCCGGGTCGGTCTGGTTCAGGGTCACCGTCCAGGTGGTGTTGGCGGCAATCTTGGTCGAGCCGGTGAGGGCGGTGTCGCTGGCCAGCTTGCCCTGGCTCGCCATCTTGGTGATGTTGACCGCGTATTCGCCCGGCTTGGTGGCGGCGGTCGACTTGTCGAAGCTGATGGCGCCGTCGCTGGCCGCGCCCATCGCCGCGAACAGGCCGCCGATGTCGCTGAAGTTGTTGGCAATCGCGTCGTTCAGTTTGCTGGAATTCACCGCCAGGCTGCCGTCCTTCTGGAACGAAATGCCGACCTGGCTCAGGGTGGTCAGCTTGCCGCCCAGGCCTTCGACCGAGGCGGTCAGCTGGCGCCGCAGCTGCGACTGGATCGAGCGCACCGAGGAATCGCCCTGCAGCACGCCGCCGGTCTTGGTATCGGCGTTGTAGCTGGTCAGGCCGGCAATCGTCGAGTTCAGCGTGTTGTAGGCCTTGACGAAGGCATTGATCGAGTCCGACACCGTGCCGGTGTCCTTGGTCACGGTCAGGGTGCTGCTGCCGAGCGTGGCCACGTCCAGGCTGACGCCCTGGATCGCATCGGCCACCGTGGTGCTCTTGCTGGTGACTTCGATGCCGTTCATGGTCAGCTTGGTGTCCTGGGCACCGCTGGTCTGGGTCAGGCCCTGGGCGCCGCCCGGATCGTAGCCCATCAGGCTGGCGATGGCGGCGTCGGGCGGCTGGCCGTCGACGCCGTCGACGCTGATCTTCATGGCCGAGCTGGCGCCGGTCTTGTTCGAGGTGACCACCAGGTGATAGGGGTTGTCGCCGCCGTCCGAGACGATGGTGGCGGTGACGCCGATGTTGGCCTTGTTGATGGCGTCGCGGATACCCTGCAGCGACTGGTCCTTGGTGTCCAGCGTGACGGTACCCATGTTCTGCGAGCCGTCCTGGCTGAAGCCGGCGCCGATGTAGCTGCCGTTGCTGCCCGCCGTGAGGCCGGCCGCCGCCGGGTTGTTGCCGCCCACGGTGATCTGGCTGCCGTCGCTCGCGCTGAGCGTGACGCCGGCGGTCGCGGTGGTGGAAGAACCCTTGTTGGCGCCGCCCGGCTGCACGCCGATGCCGCCGGTGACCTCGCCGCTGACGGCTTCGGTGACGCTGATGTTGGAACCGTCGGCGGCCAGGAACTGCAGGTCGCCATTGGCGGCCGAACCGGTGACGGTGATGTTGGCGGCGGCCAGCGCGTTTTTCGTGGCGGTTTCGCCCAGCGCCGTGTCGATCGTGGCGGCGGTGACGGACTCGCCGCCGGCGGCCGCGGCCAGGTCGACGCCGCCCACGGTCAGCTTGTAGCTGCCGCCATCCGGCACGACGACGTCGCCGAAGGTCTTGAACAGGTCGGCTGCGGTGGTGGTGGTGCCGGCCTTGGCCACCACGCCGGTAACCTCGCTTTCGTCATTGATGACGGCGGCCAGGTCGCGCGCACTGCGGGTGGTGCCGTTGGTGGAGATCGCGGTGCCGTTGATGGTGAGCGAGCCGCCGGCGATGCCGGAAGCGGCCACGTCCAGGCCGAGTGCGCTGCCGCTGCTGCCGAAGGTGCCGCCCTTGACGCTGCCGAACTGGAAGGTCAGGGTGGTCTTGGCGCCGGCGCCGATCATGGCGCTGGTGCTGGCCTTGCCGCCGCTGACCAGGCTCTGGGCCTGGGCCAGCTGGGTCACGTTCACCTTGTACTTGCCGGCCACCGCGCCGCTGCTGGTGCTGGCGGTGAGGACGTCCTTGTTGCTGGAAGCCGTGGAGAGGGCGCTGAAGGTCGACGACGAGTTCAGCGACGTGAGCGCGGCCTGGAAGGTGCCGACGGCCGAGCTGACCTTGCCGTAGGCCGCCACCTTGTTCTGGTAGGCGGCGGTCTTGGTGTCGTAATTGTTGAGTGGCGCCGACTCGGCCGCCATCAAGCTTTTGACGAGACTGTCGACATCCAGGCCGGAGCCAATACCAGATGAGCTGATTCCCACGTGTTTCTCCTGTGAATGCGTTACTGTAAGTCATTAACGACAGAAGCAATTCGTACTTGAGAGCAGGAAATCCCGCTTAATTCAACTAAAACGGCTGAGCACGGGCAGGCAGGGGCGCGCACAAGGCGCGAAAGAGGAAAGGAGGATGTAGAAAAAAGCCGCCGCCGGGACGGCGACGGCGCATGCAGTGCAGCTCAGGCAGTGTGGTCGATCAGCACGCCGCGCGTCTTGTCGATCGACTTGGCGATTTCCAGCGCCACTTTCGACGGCATCTGGCGCAGCACTTCCTTGGTGTCGAGGTCGATCACTTTGACCACAATGCCCTTGGTATCCTCGTCGATCGAGAATTCCAGTCCTTGCGCCGCGCCCAGTGGGGAGCCGTTGATCTTGTCGACGGCTTCCGTCAGCTCCTTGCGCGATGGTTCGGCCGAGGCCGCGGCCGGCGTCGCGCCGCGCACGCCATACACGCCGTCCTTCTGTTCGATCGCCTGGACCTGCTGGCGTTCCTCGGGTTTCATCACGACAGGTGCACCGGTGGGTTGGATGTTCATGGTGAACTCCTTCGAATCTATTTAGCAAAAAATCCCCGGCTGAATTTCTTCAGCCGGGGAATCGGTCACAGCGCTAAATAACTGACTGATTCAGCGATTAGCCACGCAGCAGGGACATCACGCCGTTCGGCAGCGAGTTGGCCTGGGCCAGCATCGAGGTACCGGCCTGCTGCAGGATCTGGCCGCGGGTCATGTTCGCGGTTTCCGAAGCGAAGTCGGTGTCGGTGATGCGGCTCTTCGATGCCGACAGGTTTTCGGTGGTCGATTGCAGGTTCGAGATGGCCGAGCTGAAGCGCGACTGCAGTGCGCCGAGCTGGGCGCGCTCGCCGTTGACCGATGCCAGGGCCGCGTCGGCGGTCTTGATCGCGTTCTGGGCGCCTTCGAAGCTGCTGATGTCGATGGTGGCGACCGATTTCAGGTTCGAGCTGTTGGCCAGGTTCAGGCCGGTGGCGGTGGTACCGTCGGCCACGGCGAAGCTCTTCTCCGAATCCATGGTCACGCGGCCGTTGGCGATGCCGGAGGCGGCTGGTGCCAGCGCGGTGCCGCCGGTGGTGGTGTCGATCACGGTACCGTCGGCTTTGTAGCTGTTCATGTTGATCGTCGCGCCGCCGGTGGCGTTCTTGTTCTCGATCTTGATGTCGTTGCCTTCCGAGTTGGTCAGCTTGATGCCGCCGGCGGTGGCATCGAACTGGGCGGTCACGCCGGTCTTGGCCGACTGGGCATTGAAGGCGCTGATCGCAGCGGCGTAGTCATCCGACTTGGTGCCGGTGCCGCCGACCGAGAACGACACGTTGACGGCGTCGCCGTTGTCCGAGGTCACGGCCAGGGTGAAGGAACCGGCGCCGCTCTTCAGCAGGGTATCGGTACGGGCGGTCGCGGTGACGCCGGTGTCGGCGGTCAGCTTGTTGATTTTGCTGGCGGCGGTCTTGGCGGTATCACCGGCTTCGGTGGTCACGGTTGCGCTGCCGAGGTAGCCCGAGATGTCGGCGGTGCCGGCGACGATCTTGGTGGCGGTGCCAGCCTGGGCGGCATCGCCGGTGATCTGGTTGTTGCCGTAGGTCGAGGTGGTGAAGTTCGAGCCGGTCATCGAGATCAGCTGGCCTGCATTGGCGCCGACCTGGAAGTTGGCGGTGCCCATCGAGCCGTCCAGCAGCTTGGTGCCGTTGAATTCGGTGGTGTTCGAGATGCGGTTCAGTTCCGAGGTCAGCTGGGTGACTTCGGTCTGCAGGGCTTTACGGTCGCTGGCCGAGTTCGACGAGTTCGACGACTGGACGGCCAGTTCGCGGACACGTTGCAGGATGTCGCCCGAGCTTGCCAGAGCGCCTTCAGCGGTTTGCGCCATCGACACGCCGTCGTTCGCGTTGCGGGTCGCCTGGGTCATGCCCTTGATCTGCGAGTTCATGCGATCCGAGATCGCGAGGCCGGCAGCGTCGTCCTTGGCGCTGTTGATGCGCAGGCCCGACGACAGGCGCTGGATCGAGGTGTTCAGCGAGGTTTGCGAGCTCGACAGGTTACGCTGTGCGTTCAGGGATGCAACGTTGGTATTGATTACGGATGCCATGGTGTTTCTCCAGACTGGGTCTTACGGGGTGTGGCAACGTGCCACTTGTGTCGCTTTGGTCTGTCACGCTGTTCCGTGACACTCAAACCGCTGCTGTTGATGCAGGTAACGTACTGCCTGCGGAAAACTTTATGGTTGAAGGTAAAAAAATTTTCGACGGGCAATGTTTTTGTTAATTAGGTGCTTGCCTTGGCGGCGTGGTTTTGATGAACTTTAGGGCTAAATAAATTATTTTTTCCACCCCGTCGTCCCCGCGAAAGCGGGGACCCATGCTGAAGACCAGGATTCCGTATCCTGGAAATATGTGCTGAGTTTCAGAAATACCGCCTTTGTTACGCTCAGTATGGATCCCCGCTTTCGCGGGGACGACGGGTTGGTGGATCACTCCGCCACCACCACCCGGTTCTTCCCACTCTGCTTGGCCTGGTACATCGCCCGGTCCGCCCGCGTCATCAAGCTCGCCTGGTCTTCGTTCTGGTGGCGCAGCGCCACGCCGCAGGAGAAGGTGATCAGCATTTTCTCGTTGTCGTGCAAGAAGAAATGCCGGGTCAGTTCGCGCTGCACCCGCACCATCGCGCTGGAGGCGGCTTCCACCGTGGTTTCCGGCAGCAGGATCAGGAATTCCTCGCCGCCGAAGCGGGCGATCACGTCCATCGAGCGCAGCGTGTCCTTGACCACCTTCACCAGGTGGCGCAGCGCGTTGTCGCCCACCAGGTGGCCATAGGTGTCGTTCAGGCGCTTGAAATTGTCGAGGTCGAGCAGGGCGACGCACAGCGGCGTGCCGCGGCGGTCGGCGCGTGCGCTTTCGCGTTCGAAGACGTCGTCCAGGCCGCGCCGGTTGAGGCTGCCGGTGAGCTGGTCTTCACGCACCAGCTCGCTCATGTGCTGCAGCTTGCCTTCCAGGTCGCGGATGCGGTTCTCGGCATCCTGCACTTCCTGGTGGGCGGCCAGCATGCGGTCGCGCGCGGCCAGCGCCTCGGCCTGCACGTTGCGGGTTTCGCTCAGCACCGCTTCCAGCACCTCGTCGAGTTCCTCGATGTTGGCGGCGTGGCGGATGCGTTCCGAGAAGCCGCCGATCTTTTCCTGGAAGTCGCCGGTCGAGGCCGCCACCGAGCCGAGCCGGTCGATGAAGGTCATCATCATGGTCTTGACGGTGGCACGCACGTCGGCGATGCCATGCTTGAGCTGGCCCTGCTTGAAGATCACGTCCTTCAGGCTGCGCGTGGCGTCTTCCAGCGCGCGGGCGTCGAGCGGACCGGCGATCAGGTCTTGCACGGCGGCGATCTGGCCGCGCATCCAGCTGTCGTCGTCCAGCAGTTCGCTGACGTTTTCCAGCAGCAGCTTGAACAGGCGCAGCAGCAATTCCTGCTGCTCGCCCATGTCGCCGCTCTTCAGCTCGATCTGGTAGCACAAGTCCTTCAGGCGCACCGCGATCTCTTGCAGCGCCTCCTCGTTGTGCGCACCCTTGACCGCCACGCCCAGCGATTCGGCTTCGGCGGCCAGCGCCGGCGCGCCGGCCAGCAACGAAGCCACTGCGAAACTCAGGGTGCGGCCCAGCAGTTCGCGCAGCAGCTTCGCTTCCGCATCCTCGACGCCCAGCGCCAGCACCGGGTGGGTGTGGCGGCGCAGGTGTTTTTCGGCCAGTTGCGACAGCGTGCGCGCATAAGCATCCCAGTCGCGCGTCTTGACCGCGCGGTTCAGGCGCAGGCCGAGTTCGCTCAGCTCGCCGGGCGTCTCGGCAATGCGGGTGGCAAAGCCGGACAGCACCTGTTCCGCCCCGGGATCCGGCTGCGGCGGCACTGGCGCAGGCAGGGGAATGCCGGCGATTTCGTTATAGATGTCGCGGTAGGCGTCGGGCGTCGGTGCGATGCGGCGCGTGGCGAGGCGGCGGAAGGCTTCGCGTGCAATGTCGGCAGGGTTAGCGGCCGGACTAGCGGCAGGATTGGCGGGCGGGCTGGAATTGGACATGGAGCGTTGCTGCAAGGAATAATTGCATTGAATAATTATTCCGCCATGTTAAACGGGTTCCGGCCTTTTGATCAGTAGAAAAGGTGCAGGATGACCGCTCTGTCTTTACGACTGTCTTAAGTGTCCAACATCCACCAGCGACATTCAATCCACGAGCTGGTTGCGAATCGCGTAATGCGTCAGTTCGGCGCTGGTCTTGAGCTTCATCTTGGCCAGCAGGCGCGCGCGGTATTCGCTGATGGTCTTGACCGAGAGCGAGAGCTCCTGGGCGATTTCGGTGACGGTCTTGCCCGAGGCGATCATGGTCAGGGTCTGGTATTCGCGGTCGGACAGGGTGTCGTGCACCGGCTTCTCGTGGTCTTCGCCGATCTGGGCTGCCAGCGCCTGGGCCAGCTGGGCGCTGACGTAGCGCTGGCCGGCCGCCACCTGGCGGATCGCGGTGACCAGCTCGCGCGGCGCGCTCTGCTTGGTGAGATAGCCGGCCGCGCCCGCCTTGAGCGAGCGGATCGCGTACTGGTCTTCGCGGTGCATCGACAGCATCAGCACCGCCAGCTCCGGCTTGTCGCTCTTGATCTGCTTGAGCACCTCGATGCCGTTGCGGTCGGGCAGGGAAATGTCGAGCAGCAGGACGTTGCAGCGCGACTTGCGGAACAGCTTGATGGCGTCCAGGCCGTTCTCGGCTTCGCCGGCGACGACGATGTCGCGCTGTTCGGCGAGGATCTGTTTCAGACCTTCGCGCACGATGGCGTGGTCGTCGGCAATAAAGACGCGGATGCTTGCTTTTTCACTCATGCTTCGGTGGATTCCGTGTTCCTGGCAGGCGCCGGGGCGGCCAGCCTGATCTTGACGGTCACCATCGTGCCACCTCCGGGCGCCGCCGACAAGGTCAAGGTACCGCCGAGGGCGTTGACGCGCTCGCTCATGCCGCGCAGGCCGAAGGATTGGGGTTTCAGGCGGTCGGCCGGGGCAATGCCGCGGCCATTGTCGCAGATGCTCAAGGTCAGGCTGGTCTGGCTGCGCACGCGCTGGCGCCGCAGCGTCACCGTGACCCGGGTCGCACCGGCATGCTTGGCGATATTCGTCAGGGCTTCCTGGAAGATGCGGAACAGGGCACTCGCATGGTCTTCGTCCAGGGCGATGTCGCGCTCGGTGCTGCGGAAGATGCAGGCGATGCCGAACTGCTTCTCGAATTCACGCGCCTGCCATTCCAGCGCCGCCACCAGCCCCAGGTCGAGGGTGCTGGGGCGCAGGTCGAGCGAGATCCGGTGCACCGCCTCGATGGTGCGGTCGACCAGGTGGTCGAGGTAATCGGCCTTCTCGGCCAGCGCCGGATCGTCCGGCAGGCGGTCGGCCAGCATCGCCAGCGCCATCTTGATGGCCGTGAGGTTGCCGCCGAGGTCGTCATGGATTTCGCGCGCGATGCGGGTGCGTTCCTGTTCCTTGACCTGTTCGATGTGGGCGGTCAGCTCGGCCAGGCGGGCGCGCGAGCGGCGCGCCTCTTCCTGCTCCAGCTTGCTGGCCGTGATGTTGGTCATGATGCCATCCCACTGCACGCCGCCGCCGGCGAGCGGCGCGGGCGTGGCGCGCAGGCTGACCCATTTGACGTCGCGCCAGGCTTCGATCCAAAGGCGGCCTTCCCAGTTCCAGCCTTCCAGCGTGGCGCGCGATGCCGCCATGGTCTCCTGGTAACGCTTGCGGTCTTCCGCCAGCACCAGTTGCAGGAAGCGCGCCGGGTCTTGCTGCAGTTCGGTAACGCTCAGGCCGAGCAGGGCGGCGCAGCCTTCGCTCAGGTAGGGATAGGCGCTGCTGCCGTCGGCGTGCAGCACGAACTGGTAGACCAGGCCGGGCGTGTGGTCGACCACGGCGTTGAAGCGCGCCTGGTATTCCAGCAGCGCGGCGTTGGCAGCGATTTCCAGCGACAGGTCGTCGCCGATCGCCAGGAACAGCGAGCGTCCTTCGCGCGCGATGCGCAGGATGCACAGCTTGACCGGGTAGCTGCTGCCGTCGCAGCGGCGGTGGCGGGTGCGCAGGTGGACCTGGGCGCCGACCTCGTCGCCGAGCGCGTCGAGCAGCGCCTGGAGCTCGCCCCGCTGGAGTTCGGGAGCGAGGTCGAGCGGCGTCATGGCCGTCAGGCGGGCCAGGTCGTAACCGAGGTTCTGGCGCGCGGCCTGGTTGACGTCGACCAGCTGCAGGGTGTCGGCGTCGGCCAGGTAGATCTCGGTGGCGGCGGCCTGCATCGCCGGCGCCAGTGCCGGGATTGAAGCGGGCGCCAGTTGCGCAGGAAGATGGCTCATGGATGTGCTCTTGTTATCGGGTTCTGGTATCAATCGGCATGTCAGTCGGGACCCGCACGGCGCCGTGCGCGCGCCTGGACCACGAAGCGGCGCAGCACGCGCGAGACCGGGCTGGCGTTGCGGCCGCCGAAGTGGACTGCATGGCGGCTACGCTGGCGCTGGCGGCGGCGCCAGCCGAGCCGGATGGCGCGCAGCTGGCGGACGGTATGCTGGAAGGCGCTGCTGGCGCGCAGGTAGGCGATGCAGCGGGTCTTCCAGCCCATGAACCAGCCATGGCAGCGGGCGAACCAGCCCACCGCCAGCAGGGTCGGCAGGGTCAGCGCGTACAGGCGCGCGACCACCGCCGCGCCGCCGAGCTTGGCGATGACGATGGTGAGGATGCCGGAGGCGGCATGGCCCTTGGCGATCGCGACCATGGCCAGCAGCTTGACCGGAAACAGGAGGATGCCCGGCAGCAGGAAGACGCACAGGGCGACGTAAGGGGGCAGGGCGCGCACCCTTTCTTCCAGCCAACCTAGTCCGGGCAGGCGCGCGATCCAGCCGCCCAGCCGCAGGCCCAGCCTCCAGCACCATTCTTCCAGCAGCAGCAATAGGGCGGCGGCGTGCACCAGGGGCGCGAACAGCCGGCTTCGGGGGGCGACGCGTGTCATGGCTGAATAATACGGGAAAAGGCGTGGTGCACTCGCTACGGTTTCCGAATCCGCCGAAGATGGGACTACAATAAGAGTTATGAATAAGGCATTTGTAAAAGAGTCCGACAACGAGGACGAAGAAGAAACCCTTGCGCTCGCGCATGCGATACCGCCCGGCTCCAAGAACTACATCACACCGGCCGGCCACAAGGCGATCAAGGACGAATTGCTGCAGCTGATCGACGTCGACCGGCCGGAAGTCGTGCGCGTGGTGCACTGGGCCGCCTCCAACGGCGACCGTTCCGAGAACGGCGACTACATCTACGGCAAGCGGCGCCTGCGCGAGATCGACCGCCGCATCCGTTTCCTCACCAAGCGCCTCGATTCGGCCTTCATCGTCGACCCGTCCATCCACCATGGCAATGACCAGGTGTTCTTCGGCGCCACCGTCAGCTACATGAACAAGGCGGGCGAAGAGCACACGGTCACCATTGTCGGCATCGACGAACTGGATCCGCTGCATGGCCGGATCAGCTGGGTGTCGCCGGTGGCGCGCGCGCTGACCAAGGCGCGCGAAGGCGACACCGTAATGCTGCAGACGCCGCAGGGCATGGACGAACTGGAAATCCTCAGCGTCGATTATCCCGAACCCGTCACCGACTGATGGGGCCGCCCTCCATATATATGGGTGGAGGCGGGCACACGGCTGCCGTGGCTGGTAAGATGGGTGGTTTCCTCCTTACCCGAACCACATGAACCGCTCCCACGCGCCCGCGCACCACGCCGATGCCCTGGCGGCCTTGCGCGCGGCCACCGACAGCCGCCACCAGCAGCTCGACAGCGGACTGCCGATCGGCATGCTAGATGCTTCCCTGGCCGATTATGCCGGCCACCTGCGCATGCTGCGCGCCTGGCTGGCCCCGCTGCAAGCCTGGCTGGCCGGGTTCGACGATGGGCCGCGCTTCGAGCATGGGACGCGCCTGGCCCTGATCGATGCCGACCTGGCCGAGCCGGGCATGGACGCGGATGCCGGCGCGCCCCTGGCCCCGACGGCGCCAGCCTGGCCGGCACAGGCCAGCGCCGCCTACCGCTGGGGCGTGAACTATGTGATCGAGGGCTCGCAACTGGGCGGCGCCGTGCTGTACGGGCGCCTGGCCGAACGTCTCGCTCCGCATCCGCTGCGCTACCTGCAAGGTGACGCCGCCGGCCCCGGGCCGCGCTGGCGCGCCTTCATGCAGGGACTGCGCGCGGCGGTGCGCACGCCGGCCGAGATCGCCGATGCCTGCGCCGGCGCCTGCGATGCCTTCGACAGCATCCTCGGCACGCGGCAAGGCCGCCGCGCCGCCTGACGGCCGGCCGCGTTCATGTCGATGCGAATCCGCGCCTACCTCCTGATCATGATCGGCGCGATCATCCTGCCGATTTCCGTATTCGCCGCGATCGCCCTGCAGACCTTGCTGCGTTCGGAACGCGAATCCGCGCTGCAGGCCATGACCCAGAGTGCCGGCGCCACCGCGCTGCTGGTCGACCGCGAGCTGAGCAGTGCCGAGGCGGCGCTGCACGTGCTGGCGCGCTCACCCCACCTGGCGCACGGCGACCTGGCCGGTTTCTACGAGCACGCCAGATCGGCCGACCGCAAGGGCGATGGCATTGGCGCCAGCAGTGGCGGCAACGGCACCATCCTGTTCGATGCCGATGGCCGGCAACTCATCAATACCGTGGTGCCGCCCGGCACCCGGCTGCCGCCTGCGCCCGATTACGTGCGCATCCGCACCCACCAGGTGATCACGACCCAGCAAACCCTGGTGTCGGACCTGATCACGGGCGCGGTGCAAAAAATTCCGGTTACCACGATCAATGTGCCGGTGCCGCTGCTGGGTGGGCGGCGCTATGTGCTGGGATCGGTGTTTGCGCCGAATTTCTTTTCCGCGCTGATTGCGCGGCGCGCGGTGCCGGCCAGCTGGCGGCTGTCGGTGATCGACCGGAACGGCCGTTTCATTGCCCGGCCCAGCGAACCGGAGCGCCAGGGCCAGCCGGCCAACCCGGCCCTGATCAAGGCGGCAGCGGGCGCCAACCAGGGCCTGCTGCGCTTCATAACGCATTCCGGCGTGGATTCCTATCACGCCTTTACCCATTCGCCGATGTCGGGCTGGACTGTGGCAGTGACCGTGCCGGCCAGCGAGATCGACGGCGCGGCGCGCCATGCGGTGATGCTGGCGGCGGCCGGCATGGCGGTGGCCTTGCTGTGCGCCGGCCTGGCGGCGGTGTTCTTCGGACGCCGCTTGTTCGACGCCATCGCCGGTGCCACGCGCGCCGCTACCCGCCTGAGCGAAGGCGGCACGCCACGCGCCTTCCGCGAGGGCGCCGGCACCGGCATCGCCGAATTCGACGAATTGCAGCGCTCGATCGCCGACGCCGGCGTCAAGCTGGCGCGCTCCGAGGCCGAACGCGCCACATTGCTGCTGCGCGAGCAGCAGGCGCGCAAGCTGGCCGAGGAGCAAGTGCGCATCCGCGACGATTTCCTGGCCATGCTCAGCCACGAACTGCGCAACCCGCTCAGCGGCATCGTCGGCGCCGCCCAGCTGCTGCGCATCGAGACCGCCAATCCGGCCCAGAAGCGCCACGCCCAGGACATCCTGATGCGCCAGGGGCGCCACCTGACTCGCATCGTCGACGACCTGCTCGACCTGGCGCGGCTGGCGCGCGGCAAGATCAAGATGAACATGCAGCCGGTCGAGCTGGCCGCGGTGGTCGAATCGGTGGTGGATGCGCTGCGGGTGGCGGGACGGATCGAGCAGCAACTCAGCTGCCGCCTCGAGCCGGCCTGGATCCGGGCCGACCGCACCCGCATCGAGCAGGTGGTCGGCAACCTGGTCAGCAACGCCATCAAGTACACCCCGGCCCAGGGCAGCATCGAGATCGTGCTGACGGTGGAGGCGGGCGAGGCTTGCCTGGTGGTGCGCGATTCCGGCGTCGGCATCGCGCCCGAACTGATGTCGACGCTGTTCGACACCTTCGTGCAGGGCGCGGTCACGCTGGACCGTGCGCAGGGCGGACTGGGCATCGGGCTGTCGCTGGTGCGCAGCCTGGTGGCGCTGCATGGCGGCAGCATCGGCGCCACCAGCGCCGGCAACGACCAGGGCAGCACGTTTACCTTGCGCCTGCCGCTGCAGCGCGAAATTGCACATGCGGGAGAGGATGGCCAGGTGCCGGAACTGGCGCCAGGCCGCGCAGTGCAGCAGCCGGCGGTGTCCACGGTGCTGCTCATCGAGGACAACGACGACGCCCGCCACATGCTGGCGGCCCAGCTGGCGGCGACCGGCTACCGGGTGCTGGAGGCGGACAACGGCGTCGACGGCGTGGTGCTGGCCCGGCGCGAGCGCCCCGACCTGGCCATCGTCGACATCGGCCTGCCGGGCATGAACGGTTACCAGATCGCCGCCCACCTGCGGCGCGACCCGGCGATGCGCGGGCTGCGCCTGGTGGCGCTGACCGGCTACGGCCAGGAAGCCGACCGCCAGCTCGCCTTCAATGCCGGTTTCGATGCGCATTTCGCCAAGCCGCTGCAGTTCGAGGCGCTGGCCGAGATCCTGGCCGGGGTGGCGGCCCAATAACATTGCATGTAGATGCATGGAGGGTAGGGTGGGCACCCCGTGCCCACGCGAAAGCCGGCATCGCGCAAACATCAGCGTGGGCTCGGGGAGCCTGGGCCGGCCGCGCCCACCCTACGCCCTTCGATCAGTTATTCGACGTCATTACAGCCGACGCCGTATGAACCCCACGCCGACGATCAGCTGCGTTCCCGCTCCACCCGATTCACGCCGGCCGCGCGCCGCAGGTTGCGGATCAGGTGCGCCAGGTGCACCCGGTCCTTCACCTGGATGGTGAAGCGCAGCTGGGTCATCATGTGTTCGTCGTCCTCGTCCATGCCGACATAGGTGATGTTGGCGTCGGACTCGCCGATCTCGGCGGCGACCCGGGCCAGGATGCCTTTTTCGTTGTCGATCAGCAGGCGGATGCGGCAATCGAAGCGGCGGTTCAGCTCGCTGCCCCACTGCACCGCGATCCAGCGGTCCGGTTCCTTCGCGCGCAGGCGCTTGGCCTGCGAGCAGTCGGCCGTGTGCACCACCAGGCCCTGGTCGCGGCGCAGCTGGCCGATGATCTGGTCGCCCGGAATCGGCAGGCAGCACGGCGCCAGCTGCACCGACACGCCTTCGCTGCCATAGATGGTGACCGGGTCGAGTTCGCCGCCGTTGCTCGGCTGGGCCGGCACGGCATCGATGTCGCCGCCCTGCAAGCCGACGATGTGGCGCGCCACCAGCGCCGGCATGCGCTTGCCGATGCCGAGGTCGGCGTACAGCTCGTCCATCGACTTGGCCGAGGATTCCGCCAGCAGGCGCTCGATGGTGGCGGCCGACAGTTCCTGCTTGACGCCGAGCTGGGCCAGCGCCTGGCCCAGCAATTCCTGGCCCAGGTCCACCGATTCGTTCAGGTTGATGGTGCGCAGGTAATGGCGGATCGCCGAACGGGCCTTGCCGGTGCGCACGAAGCTGAGCCAGGTCGGGCTCGGGCGCGACTGCGGGTCAGTCTCGATCTCGACGATGTCGCCGTTGTGCAGCTCGGTGCGCAGCTGGGCCGGTTCGTTGTTGATCTTGACCGAAACCGTGTGGTCGCCGATGCCGGTGTGGATGCTGTAGGCAAAGTCGAGCGGGGTGGCGCCGCGCGGCAGGGCAATGATCTTCGATTTCGGCGTGAACACATAGACCGAATCCGGGAACAAATCGACCTTGACGTGTTCGAGGAATTCGGCCGAATCGCCGGTCTGCTGCTGGATGTCGAGCAGCGATTGCAGCCAGGCGTGGGTGCGCTGCTGCAGGTCCGACATGTTCTGGTCGCCGGTCTTGTACAGCCAGTGCGCCGCTACGCCGGATTCCGCGGTGCGGTGCATGTCCTGGGTGCGGATCTGGAATTCGACCGGGGTGCCGTAGGGGCCGATCAGGCTGGTGTGCAGCGACTGGTAGCCATTGATCTTGCGGATCGCGATGTAATCCTTGAACTTGCCCGGCATCGGCTTGTACAGCGCGTGCAGGGTGCCGAGCGCCACATAACAGTTGGGGACGGTGTCGACCACCACGCGGAAGCCGTACACGTCCAGCACCTGGGAAAACGACAGGTGCTTGTTGCGCATCTTTTTATAGATGCCGAACAGGGTCTTTTCGCGGCCGTAGACTTCGGCCTGGATGCCGGCCGTGCTCAGGGTGTTCTTGACGGCGTCGAGGATCTTCTTGACCACCTCGCGCCGGTTGCCGCGCGCCGACTTGATGGCCTTGGCCAGGGTGCGGTAGCGCAGCGGATACAGGTGCGAGAAGGACAGGTCCTGCAGCTCGCGGTAGATGTCGTTCAGGCCGAGCCGGTGCGCGATCGGCACATAGACTTCCATGGTCTCGCTGGCGATGCGGCGTTTTTTCGCCGGCACCATCACCCCGAGGGTGCGCATATTGTGCAGGCGGTCGGCCAGCTTGATCAGGATGACGCGCACGTCCGACGCCATGGCCAGCAGCATCTTGCGGAAGTTTTCCGCCTGCGCTTCCACCACGCTCTGGAATTCGATTTTTTCGAGCTTGGACAGGCCATCGACCAGGTTCGCCACCTGGGGGCCGAAGCGCTCGATCAGTTCTTCCTTCTTGACGTCCTGGTCCTCGATCACATCGTGGAGCAGGGCGGCCATGATGGCCTGGGCGTCGAGCTTCCAGTCGGCGCAGATCTCGGCCACCGCGATCGGATGCGAAATATAGGGTTCGCCCGACTTGCGCACCTGGCCCAGGTGCATCTCGTCCGAGAAGCGGTAGGCTTCCTTGACGCGTTTCAGTTCGACCGGGGTGAGGTATTCGCTCAGCTTGCTGGCGAGATGGGTAATCGAAGCGACGCCGGGCGCGGGTGCCGGTTCGGCTTCCTGCGGCTTGCCCGCGTTCCGGCTGGGCCGGCCCGACTTGGTGGTGGTGCCTGGGTGGACGGAATCCGGTGAAGACAAGTTCATTCTCTTAGTAAATCAGCCGCTGTATGAGGACAGAATAACAGATTCACGGGCTGACGAAGGATGCTGGGCTCAGGCGTGCAGGCAGCGTGCCGAACACGTCTGGCAAATACGTCCGAAAACACGTCGTCCCTGCGCAGGCAGGGACCCAAGTTTTGCCCGCGTTGTCGAATTGCGTGCAACTTGGGTCCCTGCCTGCGCAGGGACGACGGGGTTTCATTCGGGGTCAGAGCACAAGCAAGCAACACCGTGCTCTGACCCCAAAGTTTGATCAGTTGGGGTCAGAGCACAATCAGGCAACACCGTGCTCTGACCCCAAAATTTGATCAGTTGGGGTCAGAGCACAATCAAGCAACACCGTGCTCTGACCCCAATAAATTACATAGGTACTTTTTTCAGCATTTCGATACCAACCTTGCCGGCTGCGATTTCACGCAGGGCGACGACGGTCGGCTTGTCCTTGGCTTCGACTTTCGGGGTGTGGCCTTGCAGCAGCTGGCGGGCGCGGTAGGTGGCGGCCAGGGTCAGCTGGAAGCGGTTCGGGATACTTTTCAGGCAATCTTCGATGGTGATGCGGGCCATGGTCTTACTCCTAGATGGATCAGCTAATGATTCGTGCGGTGCAGGTCAGCCCTGCGATGCTTGCGCGTGGATTCCCAACTGGGCGAACAGCGAGGCATTGCGCGCCGCCTGTTGGGCGAAGCGGGCTCGTGTCGCTTTGACAATCGCCCCAAGCTCGGACAGGGCGACGTTGAACTCTTCATTAATGATAACATACTCGAAGTCGGGCGCGTGCGCAATTTCGCCGCCCGCAGCCAGCAAACGGCGCGTGATGATGTGCGGTTCATCGGTGCCGCGCTTGTTCAGGCGTTCTTCCAGGGCCGCGATCGAGGGCGGCAGGATGAAGATGCCCGCCGCATGCGGGAACAGCTTCTTCACCTGGCGCGCACCCTGCCAGTCGATTTCCAGCAGGATGTCGGTGCCGTTCTTCATTTCCTGTTCCACGCTCAGGCGGCTGGTGCCGTAGTAATTCCCGTGCACCTCGGCCCATTCCAGGAATTCGCCGCGGTCGGCGCGGGCGACGAAATCCTCGGCGCTGGTGAACTGGTAGTGCACGCCGTCCTGCTCGCCCGGACGCGGCTGGCGCGTGGTGGTCGAGATCGACAGCTTGATGCCCGGTTCCTGTGCCAGCAGCGCGTTGACCAGGGTCGATTTACCGGCGCCGGAGGGGGCGGCGACAATGAACAGGCTGCCGGAGAAGGCGTTGGTGAGCATGGTAATTCCTTCGTTACGTGTTGATTATTCGGTAATGCATGATGTAATTGAACGCGTGGACGGCAAAGCCGTCCACCCTACCCGCGACGCCAGCGTTACGGGTAGGGTGGACAGGTTTCCCGTCCACGCGTTCAACTGACCTGAGCTTATTCCAGGTTCTGAACCTGCTCCCGCATCTGCTCGATCAGCAGCTTCAGCTCCATCGACGCATCCGCCAGTTCCTTGACCGAGGCCTTGGCCCCCAGCGTATTCGCTTCGCGGTTCAATTCCTGCATCATGAAATCCAGGCGCTTGCCGACCTGGCCGCCTTTTTTCAGGATGTGGCGGGTTTCGTTCAGGTGGGCGGACAGGCGCGACAGTTCTTCCGAGACGTCGATGCGGATGCCGTACAGGGTGACTTCCTGGCGGATGCGCTCGAAGACTTCCTGGCGCGTCAGCACGCTCGGGTTGCCGTGGCCGGCCAGGCCGAGGGCGTCCTGCATGCGCTCGATCGCCTTTTGTTGGAATTGCGAAATGACTTGCGGGATCAGCGGGGTGATGCGCTTGACGATGACTTCCATGGCGTCGATGCGCGATTGCAGCATCGCTTCCAGCGCGGCGCCTTCGCGCCGGCGGCTGTCGACGAAGGCGGCGACGGTCCTGGTGGTAAGGGCGGCGACGTCGGCCTGGAGCGACTCCTGGCCGATCTGCGCTTCCTCGATCACGCCCGGCCAGCGCAACAGCTCGGCCACCGACATCTGCTGCGCCGACGCGAAGTGCTGGGCGACCTCGGTCTGCAGCCGCGCCAGGTCGGCCAGCAGCGTGGCGTTCAGGGCCTGGCCACCGCTCGCGACCTTGCGTCCAAAGGAAAGTCGCACCTCGACCTTGCCGCGGGTGATGGCGGCCATGATGGCGGCCCTCAGGTCCGGTTCCAGTGCACGCAGATCGTCGTTGATACGGAACTGCAGGTCGAGGAAGCGTGAATTCACGCTCTTGATCTCGATCGTCAACGTGCCGGCAGCGCCCTCGCTGGTGGCCACCGCGTAACCTGTCATGCTAGAAATGCTCAATGGAGTCCCCGGTTTCCTGGAAGCCGCAACCCCGCCGCCGCGCGCGACGACGGATCGAGCTTCCCTTTATTCTTTACAAAGCGGTGATTTATCCACACAATCGCCGTGTTTAGCAAGGATTAACCCTCATGGCTGCACAAAATAATGCCCCCCTGCCCGATGGGCTGGAGATTGGTGGATATCGCATTGTAAAGAAAATTGCGTCCGGTGGGTTCAGTATTGTTTATCTTGCATATGATGCCGAAGGCAATGCGGTGGCGATCAAGGAATACCTGCCGAGTGCCCTGGCCTTGCGCCAGCCGGGCGAGCTGGTGCCCGTGATCTCGCGGCCCAACCTGCCGGTCTTCCGCATCGGCCTGAAATGCTTTTTCGAAGAGGGCAGGGCGCTGGCGCGCATCATCCACCCGAACGTGGTGCGGGTGCTGAATTTTTTCCGCGCCAACGACACGGTCTATATGGTGATGGCCTACGAATCCGGCCATGCGCTGCAGGAAGTGGTGGCGCGCCACGTCGGCCGCGGCAGCCGCGCCAGCGAAGCCTTCATCCGCCAGGTGTTCGCCGGCGTCTGCAACGGCCTGCGCGAAGTCCACGCCAACAAGCTGCTGCACCTCGACCTGAAACCGGCCAACATCTACCTGCGCACCGACGGCACGCCGATCCTGCTCGACTTCGGCGCCGCGCGCCAGACCATCAACAGCGACTCGCCGGCGCTGGCGCCGATGTACACGCCCGGCTTCGCGGCGCCCGAGCTGTACGCCAAGGGATTGGCGCTGGGGCCGTGGACCGACATCTACAGCATCGGCGCGGCCATCTACGCCTGCATGGCGGGCGCGCCGCCGCAACCGGCCGACGCCCGCAGGCTGGAGGATAAAATGGGCCTGCACATCGACAAGCTGGCGGCCGTGCGCGATTATTCGCCGGCCCTGGTGGCGATGACGCGCGCCTGCCTGGCGCTCGATCCGCTGGCGCGTCCGCAAAGCGTGTTCGCGGTGCAGAAGGTGCTGAAGGAGGGGGCCGCTGTCGCCAAGGCGACCATTGTCGCAGCGGATGCGGCCAGCGATGGGGCAGACGACATTGCGCCATCCTCGGGCTGGCGCGGCCTGGCCGCCCGCATCGGCGCACTCGGCCCGGGACGCGTCAAGGGCAAGGCCTGAACCATTCAATCCGGAGAGATTCTCGATGCAATTTTCCGTCTACCAGCAAAGCCACATTGGCGGTCGCAAGGTCAACCAGGACCGCATGGGGTACAGCTACACCCGCGACGCGCTGCTGCTGGTGCTGGCCGATGGCATGGGCGGCCACCAGCGCGGCGAGATCGCCGCCTCCATCGCCCTGCAGACCCTGTCGGCGCTGTTCCGCGCCCAGGCCACGCCCTATGTGAAAAAGCCGGAGCGCTTCCTGGAAGAGGCTTTCCAGCAGGCCCACGTCGACATCCTGCGCTACGCCGCCGGACGCGGCATGCCGGACACGCCGCGCACCACCATCGTGGCCTGCCTGGTGCAGCACAACTGCGCGGTATGGGCGCACTGCGGCGACTCGCGCCTGTACTGGGTGCGCCGCGGCCAGGTGCTGGCGCGCACGCGCGACCACTCCCACATCGAGCACCTGATCGCCAAGGGCCTGGCCGATCCGGCCGAACGCGCCACCCATCCGGACCGCAACAAGCTGTACAACTGCCTGGGCGCGTCCTCGCTGCCGCGGGTGGAAGTGTCGCGCCAGGCCGGCATGGAACCGGGTGACGTCTTGCTGCTGTGTTCCGACGGCCTGTGGGGCGTGCTGCCCGACACCGAGATCGTGCACCAGCTGTCCACCCACACCATCGTGCAGGCGGTGCCGGACATGATCGGCATGGCCACCAGGATCGCGGGCGAGCGCGCCGACAACACCACCGCGCTGGCGATCCAGTGGCAAGGGGCGGGCGACGCCATCCACGGCGACGACAGCGTGGTCTCGACCCAGATGCTGTCCGAGGGCGAGGTCAGCACGCGCATGGACAGCGGCGCCGCCGTGCAGGAAGCCGACCCCTTCGACGAGGACGACATCGAAAAGGCGATCGCCGAGATCCGCGGCGCCATCGAGAAATCGTCCCAGCTACTCAAATAACCACCTGGAAGCAATCCCATGAGTACGAACCGCCCCAGCGGCCGCACGGTCGACCAGTTGCGCAACGTGCGCCTGACCCGCGCCTACACCAAGCACGCCGAAGGCTCGGTCCTGATCGAATGCGGCGACACCAAGGTGATCTGCACCGCCAGCATCGAAGACAAGGTGCCGGGCTTCTTGCGCGGCAAGGGGCAAGGCTGGCTGACCGCCGAATACGGCATGCTGCCGCGCTCGACCCACAGCCGCATGGACCGCGAAGCCGCGCGCGGCAAGCAGTCCGGCCGCACCCAGGAAATCCAGCGCCTGATCGGCCGCTCGCTGCGCGCCGCGTTCGACTTGCAGTCGTTTGGCGAGCGCACCCTGCACCTGGACTGCGACGTGATCCAGGCCGACGGCGGCACCCGCACCGCCTCGATCACCGGCGCCATGGTCGCCGCCTACGACGCCTTTTCGCGCCTGGCCGCCGCCGGCCTGATCCCGGCGGTGCCGGTGCGCCATTTCGTGGCCGCGATCTCGGTCGGCGTGGTGGAAGGGGTGCCGGTGCTGGACCTCGACTACATCGAAGATGCCGGCTGCGACACCGACATGAACGTGGTGATGACCGACGCCGGCCATTTCGTCGAAGTGCAGGGCACCGCGGAAGGGGCGGCCTTCGACCGCGCCAGCATGAACCGGCTGCTGGACCTGGCCGAGAAGGGGATCATGGAGCTGGTGTCGCTGCAGAAGCGGACTTTGGGGATGGTTGGCTGATCAGGACAGCAAGCCGGTCAGCCACCCTGGATGGAAGGGCAGGCCGAACAGCCCCGCACTCCCATAGAACACCCCGACCGCCGTCGGCACCAGCGCCGCCAGGTACAGCCAGCGCTGGCGCGTCAGCGTGGTCACCGCCAGCAATGAGACGGCCAGCGCCAGCGCGGCATCGCTCAGGTCGAACTGGTCGTCGCGGTAGTTCAGGGCATCGTAGCTCACCTGGTCCTGCTTGGCCTGGTTTTGCACCTCTTCCTTCTTCCTGGCCTGGGTGGCCTCCAGCTTTTCCAGTTCGCCGATGGCAGCCGTATAGCCGGCCTGCTCGGCGGACGGGCGCGACAAGGCGGCCAGGCGCAATTGCAGCAGCATCACATGGGCCTGTTCCTGGCGCAGGTTGCGCGCCTGGTAGAAGGCCCAGTGATCGATCTTGTCGGCCTGGGCCTGCTGCATGGCCTGGACGATGTTGTCGTCCTTGACCTTGCAGACGCCCATGAAGGAGGCCAGCAGCGCGACCGTGAGTGCGACCTTGCGGTCGAGCCGCCTGTCGCCGGAGGGCGGAACGTCGTCGAGGATGTCGTTGGCTTCCATGTGCTCGTTGAAATAAAGACCTTGGTGGGTGAGGAAACCCGCCGGCGGCGGCAAGCTGCGGTGCGGGACGCTAAAATACCACTTTCCGCGCGCCCCGCGCCACTAGCCAAGCCCAACCATGACCCAACGCCTCATCCTCGCCTCCAACAACGCCGGCAAGCTCAAGGAATTCGCCCAGCTGCTGGCCCCGATCGGCTTCGAACTGCACCCGCAGGGCGAGTTCGACGTCCCCGAAGCCGAGGAGCCTTTCGGCACCTTCGTCGAGAACGCCCTGCAGAAAGCGCGCCACGCCGCGCGCCTGACCGGTCTGCCGGCATTGGCCGACGATTCCGGTGTTTGCGTGAACGCCCTCGGCGGTGCGCCCGGCGTCTATTCGGCGCGCTATGCCGGCGAGCCGAAGTCGGATGCCCGCAACAGCGAGAAACTGATCGCCGACCTGGCCGCGCACGAGGACAAGTCCGCCTATTACTACTGCGTGCTGGTCTACGTGCGCCATGCCGACGACCCCCAGCCGGTCATCGCCGACGGCGTCTGGCGCGGGCGGATCGTGGCCGACGCGCGTGGCGCCGGCGGCTTCGGCTACGACCCCCACTTCCTGCTGCCGGAACTGGGCAAGACCGCGGCCGAACTGGCGTCCGGCGAAAAGAACGCGGTGTCGCACCGAGGCCAGGCCTTGCGCGCGCTGGTGGACAAGCTGAAATGATTCCGATCAAACCGATTGATGCCTCGCTGGCCGGCATCGAGGCCAGCTCGCCGGCCACGGCGGCGCTGAAATACCTGCAGCCGGGCGCACTCAACCTGACCGCCTTGCCGCCGCTGTCGCTCTACATCCACTGGCCCTGGTGCGTGCGCAAGTGCCCGTACTGCGACTTCAATTCGCACGAGGCCAGCGGCGCGGTGCCCGAGCAGGCCTACCTGGACGCGCTGCGCGCCGACCTGGAATCCGCGCTGCCGCTGATCTGGGGCCGCAAGATCCAGACCATCTTCATCGGCGGCGGCACGCCCAGCCTGATGTCGGCGGCGGGGCTGGAGCGCCTGATGTCCGACGTGCGCACCCTGCTGCCGCTGGCGCTGGATGCCGAGGTCACGATGGAAGCCAATCCGGGCACCTTCGAGATCGAGAAATTCAAGTCCTTCCGCGCCAGCGGCATCAACCGCCTGTCGATCGGCATCCAGAGCTTCAACGGCCGCCACCTGCAGGCGCTGGGCCGCATCCACGACGAGCGCGAAGCGCTGCGCGCGGTGGAGATCGCGCACACCCACTTCGACAACTTCAACCTCGACCTGATGTATGCGCTGCCGGGGCAGACCCTGGCGCAAGCCACGCAGGACCTCGACACCGCGCTGGGCTTCGCGCCGCCGCACCTGTCGCTGTACCACCTGACGATGGAGCCGAACACGGTGTTCGCCAAGTATCCGCCGCAGCTGCCCAGCGACGACGAGAGCGCCGACATCCAGGACATGATCGCGGAGCGCACCCTGGCCGCCGGCTACGGGCACTACGAGGTGTCGGCCTACGCCCAGCCGGGCCGGCAGGCGCGCCACAACCGCAATTACTGGGAATTCGGCGATTACCTCGGCATCGGCGCCGGCGCCCATTCCAAGCTGTCCTTCCCGCACCGGGTGCTGCGCCAGGCGCGCTACAAGCAGCCGGCCTCCTTCATGGAAGCGGCCGCGCGCGGCAACGCGGTGCACGAGGAACACGAGATCGCGCGCGCCGACATGGGCTTCGAGTTCATGCTGAACGCGCTGCGCCTGACCGAAGGCTTCGCGCCCAATTTGTTCGGCGAGCGCACCGGGATGACCATCAACGCGATCGAGCCGGCGCTCGACGCGGCCGAGGCCAAGGGCTTGATCTACCGCGATTTCAAGTTGATCAGGCCGACCGAGATGGGGCAGCGTTTCCTGAATGATTTGCAGGAGATGTTTTTGGCCGAATGATGGGCCGACCGGCGTCGGCATCATCGTACACCGCCGCAACAAATTCACATCTGCGCCCCGGCCGCCAAGGCCGTGATCGTCCGCGCCAAGCCCGTCACCACCCTGGCCATGCTCTCGTAATCCAGCTTGTCCGGCGTATCCTGCGCCGTGTGGTAGTAGGGATAGCGCATGAAAGCCGTGTCCGTGATCATGATCGCCGGATAGCCGAAGCGGTTGTAGGAGGCATGGTCGGACAGGGTCACGCCCTGCACATAAGCCGGGGCCGCCAGGCCGTGGGCGGGGAAGTCGGAGGCCGCCTGGAAGGCCGACAGCGCTTCCTGCACCAGGCGCGAAGAGGCCGTGGTGCCGACGAAGGCGATGAAATTGCCCGTATCGGGATAATGCTTCTCGAGCCCCGCCGGCAGCTTCTGGCTGCGGCGCGCCTGGGAGTAATAGCCGATGGTTTCCAGGATCAGCGCGCCTTCCACCTTGTGGCCCTCGGCATGCAGCCGGCGCGCATGCTGCATGCTGCCCATCTCCTCGCCCATGAACCAGGGCGGCTCCTCGTTCACGAAGAACACGAATTGCACTTCGGTGCCCTGGCTGGGGCGCATCCCCTTCAATAGACGCGCCAGTTCCAGCACCGCCGCAGTGCCGCTGCCATTGTCGTTGGCGCCCGGCGCGCCCGGCGCGCCCGGTGCCGAATCGTAATGGGCGCCGACGATGAAGATGCGTTCCGGCCTGGCGCCCGGCGCCACGTTGGCCACCGACACCTCGATGTTGCGCACCAGCTGGCCGCCGGCCCGGTAGGCTTGCCGCTGCACGCGGTAGCCGTCGGCCTGCAGCGCCTGTTCGATGTGCACGGCGGCGCGCTCCAGCGCCTTGGGCGTGGCGGTGTTGTGCTCTTCGGAGGCGATGGCGACGACGTGGGTGCGCAGGCGGGCAGCAAGGGCGGGTTCAGGCATGGCCGAGCTCGTGTTGAGGGTGAGCGTCGCCAGGACCACCAGCAGCAGGATGGCGACGATGGCTTTCCAATGGGCGCGGAAGAAAGTTCGCATGGCATCGTGGCGCGCCGCAATAGGCGAACGCAGCCCCATGGGCCGCACCGGACGCAAAAAAAAACCGGGGCCGGCCTCGTGATTTCATCATACCGAAATCGCGAAGCCGGCCCCGGTCGGGCTGCTTCAATCGTGCGCCGGCGCTGCGCTAATCCAACGCGCTAGCCACGCTTGGTGCTCAGCGCGCGGCGGTGGTCGCCGGCGCCGGCTCGGTCCAGCCGCCGCCCAGTACGCGGTACAGGGTGACCTGGTTCTGCAGGCGTGCCAGGTTGGCTTCGATCGCCTGCTGCTGGGCGGTGAACAGCGAACGCTGGGCATCCAGCAGGTCGAGGTAGCTCGCCGTGCCGCTGCGGTAGCGCAGGTCGGACAGGTTGAAGCGGTCGGCCTCGGCCGCCGCCACTGCCTGCTGGGCGCGCAGCTGCTCGCTGAAGGTGGCCTGGCCGGCCAGCGCATCCGCCACTTCGCGGAAGGCGGTCTGGATCGAACGCTCGTACTGGGCGACCGCGATGTCGCGGTCGGCACGGGCGCTCTCGACGCCGGCGCGGCGGGCGCCGAAGTCGAACAGCGGCAGGATCGCCTGCGGTGCGAAGCTCCAGCCATAGCTGCCGCTCTTGAACAGGCCCGACAGCTCGCTGCTGGCGGTGCCGGCGCTGCCGGTCAGCGTGATGCGCGGGAAGTAGTTCGCGCGCGCCGCGCCGATGTTGGCGTTGGCCGCGATCAGCTGCTGCTCGGCCGAACGGATGTCCGGACGGGTGGTCAGCAGATCGGACGGCAGGCCGGCCGGCAAATCGGGCAGGTTGGTCTTGGCCAGGGTCAGGCCCGGCGGCAGGTTATCCGGCAGCGGCTGGCCGACCAGCAGGGTCAGCAGGTTGATATCCTGGGCGCGCTGGCGCTGGGCCTGGGCCAGCGTGGTGCGCGCCTGCTCGACCAGCGAGACGGCCTGGTCGAGGTCCAGCTTGGACGAGACGCCGTTCTCGAAGCGCAGCTGGCTCAGGCGCAGCGATTCCTCGCGCGTCTTGAGGGTTTGCTGGGTCAGGCCCAGCAGTTCCTCGTCGGCCAGGAAGGTGAGGTAGGTGTTGGCCACCTGGGAGATCAGGCTGATCTGCGTGGTCTTGCGCGCTTCCGCGGTGGCCAGGTATTGCGCCAGCGCCGATTCGGTCAGGTTGCGCACCCGGCCGAACAAATCGAGTTCGAAGGCCGTGACCGACAGGCCGGCCTGGTACAGGCTGCTGAGCGGCTGGTCGCGGCCGGTGGTGGCGCGCTGGCTGCTGGCCGCCACGCCGATCGCCGGGAAGCGGTCGGCACGCTGGATCTGGTAGGCGGCGCGCGCCTGCTCGATGTTCAGGATGGCGATCCGCAGGTCACGGTTGTTGGCGAGCGACAGCGAAATCAGCTGCTGCAGGCGCGCATCGGCGAAGAAGCTCTGCCAGTTGGTGTTGACCGGCGCTTCGGTGGCCACCGGGTTGCCGCTGCTGACCGTGCCTTCCACGGTCGGGAAGCCGCCGGCCACCGGGGCGGCCGGGCGCTCGTACTTCGGCGCCAGGTTGACGCAGCCGGCCATCGCCAGCGCAAGGACCAGAGGAGTGAGGCGCTTCGCTTGAAGCGTCATCGCATTGAAAATCATAGTTTTATACCTGTTCTTTCACTGGACTGCCTACGGCGTCGTGGTGTGAATACATGTCGTTCTGGCGCTTGCTGCCCTTGAAGAAGCCGCGGATCACGACGAAGAAGACCGGCACGAAGATCACGCCGAGTGCCGTCGCGGTGATCATGCCGCCCATCACGCCGGTACCGATGGCGCGTTGCGATGCCGAACCGGCGCCGCTCGCGACCACCAGCGGCAGCACGCCGAGGATGAAGGCCAGCGAGGTCATGATGATCGGACGGAAGCGCAGGTGGGCCGCTTCCAGCGCCGCCTCGAAGGGCGACTTGCCTTCCGCCTGCAGGTCCTTCGCGAACTCCACGATCAGGATCGCGTTCTTCGCTGCAAGGCCGATGATGGTGATCAGGCCGACCTTGAAGTAGACGTCGTTCGACAGCCCGCGCATCGAGGCCGCCAGCAGCGAGCCTAACACACCCAGCGGTACCACCAGCAACACCGCGACCGGGATCGACCAGCTTTCATACAGCGCGGCCAGCGACAGGAACACCGCCAGCAGGGCGAAGCCGATCAGGATGAACACGGTCGAGCCGGCGAGCAGTTCCTCGCGCGACTGGCCAGTCCATTCATAGGCGAAGCCCGGCGGCAGCTGGGCTGCCAGGCGCTGCATCTCGTCCAGCGCTTCGCCGGTCGAGTGGCCGGGGGCGGCGTCGCCGGTCAGCTTCATCGCCGGGTAACCGTTGTAGCGGTTGGTCTGCATCGGACCGGTCACCCACGAGGTCGAGGCGAACGCGGACAGCGGCACCGGCTTGCCCTGGGAATTCAGGGCATTGATGCGCAGCAGGTCTTCCGGCTGCATGCGCTGGGGCGCATCGGCCTGGACCACCACGCGCTGCAGGCGGCCGGCGTTCGGGAAGTCGTTGATGTACGAGGAACCGAGCGAGGTCGACAGCGCAGTGTTGATCGCGGAGAAGGTCACGCCCAGGGCTTGCGCCTTGTCACGGTCGATGTTCAGCTTCAGCTGGGGCGCGTCCTCCAGGCCTTCCGGACGCATGCCGGTCAGCACCTTGCTCTGCATGGCCATGCCGAGCAGCTGGTTACGCGCGGCCAGCAGCGCCGCGTGGCCGTTGCCGGCGCGGTCCTGCAGGCGGAACGAGAAGCCGGTGCCGGTGCCGAGTTCGGGAATCGGCGGCGGGCTCACCACGAAGATGAAGGAGTCGCGCAGGGCGCCCATGTGCATGGTGACGCGGCCGGCGAAGGATTGCGCATCGTGGCCATCGCCCTTGCGCTCGCTCCAGGGCTTCAGCGGGATGAAGGCGAGACCCATGTTCTGGCCCTGGCCGGAGAAGGAGAAGCCGGTCACGGCGACCATGTTGGCGACTTCCGGCTGCTTCATCACATACTCTTCCATCGCGTGCAGCACGACGTTGGTGCGTTCGGCGGTGGCACCCGGCGGCAGCTGGATGTTGGCGATGACATAGCCCTGGTCTTCGTTCGGCAGGAAGGAGTTCGGCAGGCGCGTGAACATCAGGCCGACCACGCCGACCAGCAGCACGAACACGACCATCCAGCGGCCGGCGCGTTTCAGGATCTTGCTGACGAAGCCTTCATAGTGCTTGGCGCCGCTGGTGAACTTGCGGTTGAACCAGCCGAAGAAACCCTTCTTCTCCATGTGGTGGCCGGCTTCGACGGGTTTCAGCAGGTGGGCGCACAGCGCCGGCGTCAGGGACAGCGCCAGGAAGGCCGAGAAGCCGATCGAGGTCACCATCACCGCCGAGAACTGGCGGTAGATGTTGCCGACCGCGCCGGCGAAGAAGGCCAGCGGCACGAACACCGCCATCAGCACCACGGTCACGCCGATGATGGCGCCGGAGATCTGGCCCATCGCCTTGCGCGTGGCTTGCAGCGGCGGCAAGCCTTCCTCGGACATGATGCGCTCGACGTTCTCGACGACCACGATCGCATCGTCGACCACGATACCGATCACCAGCACCATGCCGAACATGGTCAGCACGTTGATCGAGAAGCCCATCGCCAGCAGCGAGGCAAACGAACCCAGCAGCGCAACCGGCACCACGATGGTCGGGATGATGGTGTAGCGGAAGTTCTGCAGGAAGATGTACATCACGATGAACACCAGCACGATCGCTTCGACCAGGGTGTGCACCACTTGCTCGATCGAGATGTCGATGAAGGTGGTGGAATCGTAAGGAATCGAATACTTCATGCCTTTCGGGAAGTATTTCGACAGTTCCTTCATGCGCGCCTTGATCAGTTCGGCTGACTCCAGTGCGTTACCGGACGGCGACAGCTGCACGCCGATACCGGCCGAGGGCTTGCCGTTCAGGCGCGCCGAAGTGGTGTAGGCCTGACCGCCGATTTCGATGCGGGCGACGTCCTTCAGGCGCACGGTGGAACCGTCCGGATTGGCGCGCAGCACGATGTTGCCGAACTGCTCGACGCTGGACAGCTGGCCGGTGACGATGACGGTGGCGCTGATCTGCTGGCCCTTGGCCACCGGCAGGTCGCCGATGGTGCCGGATGCCACCTGGGCATTCTGCTGGGTGATCGCGGTGTTGACGTCGGCCGGCGACAGGTTGTAGCCGACCAGCTTGGACGGATCGATCCAGACGCGCATGGCGCGCTCGGTGCCGAACAGCTGCGCCTGGCCGATACCCTTGATACGCTGGATTTCAGGCAGGACGTTGCGCGACGCATAGTCGCCGAGGGCGATGGCGTCGGTGTTCGGGTCATCCGAAGACAGGATGGTGAACAGCAGGAAGTTGGAGCGCGACTTGTCGACGCGCACGCCCTGCTGGGTCACCGCCGGCGGCAGGCGCGGGGTGGCGCGCGACAGGCGGTTCTGGACGTCGACCTGGGCCAGGTCGGGGTCGGTGCCGGTTTCGAAGGAAATCGTGATCGAGCCGGTGCCGTTGGCCTGGCTGGTCGATTCCATGTAGATCATGCCCTGGGCACCGTTCATCTCGCGTTCGATGATCGAGATGACGGAATCTTCCAGCGTTTGCGCCGACGCACCCGGATAGGTGACGTTGACGACGATGGAAGGCGGCGCCACGGAGGGGTATTGCGCGATCGGCAGCTGCTTGATGGCGACAATGCCAAGCACCATGATGAATAGCGCGATCACCCAGGCGAAAATTGGGCGGTCAATAAAAAAACGTGCCATTGGAAAGTCCTGTTCCTTGTATGCTTACCGGCTGCTGTTGGCCGGTGTCGTCGCGCCGGCGACCGGCGAACCGGCCGATGGCGTACGCGCACCGCCTGCGTTGGCGGCAGCGGTTGCCGTGGCGCCGGCCGCGTTCGGCTGTGCCGACGGGGTGCCGGCCGCCGCTGGCGGGGTGGCGGAATTCTGCGGGGTCCAGGCCACCGGCTGCACCGGGGTACCTGGCGGCAGCATCTGCAGCTTCTGGAAGCCGTCGACCATGACGCGCTCGCCTTCCTTCAGGCCATCCACGACCACCCAGTTCTCGCCTTGCTGGGAGGCGATCTTGATCGGGCGCGGGGTTGGCTTGTTGTCGGCGCCGACCACCATCAGGGTGTCGCCGTTCTGGCCGCCGCGGGTGACGGCTTGCTGGGGCACCAGGATGCCCGACGGCAGCTGGGCCTGGGACAGGCGCACGCGCACGTACTGGCCCGGCAGCAGGGCGGCGTCTTCGTTCGACACCTGGGCGCGCAGGGTCACCTGGCCGCTGGTCGGGTCGACGGTCACGTCCGAGAACAGCAGTCGGCCTTTGCGGCCGAGTACGCTACCATCGTCGAGGACGACCGACACCGGCAGCGCCGAGTCGATGCCCTTGCCGCCGGCCTTCTTGCGCAGGTCCTGCAGCTCGGTGGCCGACTGGGTGATGTTCAGGTAGACGCTGTCGGTCTGCTGGATCAGGGCCATCTGGGTGGCTTCGGTGGCGGACACCAGCGCGCCTTCGGTGACCAGGGCGCGGCCGATGCGGCCGGAGATCGGCGCGTACACATTGGCGTAGTCGACGTTGATCTTGGCGATGCGCTGCTGGGCCTTGGCCGAATTGACGTCGGCCTCGGCCTGCTTCTGGGCGGCGACGGCGTTGGTGTATTCCTGCTTGCTGACCGCGTTGGCTTCGACCAGCGGCTTGTAGCGCTCGACGACGGCGGCGGTGGAAGTCAGGTTGGCCTGGGCGCGGCCGACGGCGGCCTGGGCTGCGACCAGTTGTGCCTGGTAGGGATCCGGATCGATCTGGAACAGGGACTGGCCCTGCTTGACCAAGCTGCCCTCGGTGAACATGCGCTTGAGCACGACGCCGTTGACGCGGGCGCGCACTTCGGCCGTGCGGATCGCTTCGACGCGGGCCGGCAGTTCGGTTTCCAGCGCCACCGGCTGGAACTTGGCGGCAATGACGCCGACTTGCGGCGGCGGCATCTTGGCGCCGGCGCCGGGGCCGGCCTTGGCGTCGTCCTTGGAACCGCAGGCCGACAGCATGGCCACGGCGACCAGGGTGGCCGCGGCGACCCTCGTCAGGGTAAGGGAAGTTGGGTAAGCAGAGCGCATTATTAGTATGCTTCCTTCAGTTGAAATAGTTGCAAAACCGCCGCGCCGCACTTCGCTGGTGCAGGGGTCGGTTTTATTGCTGGCGTATGGAGAAACCCAGATATACTATCATGAGTGTATGTTTAATGTTTCTGGACCCCCCAAAAATGGAGAATGCAGCCGATGGCCCGCAGGACTAAAGAAGAGGCCGCTGCCACGCGTGACAGCATCTTGGATGCAGCCGAGAAATTGTTTGTTCAACAGGGCGTATCGCGAACGACTTTGCAGCATATCGCAAGCGAAGCCGGCGTGACGCGCGGTGCGATCTACTGGCATTTCGACGACAAAGGCGCCCTGTTCAACGCGATGATGGAGCGCGCCATCCTGCCGCTCGAGGCGGAGCTGGAACTGCTGGACCAATCGACCTCGGCGGATCCCCTGGATGATTTGCGCAGTTATATGTTTGCGGTACTGCGCCGCACTGTCGAAGACCCGCAGGCGCGGCGGGTGTTCGAGATCGCCAGCCTCAAGGTCGAGTTCGTCGATGAGATGGACGCCGTCAGGCTGCGCCGCCAGCACAACCTGGACGACTGGATGGCGCGCGCCGAACGCCGCATCCGCCTGGCTGCCGATAAGGGCCTGATCAAGTGCAAGACCGATCCCGCCACCGTGGCGCTGGCGATGTGGACCATGATCGACGGTTTGATCCGCAACTGGATGTTCGACACCAAGCGTTTCAACCTGCTCGACATGGGCCGCTGCGTGATCGATCCCTACGTGGAAGGCTTGCGCGCCGGCTGCCGCGGAGCAGGCCAGGCATGACATCGCGTTCCCTGCAGGCAGCGATGGTGTGCCTGGCCGCGATGACGGCGCTGGCCGTGGCGATGGGCGTCGGGCGCTTCGCCTTCACCCCGCTGTTCCCCTTGATGGTGAGGGATGGCCTGCTCGACGGCCGCGCCGGCGCCTGGCTGGCGGCCGCCAACTACCTCGGCTACCTGGCGGGGGCGCTGACCGCCGCCCGCATCACCTTGCGGCCGGCGCTCCTGATGTCCGCCGGCCTGGCCGCCACCGTCGGCATCACCGCCGCAGTGGGATGGACCACGACGTTGCCGATCTGGATCGTGCTGCGCTTCCTGGCCGGGGTGGCGAGCGCCTGGACCCTGGTCGCCACCAGTACCTGGGGCCTGGGCTGGCTGGCGGCGCTCGGCCGTCCCGGCCTGGCCGGCATCCTGTTTTCCGGCGTCGGACTGGGGATCGCCGGGGCCGGGCTGTACTGCCTGATGGCGCCCGGATCGGCGACCGCGTTGGCAACGGGCTTGGCTCCCCGGTTGGCGCCATCGTCGCCGGCCATGTGGGTCGGCCTGGCCGGGCTGGCGGCGCTGGCCTCGCTGCTGCCGCTGGCGGTGGGCTGGCGCTTGCCGGTGTACATGGCGGCCGGCTCCGGCGCCGATGCGGGGGCAGGCATGGCGCGGCAGCCGGCGCCGGCGCGTCCGGCGTCCACTGCGACAACCGGGCTGGTGGCCTGCTACGTCCTGTTCGGCTTCGGCTACATCCTGCCGGCCACCTATCTGCCGGCGCTGGCGCGCCAGCTGGTCGACGATCCGCAAGTGTTCGGCCTGGCCTGGCCGCTGTTCGGCGCCGCCGCGGCGCTGTCCACCGTCCTGGTCACCTGGCGCCTGGCGCGCGTCGACCGGCTGCTGTTGTGGGCGGCCTGCCACGTGCTGATGGGCATCGGCGTGCTGCTGCCGGTCTTCTGGACCACCCTGGGCGGCGTGGTCGCTGCGGCGCTGCTGGTCGGCGGCACCTTCATGGTCATCACCATGGTGGCGATGCAGGAAGCGCGGGCGCGCGCGGAAACCCAGGTCACGCGGGTGCTGGGCCGCATGACGGCCGGGTTCGCGGCGGGGCAGCTGGCCGGACCGCTGGTGAATGCCGCGGTGGCGCACGGCGCCTCCAGCGAGGCGGCGGCGCTGCACATGGCGCTGGGCCTGTCCGCCGCCGGCCTGCTGGCCAGCGCGGTATATTTATGGCGCGAATACCGCCAAAACTAATATTTAACCCATCAATGGAGCAAGCGATGAGCACTTCTTCCCAATCCGGGCTGGTCCAGGGATTCGGCCCTTCCAATGAAGAACGCCTGCCGCTGCCGGCACGCGACACCATGGACGCGGCCCAGCAGGCCGCCGCGGACGCCATCATCAACGGGCCGCGCAAGGCCATCTTCGGCCCCTTTGTCCCGCTGCTGCAGACGCCGGCGCTGATGGAACACATCGGCAAGGTCGGCGAGACCCTGCGCTTCAAGGGTACCCTGTCCGACGCGGTGCGCGAACTCGTCATCTGCGTGGTGGCGCGCGAGGTCGGCAACCAGTTCGAATGGCAGACCCATTCGCCGCTGGCGGTCAAGGCCGGCGTGCCGGAAGCGGCGGTGGCGGCGATCGGCGCCGGACGCCGTCCGCAGGGCTTGTCCGACGAGCTGCGCTGCGCGACCGATTTCGCGGCCGAGCTGATGCTGAGGAATGGCGTGAGCGATGTGACGTATGCCGAGGCGGTGGCGCAGTTCGGCCAGGCGGGAGCGGTGGAGCTGACGGCGCTGGTCGGTTACTTCACCATGGTGTGCTGGGTGATGAACGTGGCGCGCACGCCGGGGCCGGCGGGGTCCGGGGCGGCTGGGTTGACGGGGTTTCCTGCTTGAAGACCCGTCCGCGTAAGGATTTTTGTTAGCACATGCACGTCGCCCCTGCGAAGGCAGGGGCCCAAGTTGCACGCGTTTCGTTAGCACGTAAAACTTGGGCCCCTGCCTGCGCAGGGGCGACGTTTACAAGCTAACGAAGCTCGTAATCGGTACGTGTTTCCAAGAACGCAATCAACGCAACTCTTCAATCATCTTCTTCAACTTCGCCGAATCCGCACAGAATGCGCGGATCCCCTCGGCCAGCTTCTCGGTCGCCATCGCATCCTCGTTCAGCAGGAAGCGGAAGCTCTTCTCGTCCACTGCGATCTTGTCGATCTGCGAACCTGCTTCGGCGGCCAGCTTGCGCTCGACGGTGCCTTCGGTGTCGGCCAGTTTCTGCAGCAGGTCCGGCGAAATGGTCAGCAAATCGCAGCCGGCCAGCTCGAGAATCTGCGAGGTGTTGCGGAAGCTCGCGCCCATGACTTCGGTGTTGAAACCGTACTGGCGGTAGTACTGGTAGATGCGCTTGACCGACTGCACGCCCGGATCGTCGGCGCCCTGGTAGTCGGTACCGGTGGATTTCTTGTACCAGTCGTAGATGCGGCCGACGAAGGGCGAAATCAGCTTGACGCCGGCTTCGGCGCAGGCCACCGCCTGGACCAGCGAGAACAGCAGGGTCAGGTTGCAATGGATGCCGTCGCGTTCCAGGATCTCGGCGGCGCGGATGCCTTCCCAGGTCGAGGCGATCTTGATCAGCACGCGCGCGCGGTCGACGCCGGCGGCTTCGTAAAGGGCGATCAGTTCGCGGCCCTTGGCGACCGTGGCTTCGGTGTCGAAGGACAGCGCGGCGTCGATCTCGGTGGAGACGCGGCCCGGCACGAATTTCAGGATTTCGACGCCGAAGGCGATGAGCAGGCGGTCGACGATCTCGTCGATCGAGGCGCTGTTCGACTCGGCAACGGCCTTTTCCAGCAGCGGACGGTATTCGGGCTTTTGCACCGCCTTCAGGATCAGCGAAGGATTGGTGGTCGCGTCCTGGGGCGCATAGGCCTTGATCGATTGGAAGTCGCCGGTGTCGGCCACCACGGTGGTGTATTGCTTGAGCTGTTCGAGTTGGTTCATGGCGTGTTCAACAATATTGGTAGGGAACCATGGGATTGTAACGCCGCAGGCCGGTTCGGTTGAAAAAAACGGACGCGCACCGGACAGGGCCGCGCTGCCGGCTCAATCGTAGAAGCGCATCCCGGCGTAGGGCTGGGAACGGCAGGCCGCCAGCCGGCTGGCGAGGGTGCCGACGTGGGCTTCGAGCTGGTGGCCGTCCGGATCGAGGAAGTAGAAGGAGTCGCCTTCGCTGCGGTTCTTGCGCCACTCCACCACGCCCGCGCGCAGCAGGCGCGTGCGGAAAGCGGCCAGGTCTTGCTGGCCGATCGAGAACGCGTAATGCGTGTATTCGGCCTGGGGCGGCACCACTGTGCGGGCCGGGTCGAGCGCTGGGTCAAGTGACAAGCAGATCCAGAGTTCACCCAGCGCCAGGTAGGCGCCGGCGTCCCAGGTGGCGGCCAGCCGGCAGCCCAGCAGCCCGGTATAAAAATCGATGCTGCGTTCGAGGTCGGTGACGGCCAGGGTCAGGTGGTTGAGTCCCCCGAGCATGGCCGCCGCGCCTCAGCAGTCGGTGGCGTCGACGAAGGCCGCGACCATCGCTTCCAGCCCGGCCTTGTCTTCTTCCGAGAAGCGGTCCAGCACCGGGCTGTCGATGTCGAACACGCCGACCAGTTTGCCGTCCTTGATCACCGGCAGCACGATCTCGGAATTCGAGGCCGAGTCGCAGGCGATGTGGCCGGGGAAGGCATGCACGTCCGGCACCACGACGGTCTTGCGCTCGACGGCGGTGGTGCCGCAGACGCCGCGGCCGAAGGGAATGCGGGCGCAGGCCGGCTTGCCCTGGAAGGGGCCGACCAGCAAGTCCTGGCCTTCGCCTTTCTTGCTCGGCACCGTCAGGTAGAAACCGGCCCAGTTCAGGTCGGCGAGGGTGTCATAGACCAGGGCCGAGAATTGCGCGGCATTCGCGGTGAGGTCGCGCTCGCCTTCGAGGACGCTGACGACCTGGCGTACCAGCAGGGCGTAATCGGGGCGGGTGCTGCGTTCGGGGTTGATGTGCATGGCGGGCAGGGGAATGTCGTGATCAGAACGGGTATTTTACGGCAGGGCGGCGCGGCGTGCCGGAGCACGGCGCCGGCCGCTCAGCCCAGCCGCTTGCCCGCCGCGCACGCCTGCATCAGCTGCGCCAGCCGCTTGCCGCGGGTTTCCTCACGCTTGGCATTCATGACCCAGTGCAGGACCACCTTGCGGTAGCCGGGCGGGGCGGCCTGGAAGTAGTTCCAGGCGGCGGCGTCGCGCTGGAAGCGTTCGCGCTCGGCATCGGGAAGTTCAGGCAGATCGCCGCGTTCGTGGGCGTAGATGCCGGACTTCGCTTCGCGGCGCAGCGCGAAGGCGGCTTCGCCGGCCGGTTGCATTTTTCCCTCGGCGCGCAGCTTGTCCATCTTGGCGCTGTTTACCACGCTCCAGATCGAGGATGCCTTGCGCGGCGTGAAGCGGATTGAATAGCTGTCGTCGTCGATCCGCTTGCGGCGGCCGTCGATCCAGCCGAAGCACAGGGCTTCGTCGACCGATGCCGACCAGCTCATGCAGGGCTGGTCCGAGCCGACCTTGTGGAAGCCGACCAGTAGCTCGGTGGCGCTGGCAGCGTGCAGGTCGAGCCAGGCGCGGAAGGCCTGGGCATCGGCGAAGAAAGTGGGCGTCATGCGGCCATTATGCCGGGCCGCGCAGCAGGGTCAAGCCCGCTTGCGCCGTTTCATGGCCGCGATGCCGGCCAGGCCCAGGCCGATCAGTGCGAGCGATTGCGGCTCGGGCACCGGCGTGGCCGGCCCGAACACCTCGTCGCGCGCCTTGGCGGCCAGATCCGGGAAATTCGTGAAGACGCCGTCGACGCCGAGGTTGTAGGCACTGACGTAGCTTGCCGGATTGTTCAGGTAGGTGTAGGGCATTACCGTCAGGTTGGCATCGTGCGCGGCCTTGACGCAGGCTGCGCTGAGCTGGCCGGTGGACGGGCCGACGCCATCGGCCATGGCGGCGACCTTGGCCGCGGCGGCGGCCGTGGTCGGGCAGACGCCGAGGTAGCTGACAGGGATGGCGGAATTGGTGTTCAAGTAATCCACCTGGGCCGCGTTGAACGACTGCGTCAGGGCGCGGCCTTCCTGGTTGAAGTAGCCCTTGTACTTCGGATCGTTCAGGCCGGCCAGGATGGCTTCTGCGACGCCCAGCCCGGTTTGCTTGGCTTCGGGGAAGACACCGATGGCGACGCCCGTGTTCAGGTAATTGTCGTACACCAGGTCGAGGAAATTCTCGTAGGTGGCGAAGCTGTACGACACGGCCGGATCGAAATGGGTCTTGTCGGTGCAGTAGCCGGATGCGTTGCGGCAGGTGACGGACAATTGCTGCAACTGCGCCAGGGTGAACCTCGTCACGTCGTAGGAACCGTTGGCGGAACGCAGGGCCGCGATCTCCGGATGCGCGGCAGCGTAGGACACGACATTGGTGGTGGCGTTCAAGGTGCCGTCATGCAGCATCACCGCCTTGCCGTCGGCGGTCAGGTAGACGTCGCCCTCGATGTAGTCGGCACCCATCTGCATGGCCAGCTGGTAAGCCTGCACCGATTCTTCCGGCAGGTAGCCGCTGGCGCCGCGGTGGGCAACCACCAGGGGACGGTCGCCGGTCAGCGTCGACACGGGCGTGGCCAGGGCAGGCACGGCGGCAAACAGCATGGCGGCAAGCGGCAGCAGACGGGCAGGCAGCAGACGGGCAGGCAGCGGGGTTTTCATCGAAGCGTATCCTTTCAAGGTGTTTCTCGGTGATGAAGGCGCTTCCGGCGGAAAGCGCGTGGATCAACAGCTTGGGAAAAACGCATCGAAAATCGCGATAAACGATTTACCATTTTTTAATGCCATCCTTGCACCGCTGACGGACGGTATGCTAGTGCGGCTTTATGACGGTGGCATGACGATGGCCGCAACGGTGGTCGCGAAAGCGCATGCATTTATTGCAAGCGAATCCGACACCCGGCGATATCGGCAGGACCACACGGGCGTCGAGCGGGAGGGAAGAGCGCGCAGGCCTCAGGCGCCGCCGTCCCGGTATTCGCTGAACACCTGTTCCATGAAATCGACCACGGCCCGCACCCGCGCGCTGGTGCGCAAGCCGCGGTGCATCGACAGCCAGATTTCCTGGTCCAGCTCGGGGATATGGGGCATCGCTGCGACCAGGTGCTGGGCGTCGCTCGCCAGAAAAGTCGCCAGCACACCGAGGCCGGCGCCATGGGCCACGCCATCGAGGATCCCGAGGCCATAGCTGCAGCGCATCCATGGTGCGGGCGCCCCAGGCAAGGTGCGCAGCCAGCGGTCGGACTGGAATTCCGAGCGCGGCTCGTCGAAGCCGACGAAAGGCAGGCTGGCCCAGTCCCGTTTCGCCAGGGCGGCGGCGTGGCGCGTCGCCACCTCCTTGCTGCAATACAGCCCGAAGGACAGGGTGCCGATGCGGCGCGTGACCAGGTCCAGCTGTTCCGGCCGATACGGCCGGATCGCGATATCGGCTTCGCGCAGCGTCAGGCTGTAAGGCCGGTGCGAGGTGACGATTTCGACTTCCACGTTGGGATAGGCATCGTGGAAACGCGCGAAGCGCGTCGTCAGGAAGTAGGACAGCCATTCGTCGGTATTGATGCGTACCAGGCCGGATGCCGCATGCGCATCCTGGCGGTCGCGCGTGCGCTCGACTTCCATGGCGATCTCGGCCATCTGTTCGGCCAGGGCGAACACCTCGGCGCCGGCGGCCGTCGGCGTGCAGCCGCCCTGGAAGCGCTCGACGACCTTGTAGCCCACCGCCCGTTCCAGGTCGTCGAGCCGGCGCGACAGCGTGGCTGCGCTCAGTCCCGCCTTCCTGGCGGCGGCGCGCAGGCTGCCTTCCTGGGCAAGCAGGGGAAGAAGCCGCAGGTCATCCCAGTCCAGGTGTTTCATATTTGAAGCACCTTGCTCCGATTTTGCCTATATGCATACATTTATCGAGTATGCGATCATCTTTCTTTAACGTCAACCGGATCGCCGGACCGCCGGATCGCCGGACCGCCGGATCGCCGGACGGCCGGACCGCCGGACTGCCGCACTGCGCCATCCTGCAGGGTCCGCAGCCGCATGCAAAAGGAAACACCATGCGAACATTTCGCGACCGCGTTCGCCACGCACTCCTGTTCGAGGCCGTCGCCCTGGCCATCTTCATTCCCGGATCGGCCCTTTTGTTCGGCCAGCCGGTGCACGCCATGGGCGTGATCGGCATCGCGTCGGCCACCATCGCCACGTTCTGGAACTTCATCTTCAACGTCGGATTCGACCGCGCCATGCTGCGCCTGCGCGGCAGCATCGAGAAAACGCTGGCGCTGCGGGTCGCGCATACTTGCCTGTTCGAGGCCGGCCTGGTCGTCATGCTGATTCCGCTGATCGCCTGGTACCTCGGGATCGGCTTGTGGGCGGCGCTGCTGATGGACGTGGCGATCGTCGTGTTCTACCTGGTCTACGGATTCTTGTTCAACATCGCCTACGACCGTGTGTTTCCCATCGCCGCCGTGAGGGCGCCATCGACTGCCTGAGATAGGCGGCCAGGCGCAGGCCGCGTTTTGCTGGTAGAAAATGTTGTACCATCGACAGGTCGGCGAAGTCTGCCTTTGTCTATCGGAGCTGCACGTCCATGTCTTTCCGCGCCACTGTCCTGATTGCCGTCATCGTTGCCACATCCCTGTTGCAAGCCTGCGCCGAAACGCCGCTCGATCCTTTCAAGCGTCCCTATTTCGGCAGGGATGCCTATCCTGCCGATGCGCCACTGTGCGGCGATCCCTCGGTGGACGTGCAGCCGAAGCTCATCCGGGGCAATCATCCGGCAATGCCGATCGCGAATTCCTTCGATGCGCGCAATGCCGCGGCGACCGTGCGCTTCCGGGTGGCGCCCTCCGGCGTGATCGAGATCGTGAAGGTCGACAGTTCGGACCAGTGGTACGGGCGGCATGCCGCTGCGGCCGTGCGCGACTGGAAAGTGACGCCGGCCCAGCGCGACGGCGTCGCGGTCGCCGCCGCGTGCGAGGTGCAACTGGGCGCCTACTTCCAGGGCTACCAGGATGACGCGCCGGGCAAGGCCAACCGCTAGGCGGGCTTGCGGCCGGCTTTGCAGATCAACTGCGCAGTTCAGGCACGCAGTTCAGCCGCGCATTTCATCCAATGAATGAATCGAACTGCATGTCGAATTCCTGCAGCGCCTTCTGCGCATTCTGCATTTTCTTGCGGAACTCCGGTCCGCGTTGCAGCGCCAGGCCGACGGCCAGCACGTCGATCACCACCAGGTAGGCCAGGCGCGCCGAGATCGGCGTGTAGGGGTCGGTGGCGAACACCAGGTCGATCGGGATCAGGACGGTGGCCATCTCGGCCAGTTGGGTGCCGGAGGGCGCCAGCACGATCACGTCGGCGCCGCCGCGGCGCGCCAGCTTGGCCGAGCGCACCAGGGCCGGGTTGTTGCCGCGCTGGGAGATCACCACGAGGGCATCGCCTTCGCGCAGCAGGGCCGCGGCGATGGCGTGGATCGCCGGGTCGGTGTACGACACGGTGGGCACGCCCGAACGGAAGAATTTATGTTGGGCGTCGGCGGCGACGAAGCCGGACGAGCCCTGGCCGTAGAACTCGATCTTTTTTGCGCGCGACAGGATGTCGAGCGCCTTCTGGATCAGTTCCGGCTTGAGGTTGTTGCGCAGGTCGAGCAGGGTGTTGATCGAGCGGCTGCAGATCTTGTTCACCAGGTCGGCCGCCAGGTCGTCCTGGGCCGGCTGTTCGCTGGTGCCGGGCAAGGCCAGCGCCAGGCCTTGCGCCAGCTTCAGCTTGAACTCGTGCCAGCCTTCGTAGCCGAGGGTGCGGCAAAAGCGCACCACGGTCGGCTCGGACACCTGCGCGTTCTTGGCCAGCGCGGTGATGTTCTGGCTGACGGTGGCGCTGGGCGCGGCCAGCACCGCCAGCGCCACCTTGCGCTCGGACTTGGACAGCGAGTCGAGCTGGGTGCGGATCGAATCGAGCAGCAAGGTGGCTCCTATCAGTCTTCCGGCAGCGATTCTTCGCGCCACTGCAGGCCGTCGCGGCCGATCAGGGCGCTCGATGCGGCCGGGCCCCAGGTGCCGGAGGAGTAGGGCGCCGGCGAACTGTCGTCCTGTTCCCAGTGGTTCAGGATCGGCTCGACCCAGTCCCAGGCCGCTTCCAGCTCGTCGCCGCGCATGAACAGGGTCAGCTGGCCGCGCAGCACGTCGAGCAGCAGCCGTTCGTAGGCTTCCATGCGCGGCGCCTTGAACTGTTCGCGGAAATCGAGTTCGAGCTCGGCCTGCTTCAGGCGCATGCTGTCGCCCGGCGTCTTGGCCATCAGGTTGAGCGACAGGCCTTCGTCCGGCTGCAGGCGGATCACCAGGCTGTTCGGCTGGAAGCTGGAAGTCGGCTGGTTGAAGATCGAATGCGGAATGGTCTTGAAGCGCACCACGATCTCGGCCAGGCGGTCCGCCATGCGCTTGCCGGTGCGCAGGTAGAAGGGCACGCCGGCCCAGCGCCAGGTGTCGATCTCGGCCTTCATCGCGACGAAGGTCTCGGTGCGCGAGTGCTTGGGTGCGTCCGGTTCGTCACGGTAGCCCGGCACCGGCTGGCCGTCGACGTAGCCGCTGCGGTACTGGCCGCGGATGATGTTCTGCGACAGCGTGGTCGGGGTGAAGCGCTTGAGCGAGCGCAGCACCTGCAGCTTGGCGTCGCGCACGGCGTCCGGCGAAATCGAGGTGGGCGGTTCCATCGCCACGATACACAGCAGCTGTAGCAGGTGGTTTTGCAGCATGTCGCGCAGGGCGCCGGAATTGTCGTAGTAGCCGAGGCGGTTGCCGACGCCGATCTTTTCGGCGATGGTGATCTGCACGTCCGAGATCCACTCGCGCCGCCACAGCGGTTCGAACAGCACGTTACCGAAGCGCAGGGCCAGCAGGTTCTGCACGGTTTCCTTGCCCAGGTAGTGGTCGATCCGGTAGATCTGGGATTCGGCGAACACCTTGCCGACGTCCAGGTTGATCTGCTTGGCCGAGGCCAGGTCGCGCCCGAGCGGCTTTTCCAGCACCACGCGCGAATTCGGCGTGGCCAGGCCGCAGGCGGCCAGGTTGTCGCAGATGCGCGCGAACAGGGAAGGCGGCGTGGCCAGGTAGTAGACGCGGGTCAGCGCGTCGTCCTTGCGCAGGGCATCGACCAGGCCGGTATAGCTCTGGGCCTTGCTGGCGTCGATTTCGACGTAGGTGATGCGCGCCAGGAAAGTCTGCCACGCCGCCTCGTCCACGTTTTCCTTGATGTGCGGCTTCGAATTGGTCTCGATCATGCGCAGGAATTCTTCCTGCGACATGGTTTCGCGGCCAGCACAGATGATGCGTGCGCTCGCCGGCAAGTCGTTGGCCACATCGCGGGCGTACATCGCAGGCAGCAGCTTGCGCATCGCAAGGTCGCCGCTGCCGCCGAAGAAAACGAGGTCGAAATCGGGAATAGGCATGGTGTCGAGTTGGAACGTGGTCAGGATAAATGTAAATTTACTACGTAATCCATTGATTCGCAAGTAAATTTACTACGTTCGCGGTCTCGATGCCTTTGGCTATGGTGCCATAGTTGGTCACAAAAAGTCGTCCGCCTGTTCAGGATGGGTCGGAACTGTAGCGGCGGGCGGGGGTGTCGATCAGGAGCTGGCGCTGGATGACGAGGGCGTCCGTGGTTTGACGGCCACACGTGTTTCTCTCAATTATGGCCGGGCTGGAGTAGTTTGTTTTTTTGGGCAGTGCACTGAATTATTTGTTGAAGTCGATTTGAGGATGGCTAATTTGTGTATTCTCTCTGCGGCATTACTCTGCATTGTCAATGGGAAGCTTTTGAAAGATTTTCCGTCATTCTGATAACCAAATATATTACTTTCCGGATTATTTTGAAGGCTCAGAATGATGGTCGATACAGAGCCATCGCGTAGAGTGAAGTAGACGGCGTTTCTGAGCTCGATAGTTCGGCTATGCCCTGATGAGGTAATAAATGCGCTATTTAAAATATCCACAACTTCAGAAATAATTTCTGATTCAGCGGGGAAGTAAAAAGCGCAGCCGACCTGATTTAGCGTTTCCTCGGTTAAAGGAGCTCTAGTCATCAAACCGCTCGGCGTTGTTACAATTTTAACCTTGTAGATATTTGACGGGATCGGAAAGTGAGTGCTGCCGTCGCCGGGGTTGGCAAACGCTGCGGAGGATAGCAGGATTGCAGTCACTATTAAATAAGTTAGGGGAGCAAGTATCTTCATGGCGTGTTACGACAATAGGCCGGGTTACTCCGTCTTGAAACGCGTTGGCTTTTAAGGATGAAAGAAATCTTCGTTAAGATCACATTCTGTCCCACTTTTCCGAGAAATGGTACAGGGTCTTTGCAATATCCTGGGCGATATGGCCCTCTCACAAACTGATCGTGATGCACTCGACCTGGCAATCCCGTCCGGCACCCTGTCCGTGGAGTTCGAAGGGCGTAGGTATACCTGCCAGACCAACAGGCGTCGCAGCATTTTCAGGCGTGCCGGATCCTGTCACTCAGCATGGGTTCCCGCTTTCGCGGGAACGACGGGGAGGTGCGGGAGCGCTGGGGATATGCGGGAGTGACAGGGATGTGCGGGAGTGACAGGGATGTGCGGGAGCGCCCGGCCGGGAGTGCCGGACGGCAGGCGCTCAGCCCACGTATTCCGGCTGCTCCAAACCCGCCACATCCACCGCAAACGCCAGCACCTTGCCGCTGTGCGGATAATCGGCCAGCTCCTCGGCCGAGCGGCCATGGCTGGCGCTGGTCACGTAGAGGGTGCGCAGGTCGGCACCGCCGAAGCAGACGGCGGTCGGGCAGCGCAGCGGCAGGTCGATCTGCTGCAGCAGTTCGCCGGTGGGCGACAAGCGGAGAAGCCGTCCGCCTTCGAACATCGCGACCCAGTAATTGCCTTCGCTGTCCATGGCGGCGCCGTCGGGGCGGCCGCCGTAGGTGCCCGAGGTTTTATCTGCCTCGAAGGTGACCAGGTTGCGCTGCTTGGCCTGGGTGCCGCTGTCCACGTCGTAGTCGTAGCAGTCGACGCGATGGCTGGTGGTGTCGGCATGGAACATGGTCTTGCCGTCCGGGCTCCAGGCCAGGCCGTTGGAGTTGGTCATGCCGCCGGCCCAGGCCTGGCGCAGCGCGCCCTTGTCCAGCACGTACATCTCGGCCAGCGGCTGGTCGCGCGGCTCGTACATGGTGCCGACCCAGAAGCGGCCCGCCGGATCGACGCGGCCATCGTTGAAGCGCACTTTACTGGTGTCGTAGGGCGCGGCGAGCAGGTCTTCCATCTCGCCGTTGCTGGTGTTCAGGTAGACGAAGCCGGCGCGGGTGGCCACGACCAGGTTGTTGTCGGCGTCGACCGCGAGGGCCGAGGGCTCGGTCTGCATGGTCCACGAGGTATGCTTGCCGCTGGCCGGGTGCAGGCGGTGCACCGCGCGGCCGTTGATGTCGACCCAGTACAGCGCGGATTCCACCGCGTGCCAGATGGGCGATTCGCCGACCTGCATCGGCTGGTCGTGCACGATCGTGATTTTTTCGGTCTTCATATCAGTGGTTACCCGTCCTTATTAAACTGCGGCCTTGGCACGCGCGATCAGGCCGTTGGTCGAGCTGTCGTGCCCGGCCGGTTGGGCCTCGCCCGTCAGTTCGGCCTCGATCTTCTTGGCCAGCACCTTGCCCAGCTCGACGCCCCACTGGTCGAAGCTGTTCACGTCCCACAGCGCACCCTGCACGAACACTTTGTGTTCATACAGCGCGATCAGGGCGCCCAGCGTGGACGGGGTCAAGTATTCCATCAGGATGGTGTTGCTCGGACGGTTGCCGGGGAAGGTCTTGTGCGGCGCCAGGCGTTCGATCTCCGCCGCATCCAGTCCCTGCAGGTCCTGGCGCACCTCATCCGTCGTCTTGCCCTTCATGAAGGCTTCCGACTGGGCGAAGCAATTGGCCAGCAGGGCCGCGTGGTGGTTGTGGAATTCGTGGGCCGGGCGCAGGGCGGCGATGAAGTCGATCGGCGTCACATCCGAACCCTGGTGCAGCAGCTGGAAGTAGGCGTGCTGGCCGTTGGTGCCGACGTCGCCCCAGATCACCGGACCGGTGGCGTAGTCGATGGCGTCGCCGGCGCGGGTGACGCGCTTGCCGTTGCTTTCCATGTCGAGCTGCTGCAGGTAGGCTGGGAAGCGGTTCAGGTCCTGGTGGTAGGGCGCGATCGAGACCGACGGGCAATCCAGGAAGGCGCGGTTCCAGAAACCGACCAGCGCCAGGATCATCGGCAGGTTCTGCTCGATCGGGGCGCTGCGGAAGTGCTCGTCCATGGCGTGGGCGCCGGCCAGGAAATCGCTGAAGTAACCGAAGCCGACGCACAGCGCCACCGGCAGGCCGATCGCCGACCACACCGAGTAGCGGCCGCCGACCCAGTCCCAGAAGGGGAACATGTTCTGCGGGTCGATGCCGAAGGTCTTGATCGCGTCGACGTTGGTCGATACCGCGACGAAGTGCCTGGCCAGCGCCTCCTCGGGGGCACTCCGCAGGAACCAGGCGCGCGCGGTCTGCGCGTTCATCATGGTCTCGGCCGTGGTGAAGGTCTTGGAAGCGATGATGAAGAGGGTGGTTTCCGGATCGACGCGCGACAGTGCCGCGTCCATGTCGTGGCCGTCGACGTTGGACACGAAATGCATGGTCAGGCGTGGATGGGCAAACTGGCGCAGCGCCAGGCAGACCATCTTCGGCCCGAGGTCGGAGCCGCCGATGCCGACGTTGATCACATCGGTGATCGGCTTGCCGGTGTGGCCCAGCCAGTCGCCGTTGCGCACGGCATCGGTGAAGGTCTTTACGCGCGCGAGTACCTCGTGCACGTCCTTGCCGATATCCTGGCCGTCCACCGTGATCCCCTTGTCGCGCGGCGCGCGCAGGGCGGTGTGCAGGACCGCACGGTTTTCGGTCAGGTTGATCTTGTCGCCATTGAACATGGCATCGCGCAGGCGCTCGACGCCGCGCTCCTGCGCCAGCGCTTTCAGCAGTTCAAGCGTGCGCCCATCCAGACGGTTTTTTGAATAGTCTAGGAACAGCCCGGCGGCTTCCGCCGAGAGACGCTCGAAACGCTGCGGATCGGCCGCGAACAGATCGCGCATCTGCCAGTCCTTGGCTTTGGCGGCGTGGTTGTGGAGAGCCTGGTAAGAGGCAGTGCTGGTCAGGGATGGTTGGCGCATGGTGATGGACGGTATGATGACATTTTGTGCAGGTTATCGAATAATACAGGAATTGGGCGTAAATTCACTACATAAAAGCCGTGGCCATGTCATGTACAGGCCTTGTCCCCATGCTTGCGCTGGGTGGGCGCGTGGGCACGGTGTGCCCACCCTACTCGCAACGCGACGGGTGCAGGTCTGATCAGCGATGTGCTCATCCTTAGGGTGGGCACACCGTGCCCACGCGGAACGCTGCTCAGCAAGCGGCTCTTCATAGCAAGTGCAAACAAGCACCCACTTCCGTTTTGTAGTAAAATTTCAGAAATCTAATTCATAAGGAAAGATCATGGTGCATCCCGTCGTAGAGAAGGTGACCCAACGCATCATCCAGCGCAGCCGTCCGTCGCGCCAGGCTTACCTGGCCCACCTGGATGCCGCGCGTGTGAAAGGCGTGCAGCGCGGGACGCTCGCGTGCACCAACCTGGCCCACGGGTTCGCCGCTTTCCCGGCCAACGACAAGCTCAAGCTGCGTGAACAGAAGCAGCCGTCGGTGGCCATCGTTTCGTCGTACAACGACATGCTGTCGGCGCACCAGCCCTTCGAATACTTCCCGAAAGTGATCAAGGAAGCCGTGCGCGAAGTCGGCGCCGTGGCCCAGTTCGCCGGCGGCGTGCCCGCCATGTGCGACGGCGTCACCCAGGGCCAGCCGGGCATGGAACTGTCGCTGTTCTCGCGCGACACCATCGCCATGTCGACCGCGATCGCGCTGTCGCACAATATGTTCGACGCCAGCCTCTATCTCGGCATCTGCGACAAGATCGTGCCGGGCCTCCTCATCGGCGCGCTGCACTTCGGCCACATCCCGGGCATCTTCGTGCCGGGCGGCCCGATGACCACCGGTATCTCGAACAAGGAAAAGGCCGCGGTGCGCCAGCGCTACGCGAAAGGCCAGGCCACGCGCGAGGAACTGCTCGAGGGCGAAGCCCAGGCTTACCACGGCGCCGGCACCTGTACCTTCTACGGCACCGCCAACAGCAACCAGATGCTGATGGAGATGATGGGCCTGCACCTGCCGAACGCCGCCTTCGTCACGCCGGGCACCGCGCTGCGCGATGCGCTGACCCGCGCCGCGGCCCAGCACGCCGTCAAGATTTCCCAGCAGGGCGGCAGCTACATGCCGATCGGCCACATCGTCGATGAAAAGAGCATCGTCAACGCCATCGCCGCGCTGCACGCGACCGGCGGCTCGACCAACCACACCATGCACCTGGTGGCGATCGCGCGTGCGGCCGGCATCGTGATCGACTGGAACGACTTCGACGAGCTGTCGAAAGTGGTGCCGCTGCTGGCGCGCGTGTATCCGAACGGCGACGCCGACGTCAACCACTTCCAGGCCGCCGGCGGCCCGGCTTTCGTGATCCGCGAACTGCTGGACGGCGGCTTCGCCCACGACGACGTCAACACCATCCTCGGCCACGGCTTGCGCAACCATTGCAAGGAACCCTTCCTGGACGAGAACGACAAGGTGGTCTGGAAAGACTTGCCGGAACAGAGCGGTGACGAGGCGGTGCTGCGCAAATACACCAACCCGTTCAGCGACAATGGCGGCCTGATCCTGGTGCAGGGCAACCTGGGCCGCGCCGTGATGAAGATCTCGGCGGTCAAGAAGGAACACCATATCGTCGAAGCGCCGGCCCTGACCTTCGATTCGCAGGAAGACTTCATGCATGCCTACCAGGGCGGCCAGCTGAACCGCGACTTCGTCGCCGTGATCCGCTTCCAGGGCCCGCGCGCCAACGGCATGCCGGAACTGCACGCGCTGACCCCGGCGCTGGCCAACCTGCAGGATGCCGGCCACCACGTGGCGATGGTGACCGACGGCCGCATGTCGGGCGCCTCGGGCAAGGTGCCGGCGGCGATCCACGTGTCGCCGGAAATCCTGGCCGGCGGCCCGCTCGGCCTGGTGCGCGATGGTGATATCATCCGTGTCGATGCGACCCAGGGCACGCTGGAAGCGCTGGTGCCGGCCGACGTCTGGGCCTCGCGCAAGATGGCGACCGCCGACCTGTCCTCGAGCCACATCGGCATGGGCCGCGAGCTGTTCGCCGGTTTCCGCAGCAACGTCACCGAAGCGGAGCAGGGTGCCGCCACCTTCCCGCTGCCGTCGCCGCGCGACACGACCGTTCCCCTGCACGAGGGCACCGACAGCGGTGAGATCATGCCGGGTTCCGATGAAGACTTTTTGTTCCGTAAATCGAAATGACTACAACCATGAACCTGCTTGACATCATGCGCTCGGCGAGCGTGATTCCCGTCATCGCCATCGACGATCCGGACCACGCGATTCCGCTGGCCAAGGCCCTGGTCGCGGGTGGCATCCGCGTGCTGGAAGTGACGCTGCGCACCCAGCACGGCCTGAAAGCGATCCGCGACATGGCCCAGATCGAAGGCGCCATCGTCGGCGTCGGCACCCTGACCCAGCCGGAAGAATTCGCCCAGGCGCGCGATGCCGGCGCGGTGTTCGGCGTGTCGCCCGGCCTGACCCCGGCCCTGATCGAGGCCGCAAAAACCAGCGGCCTGCCGCTGCTGCCGGGCTGCATGACCCCGTCCGAAGTGATGGTGGCGCGCGAAGCCGGCTTCAAGCAGCTGAAGCTGTTCCCGGCGGTGCCGGCGGGCGGCGTCGGCATGCTGAAGGCCATCGGCGGCCCGCTGCCGGACGTGACCTTCTGCCCGACCGGCGGCATCTCGATCGAGACCGCGCCCCAGTTCCTGGCACTGAAGAACGTGGCTTGCGTGGGCGGCTCCTGGCTGACCCCGGCGGACGCGATGAAGGCCGGCGACTGGGACCTGATCACCGAGCTGGCGCGTTCGGCCGCGGCGCTGCGCAAGGCGGCCTGATCACGCTTCCCATGCGTCCTGCGGTATGCGCCCCATAAGACGGGGCCTCACCGAGGCTGAAATCAAGATGGCGTCGCTGCTGTTCGGCGGCGCCATCGACTACGGGCGCGTGCGCATCCACGGCCGGCGCTATCTGCCGTTCCAGCCGAAGAATTGCGCGATGACGCCCAACGGCAGCATCTATTTCCACCGTTCCTGTTTCCTGCCCGACTACACTGCGGGCGATCCGCTCACCATCCACTGGTTCATGCACGAGATGGTGCACGTCTGGCAACATCACCTCGGCTATCCGGTCAGGTTGCGCGGCGCGATCCGCCTGGGCCTGCCGTACCACTACGAACTGCGCGAGGGCGCGAGCCTGGCCGACTACAACATGGAAGCCCAGGGCGACCTGTTGGCCGATTATTTCGCGCTCAAGTACATGCACAAGCCGCACATCATGCGCCAGCGCCGCTATGCGCACAGCCTGGCCCTCTACCAAATTGTGCTGGCCGGCTTCCTGGCCGATCCGCGCAATCCGGCCAACCTGCCCCAGGGGCCGGCGCGCAAGCTGGTACGGGCGCGCTTGCAGTCCTGCTGAACGCGACTCTGCCTTGTATCGCCATGTAACCCTGCCTGACGCCCGGTAACATAAAGTTTCGCCTTTGTACTAAGCGAGTTGGAGCACAGAGCCGCGCGCATCGCCGCCCTACGATTATTATCCTTTCGATAATCTGAACGGATACATCATGTGGACAACGATCTCCCGCCGCGCGGAGGCTCGCCATGCATAACGATACGCATAGCGCCATGAGCGCAACCCTGGACAGCCCGCGCCTTGGACTGGCCAGCCAGCCGGTGTATGCCGCGCTGGTGCAATTCCCCGCCGTATGCTTCATCGGCGCCCTGGTCACCGACGTGGCCTACTGGCGCAGCACAAACTACATCTGGGAAACCTTCTCGATCTGGCTGCTGACCGCCGGCTGCATCATGGCCGCCTTCGCCGCCATCGCCGGTGTGGTCACCTGGTTCAGCCACCGCCACGTGCGCACGCTGCGCTTCGCCAAGTTGCACGTGGTCGCCAGCGCGGCTGCGCTGGTGCTGTCCATCATCAACGCCTTCGTGCACAGCCGCGACGGTTACGTCGCCGTGGTGCCGGACGGCCTCGGACTGTCCATCGCCGTCGTCATCCTGATGTTGCTGGCCACCTGGTTCGGCTGGCCGCGCGCGCAATATCCCAGCAAGAACGGAGCCCTGTGATGCAAGCCCTACTGAAAAACAGCGTCACGATCATCGCCGCCGCCTGCGCGCTGGCCGCCTGCGACCATGGCGACCCGGCGCGCCAGGCCGCGCAATACGGCAATGCGCCCGAACTGCCGGCCGCCAAGAACTACCTGCTGCCGCCGATGAAGGTCACCAAGGCCGGCAGCTGGACCAACGGAGCGACGCCGGTGGTGCCGGCCTCGCTCAAGATCAGCGCCCTGGCCACCGGGCTGATGCACCCGCGCGTGGTCTATCCGCTGCCGAACGGCGACATCCTGATCGTCGAATCGAATGGCCCCAGCCAGCCCAAGATGCGGCCCAAGGACGTCATCATGGGACCGATCAAGGCCTACGGCGGCTCGGCCGCGAAGGGCGGCAACCGGATCACGCTGGTGCGTCCCGGCGCCAACGGCGCGCCGGCCCAGCAGACCATCTTCCTGGACAAGCTGAGCTCGCCGTTCGGCGTGGCTCTGGTCGGCAACGAGCTGTATGTGGCGAACGCCGATTCCCTGGTGCGCTATCCCTACAACGAAGGCGACACCAAAATCACGGCGGCGCCCACCAAGATCATCGATTTGCCGGGCGCGGTCGGTTCGCTCAACCACCACTGGACCAAGAGCCTGCTGGCCAGCCCCGATGGCAGCAAGCTGTACGTGGGCGTCGGCTCCAACAGCAACATCACGGAAAACGGCATGGAGGCGGAGAAGGACCGCGCCAACATCCTGGAAGTGGACCGCGCCAGCGGCGCCACGCGCGTGTTCGCCAGCGGCCTGCGCAACCCGAATGCGATGCAGTGGGAACCGACCACCAAGGCCATGTGGACCGTGGTCAACGAGCGCGACGAGATCGGCCCGGACCTGGTGCCGGACTACCTGACCTCGGTGCGCGATGGCGGTTTCTACGGCTGGCCATACAGCTATTACGGCCAGCACGTCGACCCGCGCGTGATGCCCCAGCGTCCGGACCTGGTGGCCAAGGCCATCGTGCCCGACTATGCGCTCGGCTCGCACGTGGCCTCGCTGGGCCTGGTCTTCAACCGCGCCGACAGCCCGATGCCGGCCAACCTGCGCGAAGGCGCCTTTGTCGGCGAGCACGGCAGCTGGGACCGCAGCCCGCCGAGCGGCTACAAGGTCATCTTCGTGCCTTTCCACGAAGGTAAGCCGGCCGGCAAGCCGATCGACGTGGTGACCGGTTTCCTGGCAGATGGCCATGCCAAGGGCCGTCCGGTCGGGCTGGCGCTGGACCGCAGCGGGGCGCTGCTGATTGCGGACGACGTCGGCAATACCGTGTGGCGTGTGACGCCGACCGCAGCAGCGGCGGCGCCCGCGGCGGCCCGGGCAGTGGCGGCACCCTGATGTAGCGGCAAGTTCGGCGGCGGATGAGGGCAGGTATGTTGCGCCCTCGACGATTCGGCGCTGAACTTGTTTTTAGTCAAAGCTCGACCATCCCGCCATCGTAGGCTCGTGCCTTGCATTGTTTTTCCGCGAGGCAATCATGAATACCCGCATGCCGGTGTCCGGTGCGCTGCTGGTGCTGACCGCACTGGTCGCCCTGTCGCCTTCCGCCGCCACCCGCATCGGCGAGGCCGAGGTGCGCGAAGGCCCGCGTGGCGGTCCCTGCTTTACCATCAGTCCGCGCGAGGAGCGTCTTGGCGTGCCCGATTTTCGCGCGGTGACCGTGTCCGACGGTGCGCGCCTGCTGTGGCGGCTGAGCATGCCGGCCGAACGCAGTTTTCCCCTCAGTTTTTCCATGTGCGTGCCCTACGGCGGCAAGGTCGCCTCGTTGCCGCGCACCCAGGCTTCCGAGCTGGAGGCGGGGAAGGTGTATTACCTGCATATCGAAACCCGTCCGCCCAAGGGAAAACCGATGCCGCCAAGCTATGCCGCGCGCTTTTGCCTGGCCCGGCAGCGCGATGGCAGCACGAGCGTGCACCAGATCTGGAATGGCGACCGGGAAGGGCCGCACATGTATGGCTGCCTGCCGGCCGCCGAGTGACTGGATTGCCGCTTGATTCGCCTTTACCTGGACTTACATTGCTTTCTCAACAGTATGTAGCCGATTGCACAATCCCTGGATATAATGAGAATGATTCTCATTACATAAATTCAGGAGTTGTTCGATGCCGCTTTTCAGCCCGTCCCTTGTTCCGTTCTCGCATCCGCGTTTGCATCCTCGTTTGTACCTGCGTCTGCATCCGCTGGCACTCGCCTGCGCATTGACCTGCGCCGGTAACGCCGCACTGGCCGCCCAGCCCGCCGAGCCTGGCGATGAGCAGCAAACCGCCCCCATCCAGACCGTCATGGTCACCGGCACGGCGGCGCAGGACGGCTATACGGTCCGCGACAGCGCCTCGGCCACCCGCCTTGACCTGTCGCTGCGCGAAACGCCGCAATCGGTCTCGGTGGTCACGCGGCAGAAGATGGACGACTTCAAGCTGAACGCAATCAACGACATGCTGGCCAACACGCCGGGCGTGACGGTGGAAGCGGTGGAGACGGACCGGATTTACTACACGGCGCGCGGCTTCGACATCACCAACTTCCAGTACGACGGCGTCGGTATCCCTTTCGTGTTCGGCAATGTCACCGGTAACTTCGACACCGCCTTGTACGACCGGGTCGACGTGGTGCGCGGGGCCAACGGCTTGACGTCCTCGACCGGCAATCCCTCGGCCACCGTCAACTTCCTGCGCAAGCGTCCGGACGACAAATTCGCCGCGTCGGCCGGCCTGACATTCGGCGCCTGGGGGCACAAGCGCCTTGACGCCGACGTCTCGGTGCCGCTGTCCGGGGACTGGGCGGCGCGCGTGGTGGTGGCGCGCGACCAGGGCGGCAATGGCTACCTGGACCGCTATGAACTGAAGAAGACGGTGGCCTCGGTCATCGTGGAAGGCAAGCTGGGCGCCAGTGACAAGGTCGCCGCCGGCTACAGCTACCAGAAAAGCGCGACCGACGGCAGCATGTACGGCGCGCTTCCCTTGTACTACACCGACGGCAGCCCGACCGCGTATCCGACCTCGGCCAGCACCGCGCCCGCCTGGGCTTACCAGGACGTCGCGGTCAACAGCAGCTTCGGCGAGTGGACCCACCGCTTCGGCAACGGCTGGTCGAGCAAGGCGACGGTCACCTACAACCTGTCGCCGACCGTGTCGCGGCTGTTCTTCGTCTCCGGTATCCAGGACCGCGGTACCGGAGCTGGACTCGCTGGCCTCGGACTGACCAGCTACCCGACCTGGTATGCCTACACCTTCAAGCAGACGCTGGCCGACCTGGCGCTGAGCGGCGGCTTCGACCTCGGCGGCCGGCGTCACGACCTCAGCGTCGGCGCGTCATGGGCGCAATCCAAAACCAGCGAGGACCAGGCGGTCGCCGAAGGCATTGGCACCGATTTGCCGGGCAATACGGCGGTCGACGGCAGTTATCCGCTGCCGGCCTTTGGCCGCGGCAGCGCCGCCGGCGCGTATACCGACAGGCGCAAGAACCTGTATGCGGCGGTGCGCTGGAACCTGGCTGACGACTGGAAACTGCTGACCGGCGCCAACCTCGTGAATGTCGAAACGCAAGGCAACAGCTTCGGCGTCGACAGCCGCCGTTCGGCCACCAAAACCACGCCCTACGCCGGCCTGGTCTACGACATCGACCGCAATTTGTCGGCCTATGCCAGCTATACGGCGATCTTCAATCCGCAAAGCGAAATCGACGCCGATCGCCAGACCCTGGCGCCGATCGAGGGCAGGACGCTGGAACTGGGCCTGAAGAGCGCGCTCTTCGGCGGCAAGGCCAATCTGTCCGGCGCCGTGTTCAAGACCAGGCAGAGCAACACTGCCCAACTGGAAGGCTACCTGAACGGCGTCGACGCCTACTATGCCGGCATCGATGCGGCATCGAAAGGCCTGGAACTGGAGTTCAGCGGCCAGCTCGCCAGGAACTGGCAGGCCAGCATCGGCTGGAGCGCGATATCGGTGTCGGGCAAGGACGGAGAAGCGGTGCGCACCTATGTGCCGCGCCGTACCCTGCGCAGCGCGACGACCTACCGCTTCGATACGCTGCCGGCATTGAAGGTGGGCGCCAGCATCAACTGGCAATCGCGGATCCACCTCGACGACGAGGCCGCCGTGATCCGCCAGGGCGCCTATGCGACGGTCGGGCTGATGGCGCAATACGACATCAATCCCCACCTGAAACTGAGCGCCAACCTGAACAACCTCACCGACAAGCGGCATCTGACGAGCCTGTACTGGAACCAGAGTTACTATGCGGCGCCGCGCAATGGGGCGGTCAGCCTGAACTGGACCTACTAGTTTTTATTGCACGACTGCCGCTATCCGCATCCGTTAAAATGGCGGCATTCCATTACTCCACCAAGATCATGACCCAGGACGAACTCAAGCAGGCAGTCGCCCGCACCGCCATCGATTACGTTGTCGACGGCGAAATCATCGGCGTCGGCACCGGCTCGACCGCGAATTTCTTCATCGACGAGCTGGCCAAGATCAAGGACCGCATCAAGGGTGCGGTTGCTTCCTCGGAAGCGACCGCGGCGCGCCTGCGCGGCCACGGCATCGAGGTGCGTGACCTGAACGACGTCGAGTCGATTTCGGTGTACGTCGACGGCGCCGACGAAATCGACAACAGCGGCGCCATGATCAAGGGCGGCGGCGCGGCACTGACGCGCGAAAAGATCGTGGCCTCGGTGGCGAAACAGTTCGTCTGCATCGCCGACGGGTCCAAGCTGGTGCAGACCATGGGCAGCTTCCCGCTTCCGGTGGAAGTGGTGCCGATGGCGCGCGCCGCCGTCGCGCGCCAGTTGACCGCCCTGGGCGGCCAGCCGCGCCTGCGCACCAAACCGGGCAGCGACGAGGCCTTCGTCACCGACAACGGCGGCCACCTGCTCGACGTCGCCGGCCTGGCGATCACCGACCCGGTGGCGCTGGAAAGCCAGATCAATCAGATCGTTGGCGTGATCGCCGTCGGCCTGTTCGCCCGCCGCGGCGCCAACGTCTGCCTGCTCGGCACCGGCGAAGGCGTCAAGACCCTGACTTTCTGATTCGGGGTGCCGCCATGAAGCCGCTGTTTGGCATGGTAATGAGTGTGCTGGCCGGATCGATGCTGCTGGGCGGCTGTTCGTCCTGGCCCAAGCCGGGACCGCAGGCGCCGGATGCGCCGGAGATGGCGGTCACGCCGGGCGCCAACGGCCTGGCCGATGTCAATGGCGTGCCGATCCAGAAAATTCCTTTCCGGATCGGCGTGTCTTCCGCCACAGTGGAAAAGCTGGCGCGCCAGCAAGCCTGCAGCGGCGGCCAGGGCGCCGGCCTGATCACGCAGCCGGGTCCGGTTGAGGTGTACCGCATGCAATGCGCCGATGGCAAGGTGTTCATGGCGCGCTGCGAGCTGCGCCAGTGCAGGAAAATGTGAGCCCTACGATCACCGTGGGCATAAAAAAGGGAACCGCAAGGTTCCCTTTTTCGTATCGACGCCATCGGCGGGACAAACCCGCCAGTGCATCAGGCGGCCGGCGGCACGTAGCCGGCGGCGGCGTCGGCGCCTTCACCGAAGAAATGCTTTTCCATCTGCACCGCCAGGTATTTGCGCGCGCGGGCGTCGGCCATGTTCAGGCGGTTTTCGTTGATCAGCATGGTCTGGTGCTTGAGCCAGCCTTGCCAGGCTTCCTTCGACACGCTTTCATAGATGCGCTTGCCCAGTTCGCCTGGATAAGGGGCGAAATCGAGGCCTTCGGCTTCCTTGTCGAGTTTGATGCAGTGGACGGTGCGGGCCATGTTCTTGCTCCTGGTTAGTATCTGAAAGCGTGATTATAAACGCAGACCCGTCGTCCCCGCGCAGGCGGGGACCCAAGTTGCAGGCAATCCGATAGCGCGTGCAGAACTTGGGTCCCCGCCTTCGCGGGGACGACGGTGGTGTGGCGGGATGGCGGGATGGCGGCTGCTTACAAGGTCTTGATCAACACCTGCGAGCGCCGCTGCCAGTTGTACATATGCGCCCGGTCCTTCGGCAAGTCATCCACCGTGGCCGGCATGAAGCCGCGTTTCTTGAACCAGTGCGAGGTGCGGGTGGTCAGCACGAACAGGCGCGTCATGCCGGCGGCGCGGGCGCGGTTTTCCATGTGCTTGAGGATGCGCTCGCCGTCGCCCTGGGCCTGGGCGTCCGGGCTGATGGTGAGGCAAGCCATCTCGGCCATCTTGTCTTCGGTGAACGGGTAGAGGGCGGCGCAGCCGAAGATCACGCCGTCGTGCTCGATGACGGAAAACTGCTCGATCTCGCGTTCAATCAGCTCGCGCGGCCGCTTGACCAGGGTGCCGTCGGCTTCCAATGGTTCGATGAGCTTGATAATTCCGCCGACGTCCTCAATTGTGGCTGTACGCAGGCTTTCCAGGTTCTCGTGGCTGATCATGGTGCCCACGCCGTCGTGGGTGAACAGTTCCAGCAGCGCCGAGCCGTCGGTGTGGTAGGGCAGGATGTGGGCGCGGTCGACGCCGCTGTTGCAGGCCTTGATCGCGTGCTCCAGGTAGTAGGAGGCGTCGGCCGGCAGGAAGTTTGCCTGCAGCACGGCCTCGGCCTGGTGCGACGAGAGTTCGCGAATGTCTTCGCCGGCGCCGTCCTTCATCAGCGGCGTCTCGGTGATGAAGATCAGCTTTTCGGCGTGCAGGGCGATCGCGGCGGACACCGCCACGTCTTCCATGGTCAGGTTGAACAATTCGCCGGTCGGCGAAAAGCCGAGGGGCGAGAGCAGCACGATGTTGTCTTCGGTCTGCAGGATCGGGGCGATCTTGTCGGCCGCGACCTTGCGCGTGACGCCGGTCAGTTCGTGGTCGACGCCGTCGATCACGCCGAGCGGGCGCGCGGTGACGAAATTGCCGGAGACGATGCTGATATGGGCATTCGACATCGGCGTGTTGGGCAAACCCTGGCTGAACGCGGCTTCGATGTCGAGGCGCAGTTCACCGGCGGCTTCCTTGGCGCATTCCATCGCCGCACTGTCGGTGATGCGCACGCCATTGTGGAAGCGGCCCTCGACGTTGCGCAGCGCGAGCTGCTCGGCGACCTGCGGCCGCGAGCCGTGCACCAGCACCACGCGGATACCGAGACCGACCAGCAGGGACAGGTCCTGGGCCAGCACCGGCAAGTCGCCGGATGCGACCAGTTCACCAGGGAAAGCGACGACGAAAGTCTTGCCGCCGAACGCATGAATATACGGCGCGACCGAGCGCAGCCACTGGACGAATTGGGTAGGGTTTTCCATTTGCCGCATTATAATTGGCTGCGCGACTTGCGCACCAAATACCTTGTAAAAATCAATGTCTGAACAGAGTAACAAGCCTTCGCCGAGCCCGGCGCGCGCAGTATCTTCCGAACGCAACACCGGCCCCTCGCGCAGCGACGCAGGGCAGGGCGAGACGCGCGCGCCCTTGACGCGCACGAACGATCTGCAGGCCAAGCCGGAACGGCCGCACCGCGAAGCAGGAGAACGGAGCGAGCGTGGTGGACGCGGAGAGCGCGGCGCCAGTGCGCAGGATGGCAACGGCCGCCGTGTGCAAGGTGGCCAGGGCGGCCCGCGTGAGGGCGGCCCGCGTGAGGGCGGCCCGCGCCAGGGCGGCCCGCGTCCGCAGGCGCGCGAGGGCGCGCTGGCCAGTGCGCTGGCCGAGGCCAGGGTGCGCGCACCCGCCGCCCCCGGCGCGGACAGCGCCGAGCGCGCGGCGCGCAAGCCCGCCGACGGCGAGCGCCGTCCACGTGGCGAGCGCGCTGGCCAGGACAACAAGGACCAGGAGCGCAATGGCCAGGACCGCCCCCCGCGCGACGGCGGCGAACGGCGGCCGCAAATGCGCACGCCGCTGCCGCCGATCGTGTTCCCGGAAGAGCTGCCGGTCTCCGGCCGGCGCGCCGAGATCGCCGAAGCCTTGTCCAAGCACCAGGTCATCATCGTGTCCGGCGAAACCGGTTCCGGCAAGACCACCCAGTTGCCGAAGATCTGCCTGGAACTCGGGCGCGGCGAGAAGGGCCTGATCGGCCACACCCAGCCGCGCCGGATCGCGGCATCGTCGACCGCCAAGCGCATCGCCCAGGAACTGGGCACGCCGCTGGGCATGCACGTCGGCTTCAAGGTGCGCTTCAACGACACCCTGCAGCCGGGCGCCTGGGTCAAGCTGATGACCGACGGTATCCTGCTGGCCGAGACCCAGACCGATCCGCTGCTGCGCGCCTACGACACCATCATCATCGACGAGGCGCACGAACGCAGCCTGAACATCGACTTCCTGCTCGGCTACCTGAAGCAGATCCTGCCGCGCCGGCCCGACCTGAAGATCATCATCACCTCGGCGACCATCGATGCCGAGCGCTTCGCGCGCCACTTCGGCACGCCGGAAAAGCCGGTCCCGGTGATCGAGGTCTCGGGCCGCCTGTACAAGGTGGAAGTGCGCTACCGCCCGGTCGACCGCGACCCGGTGGCCGCATCCCCATCGGCCGGCGGTGGCGACAAGCCGGCCAACAAGGCGCAGGCGGCGCGCGACAAGCGCGACCTGATGGATGCCGTGGTCGACGGCGTGGATGAACTCTGCCGCCTGGGTTCCGGCGACGTGCTGGTATTCCTGCCGGGCGAGCGCGAGATCCGCGACTGTGCGGAGGCGCTGCGCAAGCACCATCCCCCGCACGTCGAGATCCTGCCGCTGTTCGCGCGCCTGTCGGTCGAGGAGCAGGACAAGGTCTTCCGCACCACCAACGCGCGCCGTATCGTGCTGGCCACCAACGTGGCCGAGACTTCGCTGACCGTGCCCGGTATCCGCTATGTGGTGGACTCCGGCCTGGCGCGCGTGAAACGCTACAGCTTCAGGAACAAGGTCGAACAGCTGCAGGTGGAGGCGATCGCGCAGTCGGCCGCCAACCAGCGCGCCGGCCGCTGCGGCCGCGTGGCCGATGGTGTCTGCATCCGCCTGTACGAGGAAGACGATTTCCTGCAGCGCCCCAAGTTCACCGAACCGGAAATCCTGCGCTCCTCGCTGGCGGCCGTCATCCTGCGCATGAAGTCCCTGCACCTGACCGACGTCGAGACCTTCCCCTTCGTGGAGTCGCCGCAGGGCCGCGCCATCGCCGACGGTTACCAGCTGCTGCAGGAGCTGGGCGCGGTCGACGAATCCAACCAGCTGACGCCGATGGGACGCAAGCTGGCCAAGCTGCCGCTCGACCCGCGCGTCGGCCGCATGATCCTGGCCGCGCTGGACAACAACAGCCTGACCGAGATGCTGATCATCGCCTCGGCGCTGTCGGTGCAGGACCCGCGCGATCGCCCAATGGAATACCAGCAGCAGGCCGACGAAAAGCACAAGAAGTTCGCCGACGAGCGCAGCGAGTTCCTGAGCTATGTGAAGATCTGGCGCTGGTTCGAGGACGCCATCGAGCACAAGAAGACCAACCGCCAGCTGCAGGAAAACTGCCGCGAGAACTTCCTGTCGCAGGTTCGCCTGCGCGAGTGGCGCGACGTTCATTCGCAGCTGCTCACCATCGTCAAGGAGCAGGGCTGGCGCATGAACGAGCTGCCTGCCACTTACGACCAGGTGCACCTGGCGCTGCTGACCGGCTTGCTGGGTAACATCGGTTTTAAAATGGAAGAGGAGGGCGCGACCGCGTCCAGAGGGCCGCAGGCGGGCGGCGCCTACCTCGGCGCGCGCGGCATCAAGTTCCACATCTGGCCCGGTTCCTCGCTCGGCAAGAAGGCGGGCAAATGGGTGATGGCGGCCGAGCTGGTCGAGACCACGCGCCTGTACGCGCGCTGCCTGGCCCAGATCCAACCAGAGTGGATCGAGAAGATCGGCGGCCACTTATTGAAAAAATCCTGGGGCGAGCCGCGCTGGGAAAAGCGCAGTGCCCAGGTCACGGCGAGCGAACGCGCGACCCTGTACGGCATCGTGGTCTACAGCCAGCGCCGCATCAACTACGCGCTGCACAACCCGGCGGAGGCGCGCGAGATCTTCATCCGCGACGCCCTGGTTGCCGGCGACTACGAGACCCGCGCGCCCTTCTTTGCGCACAACCACAAGCTGGTGCGCGAGATCGAGAACCTCGAGCACAAGTCGCGCCGCCTCGACGTGCTGGTGGACGACCAGCTGATCGCCGCCTTCTACGACCAGCAGATCCCGGCCGACATCGTCAACGGCGCCGGCTTCGAGAAGTGGTACAAGGACGGCGCGCGCGAGAACCCCAAGCTGCTTTACCTGGTGCGCGAGGAGTTGATGCGCCACGAAGCGGCTGGCGTCACCACCGAGCTGTTCCCGAAGACGATGAGCGTCACCGGCATCGAGATGGGCCTGACCTACCACTTCGAACCGGGCAGTCCGCGCGACGGCGTCACCCTCGCGGTGCCGCTGTTCGCGCTGAACCAGATCCCGCAGGAGCGCGCCGGCTGGCTGGTGCCGGGCATGCTGAAGGAGAAGGTGCAGCTGCTGCTGAAGTCCCTGCCGCAAAAGCTGCGCCGCCACTGCGTGCCGCTGCCGGACTACGCGGCCGGCTTCTTCGAGCGCAACCAGGACCCGGTGCGCTTCGGCCGCGGCGACCTGATCGACGCGCTGATCGCCGACCTGCACGCCCACACCAGCGCGCGCGTGCTCACCACCGACTTCAAGCTGGAGACCCTGCCGGCCCACATGTTCATGAATTTCAAGGTGGTCGACGAGCACGGCCGCCAGCTCGACATGGGCCGCAACCTGGCGACCCTGCAGGCCGAGCTGGGCGGACAGGCGCGCCAGAGCTTCCAGCGTATGGCCGAATCGACGCCGGCATCCGCCGGCACGGTGCAGGCGGCCTTTGGTGGCGGCAAGGCCGCGCCGGCTTCGGCCACGCCTGCGCAGGCACAGGCTGCCGGAAAAGGGAAGGGCGCGACGCCCGCTGCGGTCCCATCCGCGCCGGCAGCCGGCCAGCAGCCTGCGCCGGCCGCCACCAACATCACCGGCTGGACCTTCGGCGAGCTGCCAGAGCTCCTCGAGATCAAGCAGGGCAAGCTGACCCTGATCGGTTTCCCGGCCCTGGTCGACAAGGGCAGCGCTTGCGACCTGGAAGTGTTCGACGACCCCAACGTGGCGGCGCGCACCCACCGCATCGGCCTGCGCCGCCTGTTCGCGTTGCAGTTCAAGGAACAGCTGAAGTTCGCCGAGAAGAACGTACCGGGCCTGCAGCAGATGGGCATGCAGTTCATGTCGGTCGGCTCGCCCGACGAGCTGCGCGAGCAGATCGTCAACAAGGCGATCGACATCGCCTGCATGCAGGATCCGCTGCCGCACGATGCCGCTTCCTTCAACAAGCGCAAGGACGAAGGCAAGGGCCGCCTTGGCCTCCTGATCAACGAGGTCGCGCGCCTGGTCGGTTCGATACTGGCCGAGTTCCACGGCTTGCCCAAAAAGCTGCAAGGCTTGCCGCAGGCGGCGGCGGCCGACCTGCAGGCCCAGTTGCAGGGCCTGGTGCACAAGCGTTTCGTCGCCGAGACCGAGTACAGCCAGCTGGCGCACTTCCCGCGCTACCTCAAGGCGATCAACATCCGCCTCGAAAAACTGCGTGGCAACCCGTCGCGCGACGCCCAGCTGATGGCCGAGTGGCAGGGCGCCGCCACCCAGTTCCAGCGCACGGTCAAGAACCAGCCGATGAAGAACCTGGATCCGCGCATGACCGATTTCCGCTGGATGCTGGAAGAACTGCGTGTGTCGATGTTCGCCCAGGAGCTGCGTACGCCGATGCCGGTGTCGAGCAAGCGCCTGCAGAAGGTGTGGGAGTCGATGTTGCGCTGATAAAGTTGGTCGGCGCGGCAATGCTATAGTGACAATCCGATCACGCGAGAGGATGCTCACATGCGCATTGCCGCCGGCGCCCGCCTGGCCCACGTTTCGATCCTCGATGCCGGACTCGCCCTCGCCGGCGGCCTGGCGCTGCGCTACGCATTCGGCCTGCAGCCGGTCTGGTGGCTGGCCTGGCTGGCACCGTTGCCGGTGCTGGTGGCCGCGCTACGCAGTACTCGGGCCGTTGCCCTCATCCTCACGCTGCTGGCCGCGCTGATCGGCGCCAGCGGCAGTTTCCATTATCTTTCCACCGCGATGCCCTTACCGGCGGCGACCTGGGTCACGCTGCTGTCGGCCTTGTGCTGGGTGCTGGTGATCGGCCGCACCCGCTGGCTGATGACGCACTTCGCCTCGCCATGGGCGGTACTGGCCTATCCACTGCTGTGGTGCGCGCTCGACACGCTGACCGCCCACCTGCACCCGGACGCCAACTGGAACAGCCTGGCCTATTCACAGGCCGGCTTCGCACCGGCGGTGCAGCTGATGGCGCTGGGCGGCGCAAGCGCGCTGGTGTTCCTGGTGGCGCTGGTGCCGGCGGTGCTGGCCCTGGCCGTGGTGCGCGGATGGCGCGCGGCGCGCATGCCGGCGCTGTGTGCGCTGGTCCTGGTGGCCGCCAGTTTCGCCTACGGCTTCTGGCGCATCCCGGCCGCCGCGCCGGCACAAGGTGCGCTGGTGGGCATCGCGGTCATCGACGATTTCATCGGACCGCGCGTGCCCGCCGCGCTGGTCGAGCGCGTCTGGTCGCAATACGAACGCCACGTCGATACGCTGGCCGGGCAGGGCGCGCGCCTGGTGGTCCTGCCCGAGAAGATCGCTGTGATGGCGCCGGACGATGCCGCGCGCATCGAAGCGCGCCTGTCCGCGCTGGCCGCGCGCAAGCGGGTCTGGCTGGCGGCAGGCGTCGGCATCGACGACGGTGCTGGACGGCGCAACCTGGCCTGGTTGTTCGCGCCCGACGGCCGGCTTGATGCCAGCTACCAGAAGCAGCGCCTGGCGCCGCCCGAACGCGCGTTCGTGCCCGGCACGGGCTTCGACCTGCGCAGCATCGGCGGCACGCGCTACGGACTGGCCATCTGCAAGGACATGCACTTCGCGGTGACGGGCCGCGCCTACGGCGAACACGGGGCGCAGGCGATGCTGGTGCCATCCTGGGACTACGGGGAAGACGGCGAATACGCGGCGCGCCTGTCGGCGCTGCGCGGCGTGGAAAACGGCTACGCCATGGTGCGCGCGGCGCGCGAAGGCCTGTTGACGGTCAGCGATGCCTACGGGCGCGTCCTGGCCGAGACACCTTCCGCGGCGCTGCCCGGCGCCATCCTGCTGGCACGCCTTCCGGCGCAGACGCTGCCGCCAACCCTGTACCGGCGCATCGGCGACCTGTTCGGCTGGCTGTGCACGGGAGCGGCATTCCTGCTCATGCTGCTGGGCTGGCGTCGCGCTCGGCAAACACCTCCTTCGCCGCGAACAAGCCATTCAGCGCCGCCGGGAATCCCGCATACACGGCCATCTGCATGATCATCTCGACCACCTCGGTGCGCGACCAGCCCACGTTCAGCGCGCCGTGGATGTGTACCTTCAACTGCGGCGCCGCGTTTCCCAGCGCGGTGAGTGCCGCCACCACGCCGATCTCGCGCGCCTTCAGGTCGAGTCCCGGGCGCGAATACATGTCGCCGAAAGGAAATTCGACCAGGTAGGTGGCAAAATCGGGTGCGATGTCGGCCAGCGCGGCGATAACGCGTTCGCCGGCGGCGCCGTCGATCTCGCGCAGCTTGTCCAGGCCGCGCTCGTAGCGCGCCGACGGGGTGTGATCAGGTAATGGGTGCATGGTCGTTCTCCTCGTTTGCCGCCGGTGCCTGCGCGATCATTCGCCGGTAGGCGGCGATCTTGTCTTCGAGCGCGCCTGCACAGGCGGTCAGTTCATCGATGTTGGCTGCCAGCCGTTCGCGGTGCCGCTCGAGCATCGCGAGGCGCGCGCCCAGCGTGTCGTCGCCGTCGGCGCGCAGATCGGCGTATTCCCTGATCTGCGCCAGCGGCATCCCGGTGCGCTTGAGGCGCACGACGAACGCGAGCCACAGCAGGTCCTGTTGGCGATAGCGGCGGTGCCCGTTATCGGCACGGCCTACCGGCTTCAGGATGCCCTGCTTTTCATAGAAACGCAGGGTATGCGCCGAGATGCCGCTGAGGCGGGACAGGGTGCCGATCGGGATCGCTTGACTGGTCATGGATGCATGATGAATGTTGGAGTGCACTCCAAGTCAAGAATAAAGCAAGACGGCTGCTTACACGACAGAAAGAACGGCAATATCGCCCACGCGCCAGACATTATCGACCGTGCTCCGTGTGATGACCCAGGCATCGCCCTGCCTGGCCAGCTCGACATCGTAACGGTTCTTCATCAGGTAATGCCGGGTGTGATCGTTGCGTGGCACATGCTGGGCTTCCACCAGGGCATCCAGGCGTGCCGTGTCGCCGTCGATGGTAACGCGCGGATTGCTGATGGAATGCGTCGTGTCCAGTGTCGCGAGCGAGGCCGTCAGCGCGGCGACGATCACGTCCCTGCCTTCGATGACCGGATACGTGAACCCGGCTTTGGCGGCCGCTGGGCGAAAGTCCGATACGGCGTTTTCCGCGAGCGAGGACGCGAGAAGGTCTTTGTCGCGAAGGTCGATGCCGGCGGCAAATCGATAAAGCGCATCGACGACCGCAAGCTTGTCGGCGTTGTCCTTGGCGAGTGATGGTGAGATGGTCATGAGTTTGGTCCTTGTGGTTGTGGTTGTGGCGCCTGGCGAGCGCCGATGAGTGTGGTCTGTGCGCCTTATTCGAGATCGGCGTCGATGCGTTCGATACGGCCGTCGGCGCTGGTCTTGATCTTGAGTACGCCGATCTCATGGCCGAAGTCGCCAGTGAAATCGAGACGGACCAGGGCGGTCGCATCGTCCAGCCGCACCAGCGACAGGCACTTGCTGACGGTGCGATAGCCGACGAAGAAGCGCTTCAGGTAAAGGCGCACGCCATCGGTGCCGTCGAACGTGCTGCCGACCGATTCGTCTTCGATGCGCGCATCGGGGGTGAAGAGGGCCAGCGTTGCCTCGACGTCGAAGGCGTTGGCGGTGCCGATGAATGCATCCACGAGCTGTTGCATGGGCTGGTCCTTAGAGGTCGACGATGGTCGTGTCGGCGATGGTCTCGGCAAAGCCTTTGCCGAACAGCGCCGCGGGGGTCTGGAAGCCGGGACGGTGTTCGCCGGCCAGGACACGCCGGCCCGCCTCGGCGGCGGCGCTGGCCGTGAACAGGTAGCCGTTGACCGTCTCCAGGATCGATCGGATGACGTCGCCCTCGGCAGTGGTGACCTCGGCGACGGCCCGATAGCGGTTGGCAAGCAATTCCTCTTCGCTCGGTCCGTCGGGGAGCGCCGCGAGTTCGCCCTGCGGAAATCCTTCGCCGGTCACGTGCACGAAGGTCTCGATATCGGGAACGCCCGAGGAGCGCCAGATCGTGATGACATCGGGCAGCGTCACCTGGAAGCAGTCGACGGCGCCCTGGCCGAAGTCGAGTTGCCGGATCGCGCCGGCAGGCCGGGCCTCGAGCTTTCCGCCGGCGCGCGCCAGCCTTGCGGCGGTGACGCTGCCCATCGCGCTGACGGCAGAGCCGCGCGACAATCCCCCGGTGACGCGCATGGCCACTCTAATACTCACAGGATGGTCCGTTCTCGCGAGGGCATGCGCGGCGAGGCAGCCCAGCATCGCGACGCTGCCGCCGCTGCCCGGCAGCAGCATCACGCCGGCCGCCCTGGCGTCGGCGTCGAGCGTTTCGGCCAGCAGGTAGCCGTCCAGTTCCGCGGCAAGGTCGAGATAATGCACGCCGTTGCGGATGGCAGCGCGCATCAGGACATCGGCGGTGCTGGCGAACGGTCCGGCGCAGTTGAGGAGGGCGCCGACGCCGTCCAGCGAGCGGTCGATGGCGGCGCTGTCGTCGAGGGCGAAGACCCGGTACGCCGCGCCGAGGCGCGCGGCGAGCGCCACCAGCGGCGCCTCCTTGCGTCCCGCGAGGATCAGCGGCGTGCCGGCCGCTGCGGCGCGTTCCGCCGCCATGCGGCCGGTATAGCCGGTCGCGCCATAGATCATCAGTTTTTTCATGTCAGTGCTGCCATTCCTTGTAGACGAATTCGAGGCTGTAGCCATCCGGGTCGCGCACCTGGGCCGCGTAATAGCGCGGATCGTAGTGAAGCTGCGGTCCGGGCGGATGGATTGCGGTGGCCTGCGCGGCCATGGCCGCCGCGAAGGCCGCATCCACGGCTTCCTTGCCATCCGCGATGAAGCCGACATGGGCGGCGCGGCCGTCCACCGTGCCCTGGCGCAGCCAGAAGAACACGCGGCCCCTGGCGCCGAAACCCTTGAGATCGGGGTGGCCGGCGGGGCCCTGGCTGCCGTCGTAGTCGAGCACATGGACGACGCCCAGCGGGGCGAGCGCCTTCTCGTAGAAGGCAATCGAGCGATCGATATCGCTGACGGAAATGAATACGTGGTCGAGCATGCTGGTTCTCCTTGGTCAGATGACGTAGCCGCCCGCCACTTCGATGTCCTGGGCGTTGATCCAGCGGTTTTCTTCGGACAGCAGGCCGGCGATGACGCCGCCGATCTCTTCCGGCTCGCCGACCCGGCCGAGCGCCGTCTGGGCCGCCAGCATGGCCTCGAAGGCATCGTTCAATCCGCCGCCCAGCTCCGTGCGGATGGCCCCGGGCGAGATTGAATTCGCCCTGATGCGGCGCGCGCCGAATTCCTTGGCCATGTGGCGCGTGAGGACTTGCAGGCCGCCCTTGAAGGCGGCATACGGCGCGACGCCCGCGGTGGCGACGCGGCTGGTGGCGCTGGTGAGGTTGACGATGTGGCCGCCATCTTCGATCAGCGGCAGGAGCGCCTGCGTCAGGAAGAAGGGCCCCTTGAGGTGGACATTGAACAGGCCGTCGAACTGTTCTTCGGTGACCTCGGGGATCGGCGCATACAGCCCGTAGCCGGCGTTGTTGACGAGGCAGTCGAAGGTTTTCCTGTCCCAGGTCGCCTTCAGCTGCACGGAAAGGGTTTCGCGGAAGGCGAGGAACGATCGGCTGTTGCCGACGTCGAGCTTCAGGGCGACCACCTTCCCGCCCATCTCCGCGATGGCCCCGACGACCTCCTCGGCTTTCTCGGGATTGTTGTTGTAGGTAAGGACCACGCCCATCCCGCGCCTGGCGCATTCGCGTGCGGTGCTGGCCCCGAGGCCGCGGCTGCCGCCGGTCACGATGACGATCTTCATTGCGTCTCTCCTGTGTGTTTGGTGAGAATGATGATAGGACTGTCGATGAGGCCACACCCACCCGATCTTCCCCCAAGCTTGCCTATTCCTGCTTTTGCTTGGCAAGTTGAAAGGGCCTCTGTTAATGTCGGCCCATGGAACAGCAAATGCAGGAATTGAGAATGCTGGCCGCGCGCGCGGAGAACAGGCGCACGGAGACCGGTATTCCGCGTGTCGCGATGGTGCAGGGTGAGATTCCCGAGCATCTGCTGGCCGCCGTCTACGAACCCATGGTCAACCTGATCCTGACAGGCTCCAAGACGATGACGGTGGGCGACCGGACGTTTCACTATGATCCGGCGACCTACTTCGTCATGTCCGTGGGGCTCCCGGCGGTCGGTTCCGTCCATCCGGCCGCCACTGGCGAGCCCTATCTTGCCGTCAGCCTGACGCTGGACCCCACGATCGTCGGGGCGCTGATCCGCGACTTGCCGGTGCAGGTCTGCAGTACGCTGTTCGGTTCGGGATTTTCTGTCGCGCCGGTGAGTGACGAGCTACTCGACGCCTGGATCCGCATGCTGCGCCTGATCGAGCGGCCGGACGAAATCGCGGTGCTCGCGCCCGCTTACGAGCGCGAGATCCTGTTCCGCGTGCTGCAGGGGCCGCTCGGCTGGATGCTGAGGGACATCGCATCGCCGGACACGGCGCTGTCGCGTATCGGCGTCGCCATCGACTGGATACGCCGCAACTTCAGCGAACCAATACGGGTGGAGGCACTGGCCGGGATGGCAGCCCTGAGCGTGTCGGCATTCCACCGCCATTTCAAGGCGGTGACGGCCTTGAGCCCCTTGCAGTACCAGAAGCGTATCCGTTTGCTGCACGCGCGCTCGCAACTGATTTCCGGCCAGGGCAGCGCGACCTCGATCGCCTTCAGCGTCGGCTACGAAAGCCCGAACCAGTTCAGCCGGGAATATGCGCGCCTGTTCGGCTTGCCGCCTTCCAGGGACCTTGCGAAAGCCACGCTGGCGCTGCGGGGCGCTTGAGCAGTGCGCCGTTGCTCAGCCGATATTGCTGCCGCGGATATGGCTGATGTCGGTGTCGCCGCCCTGGTTGCCGGCACGCGGATCCAGGCTGGCGCCGCTGCCTGCACCCAGGTCGCCGGCACCCGCACCTGGTCCGATGCCTGGCCCCATGCTGGGCCCACCCGCACGGCCCGGATCGGTACCATAAAAACTGTGAATCTCGGCCGCCCACTGGATGTCCGCCATGTCCGGCCAGGCATCCTTGTTGAAGCCGGGCGCGGTTTTCAGGCGGTCCTTGTCGACGTTCAGCAGGAAGCGTTTTTTTGCCGTGTCCAGGTGCAGCGCCTGCCAGGGCACGGCGAACAGTTTTTCGCCCATGCCCATGAAGCCGCCGAAGGCCAGCACCGCGTAGGCGACCTGGCCGGTCTGCATGTCGAGCATGATCTCCTTGATGTCGCCCAGTTCCACGTCGTAGGCATTGACGACTTTTTCGCCGAGCAGGGTATCGGCGCCCATCAGCGCCGGGCCGGGGCCCGCAGCGCCGCCCGATCCTGCGCTGTGCTTGTACATGCCGTACTTGTCGCGTTCTGAATAGCTCATGGCTGGTCTCCCCCGGTTAGTGCAATCAGGGTAGTAGCGCATCCCGCCATTCATTTGAGACAGATCAATTGTGGAAATGGTCGTCCGGCCGCGTCTTTCATCCGCGACGGCGTCCACGTATTCTTGAGTTCAAGCGAAGTAACGCACAGAAGCGATCATGCCACGTGGTTATTATGGCAACAAATTGGAGTTCGAAAATATGCCCATTTCCCCACGTTGCAACTATGCCGGTCCGCTCGGCAAACTGATTCCGACCCGCTCTCTGGGCACCACGCTGGCGGCAGCGCTCGCCGCTGCCTTCAGGCTGCGCCGCTGAGCGCAGCCTTTTCCTAGAGCGCCGAACAAACGAGGATTTGTTTGGCGCTCTTGCTTACGGGAAGCCGGCGCCGCCGGTCACGCCATATACCTGGCCGGTGGTGTAGCTGGATTCCGCCGACGCCAGGTTGACGTAGGCGCCTGCCAGTTCGCCCGGCTGGCCCGGCCGCTTCAGCGGCGATTCGGCACCGAACTTTTCCAGGTTTTCCTGGGTCTGGCCGCCGGTCACCTGCAGCGGCGTCCACACCGGTCCCGGCGCCACCGCGTTCACGCGGATGCCCTTGTCGGCCAGCTGCTTGGCCAGCGCCTTGGTAAAGGCGACTTGGGCCGCCTTGGTCGAGGCATAGGCCAACAGGTTCGGCGACGGGTCATAGGCTTGCACCGAGGCCGTCACGATGATGCTGCTGCCCTGCGGCATCAGCGGCACCGCCGCCTTGACGATCCAGAACATCGCATATAGGTTGGTCTTGAAATGCTGGTCCATCTCGGCCGTGCTGAGGTCGAGGATGGACTCGATCGATTGCTGGCGCGCGGCATTGCTGACCAGGATGTCGAGCCCGCCCAGCTGCTTGGCAGCGTCGGCCACCAGGCGCTTGCAGAAGTTCTCGTCGCGGATGTCGCCGGGAATCGCGACCGCCTTGCGGCCGGCCTTGCGGATCAAGTCCACCACTTCGCGCGCATCGGCTTCCTCGGCCGGCAGGTAATTGATGGCCACGTCGGCGCCTTCGCGCGCGTAGGCGATGGCGGCGGCACGGCCCATGCCGGAGTCGCCGCCGGTGATCAGGGCGCGCCGTCCGGTCAGGCGGCCGCTGCCGCGGTAGCTGGTCTCGCCATGGTCGGGACGCGGTGTCATCTTGCTGGCCAGGCCCGGCCAGTCCTGTTTCTGGCGCTGGAAGGGCGGTTTTGGGTAGGAAGGCGGGGTCAGCGGACGTGGCGCGGCGGCAGGCTGCCCAGCGGACTGGGCCTGGGCCAGGGCGGGTGCCGCGGCAATACCGGCGGCGACCGTGCCCACGAAACGGCGGCGCGAGGACAGCAGCTTGTCCTCAGCGGTGTTATCGCCTGGTTTGTCGTTCTGTGCATCCATTGGGTGGAACTCCTGATAGTCGATTGATAATTGAACAAATGCTAGCGTCAATCGACATCAGGCTGCGTTCCCTAGACTGCAGGAAATAATCTGGCAGAGTGCGGTGGGTCATGCCTTGGCGGCGCCTGCCTTCTTCCTGCGGGCCAGTGCCGTGCCCAGCAATCCCAAGCCCAGCAAGCCGAGCGTCGCCGGCTCGGGCACGGCCGCGGCTGCGGCCACGGAGCTGGCCAAGGGATTGTTGTTGCCTTCAAAGATGTTGAAGTAGAGGATGGCGGCATGGCCGTGCGCGGAAAAACCGATGGTGTCGCCGGCGTGGATGAATTCGTTGATCGTGCCGCTGGTGCCGGTTTGGTCCAGCATCTGTCCGTTCAGCATGTAGCTGAAGACGTCGGCAGCGCTGTAAGTCTTCCAGTCGATGATGGTCCAGCCATCGGCCAGCACGGTGTGGTACAGGCCGCCGTCGTTGAGCCAGACGGTTTGCCGGTCCGGGTCCGCCACCACGGACGGCGCGCCGCTACTGATCCAAGTGCTGATGTCGTATTCGTAGACGAAGCCCGACGGATTGAAATTCGCGCTTGCTTGGTCGGCGCCCACTGGGGTGGCGTGCACGGAGGCGCAGGTGGCGCTGGAGAGCAGCAAGGCAAGGCAGAGGTTCTGCAGTCTGGACATGGTTTTCCCTTTGTGTGATGCGGCTCGTCTTCCGGATGAAGACAGCCGCGGTGATGGCGGAAAACCAAAAAGCACTTTTTGTGCCCGACAAAAAAGCGCTTTGATTTCAGTTGCTTGCAGTAGAGCCGGTAATGCTCTTGTAAAGACGGCCGACATGCGGCGCGGGTGGCCATGACAGCGGGCAGCGTGCCATGGCCATTCAAACGAATCAATCCAGGTCGGACGCGTCGTGGCGTTCCGGCACCTGGGTCTCCGGCGCGCCGCGCATGCTGTTGACGCGGCGGCCGCGTGCCACCGCCGGGCGCGCCGCGACTTCGTCGGCCCAGCGCCGGATCTGCTGGTAGTTGTGCACCGACAGGAACTCGGCGGCCCCATACAGCTCACCCAGCACCAGGCCACCGTACCAGGGCCAGATCGCCATGTCGGCGATGGTGTATTCGTCGCCGGCGACGAAGCGGCGCTCGGCCAGCAGCCGGTCCAGCACATCGAGCTGGCGCTTGGTCTCCATGGCATAGCGGTTGATCGGGTATTCCAGCTTTTCCGGCGCATAAGCGAAGAAGTGGCCGAAACCGCCGCCGACGAAGGGCGCCGAGCCCATCTGCCACATCAGCCAGTTGAAGGTTTCGGTGCGCGCCGGAATGTCCTTGGGCAGGAAGGCGCCGAATTTCTCGGCCAGGTAGACCAGGATGGAACCGGATTCGAACACCCGCACCGGGGTCTCGCCGCTGCGGTCGACCAGTGCCGGGATCTTGGAATTCGGGTTGGCGTCGACGAAGCCGCTGCCGAACTGGGCGCCTTCGCCGATCTTGATCAGCCAGGCGTCATACTCGGCGCCGCCGTGGCCGGCCGCCAGCAGCTCTTCCAGCATGATGGTGACCTTCTGGCCATTCGGCGTGCCCAGCGAATACAGTTGCAGCGGGTGCTTGCCGACCGGCAGTTCCTGCTCGTGGGTGGCGCCGGCGATCGGGCGGTTGGTGTTGGCAAAGGTGCCGCCGGACGGGGTGGCGGGCGACCAGACGCGGGGCGGGACGTAGGGCGAGAAGGGGTTCGAGCTGCCGGTCATTGTGTTCTCCTTGTGTGAACGCTATATACGTACTTCGGAGAGTGATGATGCCGTAAATCCGGCGTGCCTGCCGGACGTGCCGAATTTAGGAACTCAGCGCACCGTGAGCTGCTGCACGATTTCGCGCCCGATCGCGCTCAAGGGCACGCTCTTTTCGACGCCGCCGCGCTTCACGGCTTCCTTGGGCATGCCGTAGACCACGCAGCTGTCCTCGTCCTGGGCCACGGTGCGGGCGCCGGCCTTGCGCATCTCGAGCAGGCCGGCGGCGCCGTCGTCGCCCATGCCGGTCATGATGATGCCGAGCGCATTCGCGCCGGCGTGCTTGGCCACGGAGCGGAACAGCACGTCCACCGACGGGCGGTGGCGGTTTACCAGCGGTCCGTCGATCACGTCCACGTGGTACTGGGCGCCGTCGCGCCGCAGCAGCATGTGCTTGCCGCCGGGGGCGATCAGGGCGCGCCCCGGCAGCACGCGGTCGCCATGGCGCGCTTCGCGCACCTCGATCTGGCACAGCTTGTTCAGGCGCTCGGCGAAGGCGGCGGTGAATTTTTCCGGCATGTGCTGGACGATGACCATGCCCGGCGTGACGCGTGGCAGCGCGGTCAGCACTTCTTCCAGCGCCAGCGTGCCGCCGGTCGAGGTGCCGATGGCGACCACGCGCTCGGTGGTCTTCATCGGCGTGCGCGCTTCGGAGGCGGGCGGCAGGATGGCATCCGCGGTCAGCTTGCCCGGCACCGCCGCCGCCGATGCGGGCGCGGGCCGCACGCGCGCGGCCAGGCGGCGCGGATTCACCTGGGCGGCGGCGCGCACCGCCGCCACCAGTTCGTCCGCACTCTCGGTCAGGAATTCCTTGAGCCCGAGCTTTGGCTTGGTGATGATGGCCACCGCGCCGGCCGCCATCGCCGCCATGGTCGTCTCGGCGCCCTTGTCGGTCAGGGTGGAGCAGATCACCACCGGGGTCGGGCGCTCCGCCATGATCTTTTTGAGGAAGGTGATGCCGTCCATGCGCGGCATCTCGACGTCGAGCACGATCACGTCCGGCCACTGCTGCTTCATGCGCTCGATCGCCAGCAGCGGGTCGGCCACGGCGTGCAGCAGCTGGATGCCGGGCGCTTCCTGGAGCATCGCGCCGACCACCTTGCGCACCACCGCCGAGTCGTCGACGACCATCACCTTGATTGGATTGGACATGCCGCTCATCCCGGCCTGCGGTAGACCGAGGGCACCACGGCCTGCAGGCGATCGTTGATCTCGTGCAGGCTCTCGGAGTGGCCGATGATGAAGTGGCCGCCCGGTTTCAGGCGCCCGGTGACCCGGCCCACCACTTGGCGCTTGGTGTCGCCATTAAAGTAGATCATCACGTTGCGCAGGAAGACCAGGTCGTAGCTGCCCAGGTCTCCCGGCAGGTCGGTGTTCAGGTTCACCTGGCGGAACTGCACGCGCTGGCGCAGGCGCTTTTCCACCAGCAGCGTGCCATGCTGCTCGCGGATGCCCTTCAGGCAGAAGCGGCGCAGGTAGTCCTGCGGGATGTGGCTGGCGCGCTCCATCGGGTAGTGTCCCACGCGCGCCTTGTGCAGCACGCGGGTGCTGATGTCGGAGGCCACCACTTCCCAGGGCGCGTCGCCCAGCACGTCGGCCAGCACCATGGCGATGCTGTAGGGTTCCTCGCCGGACGAGCAGGCAGCGCTCCACACCCGGAAGGAGGCGCCGCCGCGCAGGCCCGGACGGGCGGCCTGGGCGGCTTCACGCAACACATCGAAATGGCGCGCCTCGCGGAAGAAATAGGTCTCGTTGGTGGTCAGGAGGTCGACCGCCAGCTGGATCTCTTCCGGGTGGGCGCCGGCCGTCAGCAGGCGGAAATAGGCGTCATAGGTTTGCAGGCCGTAATGCTGCAGCCGCTTGGCGAGCCGGCCGCTGACCAGCGCCTTCTTCGAGTCCGACATGGTGATGCCGGCCATCTCGAAGATGAAGCGCTGGAAGCTGGCGAATTCGCTTTCCTTGATCGCGTGCTGCAGCATGGCGTCCTCAGGCCGCGGCCAGGTCGGCCGCCGAAGACTCGCCGGCCAGGTCCGGCAAGCCGTCGAGCTTGAGCACCTGTTCCACGTTCAGCAGGATCACGAACTTGCCGTTCACCTTGCCCATGCCGGCGATGTAGTCGCCGCGGATGCGGGTGCCGAAGGAGGGCGCCGGCTCGATCTCGGCGGCCGGGATGTCCAGCACCGCGCTGACGGCATCCACGACCACGCCGGTGATCTGGCGTTCGCCCTCGTGTTCCAGCTCGACGATGACGATGCAGGTGCGCTTGCCCTGCACCGCCGGGGCGCGGCCGAAGCGCGCCGCCAGGTCCATCACGGGCACCACGGCGCCGCGCAGGTTGATCACGCCGCGGATCGAATCCGGCATCATCGGCACTTCGGTGATGCTGCCGAATTCGATGATCTCCTTGACGGCCATGATGCCGATGCCGAAGGATTCACCGCCCAGCATGAAGGTCAGGTATTGCGCCGGAGCGCCTTTGTCGTTTGTCGCAAGCGTCATGGGAAGTCGGCTCAAAATTTGGTGAAGTTCATTTCATCCAGCTCCTCATGCGCGGCGAAGCTGTCCGCCTGGCGCATGGCACTGCCGACGCTGGTGCTGCTGCGCCGGTTGGGGCGCGCCGCCACAGCCGCCAGGCGCACAGGCGCCGGGCTGGCATTGATGGTGCCGGCAGTACGGAAGAAGGCCATCGCCTGCTGCAGCTGCTCGGCCTGGCTGCTCATTTCCTCGGCGGTGGCCGCCAGTTCTTCCGAGCTGGAGGCGTTCTGCTGGGTGGTCTGGCTCATCTGGCCGACCGCGGCGTTGATCTGGCCGACGCCGGCCGACTGCTCTTCCGAGGCCGCCGTGATTTCCTGCACCAGGTCCGAGGTCTTGCGGATGTTCGGCACCATGTGGTCCAGCAGCTTGCCGGCGCGTTCGGCCAGGTCCACGCTGCTGGTGGCCACTTCGCCGATTTCCTGGGCCGCCACCTGGCTGCGCTCGGCCAGCTTGCGCACCTCGGCCGCCACCACGGCGAAACCTTTGCCATGTTCGCCGGCGCGCGCCGCTTCGATGGCGGCGTTCAGGGCCAGCAGATTGGTCTGGTAGGCGATGTCGTCGATGATGCCGATCTGCTTGGCGATCTGCTTCATGGCGACCACGGTGGCCTTGACGGCTTCGCCGCCTTCGGCCGCTTCGCGCGCTGCCTGCGCCGCCATGCCGTCGGTGACGCGGGCGTTCTCGGTGTTTTGCGAGATCGAGGCCGTCATCTGTTCCAGCGAGGCGCTGGTCTCTTCGACGCCGGCAGCCTGCTCCGACGCCGATTGCGACAGCGACTGGGCGGTGGCGCTGACTTCTTCCGAGGCCGAGGCCAGCGACTGGGCGCTGCCATTCACTTCGCCGACCACCTGGCCCAGCTTGTCCATCGTCGAATTCGAATAGTCCTTCAGCCTGGCGAAGGCGCCTTCATAATCCTTGTCGATGCGCTTGGTCAGGTCGCCCTCGGACAGGGCCGACATCACACGCACCACGTCGTCGATGCTGGCGCCGGTGGTCGTCACCAGCTGGTTCAGGCCATCGCCCATGTCCTTCTGGAAGCCCTGCATGCCGGCGGTGTCGACGCGCACCGCGAAGTCGCCGCGGTTGGCGGCTTCGACCACCGCGCTCTGGCCGGCGATCACCTGGCGCAATTTCTCGACCATCTGGGAAACCGCCGCCAGCATGCTGTCGCTGTCGCCCTTGCGGGTGACAACGTCGGCCGACAGGTCGCCCGCCGAGATACGCTTGAGCAGGCCGGCCGCATAGGCCGGCTCGCCGCCCAGCAGGCGCGTGATCGACAGCGTGATCCACAGCGCCATGCCGATGCCGAAGGCGACGGCGACCGTGCCCAGGATGATCATGGTGCGGCGCGCCTCCATGTACTCGGCCTGGGCTTCCTGGCCCGAGGCTTCCATCAGCTTGCCCTGGTAGGCGATCAGCCCGCGCAGCGATTCGACGTAGACCGCCTGAACGGCATCGACCCGGGTCGCCAGCAGTTCGCGCGCTTCGTCGCGCTTGCCTTCGACTGTGAGGCGGATGAAGTCTTCTTCGAGCGCGCGGTATTTGCCGCCGGCGTCGAGCATTCCGTGCAGCAGTTCCTTGCCCTTGCTGGAGCTGATGTGCTGCTGCAGCTTGTCGATGTTGGCCGTGATCGCGCCCTTGGCTGTTTCGATCACTGCCAGTTCGCGCCGCACCACCTCAGGGTCGGCGGAGAGCGTGGCGTTACGCATCGACACGGCGGTCTGCTGGATGTCGCCGATCAGGTTATAGCTCCACACGACCTTCGGGTATTTGTCGTTGGCCAGTTCGTCGATGTTCTCGTTGACGTCGGCCAGGCGGCCGATCCCGAGCAGCACCACGGCCAGCAGCAGCAGGCTGCTGATGCCGAAGGCGAGGCCCAGGCGCACGCTGATTTTCAGGTTACTTAACATGGCATCGATCGCTTAAAAGTGCGTGAAGCTGGTTTCGTCGGGGCCGATCTCGCTCGCGAACGCGGGGTTCTGCATGGCGATGCTCGGGCGCTTCGGTGCCTGGGCACGCGTGGCGCGCAGGCGCTGGCCCGGCTGCTGCATGCCGCCGCTGGCGTTGCCGGCCAGGCGGAAGAAGGCCATCGCCTGCTGCAGCTGCTCGGCCTGGCTGCTCATCTCTTCGGCGGTGGCCGCCAGTTCTTCCGAGCTGGAGGCGTTCTGCTGGGTGGTCTGGCTCATCTGACCGACCGCGGCATTGATCTGGCCGACGCCGGCCGACTGCTCTTCCGAGGCCGCCGTGATTTCCTGCACCAGGTCCGAGGTGCGGCGGATGTTCGGCACCATGCGGTCCAGCAGGCCGCCGGCGCGTTCCGCCAGTTCCACGCTGCTGGTGGCGACTTCGCCGATTTCCTGGGCCGCCACCTGGCTGCGCTCGGCCAGCTTGCGCACCTCGGCAGCCACCACGGCGAAACCTTTGCCGTGTTCGCCGGCGCGCGCCGCTTCGATGGCGGCGTTCAGGGCCAGCAGATTGGTCTGGTAGGCGATGTCGTCGATGATGCCGATCTGTTTCGCAATTTGCTTCATCGCGACCACGGTGGCCTTGACGGCCTCGCCGCCCTCGGCCGCTTCACGCGCCGCCTGCGAGGCCATGCCGTCGGTGACGCGGGCGTTCTCGGTGTTCTGCGAAATCGAGGCCGTCATCTGTTCCAGCGAGGCGCTGGTCTCTTCGACGCCGGCCGCCTGTTCGGAAGCGGCCTGCGACAGCGACTGGGCGGTGGCGCTGACCTGCTCGGAGGCCGAGGCCAGCGAGTGGGCGCCGCCATTCACTTCACCGACCACCTGGGTCAGCCTGGCCACCATGTTCTTCATCGCCGCCAGCAACTGGCCGGCTTCGTCGCGCGTGGTCGACTTGATGTCGACGGTCAGGTCGCCGGCGGCGAGGCGGTCGGCCACGTCCACCGCCTGGCGCAGCGGACGCGTGACCGACAGGGTGATCAAGGTTGCCACCAGCAGTGCCAGCAAGGCCGCGCCAACGGTGATCTCGATCAGCAGCTGACGCGTTTCGGCATAGGTCTGGCCGGCTTCCTGTTCCAGCGCCTGCATCTTGTCGCTCTGGTGCTTGGTCAGGGCGGCGAGGGCATCGGTCAGTTCGCGGTTGGCGGGCACGAATTCCTTGCTGATGAATTCGGCGGCGTGCTTGCGGTCGCTGCGCACCTGGCCATAGAACGCGTTGTACATCGGCTCCAGGGCCGCGTGCTTGTCGGTGATCTGCTTCAAGAGCTGCTTGCCGCTCTCGCTGGCGACCACCTTGGTCAGCTCGGCGATGCGCTCGGCCATGTCGGCGCGCACCTTTTCGGTCTGCTTGTGGTAGCGCTCGACCTCGTCGTCGTCGGTGGCCAGCAGCATGCCGCGCATCTGGCGCGGGGCGTCGACGGCGTCGCGGATCAGGTCCTTGGCCAGCACCACCTTCGGATAGGCGTCGGCCGTGATCTCGACGGTCGCCTTGTTCATCGCGGCCATGCGGCTGATGCCCAGCAAGGCGATCGCCAGCAACAACAACAGCACGGCGCCGAAGCCCAGGCCCAGGCGGATGCCGATTTTCAGATTCTTAAGCACGGTGGCTCTCCAGGTCAGATAAAGTAGAAGTGTGGTTGTCGGTTTCGACCTCGGTCAGCAGGGCCGCCATGTCGAGAATGAGGGCGACGTCGCCGTTGCCCAGGATCGAGGAGCCGGACAGGAAGCGCGCGCCGCCGAATACCTTGCCGAGCGGTTTGATCACGGTCTGGAATTCGCCCAGCAGGTGGTCGACCACCAGGCCGGCCTTGCGGCTGCCGTAGCGCACCACGACGATGCTGCGGCGGCGCGCCGGGGCGCCGGCGATGCCGAAGCGTTCGCGCAGGCGCACGAAGGGCAGGGGTTTGCCGCGCAGGTCGATATAGTCGTGTCCAGCGTCTTCGCGGAACTCGACGCACTCCTCGACCATCTCCATCGGGATCACGAACACCGACTTGCCGACGCCGACCTGGAAGCCGTTGATGATGGCCAGGGTCAGCGGCAGGCGCACGGTGACGGTGGTGCCCTTGCCCTCGGTGCTGGCGATTTCCACGCTGCCGCGCAGCGCCACGATATTGCGCTTGACCACATCCATGCCGACGCCGCGGCCGGACAGGTTGGTCACCTGCTCGGCCGTCGAGAAGCCGGGCTCGAAGATCATGCCGAAGATTTCCTTGTCGCTGTAGCTGCGGCCCGGCTCGGCCAGGCCGCGTTCGATGGCCTTGGCCAGGATGCGTTCGCGCCGCAAGCCGCCGCCGTCGTCGGACACTTCGATCACGATGGAACCCGACTCGTGGTAGGCGTTCAAGGCCACGGTGCCATGGGCCGGCTTGCCACGCGCCAGGCGCGTCTCGAGCGGCTCGATGCCGTGGTCCATCGCGTTGCGCACCAGATGGGTCAGCGGGTCGCCGATCTTTTCGACCACGGTCTTGTCCAGCTCCGCGTCTTCGCCGTTCACCTGCAGGCGGATGTCCTTGCCCAGTTCGCGCGAGACGTCGTGCACCACGCGCTGGAAGCGGTTGAAGGTGGCGCCGATCTTGACCATGCGCAGCTGCAGCGCGCTGTCGCGTACTTCTTCCACCAGGCCGGACAGGGTGGAGGTGCACTCCAGCAGGTCGGCCACCTGGACGCGGCGCGCGATCACGTTGGCGCTGGCGCCGGCGATGATCAGCTCACCCACCAGGTCGATCAGGCGGTCCAGCTTGTCGGCATCGACGCGCACCGAGCGTTTTTCCTGGCGGGCTTCTTGGCGCGCCTCCTGCCGCTGCCTGGCCGGCGCGGTGTCAGCGGGTGCCTCGGCGTCCACAAGTGCAGCGGGCGCGGCTTGCGCTTCCACGACGGCAGGGGCTTGCACCGGCGCCTGCGGCGCGATCAGGATCTCGCAATCCTCGCGCACGAAATCGAACACGCCCTCGATCGCGGCTTGCTCTTCGCTGCTGGTGAAGCCGATCTCGAAGCCGAGGTAGCAGGATTCGGGATCGAATTCCGCTGCCGCCGGCAGGCGGTCCGTCAGTGTGGCGATGTCGGTGATGCGGCCCAGCTGGCCGAGGTAGCGGATGAAGGAAAGCGGATCCATGCCGTTGCGCAGGGTATCGGCGCCGAAGCGCAGCACGATCCGCCATTGGCGCTCGCCGCCCGCAACAGCGCTTGCCGCCGCGGTAAGGGCAGCCGCCGGCGCGGCCGGGCCGTCCAGGTAGCCCTGCAGCGCATCCAGCAGCGGTGCGCCTGCGGCGGTGAGCACAGTGTTGCCTTCCAGGGTGCCGGCGTCCACCGCGTCGACCAGGGTGGCGATGTGGTCGCAACAGGCCAGCAACAACGCCACCAGCGCTTCGCTCACGGGGACGGCGCCCTCGCGCACCTTGTCCAGCACGCTCTCGGCGACATGGGTGAAATCGACCAGCGGGTCGAGGCCGAACATGCCGGCCGAACCCTTGATGGTGTGGGCGGCGCGGAAGATGGCGTTGATGCCGTCTTCGCGGTTGGCCTCGTCAGCTTCACGCCCGACTTCCAGCAGCGCGTCTTCCATCTGCTCGAGCAGCTCGCGGCTCTCGGCGATGAAGGTGTGCATCACCTGATCCATGTTCATGCCCAGGCTCCTTCCAGGTTCATGCCGAGCAGCGCGAAGGCATCGCGCACGGCGGGGCTGGCGGCGGCCACCGCGAACGGCTTGCCGAGGCGTGTGGCTTCACTGTGCGCCACCAGCAGCAGCTGCAGGCCGGCGCTGTCGAATTCGGTGACGGCAGACAGGTCGAGCGCCGGCGCATCGTGCGTGCGCACGAGGTCCAGCAGCGCGGGCTGGAGCTCCGCGGCGCGGTAGATCGTCATCTCGCCTTCGACCGCCAGGCATGCGGCGGTCCCTTGGCCTGTTTCGCCAATACTCATGAGTTCTCCGGGAAAGCCGGCTCGCGCCGGCGGCGGCTAGGCGGGACCGCCGATGCGGGGCCGCGTAGCCAGGCAGTCAATCAGGACATGGTCAGTTTCTGGACGGCGGCCAACAGCGCCTCCGGCTTGAACGGCTTGACCATCCAGGCGCGCGCGCCGGCGGCCTTGCCCTGTTCCTTCTTCTCTTCCTGCGATTCGGTGGTGAGCATCAGCACCGGCGTGAACTTGTAGGCGGGACGCGTCTTCAGTTCGCGCACGAAGCTGATGCCGTCCATGTTCGGCATGTTGACGTCGCTGATGATCAGGTTGACTTTCTGGCCGGTGAGCTTGGCCAGCGCGTCCTTGCCGTCGCAGGCGTCGAGGACTTCATAGCCGGCCTGCTTGAGGGCGATGCCGACGACCTGGCGGATCGAGATCGAATCGTCCACTACCATGATGGTTTTTGCCATGTTAATTCCTAGAAAAAGGTGATTTCTTCGGCCTGCTGCGGCTGCTGTTTTGCCTGGGGCGCCGGCAGCGTGCCGCGGCCGTGCAGCGTGCGTTCTTCGGCCATCGCATAGGTGCTTTCCAGTTCCGCCAGCAGGGCGCGCGCGTCGAGCGGCGGCAGGGAGTCCCCGGCGCGCTGCGCATGCTCGTCCAGGTAGGAGGGCAGGCGCGCGATGTTCTGCTGCACGTGCGACAGGATCTGGCTGACGCGGTCCTGGAATTGCAGCTGCATCAGCGCGTCCGACACTTCGGACTGGATGCCGCTGCTTTCCTGCTGCAGCAGGTCGGACGACTGCACCAGCGCATCGGTGACGCCGCGGAAGGAGGACAGCACCTTGCCGATCATGTCTTCCGACGCCTGCACGGCGCGGTTTTCTTCGCGGATCGATTCGCCGGCGGCCTGGCAGGTGGCGCCGATCGCGGCGCTGATCTGGCTGACCTGCTGGGAGATGTGCTTGCCGGCGTCGGCCGAGCGGTTGGACAGCATGCGCACCTCGGTGGCGACGACGGCAAAGCCGCGGCCCGCCTCGCCGGCGCGCGCCGCCTCGATCGCAGCGTTCAGCGCCAGCAGATTGGTCTGCCAGGCGATGCTGGCGACGTCGGCCGCCATGGTCTGCAGCTGGGCGGTGATCTCCTGCAAGCCTTCGATCTTGACCAGCATCTGCTGCTTGCTGGCGGCGCCGGCGGCCAGCATGTCCAGCAGCGAGCGCAATTCCTTTTCGCTGGCGCTGAACACTTCGACGATGTCGTCGCCGCCATGCTCGCTCGCGTGATTGCGGGCAGCACCGGAAGCGGCGAGCGCCTGCTCCAGTTTCATCACGATGCTCGAGAAGCGCTCGACCAGTGCCACCACGGCGGTTTCAATCTGGGTGCGCGAGGCGTCGATGTGCGAGGACCATACGCCCGCGACCTCTTCACCGAATTGGCGGCGGCTGGCCAGGTAATCGTCGGCGGCGGGCGTACCCGCACTGCCGGCGCCGGTGGCCGCGAACAGGACGGCGCACATGCCGGCAGCGATCAGCACGGCGCCGAGCAGCCAGCCGTGCCATTGCCAGGCAGCCAGGGGCAGGATGGCGCAGCTGGCGGCCACCGCCATGAATAATGGGTAATAGAAATGCAGGGGGCGTTGGCGGATCACGCGTCGCTCCGTAGGTGGTGATTAATGTATAAGAGAAGGCAGACAGGGCGATGACGGGGATGAGGGCATCTTTTGCACGCTGACATACTTTATTGCGTTACTGCATGAGGCGAATCATTGCAGAAGCAGTTGCCGTAGCGCAAGCATTTACGTGACAATTTGTGAGTGCGAAGTCGAATAAACCACAAATCACCGCCCTGGATGCTGCGGTGTTGTTGTTATTGATTTTGCTTATTACAACTGTCTATACAAGTCCGACGCCTCAGCGTAATAACTTCAGCCCCGGCGGCAAGGCGTCGCCGAACATGCGCGTGGTGCTGGCTTGATCGAGCTCGACCACTTCGCGCACCATGGCCGACCAGCCGGCCGGTGCACCGCTGGCCGCCAGCTTGTGCAGCACCTGGGTGCGCAGCGCCTCGCCGATGTCGCGCGAACGGTCGCCGGTGCGGCGCGCGATATGGGCGGCGGCAAAACCGGCCGGTTCGATGCGCTTCCAGTCCAGTGCGAGGAGTGCGGCCAGCCAGGTTTCGGCGGCGCCGATGGGCGCGACTTCATGGGCGCTGGATTGCAGCGACTGGCGCGCGCCGACCCGGGCCAGGGCCCACAGGTAGCGCGCGTGGCTGGCGGCCGCTTTCGGGTCCAGCCTGGGGGAAGCGGGAATCGCCATGATCTGGCCCAGCATCCAGTCGCCGATCTCGGCCTTGTAGGCGGCGGGAATGCGTTCCAGCGAGGCGCCCAAGCGCAGCATGTCGTCTTCGCTGCCGTCGACCAGGGTCACCGGACGTTTGGCGCGTTCGGCCGGCTCGGCCTGCAGGTTGAAGGCGAAGTCGTCGAGCAGACGCAATTGCGATTCGGTGGAAAGGCCGCCGGCCACGCGGCGCCACAGCGTCCACCATTCGGCGCGCACCTGGCGCTCCTTGTGATACTGGACGCCGGCCGGGAACAGCGCCCACAGGCCCTCGATGCGCCACTCGTCGAGCGGATGGCCGAAGCCGGGCCGCAGGCACCAGCCGGCCAGGTTGAGCCACACGCGTTCGTGCTCGCCCGAGCGGCGCCGGCCCCTGGCGCGTTCCATCAGCGCGTCGAACAGGCGCCGCAGCAGCGGGGTGTCCCAGCGTTCGCGCGCGCCAAGCAGGTGTTCCAGCGTGGCGCGCAGCTGGCGCACCTCGCGCGCTTCCACCTGCTGGTTGCGGCTGCCGAAGATGCGGTCGATGTGGCCCAGTGCCTCGTCGAGGCGGGGCGGCAGGGCGGCATCGGTCGCGTCGCCATCCTGCGCGTCTTCCTGCGCATGTTCGTTTGATCGCAGCTGGAATTCCAGCTGCCAGCGCTGGCCGCTGCCATCCTCGGCCACGCAATGCACCGCCAGCGTGCCGACTTCGGACAGCGCGGCCGCCAGCCGCACCGGGATCTCACCCGCGCGCGCGGCGCCATCCTGGGCGCGCAGCACGGTGGCGATCGCCGGCAGGCGCACCACTTCCGCCGGGTCCAGTTCGGCCAGGTCGCCGGCCTGGGCCGCATCGCTCACCGAGGAGACCAGGTGGAAGCGCACCGGCCGCCCCAGGCGCAGCGCGAAGCTGCGTTCGGACAGCAGCACCTCGCTGCCGGCCGGGGTGCCGCGTGCCAGGATGCAGACCGCGCGCAGCCTGGCGTCGCCCGCCTTGTCGTCGAGCAGCAGGTAATAGCTGCGCGCCGAACCGCTTTCGATGGCCGGGGCGGCGCCGGCGCGCGCCAGCGTGTAGGCGACGGCGCCGCGCGCCACCGCCACGTCCGGATCCAGGTTGTGCAGCACACGCACCGGCGCGCCACGCCAGCCGCCGAGCACCTCGGCCAGGCGCGCGGCCAGGGCGGCACCGCGGAACACGCCGCCGTTCAACAGCAGGGTGTCGGGTACCGGCAGGGCGTCGTCGCCGACGGGCAGGCCCAGTGCCTCGCGTGCCGCCGGCGCGTGCTGGCGCAGGAAGCCGGCCAGGTGGCGCGTGATGGCCGGGTCGCTGGCATAGGGCAGGCCGAATTCGACGATGCCGGCGCGCGCGCGCTGCGCCGGTTCCTGGGTCGCGTTCGGCGGGAAGAAGCCGTCCAGCACGATGGCGCGGACGTCCTCGCGCGTCAGCTGGGCCGTGCGGCTGGCGCCGATCAAACGCGATCCGCTGCCGAGCAGGGTCACGCCGACCTGCTCCGGTGCATCCGTTGCCAGCAGCTGCTCCTTGGCGGCGCGGCAGCGTTCCGTCAGCTGGGCCAGGCGCGCGCTGGACAGGCGCTGGCCGTCGTTTGCGCTGAGCCGTGACTCCGCCAGGTGAGCGAGTGCCAGGTCCATGTTGTCGCCACCCAGGATCAGGTGATTGCCGACGCCGATACGGGTGAGCCTGGGTTTATCACCGTCGATCTCGACCTTGACCAGGCTGAAATCGGTGGTGCCGCCGCCGACGTCCGCGACCAGCACCAGGCGCGATCCGGCCAGCTCGGTGTGCAGATCGCCGCGATGGCGGTACAGCCAGTCGTACAGCGCCGCCTGCGGCTCTTCCAGCAGGCGCAGCTGCGGCAGGCCGGCCAGGCGCGCCGCTTCCAGCGTCAGGGCGCGCGCGCCTTCGTCGAAGGAGGCCGGAATGGTGAGGACGATGCGCTGCTGTTCCAGCGGATGCGCCGGGAAGCGCGTGTTCCAGGCCGCGCGCAGGTAAGCCAGGTAGCTTGCACTGGCGGCCAGCGGCGAGATCCTGGGTACGTCGTCGGGCGCACCCCAGGGAAGGATGGGCGCGCTGCGGTCGACGCCGGGATGCGAGAGCCAGCTCTTGGCAGACGCAACTAACCGACCAGGCGTCTGGCCACCCAGGACGCGTGCAAGGCGCCCGACCACGGCATGCTCGATGCCGGCCGGATCGGACGGCTGCCACGGCAGCTGCAATTCGCCCGGCGCCAGTTCGCCCTCGGCCGGGTGGTAGCGCACCGAGGGCAGCAGCGGCGCCGCCGCCACTTCGCCGGGCGCCACCAGCTGGTCGATGGCGAAGGTTTCTACCGGGGCGTCAGCGGCAGCGGAGGCTGCAGGCGCGTAGGCCAGCACCGTGTTGGTGGTGCCGAGATCGATGCCGACCAGGTAGAAGGGGGCGCCCGCCATGGATCAATGCGTGTCGGCAGGCGTGCGGACGTCGAACTCCACCTTCCAGCGCAAGCCTTCGCGCGACACCGCCACCAGCGCCAGCGTGCCGGCTTCGGTGGCGATGGCATGCAGCTTCACCTGCACCACGTCGCCCGGCGTGCGGCCTTCGGCCGGCAGTTCGGCCTGGATCTCGTTGAGCTCCTGGAGCTCGTCCGGACCCCAGAAATCGAGGACCTCGCCGATGCGGTCCTGGCGCCGCGTGGTCGAACCGAAGAAGCGGAAGTGGACCGGCTCGCCCACCACCAGGCCGAATTCCTGGCCCGGCAGTTCCAGCTCACTGCCTTCTTCCATGCCGAAGGGCGCCACGCACAGCGCGGTGATGGGCGGTTCCATGCCCGGAATCGCCGGCATCGAGGATTCCACGCCCACGTAATAGGAGCGCGCCGTGCCGCCGCGGATGCGCACGCCACCGCCACGGCGCGCATAGCCGTAGTAGGCGGCGCCGCGCGCCACGGCCAGGTCGAGGTCGGCGCCTTCCAGCATGCGCGCCGGCTCCGCGCCTTCCATGTACAGCCAGTCGTTGATGGTGTCCATCACGCGCTGCGACAGGATGTCGGACTTGAACACGCCGCCGTTGAACAGCACCGCGCTCGGATGCAGGAAGCTGTGGTCGGCGTTGACGCGGCCCTCGAAGCCCTGCAGCTCCGCGGTGGCGCCGGCCTGGCGCGCCAAGAAGGCGGCCAGGTGGCGCGTGACCGCCGCGTCCTGGGCGTAGGGCAGGCCGATCTGGGTCAGGCCGGCGCGAGTGCGCACGGCCGGGCGGGCGCTGGCTTCCACGCGCGGGAAGAAGCCGTCGGTGATGAAGGCGGTGACTTCGTCGCGCGTGAGTTCGGTGCGGATCGAGCCGCCGATGAGTTTGGAGCCGCGGCTCGGCACCACGATCGGCCAGGCGGCCGCGTTGGCGTCGGCCAGCAGGTGTTCCTTGGCGCCGCGGCAGGCGTAGGTGAGGGCGCGCATCTGCCAGGCGTCGAGCTGGGTGCCGTTGGCCTGGAGCTTGCGCGCGACCAGGTGCGCCAGGGCCAGGTCCATGTTGTCGCCGCCCAGCAGGATGTGGTCGCCCACCGCCACCCGGTGCGGTTCCAGGTTGCCCTCGCGCTCCAGGATGGCGATCAGCGAAAAGTCGCTGGTGCCGCCGCCGACGTCGACCACCAGCACGATGTCGCCGGCTTTCACCTGCTTGCGCCAGGCGCCGTTGCTGCCCTGGATCCAGCTGTACAGGGCCGCCTGCGGCTCTTCCAGCAGGGTCGGGCTGCCGTAGCCGGCGTCGCGCGCCGCTTCGGCGGTGAGTTCGCGCGCGGCCGGGTCGAAGGACGCCGGAATCGTCACGGTGACGGCCTGCTGGTCGAAGGGCGCCTCCGGATGGGCGGCGTTCCAGGCCTGCTTCAGGTGCTCCAGGTAGCGCGTCGATGCGTTCAAGGGCGACACGCGCGCGACTTCTTCCGGCGCATCGGTCGGCAGGATGGCGGCGCGGCGGTCCACGCTCGGGTGGCTCAGCCAGCTCTTGGCCGAGGACACCAGACGGATCGGGGTGGCGGCGCCGCGGCTCCTCGCCATCTCGCCCACCACTGGGGCGGCCTCGCCATTCGACCAGGGCAGGGCCAGCTCGCCCGGCGCCAGTTCGTCCGGGTGCGGCAGGTACATGAAGGAGGGCAGCAGCGGCAGCGCTTCGACGGTGCCGGGGCCGCTCAGCTGGGGCACCGCCAGCACGCCCTGGTCGGCCTGTTCGCCATCGCTGGCCTGCAGGTCGACGTACGAGAGGGCGCTGTGGGTGGTGCCGAGGTCGATGCCGATGGCATAGCGTGCGGTGTCGACGGTATCGTTCACAGTTCCACCTCCGCCGGGGCCAGGATGCGGGCGTCGTGCTGTTCAGCCAGCTGCGGCAGGCGCACCTCGGCGGCGCGCCAGCCGCGGTGGTTCAGCACGCCGGTGAAGGGCGCCTTGCCGACCACGTTGCCGGTCAGGCGCACGCTGGCGGCGTCGAAGCCTTCCGCCAGCGTCAGGCGCGCGCCCTCAAGCTCGTTGCGTACCGGTTCGATCGTGAAGTGCTCGCGCAGCACGCGCGCGCAACCTTCATGCACCACGCGCGCGGCGGCGCCGATGTCGGCGTCGGCATAGGCGGCGATGTTTTCGTTGGCGAAGTCGATCAGGCGCGCTTCGCGCTGCAGCAGGGCCAGCAGCTGCATGGCGGCGTCGGGCGTGGCCACGCGCAGCGTGACCGGTGCTGGTGTTGGTGCTGGCGCAGGGGCTGGTGCCGGAGCAGGCGTTGGCGCAGGCGCCGGTGCGGCCACGGGGCCGACCTGGTCGTCGCGGATGCGCGCGGCGAATTCGGCATCGCCCATGGTCTTGAAGAGGGCGCCGAAGGCGAGGGAAAGCCGGCTCCAGAAGGATGGCAGTTGATTCGGTTGGCTCATGTTCTTGTGGTATCCGTGTTGGGTGGCCGCGTGCCGCGGTTCAGCGGGGGCCTGGGTCCATCGAAGCGCGCATCATACCAGTTGAACAAGTTATTTGAAGTCGACGGGCGGCAAAGGCGGCTCAGATCGACGGATCTGCGGACGATGTGCCGTCGCTGGTGCCATCGTTTGCGGCGGCTTCTCCGCGCGCTTCCAGCGCCGCCGCGCCGGACAGGAGCGCCCGCGCATAGGCATCGAACTCGTCCAGCCCGCGCTTGATGATGGTGACCAGGGCCGGCAGCGGCGCCGCCTGGTAATCCCATTCGGCGCGGCAGAACTCGCCGGTGCGCTTGAGGTCTTCGGCCAGCGCCGCCTCGATCCAGCCGTGTTCGGCCAGCAGCGTGATGACTTCGCGCTCGTCGCGGGCGTGGCCGAGGTCGAGGCTGCCCAACACGTAGTCGCCCATCTCCACCGCCGCCTCCCAGGCGCGGATCACGTTGAGCGTGGCCGCGTCCTGGCGCGTGATGTCGCCGACAAAGGTGGTCGGGTCTTTTTCGTATTCGTCGCGGGCACGCTTGCAGCAGCGTTCGATGGTGCCCATCTTGCTGACCAGCAGATCGTTGTCCATGCCTGTGCTCTCCGTGAAGATCCGGTCGCTACCTTATAACAAGAACATCACGGCCGCCGCACAGGTGGGCGCCAGCGCCCCCAGCAGCAGGCCGAGCGCGCCGATCGACTCGTCGTTGAAACCGCGCCGCAGCAGCGCCGCCCCGGCCGGATTGGGCGCGTTGGCGATCACGGTCAGGCCGCCGCCGCCCACCGCACCCGCCACCAGCATGTATTTTTCATGATCGGACAAGCCGGCGATCAGCGAGCCGAGGTAGGTGAGGGCGGCATTGTCGGTGACTGCGGTCAGCCCCAGCGCGCCGAAGAACAGCGCGGTCGGACCCAGGCCGGAAACGATGGGCTGCAGCCACCACTGCTGCATGCCGCCCAGCACCACCAGCCCGGCCAGGAAGAAGCCGACCAGCAGGCCTTCCTTCAGGATCAGCGGATCCTGGTAGCGCGCATACGCCTGGGTAAAGCCGAGGAACAGCAGGAACAGGCCGACGAACAGCACCGGATGGTGGGCCAGCAGCACCACCGCCGCCAAAAAGGCCAGGTGGATCAGCGCCACCAGCGGCGGCACCCGGATCCGGGATTCGCCCTCGATCGAGGCGTCGAGCGGACGCAGGTGGGGCCGCAACAGCACCGTGATGACGCTGGCATTCACCAGCACCGCCACCAGGGCGCGCCAGCCAAAGTGGGCCAGCATGTGGGCGCTGTCCCAGCCCCAGGGGCCGGCCACCATCAATACCGGCGGCGCGGCATAGGCGGTGAGGGTGCCGCCGATGGAGACGTTCACGAACAGCACGCCCAGCGCCCCGTACTTCAGCCATTCCGGCATGCCCTGGCGGAACACGGCCGGCGCCAGCATCAGGGCCGCCAGCGTCATCGCGGCCGGTTCGGTGATCAGGGAGCCGGCCAGCGGCACCAGGGCCAGGCCGATCCAGGTCTGGGCCACCTCATTGGGTACGGGCGCCGCGCGCGCCAGCAGGCGCACCAAGGCGCGTGCGCTCTCGAACACCGGCCGCGACGCCGCCACCACCATTACCACGAACACGAACAGCGGCTCGGTGTAGCTGCGCGACTCGGCGTAGTCGATGGCGGCCGCGCTGCCGTCGGCCAGCGCCATGAACAGCATCAGCACGAAGGCCCAGAAGCCGAACACGACCTCGACTTCACCCAACAGGTGCAGCAGGCCGGCGTGACGCGGGTGGCGGTGGGCCAGCGATTCGAACAACCGAGTCGAGAAAGTGTGGAGCAGGGCAATGATGAACAGGACCAGGCCGATCTTCTGCATGGCCGTGGTCATGAAAGGCTTCCTGTGCGGGCGTGAATGAACGTCATCGTTGAAAAAGTAAAAACCGATGGCGCCATTATTTCATCTTTCGCCGAACGCAGCCTTTCGCCCACTTTGATGATTTTTTGCTATGATTGGTAATCGACACGCTTTTCGACCATTATGACCCTCGCTACTCACCCTGACCGACGCATGGGAGACCGACGTACCGATGGCGTCACCGCAAAAATCTTGCGCACCGTGTTCGCCATGCGGCGCGGCTTTGGCAACGCTGCAGCGAAAAATCTGCTCTTGCGCAATGGTCTCGACGAAGAGTTGATCGAGCGCGTGCTGGCTATCCCCGAAGAACGCCGCGCGCAGGGACGCCGCAGTGATGGCCTGCCTTCGGCATCGGTGGATCAGCGTAAAACATCGGCCGACGACGACGGGGCCGTCACGCTCGACGCGGCCGGCATGGCGGTCCTGCACCGGCTGCGCTTCGAAGCGGACACCGGCATGCACAGGATGACGATCAACGAGTGTCCTGCAGAATTGAAGCAGTTTGCCTTGATCCGCCTGGACGATGACGGCAAGCCGGCGATCACCGCGAAGGGACGGCAAGCGCTCAAGCATTTCGCCTGTGTGCGTGCGCTCAACAGCATTCAGTGCGGCCGCGATGCGATTCCGATGAGCGAGGAAATCCGGAGCTGGCTGGAATCGAATCTGTTTTTGCAGCGGGTGGGTAATGCGTACCAGGTTACCGAGCTTGGGAATGGTTGGCTTGAATTCAACCGGTCGATTTCGCAGAATCGGGCGGTGGTGTAGCGATCGGCTATGACCAACCCTGTCACCGTGGGCGCGTTTGCCATCGTGCCGAGTAACGATCTAGCGGCTGCTCAGCCGTTCTGGGAGCGCCTGGGCTTCCAGCGCACCGGCGGCGACGCGAACTACATCATCATGACGGGCTGGGGGGGTGAAGTGCACGTGACGCAGGCGGGCAGCGGTCCCTGGCGCGTGCCGGAAGCGCACAATCCGTTTGGCGTTTTTATCCGCACACCGGACGTGGATGCCATTGCCGCGCGGGTGGACGATCTCATCATCAGGCCGGGCGGTGTCTTGCGTCACCGTGAGTGGGGCCTGTATGAGGTGGGGGTGTGCGGACCGGACGGCCTGTTGGTCCGCATCGGTTGGCCTTCCCACCTCATGCAGAACATGGCGGCAACTGGCCTGTCGAACGGCTGAGTGTACGCAGTTGCGCAGTTGCGCCGTTGCGCAGTTGTTGCTGCCAGAACAACGCCAAGCTGATCAGGCGTTCTCAACCCCGGCGTGCCGCCTCGATAGCAGCAACATCAATCTTCTTCATCCCCATCATCGCCTCGAAAGCACGTTTGGCCACCGCCGGGTCGGGCCCGGCGAGGGCATCGGTGAGCACGCGCGGTGTGATCTGCCATGACAACCCCCATTTGTCCTGGCACCAGCCGCATTCGCTTTCCTGGCCGCCGTTGCCAACGATGGCTTGCCACAGGCGGTCGGTTTCTTCCTGGTCGTCGGTGGCCACCTGGAAGGAAAAGGCCGGCGTGTGCGCGATGCCCGAACCGCCGTTCAGGCCGAGGCAGGGGATGCCGATCACCGTGAAATCCACCGTCAGCACATCGCCCTGCTTGCCGGCGGGGTAATCGCTGGGTGCGCGGAACACCGTGCCCACTGCGCTGTCCGGAAAAGTGTCGGCATAGAAGCGCGCGGCGTCCAGTGCGTCGTTGTTCTTGAACCAGAGACAGATCGTGTTTTTGCTGACCATGTTGTCCTCCGTGGTGGTTGAGCTGCCAGCTTAAATCAGAAACGGCGCTCGTGATACGCCGCGCGATCCATCAATGGCCCGGTCGGCAGTTTCGAAGCGCATCCTTGTCTTCAAGCCGGGCCAGGACGCGTTTGCGGCTCCTGGAAGTGCTCGACCAGGAAATCGATGAAGGCGCGCGCCCGTATCGTCTGGTTGCGCCGGCTGGGGTAGTAGACGAACAGGTCGGCGTCGGGCAGCGTGAACTCGGGCAGCACGATTTTCAGGCGCCCGCTGTCGAGATACCTGGCCAGGTCCCATTCGGACCGGATCAGGATGCCGTGGCCGTCCAGGGCCCAGCCCAGGACGATGTCGCCATCGTTACTCGACAACATGCTATGAATCTTGACGACCTCGGTATGGTCGTGGTGGGTGAAACGCCAGATACCGTAGGCGTCGTCGTTCTGGCGGTGGATGATGCAGCGGTGATTGGCGAGGTCGGCGAGGCTGGCCGGCATGCCGTGGCGCTCCAGGTAGGCCGGCGAGGCGCACAGGAAGCGCCGGTTCGACATGATGCGGCGCGCATTCAGCCGCTTGTCCGGCAGCGCGCCGAAGCGGATCGCCAGGTCGAAGCCGCTTTCCACCAGGTCGATCGGCCGGTCGGTCACTTCCATCTGTACTTCCACTTCCGGATAGCGTGCGGCGAATGCGGACACCAGGGGCGCGATCGTGGTACGGCCGAAGCCCAGGGTCGCATTCACGCGCAACAGTCCACGCGGTGTGGCGCGCCCCTGCGATACGAGGTCTTCCATTTCCTTGATTTCAGCCAGGATGCGGGTCGCATGCTGCAGATAGGTTTCGCCTTCGCTGGTCAGGCTGACGCTGCGCGTGGTCCGGTTCAGCAGGCGCACGCCCAGCCGGCTTTCCAGTGCTGCCAAGCGCTTGGTGGCCGCCGGTGGCGTCAGGTCGATCGCCCTGGCGGCGGCGGCAAGGCTGCCATGACGGGCGACCAGCACAAAAAACTGCATGTCCGAACTGGGTTCGATCTTCACCTGGACTCACTTCATAATTGAATTCAAGGAAATTATAGCGGTCCTTGCGCGGATTAATCTACGGGCTTACCGACCCACACGATCGCATCCAGGCCATGCGCTCACCCCCAGGAGACTCCCGTGAAAATTGTAGAAATCCGTGAAAAAACCGTTCCCATCAGTTCGCCGATCCGCAATGCCTACATCGACTTCAGCAAGATGACCTTGAGCCTGGTCGCCGTGGTCACCGACGTGATCCGCGACGGCAAACCGGTGGTCGGCTATGGCTTCAATTCGAACGGCCGCTATGGCCAGGGCAAGCTGATGCGCGAGCGTTTCATCCCGCGCATCCTGGAAGCCGATCCGGCCACGCTGGTCGACGATGCGGGCACCAATCTCGATCCGCACAAGATCTGGAACTGCATGTTCACCAACGAAAAGCCGGGCGGCCATGGCGAACGCTCGGTGGCGATCGGCACCATCGACATGGCGATCTGGGACGCGGTGGCGAAAATCGAGGGCAAGCCGCTGTTCCAGCTGCTGGCCGACCGCTATGGCGACGGCAGGGCGGATCGCAAGATCTTCGTGTATGCCGCCGGCGGCTATTACTACCCGGGACAGGACCACGGCAAGTTGAAGGACGAGATGCGCAGTTACATCGACCGCGGCTACACGGTGGTCAAGAAGAAAATCGGCGGCGCTTCGCTGGACGAAGACCTGCGCCGCATCGACAGCATCCTGTCGGTACTGCAGGACGGCCAGAAGCTGGCAGTGGACGCGAACGGCCGCTTCGACCTCGATACCGCGATCCAGTACGCCAAGGCGCTGTCGCAGTACGACCTGTTCTGGTACGAGGAACCGGGCGACCCGCTCGACTTCGAGCTGCAGGCAACGCTGCGCAACTATTACGCCAATCCGATGGCGACCGGCGAGGACCTGTTCTCGATGCAGGATGCGCGCAACCTGATCCGCTACGGGGGCATGCGCGCCGACCGCGACTGGCTGCAATTCGACTGCGCGCTGAGCTACGGCCTGGTCGAATACTTGCGCACTCTGGACATGCTGCGCGAACACGGCTGGTCGCCACGCCGCTGCATTCCGCACGGCGGCCACCAGATGTCACTCAACATCGCGGCCGGCCTGGGCCTGGGTGGCAATGAATCCTACCCCGACCTGTTCCAGCCCTATGGCGGCTTCCCGGACGGCGTCAAGGTCGACAATGGCTACATCACCATGCCGGAGCTGCCCGGCATCGGTTTCGAAGGCAAGGCCGACCTGTACGCGGAGATGCAGAAGCTGTCGGCCTGAGCGCCGGCCCGGCCGCCAGCGCCCGTGCAAGAGGCGTGGCCGACAACCAACCAATCGACAAGACCGTGACCACCGCAGCGGCGCCGCCAGGCCCGCGCGCCGTGGTCATGCCGTCCATCAGCAGGCTGGAAAAAATTCGCACCAGGAGACAAGCATGCGAGCCAACTTCGCCAAGAAATACCTTTCCAAATTGTATGTCCAGGTCTTGATCGCCATCGCCGCCGGCATCCTGCTCGGGCACACCATGCCCGACCTGGGCACCCAGCTCAAACCGCTGGGCGACATCTTCATCAAGCTGATCAAGATGTTGCTGGCACCGATCATCTTCGCCTCGATCGTCGTCGGCGTGGCCCGCATGAACAACGTGCACGAAGCCGGACGGGTGGGGATCAAGGCGGTGCTCTATTTCGAGCTGGCCTCGACCTTCGCACTGGCGGTCGGCCTGGTGGTCGTGAACCTGGTCAGGCCAGGCAGCGGCATGAACATCGACCCGGCCCACCTCGATGGCGCCTCGGTGGCCAGCTATGCCCAGAAAGCGCACCAGCAGGGCGGCGCCTTCGATTTCATCATGAACATCGTGCCGAACAGCGTGGTCGGTGCCTTCGCCAACGGCGAGATGCTGCCGATTATCTTCTTTTCGCTGCTGCTGGCCATCGCACTGGCACGCCTGGGCAAGCCCGTCGAGCCCTTCGTCGACATGCTCGACATGTTTTTGCAGGGAATGTTTGGCGTGGTCAGGATCGCCATGTTCGTGGCGCCGCTCGGCGCTTTCGGCGGCATGGCCTTTACCGTCGGGAAATACGGTATCGGCACACTCGCATCGTATGGCGAACTGATCCTCTGCCTCTACCTCACATCGGCCGTGTTCATCTTTGGTGGCCTGGGTCTGGTCATGCGCCTGTGCGGGCTGTCGATCTTCCAGTTCCTGCGCTATATCAAGGATGAGCTCCTGGTCACGCTCGGCACCGCCTCGACCGAAGCCGTGTTGCCGCAGATGCTGGTCAAGCTCGAGAAGATGGGCATTCCCAAACCCGTGGTCGGCCTGGTGCTGCCGACCGGGTATGCCTTCAATGCCGACGGCACGGCGATCTACCTGACCATGGCGTCGATCTTCATTGCCCAGGCGATGAACATCGATCTCGGCCTTTGGGACCAGCTGGTGCTGCTGGCCGTGCTGCTGTTCACTTCCAAGGGCTCGGCAGGCGTGGCCGGCGCCGGTTTCGTCGCCCTGGCCGCCACGCTCGCTTCCATGCACAAGATCCCGGTCGAAGGGCTGGTGCTGCTGCTGGGCGTGGACCGCTTCCTGAACGAGGCGCGTGCACTGACCAACCTGGTCGGCAACGGCGTGGCCACCATCGTGGTCGCGCGCTGGGAACAGGCGATCGACATGCGGCAGGCCAGGGCGGTGCTCGAGCGCGGCGCGGCCTTGCCGGCGGCCGCCACGCCGGACGGCACAGCCGATCCCCGCGAACCGGTGCGCACGGTCCTCGGCAAGCGTCAGGCTTGAACCGGCGGGCAAGCAAGTCGCGGCGGCAGGGCGCCGGAGCACCCGGCTGGTGACAACACAGCGAAAACACGGCAAGCGCCGGCAGCCGCACCTATCGTGCGGTATTGCAGCAAAATAATAGTCATAATACAAATGACATCCCGGCGCCGCAGCGTGGCGGCCGGGAGCGCAAAGCGTGTTTTTACTGGAGAGCTGTTTGACGGAAGGGGAATTGATCGGTTGCCACGATTGCGGCCAGGTGTATCGCTGGCGGCCGCTGGCCCGGCACGAGCGGGCGCGCTGCCTGCAGTGCCGCAAGGAGCTGTATCGCTGGCATGCCGCCGGCCCTTCGGCGCGGCCCGACGTCATGGTCGCCATCACCCTGGGCGCCGTGCTGGTCTACCTGATCGCCCAGTGCTTCCCGATCGTCTCGCTGCAACTGGAAGGCATGGTCACCAGCGTGACGCTGCTGCAAGCCATCGGCGTGCTGTGGCACGAGCGCATGCAGGTGGTCGCCACGCTGGTGTTCTTTTGTGCCATCGTCTTCCCGGTGCTCGACCTGGGCGCCTTGCTGTACGTGGCGATCGGCCTGGCGCGCGGCCGGCGCGTCCCCGGCTTCGACCTGTTGCTGCGCATCGTGCAGGGCGCGCGTCACTGGGCGATGACGGAAGTGTTCATGATGGGCGTGCTGGTCACGGTCATCAAGATGACCAGCCTGGCCCGCGTGGTGCCGCACCCGGGCCTGTTTGCCTTTGGCGCGCTGACCCTGCTGTCGGCGCTTGCCATGCGCTACGAGCCGCGCGCGCTGTGGGCGCTGGGTGATCGGGTTGAGCGGGTAGCACCGCGCCTGCTGCGCCGCGCCGGACCGGCCGCGGGCGAGCCGGCCGAGCTGATCGCCTGCCACGCCTGCGGCCTGGTCAACCGCTGTGCCTGCGACGGTCCGGCGCCACGCTGCGCGCGCTGCGCGGCGCGGCTGCACCGCCGCATCCCGGACAGCATCACCCGCACCTGGGCGCTGCTGGTGGCGGCGGCGCTGCTCTACATTCCGGCCAACATCCTGCCGATCATGTACACCGCGTCGATCGGCGGCACCGAGGGCGACACCATCATGAGCGGCGTCCTGCTGTTCTGGAACAGCAATTCGCGCGGGCTCGCCATCATCATTTTCGTCGCCAGCATTTTCGTGCCGGTGGCCAAGCTGCTGGCGCTGACGGTGCTGGTCGCCAGCGCCCAGTTCCAGGCGCGCTGGGCCCCGCTCAGGCGCACCCGTTTATACCGGATGGTCGAGTTCATCGGACGCTGGTCCGTGCTCGACATCTTCGTCGTCACACTCACCGTCGCGCTGGTGCGCTTCCAGGCGCTGGCCACCATCACGGCCGGTCCCGGCGCGCTGGCCTTTGGCGTGGTGGTGGTGCTGACCATGTTCGCATCGAGCCAATTCGACCCGCGGCTGATCTGGGATCCGGTCGCCGCGCGCAAAGAAGGAGAACAACATGATTGACCAGGAAGGCGGCAACGCGTCTGCAACCCAGACGCCGCCGCGCGCGCAGCAAGTGCCCGAGCCGCCCCAGCCCGAGATCGACCGTCCGAGCCGCTGGCTGCCTTCGCTGATCTGGCTGATCCCGCTGCTGGCGGCGATCATCGGCGCCACCCAGGTGGTGACTTGGCTGCTCGACAAGGGCCCGGAAATCACGGTCAGCTTCGCCAGCGGCGACGGCCTCGAGGCCGGCAAGACCAAGGTCAAGTTCAAGGACGTGGACATCGGCCAGGTGACCAAGGTAACGCTGGGACCGGATGCGACGCGGGTGGTGGCCACCATCCACATGGCCAAGGAAGCCGACCGCTTCACCGCCGCCGACACCCGCTTCTGGGTGGTGCGCCCGCAGATCGGCACCAGCGGCGTCACGGGGCTGAACACCTTGCTGTCGGGCGCCTACATCGGCGCCGCCTCGGGCACCTCCAAGGACACCAAGTCCGAATTCGTCGGCCTCGACAAGCCGCCCGCGGTGCCGCCGGGCCTCAAGGGCCGCGAATACAAGCTGCATGGCGACAGCCTGGGTTCGCTGTCGGCCGGCGCGCCCGTGTATTACCGCCGGGTGCGGGTGGGCCAGATCGCCTCGGCCCAGCTGGACAAGACCGGCGAGGGCGTCGACCTCTCCGTCTTCATCGAGGAGCCCTACATCGGCCTGGTCGGCACCGACACGCGCTGGTGGCATGCCAGCGGGGTCGACGTGCGCCTGGACGCCAACGGCTTCAAGCTGAACACGCAATCGCTGGCGACCCTGGTCACCGGCGGCATCGCCTTCGAATCGCCGAGCGGGCAAAAGCCGGCCACCGCGGCGCCGGTCGACACCACCTTCGTGCTGGCCAACGACCGCAGTGCGGCGCTGCGTCCGCCTGATGGGCCGGCTGTGAAGACGCTGCTCTACTTCGACCAGTCGCTGCGCGGACTGTCGGCCGGCGCGCCGGTCGATTTCCGCGGCATCGTGCTGGGCGAGGTGCGCAACGTCGGCATCGAGTACGACCGCGAACGCAAGAAGTTCCGCATGCCGGTGACGGTGGACCTGTACCCGAGCCGCCTGGGCCAGTCGGTGCTCGACGCGCTCGGCGCCGACGCCAATGGGCCGGAAGACGCGCTGCGGCAAATGGTCACGCGCGGCTTCCGCGGCCAGCTGCGCACCGGCAGCCTGCTGACCAACCAGCTCTATATCAACCTCGACTTCTTCCCGAAAGCGCCGAAGGCGGCGCTGGCCGAACGCGGCGATCTGCTCCTGCTGCCGACCGTGCCCGGCCCGCTCGACGAGTTGCAGAGCCAGTTGTCGCGCATTGCGACCAAGCTGGACAAGATCCCCTTCGACGAGATCGGCAACAACCTGAACAAGACCCTGGCTGGTGCAAACGCGCTGGTCGCGCGCCTTGACGGCAAGGTGCTGCCGGAGATGCAGGAAGCGCTCGGCGCCGCCAAGAAAACCTTCGCCAGCGCCGACGCCCTGCTGCAGCAGGACTCGCCGCTGCAATCCGAGCTGCGCCAGACGCTGCAGGACGTGCAGCAGACGGTGGACTCGTTGAACACGCTGTCGGATTACCTCGAACGCCATCCGGAATCGCTGATTCGCGGTAAAGCCAAGGAGAAAGGCAAATGAAACTGATGCACATTGCGGCCTGCGCAGGCATGGCCATGGTGCTGGCGGCTTGCGCCAGCACCGACAGCGACCATTTCTATACGCTGGACGGCAGCGCTGCTGGCGCCGCGGCACCGGCTGCTGCTGCGTCCGCGGAAAAGGTGTATATCGAGATGCTGGCGGTGAACGTGCCGGCGCAAGTCAAGCGCAAGCAGCTGGTCACCACGGGCGGCGCCGGCCAGGTCGACATGCTCGAGCATCATCGCTGGATCGGGCCGCTGGCGGACGAGATCGGGCAGGCGCTGTCGCAGCAGGTCAGCGCCAGGCTGGGCGCGATCGACGTCTACCGCACGCCGTATCCGGCCGGCGCTGCGCCTTACCGCATCAGCACCAATATCCAGCGTTTCGAATCGGCGCCCGGCGCGTATGCGCTGATCGACGCCACCTGGAGCGTGCGCCGGGTCGGCAGCGAGCAGGTGCTGACCTGCCGCAGCGTGCTGCGCGAACCGGTGGGGCAGGGCTACGAGGCGCTGGTGGCCGGCCACCGCGCGGCGCTGGCCAAGCTGGGCGATGCGATGGCGGCGGCGGTGCGCAAGGGACCGGGCGGCGGCTGCTGACGACGCGTTCTCAGGCCGCGCGCGCCGTCAGCACGCGGTCGATCAGGCCGTACTCGGCGGCCTGGCTGGCGGACATGTAATTGTCGCGGTCGGAATCCTTTTCCACCCGCGCGAGCGTCTGGCCGCTGCGTTCTGCCAGCAGGGTGTTGAGGCGCTGGCGCTGGTACAGCACTTCGCGCGCCTGGATTTCGATGTCGGACGCCACCCCCTGAGAGCCGCCATGCGGCTGGTGGATCATGATGCGGGCGTTCGGCAAGGCATAGCGTTTGCCGATCGCGCCCGCCGCCAGCAGGAAGGACCCCATGCTGGCGGCGAAGCCGGTGCACAGGGTCGACACGTCCGGTTTGATGAATTGCATGGTGTCGTAGACCGCCATGCCGGCATACACGGAGCCGCCCGGCGAATTGATGTACAGCGCGATGTCCTTGTCGGGATTGTCGGACTCCAGCACCAGCAATTGCGCGACGATCAGGTTGGCCGATTGCTCGGTCACTTCGCCCACCAGGAAGATCACGCGCTCCTTCAGCAGGCGCGAGTAGATGTCGTAGGCGCGTTCGCCGCGCCCGGTTTGTTCGATGACGGTGGGGACCAGGCCAAGGCCATGGGGAGAAGATGCAGTCATGATCGTCCTTTCGCGCTAGAGTACGAATCACCGGGTTGATTCGCTGCTGCCTTGACGTTTGCGCTTCGGTCCGTGTGACGATATGAAAAATATCTCGTCGTCGTGTCACATCCGGGCGCCGCCGGGCGTCAAGCGGCACCAGCACCAGTACACTGCAGAGGAGGTTTCCCCAATGCCAGGCCCCATCGATCGCGACGGCACCCTGTTCGAGCAACTGCGCCCGCGCCTGACCGCAATCAGCCGCCGCATCGTCGGCAGCGCGGCGCAAGCCGAGGACATCGTGCAGGACTGTTTTCTCAAATGGCATGGCAGCGAGCAGGCGGCCTTGGCCACGCCGGCGGCCTGGCTGACCACCGTCGTGCGGCACCAGTCGATCGACTGGCTGCGCAAGCGCATGCGCGAGGCGGTGGCGGCCGATGCTGCCGGCGATCTGGTGCCCGCCGTGGCGCCGGCCTTGCCGGAAGAAGGCTTGTTGTTGCGCGCCGAACTGGCCGCGGCGCTGGCGCGCCTGCTGGCCCTGTCGCCGTCCGAGCGCCTGGCGCTGGTGCTGCACGAAGTGCTGGAGTGCGAGCATGCCGACATCGCGGCGGTGCTCGGCACCAGTGCGGAGAATGCGCGCCAGCATCTGGCACGGGCGCGCCGGCGGCTGCGCGAAGACAAGAGGGAGGTATCAGCGGAGGAAAAACTGTGCCGCGACCTGGTGCGGCGCTTCCAGGCGGCGATCAACGGCAGGGATGTACCGGCGATGGTGACGCTGCTGGCCGGGGAGCAGCCGGTGTCGGTGCATCAGGCGCCGAGTCTGTCACTGCGGCTGCCATTGAGGCTGCGGGCCGGTGCCAGTGCCAACGACGCGTCGTATCGACTCGCCGTGGCTGCCTGAACCGGCCAGTTACAGGGTGGCGCTTACGCCTTGGCCTCGTCCATCGATTTGCCCGACGCGACCCAGGCTTTCACCCACGCCGGCTGGCGGCCGCGTCCGGTCCATTGCTGGCTCGGATCTGCGGGATTGCGGTATTTGGCCTCGACAGTGCCGCCCTTCGCCGTCTTGGTTTTAGGGACTTTGGTGGAAAGCAGCTGATCCACCGAAAGGCCGGCGCTCTGGGCAATATGAAGGATTTGTTCGCGCGCCTTGCTGATGCCGAGGTAATGACGGGTTTTCAGTTCCTCGATGACTTGCACTTCCAGCGCACGCAGCTGGGTCAACGAATATTTGGACAGATCTTGCATTTTATGCCTGGTTAGTTTTTGCTACATTAGAAAGCCGTACCCTAGCACGATAAGCGCTCGAACCCCAGCTCGACTGGAAAATAGCCGGTATTAAACGGGATCCTTGAATACTTCATCGACATAACACCAGCCCCAGGTTTCTCCAGGTTCGCCGGAACGGATTACCGGATGGCCGGTGGCATGGAAATGTTTGGTGGCGTGCTTGTTCTTGGAATCGTCGCAGCAACCGACATGACCGCATACCAGGCAGACGCGCAAATGTACCCAGCGGTCGCCGATGCGAAGGCATTCTTCGCAGCCTTTGGTATTGCCTGCGCGTGGCGATACCTCGTGAAAATGCTTGCAGTCATTGCTCATGAATACTCCGCATGGTTGATTCGACGATATCCAGTATATCCTCAGCCACCGGCACGTTTCGCATCGTGACCCAGCTTTTTCAGCGTTGCCATCACCAGCTCGCAATGGTCGCCCTGGATCTCGATCACGCCATCCTTGACGGTACCGCCGCTGCCGCAAGCCGTGCGTAATTGTTTGCCCAATGCCGCCAGGGCAAGGGCATCCAGCGCCAGTCCCTTGACGAGGGTGACGCTCTTGCCGCCACGCCCCTTGGTCTGGCGCGACACGCGCACCACGCCATCGCCCACGGGCGCCGCGCTGGCCTTGCAGCTGCACTCCGCCAGCGGCCGCCGGCATTCCGGGCACATGCGGCCGCCATCCGTGGAATACACCAGGCCACCATTCGAACCATGCTTCATGTCTGATGGGCCTTTTATGCGCCTGGCTTGGCCAGTTCGGCATCGATTGCCGCCAGCAAGCGCGGGTCGTTGGCCGTGACGTCCGGTGCAAAGCGGCCGGCGACTTCGCCGTTACGGCCGATCAGAAATTTCTCGAAGTTCCACAGCACGTCTTCCTTGCGTGCCGGATGCACGCCGTATTCCTTCAGTTTTTCGCGGAAAGGGCCATCGCCGGTGGTTTCCGGTTGCGCCGCGGTCAGCGTGGCGTACAGCGGATGCTGGCCATCGCCCAGCACGGCGATTTTCGAGTACAGCGGGAAGCTCACGTCATAATTCAGCGAGCAGAAGGCGCTGATGTCGGCATCGCTGCCCGGTTCCTGGCCCATGAAATCATTGGCGGGAAAACCCAGCACTTCCAGGCCCTGGGCCTGTTTTTCCTGGAACAGCGCTTCGAGCTGGGCATATTGCGGCGTCAGGCCGCATTTCGATGCGACATTCACGACGAGGAGCACCTTGCCGGCATGCGCGGCCAGGGTGTCGTCGCCGCCGTCGATGCGTTTCAAGGGGATATTGTTCAGGTCAGTCATGTCCGCTCCTTTTGTCGATGGAATGGGCATTGTACCGATTGGCGCTCGATCGAGTATCGGGCCGGTTTCAGAACAGGTAATACGACAAGGCGAATACGACAGGCAGGGCGGCGATGGCAATCAGCGCATAGTTGCAGCCGGGATGGGCAAAATTGAATGTTACGCCCATTGCGGGCATCGCCTTGGGCACCACCAGGCGCGTATCGCGTTTGCTGGAATACAGGCCCAGCGGTCCGCGCCAGCTCCAGTTGGCGGGATTGCGCCATTCCATCTCATTGATGTCGCGTTGTTTCATGCGTCCTCATTTCGTGTGGCCATGATGTCTTGCCATCCTACCCAATCCAGGGTCACGGTGTAAAGCGTCATCGGCATCCCGTTATTTGATGCGGCGATTCGGCATGTCATCGAAATTTCATCGTGGCTGCCTATGCTGGGCCGTGCTGGAAGGCAGTTCACACCATCTCCCACAACCGACCTGGATGAATACCATGCAGATGTTCGATCTCTTGTTTTCACGTACCAAGGTGCCCGCATGAGCCGTCGCGACTTTCTCCGTACGATGGCCCAGGCTGGCACTGCCAGTGCCGTGCTGGCCAGCTTTCCGCCCGCCATCCAGCGGGCGCTGGCCTTGCCCGCCAACCAGCGCACCCGCAGTTTGCAGGACGTCGAGCACATCGTCGTGCTGACCCAGGAAAACCGCAGCTTCGACCATTATTTCGGCACCATGGAAGGGGTGAGGGGCTTCGGCGATCCCTTCCCGATTCCGGTGAAGGACCGGCAGAACCTGTTCAGCCGCAAATCGGTGTTCGTGCAGCAGACCGTCGGTGGCGCCCCGGTGCCGGGCCGGCCCAACTGGCCCCAGAGCCGCGCCATCGCGCCATTCCGTTTGAATACCGTGCAGGACTTTCCGGTGCTGCGGGTGGCCGGCACGCCGCACACCTGGCCGGACGCGCAATTCGCCTGGGATCACGGCCGCATGAACGACTGGTGCACGGTCAAGCAGAACCATTCGATGGGCTACTATGCCGAGGCCGACGTGCCCTTCCAGTTCGCCCTCGCACGCGCCTTCACGATCTGCGACCATTACCACTGCGCGACCCAGACCGGCACCAACACCAACCGCCTGTTCCTGTTTACCGGCCACAACGATCCGCTGGGCGCCGCCGGCGGACCCTCCACCGACAACAGCCACGACGACTTCAATCCGGACATGGCCAGCGACTACCGCTGGACCACCTATCCGGAGCGCCTGCAGGCGGCCGGCATCAGCTGGCAGGTCTACCAGAACATGGCGGACAACTTCACCGACAACCCGCTGGCCGGCTTCCGTTCCTTCCGCAACGCCTGGTACGGACGACCCGGCTATGCGCAGGCGCTGCGCGAGCGCGGCATCAGCACGCGCGACCTCGACCTGCTCAAGGCCGACGTACTGGCCAACCGCCTGCCGCAGGTGAGCTGGATCGTCGCCACCGCAGAAGGCTCGGAGCACCCCGGTCCATCCAGCCCGGCCTCGGGCGCCGACTACATCGCGCGCGTGCTGGACGCCCTGACGGCCAATCCGGACAGCTGGAGCAAGACGGTCTTCCTGGTCAACTTCGACGAGAACGACGGCTTCTTCGACCACATGCCGCCGCCGTCCGTGCCTTCCTACATCAGCGACAGCGCCGACCCGGCCCAGGCCCGCCTCGCCGGCGCATCCACCGTCGACACCACCGGCGAATACCACCACATCCTCAACGGCGCCGATGCACGCACCCTGCACCGCCCATACGGGCTGGGGCCGCGCGTGCCGATGTACGTGATCTCGCCCTGGACCAAGGGCGGCTGGGTCAATTCGCAGGTCTTCGACCACTCGTCGGTGCTGCGCTTCATCGAGGCGCGCTTCGGCGTGCAGGAACCCCTCATCAGCCCCTGGCGGCGCGCGGTGAGCGGCAATCTGCTGTCCTGCTTCGACTTCGCCAACCCGCAAGACGGTGCCCTGGCGCAACTCCCCGACACCGCCGCCAGGCGCGCGATGGCGGTCAGCCTGGCCAACACCAAGGTGCCGGCGACACCGAGCGCGCTGGCGGCGCCGGTGCAGGCGGCCGGGGTGCGCCCGGCACGCGCGCTGCCCTACGAATTGCAGGTACAGGCCCAGGTATTGGGAACGAACCAGGTCGAGCTGACGTTCGAGAACGCCGGCGAAGCAGGGGCGGTGTTCCATGTGTACGACCGCCTGGCGCTGGACCAGATACCGCGGCGTTACACCGTCGAAGCCGGCAAGCAGTTGAAGGGACGCTGGAATGCCGCCATGGCCTACGACCTCTGGGTGCTGGGGCCGAACGGCTTCCATCGGCACATCGCGGGCGACGTGCGGCGCGCGGCCGATGCGCCCTTGCCGGAAATGACCGTGCGTGCCGAACGCCGCAGCGGCGAACTGGTGCTCGACCTGGTGAACAACGGCGCCCAGCCCTGCAGCTTCCAGCTGGTCGCCAACAAGTACAGCACCAACAAGTTTCCCGAAGTGCGCGTGCCGGCACGGTCGCACAGCACGCTGCGCCTTTCGCTGGCGGCCAGTTCCAACTGGTACGACTACAGCGTGCGCGTGAACGGCTTGCCGGGCTGGCTGCGGCGCTTCGCGGGACACCTGGAAAACGGCTTGCCCTCGATCAGCGACCCGGCGATGCAGGGAGCGGCCCAACTCGACCAGTACCGGATCATTTAACGCACAGGGAGCCTGTCATGCATTTTCGATTCCTCATCGCCACGGCCATGCTCGCCGCGGCTTGTTCGAGCCAGGCCGCAGTCGTCTACGGCAGCAATCTTGTCGTGAATGGCGACGCCGAAGCCGGCGTGACCGGCTGGACCGGCTATGCCGGCTACGACATGGTCCAGTCGGTCAACTACGGCAGCAACTGGGTGCTGCCGACCCAGCCGGGGCCGGCCGACCGCGGCGCCAGCATGTTTGCCGGGTTTGGCCAGTACGCCGTCGCCTACCAGACCCTCGATTTCGGCAGCGCCACGGCGCAGGCGACCGCGTATTCCTTGAGCGGCTGGCTGGGCGGCTGGGCCGAGCAGGACGATAACGCCCTGTTCTACGTGCAGTTCCTCGATGAACTGGACCAGGAGGTAGGCGGCGCCACGCTCGGGCCGGTGATGGCTGAGGACCGCGCCAACCAGACCGGCCTGCAATACCGCGCTGCGGAGGGATGGGTGCCGGTGGGAACCCGCAAGCTGTCGTTCTGGCTGTCGATGGAGCGCCTGGTGTCGAGCGACAACGATGGCTATGCGGACAACCTGGCCTTCGTATTGGCGGCGCCCCCAAGCGGCGAGGTGCCCGAACCCGGCATGGCGTCGGTGTTCATGCTCAGCCTCGGCATGCTGGGCCTGGCGCGCCGGCGCAAGCGGCGGGATCGCCTGTCGCGCTAAGGCTGGCGGCGCTGGCGGCCGGCGGCTGGCGGTTCTGACGGAAGCGGTTCACGCCCGGTTCCGTACCGAACCAGGTATTCGCTTTCCGTCCGAAAGATGTTTGTTGACCAGTGCAGCATGGGCTAACGCTTCTTTGCGGCAGTGTTCGCCCCAAGCTTCGTTCTTCGTCAGTTCGAGTTTGAAGCCGAGACCGGTATGCAGAACATGGAAGGGGGTGACGATGCGATACAGGATGTGGACCCAGATCCGGTTATCCCACATGTTGTCCAGGCCCTGTTCCAGTGGCGTGTCTTCCATGATCTTGCGTCCGGGGTAGGACTGGTCCAGGTAACGGACGGCAGCTGCCGTTTCGGAAATGTAGCTGCCGTCAGCAACTGATGGTATTGCGCGTATCTTAATTGGGCCCGCTTCCAGCAAACTCGCCCGTTTGACTCAGCATAACACTGCGCGAGGCCGAAAAGCGACGGACTGTCACGACCGACAGCAAACGTATGTAAGCGCCTTCTCAGCGGTTTATAGGTACTTGGTTCGTAGGTTCGTGTGAGGTCAGGATTTGTCTAGGGAACTGGGGGAAGTCCAAGGTTGAATACGCCCGCAGTGGCGATAGCAACCCGCCGCCGTGCAGCCTGCTCGTCATCACCGAAACGGTCGACCGCCCAGGAGAGGGCTGTTACGAGTTCGAACAGATCCGTGGCTGTCACCATTGTCGATGCTATACCGGCTATCTTGGCCTGCTCAAGAAGGTCTCCTGTCGCGTTCAGCAATTCAGAACTTGTGGATTTCATTTGGGAATCAGGGTCAGTTTGCGCGCAAGCGACGCAATATGGCAGGTCGTGCCAGATGCGAAGCTGCCAAGTCAATGTGAACAACCATTCTTCAAGCGCCTTGCGTACATCAACCCAACCTGAAAGATTCCTGGCTGTTGCAAGCGTATTTGCGACGCTAGTCGTCATGACCGCAGCGAGCAAATCGTCCCGGGTAGGGAAATTTCGGTAGAGAGTCGCATTGCCTACACCTGCACGCACTGCAATGCCGTCGATCGATGCAAGTACCCCCTGCTCCTCAAACACCTCCTGAGCAGCGAGAAGGATCGCATCGCGGTTACGTTGCGCGTCCGCACGAATAGCGCGCGGCAAACTGTTTTTAGCTTTCGCGGCGGGCGCGGATTTATTTTTCATTGACTAAGTGGGGAAAGTCCCCGAATATTTCGTTCCGGGGACTTTCCCCGCTTATTTCAGGAGAATACATGATGCGGACACTTGATGGTAGGACAGTGTTGATCACAGGCGCAAATGGCGGCCTCGGCACGGAATTTGTGCAACAAGCACTTGAACGCGGTGCGGCAAAGGTCTACGCAGCAGCACGTCACCCCAAACAGTGGGAAGATCCTCGCGTTGAACCTCTCGTCCTCGACATTAACAATCACAAAGATATCGTCAATGCAGTGACCGCTGCATCCGACGTCGATTTCTTGATTAATAATGCAGGTGTTGCTCCTGCAGGCGATTCGATCGCTGGGCCGACTCAGGCATTGCGCGGTATCTTTGAGACGAACTTTTTTGGCCCCCTCGCTGTCGCAAATGCATTCACACCTGTGCTTGCAGCGCATGGTGGGGGAACGATGTTGAACATCCTCTCGAGTGCAGCATGGATCAGCGTTCCTACCGGCTATGCTGCTGCCAAGGCAGCGATGTGGTCAGCCACCAACGCACTGCGCCTTGCCCTGGAAACGCAAAACACGCAAGTTGTAGGCTTGCTTGTTGGCATGATTGACACCCCAATGTCGGCACGTTGGAATCTTCCCAAAGTAAGCGCCGAGAGCGTCGTTACCAAAGCATACGATGGCATTGCTGCCGGGATGATCGAAATACTGGCAGACGATATGACTCAGGGTCTCAAGCTTCAGCTAGGCACGAAAGCTGAAGAATTCTATCCTTGGCTGCACGAACAACTGCGGGCCTTCGTTCCCTAAGAAGCACAAGCATACGGATATTCGATCTGTCCTCATGGCAAGAAAACGCCGCAAATTAGTTCGATGCTGACAGAATATGTTCGTACGGCAGTTCTTAGCCGGTAGTGGACCTCTAGTGTACGTCCGCTGCCGACCCAAAGCGGAATTTCAGCATCGCCACTCAGCAAACCGATCAGTTAGCCACTTCGGTTCCTTCGCATCAGTCGTGTGACCAATACCGGCAGTAATCCAAAGGGTACGAAGGCGAGTAGAAAACCGCCGAAGAAGCCCAGCATTGCGCGAAGCGCCCTCTGCCATACCTGTATCGGGCCGCCGTAGTCACTATCAAACGCGACCACGCAGAATGCGGCAAAGGCGCCGACCAAGACTCCTATGACTGTCGGGCTAAGCAATGTGTCTCGTTCAGACGGGGTGATTTTCATTGGTATCTTGCGAGCTTAACCTACGCTTGGCAGTGAATGGACCGTCCGCTTCTGGCCGATGTCGGTCGGTCGAGCCATCATCGCACTTGGTCCGGGCAGAAAGCTCACCGACTGTCACGACAGACTGTTCCCGACCTATTGTGTTGAAAATGTCGGGCGGCAACGATTTCAAGAGCTCTCAGATGTCCAACCGTTCCACGATCGTTCAATAGGGGCGGTGAATCGCCAGGATTTCTGTCCACAACTCAACGTTACAGAGTTTTTCAACACAATAGACCCTAAGCAGACGAAGAGCGCAGTGATCCTGCTGATGCAAGATCAGTATCGCATCAAGTCACATTGGCTGATCGAAAACCCTTTTCCAGGTTCGGGCGCAGTTTCTGGAAAAGTCACTGTATAGCGATCTTGCTGACCTTCCACAGGTTTTGGCACGAAATTCTGCTTGCCTCGCGAACGTGTTAACCCGCACATACCTCGCATGACGAACATCGACGACGACACCGAGCCACCCGAGCGCCGTGTTACCTGCACAGTGGACGCAAGCTCATCGCGAGCGACTTCCTGAAATTCCATGTTCAGCAATTTGCCATTCTCAACAGGCACGTCTGAGACTGCGAGGCGGAATAGCTGGGGATCGGCGGCTCTGGTGATAAGCGGTGTGAACAGAATGAGCAAGGCCAAGGCGATTTTGCGTTCCATCTAAATTCCCCTATAGGACTTTCAATATTCAACAAATTCGAGAGGCAATGTACAACCTCGTCTGGCCGATCGCGGCCGGTCGAGCCAGCATAAAATGTTGCCGATCTGACAAACTCTCGGACTGTCACGACAGGCAGCACCGACCCATTGCAGACGTCCTAAGGTTCTGCACTGTGGCAGACAACGCAAAGCTTGTTGCCTTCGGGGTCTTTCAAGTAAGCCGCGTAGTAGTGCTCATGGTATTCCAGTCGCAAACCTGGGCTCCCTTCCGATTCTCCTCCGCTATCGAGAGCTAGCCGATATACACTATCAACAGTTGCGCGATGGCTCACCGTGAAAGCAACCATCTGTCCGTTGCCTGCGTCATGCGCATTCCCGTCATACGGCGCACCGATGAGAAAAAGCGGGCGGGGCTCCGGATGTGATTGCCATCCAGCCCACGGACGTTTCCGGTCACAGAAGCGAAGGGTGTTACCCATTACCTCCATCAACTTCGAGTAGAACCCAAACGCCCGCTCGAAGTCTTTGACACCGATGAAAATATGCGAAAACACGATACCCTCCTGAATCTGTAGTTCGCGTGTACGTCCGCAATTGACCGAACTCGGCCGTTCGGCTCAGGATAACAGGGTGCCGTCTAGGAAAAGTCACGAACGGTCACGACCGGCCGAAACCGACCCTTAGCCGACATTCATCTATCGACAGCTATCGCGTTAAGCGTGAATCAAGAGCGAGCATGGTTGCCGAACTAATTGAAAGGCCGTCGTTTCCACTCTGCATAAACGCGCCACAAAACATGTCTATGTCGTAGGAAGCGGTCAGCGTTTTCCAGACTTCAAGGTCGTCAGTCATTTGGCCTATCAACCATCTAATTTGGCCATCAAGATCTTCCGGCTCTGCGCGCTCTGCGCGCTCAGCCGTAAGCAGCCAGCCTCCGCAGGTGAATGTTCGCTCTCTCCCCGATGGATACTTGACCACCTCACCCTTTTCTCTTGCTTGGGTTGGCTCGCATCTCAACATGCGCGAGATTTCCGCCGGCTTGAGCTCGTCACCGAAGACTCTTAAGCTTGCTGCTGATTGACGAAGTGTTCCCATAGCTGAGTGTGATCGTTCGTTAGATCAAGTTAAAAGCTCGTTTGCCGTTCATGCTTCAGGGTCTGCTTTTGGCCGAACCCGGCCGTTCAATGTACGGCAACTTCCGACCCGAAGCAGTCGTTCAGGAGTGGGGTCGGGCGAGGGTGTCCATAGCCCGAATTTCTTCAATTCGTGGTTCTGTCAGCCAGAGCGAATCTACCAGCGAAAAGACTTCGTTCGCCAAAGGGGTTCCGATGACGTCCGCTCGCTCAAGCGCCCGACCGCAAAGACTGCGGTCATCCGCGCGCCTTCCTTTGCCACTAGCCACCATGAAAGAGCCACCACCTGGTCGAGGCTGGTATAGCAACGAAACCAGTACGCGGTCGTTTGGTGCGGTTCCATTCCCCCATGGTCCAAGAACGATGTCGAAATTCGGCATGTGCTCTGGCTCGTTGACTGTCCACTGCACAAAATAGACGGCCCTCGTGCCGGACGAGTCGGCCAAGTCTCCCCAAATTGTCTTGGATTGCTTGCCGCAGCAGTTGCAGTGACCCATCGACTCGTTCCAAAAAGTGGCCCGCGTGATGTCTTCTTCGCTCATGAATATTCCCTATTGTATTCCGCGCACAAACGGCTGCTCCTGCCCGAACCCGGTCGTTCAGGGTAGCATAGCAGGTTGCCAGGTTGAAAATCCAGCGGTGGCCGCGACAGGCCGGAACCGACCCAAAGCAGACACTTACCTTACCGTTGAGTGAAGCGAGCAATAATGGCTGCAGAGGCACCACCTTTACCGTATCGGCATTTATCGATGCCAGTCGCTACACGCCAACGCAGCGCTTAGTCAGGCTGAATCGCCGCCCAAATCCATGCCAAGCGCGCGGCCGGCAAAGCTTAAACCTAGCGTACGATGGCGGCCATGGCGCCAATACTTGCAACGGCGAAGCCCCGTCATGCCCAAGTGAGCTGGTACAGGGCATTGGACAGTGCTGCCTTGGTGGCATAGGTTTGAGTGGGGTGGCTTCGAAATGCTTGTAGATTGCAGGCCAGCATATCCAGCTTGCCGTTTATGGCTGCAACTTGCGCCTTGGCGGCGTAGCTCTGCTGGAGGCTGGCGCGGGCTCAAGTAGAAGGAAAGGTTTCGCCCACTCAGGAGGGGTTGGCTTTTGCTGTTCCCGGCTCAATCAGGGCAGATTACTGCAGTAGCGACAGCACCAACGAGGACATGCTGTTGGTCTGCTTGAGCATCGCCGTGCCGGCTTGCATCAGCATCTGGCTGGACGTCATGTTCGACGATTCGGTCGCGAAGTCGACGTCCATGATCAGGCCGGTAGCGGCCTTGGTGTTGCTGCTCATATTCGACAGGTTGTTGTAGATGTGGTCCAGGCGGTTTGCAGTTGCCCCCAAGTCGGAACGGGCGCCAGCGACAGCGTTGATTGCGGTGGACAGATCGTCGATGGTGGCGTTTGCGGAGCCTGCACCGGTCAGCTCGGTGCCTCCGGCCCAAATGTCGGAAGGCGCGCGGTATTTCCAACTCGCCCATCCGATTGCCCAGCCAACCGTACCGTCTACGATATTGGTGCCGAACTGGGCGCTCAGGTCCAGTGCCATCGTCTCGCTGGTCGAGGCTCCGATCTGGAAAGTCATGGAAGCGTTGCCCAGGGCGCCGCCGGCCAGCAGCTTCTGACCGCCGAAGCTGGTGTTGAGCATGATGTTGTTCAGTTCCTTGCCCAGTTCGTCGTATTCGCCCTGCATGGCGGACTGGTCGCTAGCGGTCGAAGAGGCGTCGGCGGCCTGGGTCGCCAGATCTTTCATGCGGACCAGCATGTTGTTGACTTCGCCGAGCGCACCTTCGGCAGTTTGCAGCATCGAAATCGAGTTCTGGGTATTGTGCATTGCAACGACCATGCCGCTGGTCTGTGCCTTCAGTCGGGTCGCGATCTGTAGGCCAGCAGCGTCGTCCATTGCCGAGTTGATGCGGTAGCCGGTCGACAAGCGGGTCATCGAGGTCGACAGGGACTTCTGATTCTGGGTGATGGCGTTCTGCGCGGACAGCAACGCTGCGTTGGTGCGAAGGCTCAACACGATCGGTATTATTTCTTTGGATTAGGGAATTCGGTTGGTGTTCCAGTACGTGACGCTCTCACTAGTATAGTGGAAACATGACTTGCCGGAAAGAAATTCCATCACTTGGAGGGCGGTGGAACGACTTTCGTAAGCTTTTTATTAAGTAAGGAACGTATGTATATGGACTCCTCGTTTGCAAACATTCCGTCTTTGACTTGATGGTACGACTGCTAACGTATATTCGGTCTCTGACCACTTTGCCCGTCTTCGGGCAAGGACCATAATGGGCTGTTCGCGCGCTGGCTGGCTATCGCTAGCTCGGGCTCGAAGGCCATAGACGTTCTCGGGTTCTGCCAGCGCCGGTTCGACCTGTTGGCCATCGGCGGCTTGTTTCGCAACTGTGGGTGGATGCTCCTTTTTACGTACTGACTGCTCTACTAGTTAAACTGCTATTGCGCCGGGCTGATAATCACTGCCCCTGGTTATCATCGCCCAACAACCGCTCTTGCCGCCTGAGCTGTTCTTTCGTGGTGTCAATCCCAGCTAAGCCGCCATCTGTCTGCCACTGCTGAACTGCTTGGCATCGCTAACGTTGGCAACAATTCCCGTGGCGATAATCGGGCCAACACCGCGCAGTTGTTGCAACCTACTGGCAACAGGATCGGTAGCCTCCGCGATTTCAATTTCCTGATCCAGTTCCTTGACCCTGAGCTCCAAGTTCATCAGATCGAGCCACAAGCCTCGCAACATTCGACGAAACCGCAGTGTCAGCCCATTTTTATACTGGCAAAATGCAAATACGACAGACAGGAGGCTCAGCATTGGCTAGATAATCACCGATTGTTTTACGCCACATGTTGAATCGCCACGAGTTTTCTAGACACTCGACAGCCGCTGAAAATACTGCTTTTCGTACTCGACCGGCGACAGGTCATTGCTGAAGCTGTGCCGCCGCTTCGGATTGTAGAACATCTCGATATAGT